>CXWJ01000807.1_pt1 | contig 175594 bp, 118 predicted proteins | sample 590841 | NCBI WGS metagenome assembly CXWJ01 (sample SAMEA3498367, study PRJEB10139) | wastewater metagenome | biome: wastewater treatment plant; material: activated sludge | place: Austria | collected 2015-01-21 | reverse complement strand
TCTTTTGCTTAGCCAAGATATCATGCTGAACGACGATGAAGCGATGAAGACAACCTCCCTTGGGTGAGGGATGATGACGTGCTGTGTATTCACCCCCCTGCCCCCCTCAAGGGGGGACTTTTGATCCGTTATGTTGCGAACCACTGTTCCTTTCTTTTAGCCAATATCTCAGCTGCTTGCTTTCATTTACCAATACCTTAAATTGTAGCCCGATGAAGCGGCGCAGCCGCGTTCATGTTCTAATTGAGGGAGGCAGAGCGGTGAAGATCCCGCGCTGTGTATTCACCCCCTGCCCCCCTCGAGGGGGGACTTTTGATTCGATAGGCAGTATACTGCCGTTCTTACTTTTAGCCAATATCTCATCTATGTTCTTTCCTTTACCAATATCTCAAACTGAAGCCCTATGAAGCGGCGCAGCCGCGCTCAAGTCCCCCCTTGAGGGGGGTGAAGGGGGGTGATGATTTCGCGCTGTGTGTTCACCCTCCTGCCCCTTCGAGGAGAGACTTTTGATCTGTGGTAAAGTTTGCGACCGTGCTTTCTTTCAACTAAAAACCATCTTTTGTCAAAACTTATCAGAACGGCCAAGCCCAACGCGGGTCCCCCCTTGAGGGGGGCAGGGGGGTGAAACGCCAAGCGAAAGAACCCATTTCGCCGATCCAAAAAGGCTTTCCGCCTAAATTTTGTAACGTCTCCCGGCGAAACGTTGTCTTTTTGCCCCACTTGCAAAACACCACCCACCACTCACCTTTCAATCAAAAATAGGATGAAATTCAAGTCTTTTTTGCTATTATTCTTATTCATTTCCCTCTCCACCCCGGCATTCCCCCAAGTCCTCACCACCGAATTCGACAAACTTATCCAGGAAACCTACAAACCCGGCGGCCCCGGCGCAGCGGTGCTGGTGGCGAAAAAAGGCCAGATTGTTTACCAAAAAGCCTTCGGCATGGCGAATCTCGAACTCGACGTGCCGCTGAAGCCGGAACACGTTTTTCGCATCGGTTCGATCACGAAACAGTTCACCTGCGCGGCCATTATGCAACTCGTGGAGCAGGGCAAATTGACGCTGCAAGACGATCTCACGAAGTTCATCCCGGACTACCCAACGCAGGGGAAGAAGATCACGGTGGAGCATCTGCTGACGCACACTTCGGGCATCAAGAGTTACACCGGCATGAAGGAATGGGACGACGAGGTGCGGCGCAAAGATTTCACGGTCAGCGCATTGATCGATTATTTCAAAAACCAGCCGATGGATTTCGAGCCGGGCACGAAGTATGAGTACAACAACTCCGGCTATATTCTGCTCGGTTTTATCATCGAAAAGGTATCGGGACAAACCTACGCCGACTACGTAACCGAACACTTTTTCAAGCCGCTGGGTATGAAAAACTCTTACTACGGCGATGTGGCGCCCGTCATCAAAAATCGCGCAGCAGGCTACGGACAGGCTGATGTGAAAGGCACTTACAACAATGCACCGTACCTCAGCATGACCCAGCCCTACGCCGCGGGTTCGCTACTGTCGACAGTGGAGGATCTGTACACCTGGACGAAAGCCCTGCACGGCGGCAAAGTGGTGAAGCCCGAATCTTTGAAAAAAATGACCACGCCCTACATCCTGCCCGACGGCGCGAGCACACACTACGGCTACGGCCTGCAAATGGGCAACCTGCTCGGCAGCCCGACCGTGGAACACGGCGGCGGCATCAACGGCTTTCTGAGCGACCTGGTATACCTGCCCGTCGAGGATGTCTGCGTGGCCATTCTGACCAACTGCGACTGCGAACCGCCCCGCGATTTGAGCGCCAAACTCGCTGCCCTGACCATCGGCAAACCTTTTCAACCCGTCGCTGTACCATTGGAAACCAGCGCGTTGGAACAATACGTGGGCGTTTATGAAAACGAGAAAAAAGAGCAGCGTATCATCAGCATCGAGGACGGCCAACTGCATTCGATGCGCACGGGCGGCTCCAAATTCAAACTTTCGCCTTATGCCACCGACCAGTTTTTCTTTGAAGCATCATTTGCCCGCATTCAGTTTGTGCGTGAAAAAAGCGGCGACAAAAAAGTGATACAAGCCATCGTCAGCGACCGCACGGCTGCCGACAACAAGTGGGTAAAAACGGACAAACCCATCCCTGCGGCACGCCCGGAAATAAAACTGACGGAGGCGCAACTGACGCCCTTCACCGGCGAATACCAACTGATGCCGGGCTTCAACATTGCCGTGACCCGCGAAGGCACACAGTTGTTTTGCCAGGCCACCGGGCAGCCGCGGTTCGAAGTGTTCGCCGCGTCGCCCACGCGTTTTTTCCTGAAAGTGGTGGAAGCGGATATCGAGTTTTACCCGGATGAAAAAGGCGCGGTGAATAAAATGGTATTATTTCAGGGCGGACAGGAATTGGAAGGAAAGCGGGTGAAATAAAGTGTCACCGCTCCACTCGCAACAACCTGCCTGCTTGTCTGCCGTCTGCGCTTTGAATATGAACGAACAAAACGGCGGTGCCCTTCCACGACGACAGGTCGAGGGAGGTTTGCGCAGCGTTGATTTCCATCGTATTCAAAAGTTTTCCCTGCGCGTCGAACAGGCGCGCAAGCGCAGGCAAGGCATCTTCCGTAATTTCGACGGTTACGCTGCCGGTCGCAGGATTGGGATACAGTTGTAACTGAATGGCGGACGCCGGTTCAGTAGCGGCAAGCACAATGCTGCTACTGTCGCAGAAAGCGGCATTTACAACGTTGTATTTCAACACATTATCTTCTTTGAAACAATTCAGACGGCAGGCGAGGTCCGCCAGATCGGGATACATATATGAACCGAAAAGGCTATTGTTGCTGCCGATGCCTTCGATCCAGTAATTGAACGAATCTACTTCGAAAGCAGCATCCGCAAAAAAGTATCTCCGCCTCCAGGCACCATCATTTAATTGAATGGAATCGGAGCCGGCATAAACATTGGCGCCGGGTTTCCAGCTGAGTTCCTCGCCGAATTCCAGGTCAAAATCATACAACAAAACCTTTTGGCCGAAGGGGAAATAATTTGAAATACACGGCATGCTTATGCCGGGGGAGCCGGATAATCGGGTGTACCACACTTTTTTTGCGGAACTATCCTGGTGAAGTACGCCCATGAATTGTAATGGCATATTGTAAACCGTATCGAGGGCCGGAAAAATACAGGGATAGATCATCGTATAAGTCGGTCTGTAATAAAGTTTTTTCCCATACCCGTTGCCGGGCAATACGGTATCGCCCTGCAACACATATTGTATGCCATTGATAGTACACCAGCCGCCATTCACTTCGCTCCAGGTCGCTGTTCCGGTCGGGAAACCGGTATATGACAGGCTGCAATCCGCCTGCGGGTACGTGTCGTCACGGTAGCATCCTGGCGTGTAGTCAATTTCAGATAACGGCAAGGCGTCGATATCCCACCAAATGAGATGCTCGCCGCCGAGTCGCTCGTAAACCCTTGTCAGTTTAGTGCCGTAACGATAACCATACACATGAAGCCGGACACAAAGTTGGCCGCCTTTTTCTGCCGTCCCGGCGTATTCGAAAATCTCTTCCCCGGGTCCGCTGATACTTTGGTACCCGTATTTCCACTGGCAACCCTGAACGAACCATGTGGTAGTGTCGTGAGAAAGCAGCGAAGTGCAGCAAAATGCTGCGAGCAGGAAGCAAAGCGGGTTTTTCATAAAGCTGTCGGTTTATTTTAACGTGTACAAAACAAACGGCTTTTGAACAACAATGGGAGGGTTTTCTCAAAAAAGTAAAAAAACCGGCAGCGGAAATGTCGGCATCGCACGAATCAACGACCAGCGTTAGTCTGCAAACGCAAAAAATGCTGCAAACCCACATCGTCGATCACTCCGACCAGTTCCCCGTTGTCTATCACGCCGACGATGGCATGACCACCTTGTCTGAGGAGAAAGTAAATGGTTTGCAAGGGTTCGTTGATGTGTACCAATTCCACTTTTTGGACGTAGTGCGCGATTTCCGAACTGAGATCGTGTTTTTTCATGGCCGCCATGATGTCATCTTCTTCCAGGACGCCCACCAGCCGGTCGCTCATATCAAAGACGAGAAAATGGCGTTCCAGCCCCTGTTGTATCAAATCAACGGGCGTTTGCATCCAATCGGTGACGTGAAGGCGGGTGAAACCGGGGCGCATGATGTCGCGTGCTTTGTAGCGCCGGAGCAGTGCATCGAGCCGCACCATTACATTTTCCGTGCGGGCGTTCATGAACACAAAAAAGCCGATCAACCCGAGGGTGAAATTGCCCACCAGAAAACCCAGGGCGATGAATATCACGGCCACCGCCTGACCGATCCACGAAGCCCACTGGGTAGCGATGACGCGCCCGAAACGCACCGCCAGCAATGCCCGCAGTACCCTGCCACCATCCATTGGAAAGGCGGGTACCAGGTTGAAGAGCGCCAGGCCGAGGTTGATAGACAAAAAAGCGGGTAGAGCCACGAGCAGAACTCCTATCTCGATTCCTGTTTCCGCCCTGATTTCCTCCAACTCGGAAGGGGTTTCCGCTTCGAGTAACATTTTGAAATCGCTGAAAGAAATCTGTCCGCTGACCAGGGTCCACAGTTGTTGAAAAAAGAGACCGATGGAACTGAAATAATCACGGATGGTGGCGGTGAAAATATCCCAATGAATGCCGTCAAACAACAGCATCCCCGCCCCGAACAGGATAAAAGCGATCGCCACGTTGACAGCAGGGCCTGCGATGGCGACAAAGAATTCCTGAACTGGTTTTTCAGGCATTCTTTCCAGCCGGGCAATACCGCCGATGGGTGTCAGGATGATGTCTTTGGTCTCCACCCCGTAACGACGGGCGGTCAGTGCGTGGCCATATTCGTGCAACAACACGAACCCAAAAAGGGGGATCAGAAAAGCGAATACCCATAGCATCCCGAAGGGACCTAAATTGTTGTCGTATCCAATCCAGAAAGCGTACAAAAAAATGAGCGCAAACGTCCAGTGCACGAACACCGGAATACCAAACCAGGTGAAAAGTTTCAGAGAACCACGCATATCGATAGGCAGTTGCGGTAAATGAGGGTGTCTGATAAGTCATTAGGAGTCATTAAAAGTCATTTTTATTGATTCGAAGAACCTTGTTTCATACGGTTTTACAAATTACTACAAATGACTTTTAATGACTCCTAATGACTCTTGAAACACCCACGTTTTTGTTTTTAGGGTTTGACGGCTAAAACGATGTATTGGTAGTCGAGCGCATCCTTGTCAATTTTTTCAACGACAAAACCAGCCGTGACCAATTCTTTTTCCACCTGGCTGAGGGAAACTTTAAATTCATCAGGCGGGCCGATGGGCAGGTTGTTTTTTTTGAAATCGATGATGAGCAATTTAGCCCCCGGCGACATTCCTTTGGACAAGGTCTTGAGGTATTGGATGCGGTTGCCGATGTAGCCGTACGTATTGACCACGACGACTGCGTCGGCTTCGCCGGGTTTTAACAGTGGGTCGTCGGCCTTCGCAAGCCGGCTTTCAAACCGCTCGCGATATTGTTGGGGCAGGCGAACATTCACACTGTCGAGAAACCGGATAAAACGCTGGTCGATGTCGATACCGATCACCCTTTTGGCTTTGGGTACGATACGGAAAGTGAAATAACCGGTACCTGCGCCGATGTCGGCAACGGTTTTGTCGCTGAGATCGCCGAGCATCGAAATGACTAATTCGGGCTTTTGCCAGATTCCCCGTTCTTTGCTTTCAAAGTCGGCTATCAGGCTTTGGAAATTGCCCGCGCCGGTTTTGGGCAGGGGCATGGGTTCAGAAACAGTGGCTGCCGGGGCCGGTTTTTCACGACTCATACCGGGCGCATCGACCGGATTAGGCGATTCATGGCGGCAGGCTTCCAGCGTCGCCATTACGATCATCACCTGAAAATAGAACAGGTTGCGTTTCATATTTATTTGAGTAGAACACAGCAAAAGTAGGGAAGTTCGGTGAATCGCAGGGCAAGCAGTTCGCAGCGTTTTGGATGATCGTGCGTAAACTGAAGACGAGCAGCAGGCCGAACGCGTTTGGAGCATTGAAAGGGCAGGGTATCTTTGTCCGCTTTTTGATGCACCGGTTTCCTTTGTCAGATGCCGTGAAACACGCGCCTGTGCAACAAGGCAGACGGACCGAACTGCCAGGTAAAACATGCTTCATTTAAAGCAATAAATTGATTTTTCCTTTATCAAACTACAGTTAAGTTTTTGAATACCAATTTTTTAAATAAATATATAAAAAGACTGAACGGCCCCGAAGGTCGCCAGATGCTCGTTGTGTTTTTTGCCTGTCTTCTTGTGGTCAGCATGATTTTGTCGCCATTCCTGCTCTCCATCAGCATGTGGGGGTTTGTGGCAATGGCCTTCCGGGAAAGCGCGCTAACCTGCCGGTCAAACGGTATCGCCGTCAATTTGCGCAATCCTTCGGCCTGGTGGAAAATATTGGCGGAGTCGTTTCGGGTGTTTTTCCGGCAGCCGGCGTTGTGGTGCTTCGTGCTGCTGCTTGTCGTACCGGCGCTGAGTTTTTTCTGGTCGGCCGATCGCCATTACTGGCTGGAAAGGACGCAGGTGCGGCTGCCTTTCCTCGTATTGCCCTGGGCATTTGCCAATCTGCCGGCGCTTACCGGCCGCCAGATGCGACTGGTATTATATGTTTTGGTATGGGCGCTGACAATTATTTGTCTGGGATCGGCCATCAACATTTCGCTGCACTTCGATGACATGCTGGTGCGTATCGGCCAGGGCGACCCCATCCCCGTGCCGCGTAGTCATATCCGGTTCAGCCTCATCCTCGCTACGGGTATCCTTGCCGGTGGCCGGCTTTGGCTGGAGGGTTTTTACTGGCGCCGGCGTTGGGAGCGCCATTTCCTTGGCGCAGCCCTGATCTTTCTGTTTTTATTCATTCATATCTTATCCGTACGAAGTGGAATCGCCGGATTATATGTGGTTTTGTTGTTCAGCCTCGGTTGGTATGTGTGGCATACCCGGCGCTGGGGCATCGGGCTGGTCGCACTGGTCGTTCTGCTGGTCGTGCCGGCTATTGCATTGAAAACACTTCCCAGTTTTGAAATGCGCGTTCAATATATGTTGTGGGACTGGCAGCAATACCGGCAAAACACAGGCAATACTTACTCGGACGCCGAACGTATCATTTCACTGCGCGTCGGCTGGCAACTTTGGCAGGAAAACCCCTGGCTCGGTATCGGCGCCGGCGACCTGCCTGACGGGGTACAAAGAATTGTAAACGAACAATATCCGCAATATGGCGACGCACCCAAACTGCCGCACAACCAGTTTTTGTACATCCTGACAGGGACGGGTATCATCGGTTTGGTACTCAGTCTTGTTGCTTTCATCACACCTGTTACCGTGCGGCGTTACCGGCAGTTTTTCCTGTTCGCAGCCTTTCAGGTTTTAATCTTCACTTCATTTCTGGTGGAATACACGATAGAAACATCCATTGGTGTGGCGTTTTATCTTTTTTATACCTTGTGGTTTATGAAAATGACAGACGATGGTTGAAAGGTTGAAAGGTTGAAAGGTTCCAAGGTTTCGGTACAAGATTGCCCAAACAAATGTCGAACCCTGAAACCTTTCAACCTTGAAACCTTTCAACCTTTTTAATATGCACGCAAAAAAATCCTACGGCCAGCATTTTCTCAAACACGACACGATTGCGGCGCGTATTGCCGGCAGCCTGCAACTGGCTGTTCCGACGGGGCGTGTGCTCGAGATCGGCCCGGGCATGGGCATGCTGACCAAACACCTGCTGGCGCATCCGGAATACGTCACGTATGCTGTGGAGGCAGATCGCGACATGGTCGATTTTTTGCAAAAAAACTACCCTGAGTTATCCGAGCACCTGATTTTCAAGGATTTTCTCGATTTCGATCCGGCGACGGTTTTCGGTGAAAACGAGTTTTGCCTGATCGGCAACTTTCCGTATAATATTTCTACACAGATCCTTTTCAAACTGCTCGACTACCGCAGACAGATTCCGGAAATGGTCGGGATGTTCCAGAAGGAAGTGGCCGACCGGGTGGTGTCGAAACCAGGCTCCAGGGTTTACGGCATCACCAGTGTATTGGCCCAGGCTTTCTACCGCACGGAATACCTGTTCACCGTAGAGCGCGGTTCGTTCCAGCCGCCGCCAAAAGTACAGTCGGCTGTGATCCGCCTGACCCGGAAAGAGCATTTTGAACTGGACTGCGACGAAGTTTTGTTCCGGAAAATCGTAAAAACGGCCTTTAACCAGCGCCGCAAGATGTTGCGCAATACGCTGAAGCCTTTTTTCCCGCAGGAAAAATTGATGACCGATCCCTTTTTTGAAAAACGCCCCGAAACGCTGGGGTGGGAAGAGTATGTTCGGTTGACAAAAGAGGTTTGAAAGGGTTTCAGGGTTTGAAGGTTTCAGGGTTGTGCTAACCTTGAAACCCTGAAACCTTCAAACCCTGAAACCATATCAAACCAATTCCGCCGACAACTGCTCGATGGCATTTTCCAAAAAACCGGGAATCACCGCGTCGAACGTGCGGCGGATTTTCGTCGGATTTGCCAGATCGCGTATCATTCGGTCATAACGCGCCACACCGTGTTCTTCCACGATCGATTGGCGGCGTTCTTCCTCCATGAAATATTCGAGCAAGCCTTCCGGATCGGCTTCGGGGTGAAATTGTGTGCCCACCATTTCAGGGCTGAAGCGTATCCCCATGATCGCGCGTTCGTAGTGGACGTGCGGGCGGAGTTTTTCCATACAAAGGATATGGGCGCCCATAGCCCGCAACCGATCGTTGTTGGGATTCACCACCTGATAGCGGCGGAAATCGGCAATATAGAACGGATCGTGCAGCTGTTCGAACAAGGGCTCTTCTTTGCCCCAGTGTGTCTTGTGTACCGTATAGGTGCCGAATGACATTTTGTAACGCTGGGTCACCTCGCCTAAGCCGAAGTGGTGGCAGGCCATCTGGAAGGAGTGGCAGATAAAAAAGACGTGCTTTTTCGCATCGTTGCGGAGGTTCCATTGCCAGAGTTGACCGATCAGGTTGAAAAAAGGCTCCTGCCATTGGCCGCCGGATTCGAGCGGGTCGCCCGGCCCTCCTGAGAATATATAAATGTCGTAAGAAAGGTCGGGAATTTCACACCCGGCACGCACATCGAACCGGTCGAATTCGAGCACATCGGTATAACGGCGCAGGATGTTTTTCAACATCGGTATCCCGCGATTCGACTCGCCGTTGTACATGTCTAAAAGGGCAGCACGGAGAAGCATTTTTGAAAATGAAATGATGAATGATAAACATTGAACCCAGAACACTCCCGCGTTTGGGCGAGCATGATTGGCGGTGTGTTCAGATGGTCATTGACAAATGTCGGCAACACCTGCGCACAAATGTGCTACGTGTGTAACAGCAACCAAAAAACATTCCGGAATCCGATACCATCAGAAGTACCAGTCCGGTGAATTCGGTTTAGACGAACCTTTGGAAAAAAGTTTGCCAAAAAATCTGGTTGGGCTTAACATCAAAGATGCGGACGGCTGGTACACGACACCGTTGCTCGCGGTTCGTACGTCTCACATATTTGTCAATCGGCGGGATAATAGAAAGCGAAGGTCGTAAACGGAAATGAAAACCGGAGCAGGCACGCGCAGTTTTTATTTTGCCATGACCGGGCAATGACGTACGTTTGCCCTCCTTTTCAAATAAAGTGCTATCTGATTTTCAAAGACTTGGCTTATGGAATTCGTTTCGGAAAAAATTATTGATTCGGTGATCGAGGCATTGGAAAACCTGCCTGATGAGCAATACGAACAGCGTATGGAAGCCTTCGCAGAGGCACAACCGGTGTTGGTTGCCTGGTTGTTCAGCGACAATTTCGATCTGTTGAATGAGGACGAAAAAGGTTACCTGCAATACCTCGCCCTCATCGCCTGGCTGTCTATTACCCAGGTGAACGGTCCCGTAGAACCAGTGTCGGAAGAACAGATCGGGCTGGCAGAGGAACTGAATTATGAGGTGCTGGAGCATTCGACGGCCAAAAAATTCCGCGACCGGCTCACCCCGTTTTTTGATAATACGCCGCAGGAAGATCTGCTCGCCTTTGCAGAAGATGCCGTTATGGAAGAAGAAGACGATCCCGAAGCATTGGTCACCAAAGAAGGCCGCGAACCGATATTTGTTGCGTTGAAAACGATGGTGGATGTTTTGTGTTGATAAAGGGTTTCAGGGTTTCTGGTTTCAGGGTTTCTGGTTTCTGGGTTGCTGGTTTCTGGTTTCTGGGTTGCTCAAGCAAATGACGAACCCTGAAACCAGAAACCAGAAACTCTGAAACCCTTTCATATCAAATCCCGCAGCACAATTTTCTTTTTCATCAACTTGCCGTCGCGGCGAATAACGACGTTCAGTTTTTTTCCCGCTTTTTTTTGAAACGTATGCTGCAGATCGGCCAGCGAGGAAAACGACGCGGGCAACAAGCCGACCCGGACAATTTCATCACCTTTTCGGAAATCCGCGTCGGAGGCGGGTGAATTGGGCAACACATTCTGCACGGTGAAGCGGTTGAAATTGGCGCCTGAAGCGATCATGTTCAGGCCGCTGCGGTCGTACACAAATTCGCTCTTGTAGTACCGCGACGGTTTGAGCCACATCGTGGCCGTCTGATAATCGAGAATGACGAAAAAACGGCTTAACAATGTGTTGCCGATGAGCCCGTTGCGCTTGTTCAGATGCTCGGTGTTGTAGATGGTATCGAGCGTTTGGAAATACGTGATGACATCCCGTTGGGGAAACGTGCCCAATTGCACCTCCCGGATCCTCCCGGTAAATCCTTCGAGATAACCGCCCAAACCCATACCGATATTGGAAGAAATGGCGATGTCCGGCGGGTGCAGCAAAGGATGCGTATCACTGAAAATCAACAAGGGCAACCCGGCTCCCGTATCGATCAACAATTTTACCGGTACAACGGAGTCGGGTACGATATTGAGATGGGTTTTCAGATAAATTTTATTGCGAAAAATTTCGAGGGGCACCGCGACAAAACCATCCTCCCGCAATTTGTAATCCTCGCGCTCGTACAATGTAATCACCTTGCGGTCGTAATTGATCTTTATAATGTACTTCGAAAAAGCATTGGCCGACATGATACCATGCACTACCACACCGGCATATTCTTCAAAACGGAAATAATCTTCCTGCAACACCAGTATATCCATCGACGGCGCCGAAACCTTATCCCCCACATCAAAACGGACACGCCGGGCCAGATACGCCACCAGTTCGGTTTTCAAATCGGAGCCGGTGACCCGGAACTCGCGCTCGTAAGTCACATTCAGCATATCGCTGATCTCCCGTTTGCTCAGAATTGTGTGTTCGGCGCCCGTATCGAAAATAAATTTCAAGGGCAACAACCCGTTGAACGTCACGGTGAGTATGATAAAATTGTTGGTGTATTCGAACGGGATATCTACCTGCCGTTGCCCCTCCGGCACATAAAATCCTCCCTGTGCCGCAGCAGGTGATGCCGACCAACAACAATAAATGAGCAGTAGGGACGAAACGGTCTTGTACATCTGGATAAAGGGTACGCTCCTTTGACCGGCAATTTAGCCGTTTTACTAATTTTCAAAAACTTCCTTCGACTTATTCCTGTATTCGATCTGTAAGTTGACGGTTGCCCGGAAAATTTGACGTGATATCACATCGGAAAATATCGATATCAATGCAGTTTCAACCGATGGCTACATCTGTATCCCCCACACCAACGGCAACAATCCGTAAAGGAAGGCCAACAACAGCAAAATTGCCACCGCATCGAGCAAAAAACCCGCTTTTGCCATGTCGCGTGTGCTGAGGAAACCCGAACTGTAAACGATCGTATTGGGCGCCGTCGCTACAGGCAGACCGAAGCCGAACGAAGCTGCCAACGTCGCGCTCAGGAGCAGCCCGAATGGGTGTGCTCCGATACTCACCGCCAATGCCGCCAGCACCGGCATCATCATCGACGCAGTAGCAATGTTGCTCGCCACTTCGCTAAGTAATACGACGACGACCAGTACCGTGAGCAAGATCAGCGCGTGCGAAAGCGTACTCAGACCTTTCATCATCTCACCCATCCAGGCCGCAAGACCGCTCTGATCAAACCCCTTTGCCAAAGCAAGCCCGCCTCCAAAAAGCAAAATAACACCCCAGGGAATCCTCAAAGCAGTATCCCAATCAAGCAAAGGGTTATTGTTGTTATCGGCGGGTATTAGAAACAGGAATATCGCTCCGGCCATCGCCACCACCGTATCATTGCAATTGGGCAACCGGTGATACCACAACAAAGAACCCGTCACCCAAGCCAATATGACCGTGCCAAACAACCACATCAACCGTTTTTCGGGTAAGGTGACGGCGCCAAGCATCGACAGCTCAGCCCGGATGGCGGCATGATTATCCTGTCCGGTGTCGCTTTTTGTCAACGGAAAAATACGAAGCAACAACCACCAGCAGATGAGTAGCAAGGTCAGCGCAAATGGAAACCCGAACATAAACCATTGCCAGAATGACACTTCCACGTTCATTTTTTGCTGCACATACGAAAGAAATATCGCGTTGGTCGGCGTCCCGATGATGGTTGCCAATCCGCCGATCGAACACGCGTAGCCCACGCCGAGCAGCAGTGCTTTGTTGAAATTTTTGCCCTGATAATGGGCGTCTTTAGCCACAGCAATCGCTACCGGAGTCATCATCACTGCCGTTGCCGTATTGGATATCCACATCGAAATAAAGGCGGTTGCGATCATAAAACCCAGCACGGTGCGGGCGGGATTGGTGCCCAGCCATAGTACCAGCCGGAGCGCGATGCGGCGGTGCAATTGCCAGCGTTCTATCGTTTTGCCGAAAAAAAAGCCCGCTAAAAAGAGGAAAATGATCTCGTTGCCATACTCACCTGAAATGTTTTTCAATGGCACTACCCCACTCAAAGGGAACAACACGAGCGGCAAAAGTGATGTAACGGCGAGGTTGACAGGTTCCGTGATCCACCAAACGGCCATCCAGACAGCAATGGCTGCGGTCATTTTAGCCGCTTCCGACATACCGGCGGGAGCAGGCAACACAGCAATGAGCAAAAACAATAGTGGGCCCGCGATCAGGGCAAGCAAACGTTGGTTCATGTCACAAAAGGACAAAACGCCCGCCGTATCATGCGCATGGCTGAAAATATATTTTTCAAAAAAAACAGGCAGCAAGCCTTCGAGACCTGCTGCCTGCCAGTGCTACTGCTACTGCTTCACCCGCCTTAGCCTTGGCGACGGCGGGTACTGTTACTGTTCAACAATACTGCTCATAAGCCATTTTCAAATTCTCGGCAATCACTTCAGCCGGACGCCCTTCGATGTGGCGGCGTTCGAGGAAATGCACGAGTTTGCCGTCTTTAAACAGCGCAATACTCGGCGAAGATGGCGGGTACGGAAGCAGGTATTCGCGCGCTTTGGAGGTGGCTTCGGTGTCCACTCCGGCAAATACGGTATATAGTTTTTCCGGGCGTTTGCCGTTTTCGAGCGAGCGTTTTGCACCGGGACGGGCCATTGCCGCTGCGCAACCGCAAACGCTGTTCACCACGAGCAGAGCGGTGCCTTTTTGATTTTCTAAAACTTGTTCCACTTCGGCAGGCGTTTCCAAAGATTCAAAACCATAGTTGGTCAAATCCTGAGCCATGGGTGTCGTGAGTTGTATCGGATACATGTGTGAGAGACGTGAGAGTGTGAGAGACGTGAGAGGACGTGAGGGTTTGCGAGATTCATGGGTGCAAAGATAATTCGCTTCGCAAAAACAGCGAAAAAGTGATTTTGTTTTACTTGCGGCAGCATAGATTCTCCCCTTTTGTTGTTCTTACCTTCGCTGCAAAAATAATCATGACAGTACCCAAATCGCTTATGCTTGGCACCGCCCAATGGGGCTGGAATGTCGGTCGCGCCGAAGCCTTTCGCCTGCTCGATGCCTGGCTTGAAACCGGCAGGCGCGATATTGATTGCGCAACCAACTATCCGATCAATCGCAATCCCGCTGATTTCCGGGCTGCTGAAAAGATTTTGCTCGAATACATACGGGCACACGGCCTCCGCGACCTCCGCGTCACGATGAAAATCGGCAGCCTCGACAATATGCGCTCGCCTGAAGTGAACCTCGCGCCTTCATTCGTGTGGATGATGGGCGAGGAATACCACCGCGTATTCGGGGAAAATTTGTACTGCCTCATGTTTCACTGGGACAACCGGGAGGATACTGCCGAAATACACACGTCGCTGGAGGCGCTTGCCGGACTGCAACGCGACGCCGGCATCAAACCCGGCCTGTCGGGCATCAAATTTCCGGAAAAGTATGCGCACGCAAATGAGGACGTCGGGCTTTCATTCGATATTCAATTGAAACACAACGTTTTTCAATCGGATTTTGAACGCTACGCCCTCCATTTCTCAACCACTCAACCACTCAACCACTCAACCACTCATCAATTCTTCGCTTATGGCATCAATGCCGGCGGCGTAAAACTCGACGAACATTACGAACCCGGCAGCGTCTTTCTTGCGCGCGGCGGTCAGCCTGAAAAGGTAGCGGCAGCATTAGAAAAGATGCGCGCTTTATTACCTGATTTAAATACTGCATTCGTGCGCCCGCCGGTGAAAACGATGAACCACGTGGGACTGATTTACGCTGGTTTGCATCTTGATTTGAGCGGCATTCTGCTGGGCGTTTCGTCGGTGAGCCAGTTGAAGGAAACGCTTGATTTCTGGCGGAATCTGGAGACATTCGATTATACGGATGTCTTCCATGCCTTTAATAAAATTGCCCGCTAACTCCGGGTATATTTGGAATAGCAGGCAATCATTAGAACCATGAAAACTTCTTATTCAAACGATGAGTTATGAACGATGAATGATGAATAGACAAAATTCGTCGTTCATAGATTATCGTTCATCGTTCTATAAGTGAAGTCTCGCTTTGCGTTCCAATAAAAATTCTTTGGATTCTACATGGTCGGGATCGGGCACGCAGCAATCTACCGGGCAGACGGCGGCACATTGCGGTTCTTCGTGGAATCCAACACATTCGGTACATTTATCGGGTACGATATAATAGAAATCGTTGGATACGGGATTGTTTTTTTTAGCCGCATCTACCACCGTACCGCCTTCCAGAGTGTATGCGCCTTTCACGGTGTTGCCGTCCGATATTGCCCACTCCACTCCACCTTCATAGATGGCGTTGTTGGGGCATTCCGGCTCACAGGCACCGCAATTGATGCACTCATCGGTAATCATTATAGCCATGACAATATCCTCTTTTTGCTTTTTCCGGTAAACAAACGGTATCACCGAAAGTTGGAGCAAAGGTAAAAAGGTTTCAAGGTTGCAGGGTTACAAGGTTTCAAGGTTGCGCTTATGCCTGGCACTTCGGATACTTTCATCGACAACCTTGTAACCCTGCAACCTTGTAACCCTGCAACCTTGAAACCCTGCAACCTTGAAACCTTATTTATTGCACAGCCCGCACGAATGCATCGATACCACTGCTTTCAAGGCGTTTTTTCAAAGCATCTGCATCTTTGCGCGCTTTGAATTTGCCGACACTGATCGAGAAATAGGTGGAATTAGGGAACCGCACGATTTTAGCATCCCTGAACCCGGCATTGTGAATAGTGCCCAATTGTTTTTGGGCACGGTCTTCCATCAGGAACGAGCCTGCTACAACGTGATAGGAGTCACGTTCCGCATTGCTAACAGTCACCTGACCGGCAGAGGGCGGCGTTGTATTGATATTCCCTGGTGGTTGAGCCGGCTGATTGGCTATCTGGCCGTCCACATATACCATTGCAGCGCCTTGCACTCCCGTCAGGATACGCACTTCTGTGCGGCGGTTGCGGGCGTGTTCCTGCTCGGTGCAGTTCACTCCATCCCGGCATTTGTTGCGGGGTTCGCTTTCTCCGTAACCCACCGGACGCAAACGGGCCCGGGCGATGCCTTGTGCAGCGAGGTAATCCACTACACCGTCGGCACGGCGCTGGCTCAGTTCCTGGTTGTATTTGTTATTACCGCGGCAATCGGTGTGGCTGGCGAGCTCGACTTTGATACTCGGGTGTTGTTGCATCAGCGACACCAGCAGGTCGAGGTCTTTCCGTCCGTCGGGACGCAAGGTAGCGTCGTTGAAGTTGTAATAAATATTGGGAAGCTCGATGACCGACCCCGGTAATAATGGCGCCACGGAAATATTTTGCATGGTTATCTGGTTGGGCAACCAGCCTTGCGTATCGATTTCCGTGCTGCCGATCAGCCTGCCCGCCTGGTACATGTCGAGTTTGTACTTGGTGTTGGGGTTGAGATAGTGATCCACCATACCGTTGGCGTCGGTTACGACGGTGTCCTGTTGGCCGGTAGTTTTGTTGGTCAATACCATCACCGCGCCGGCAAGCGGAGCATTGGTGACGTAGTTGAACACCGATGGATTCCACTGAATTTTGTTGGTATTCGGCGTTTTCTCGAGTTGAACGGCGACTTCGTTGCCTGGTTTGGATATCTGTACGCGGATTTGTTTGGTCTGATATCCCTCTTTGGAGACGCTGATGGCATAACTGCCGGGTTTCACTTCGGTGAGGTAGCGGCCTTTGGCATCCGTCTCGCCATTGATGCCTTTGTCCGGTGGAAGGGATTTCATCACTTCCTGACCGTCCACGTTCTGGATCGTGATGAGGTTGCCTTGTTCGTCGCGGCCAATGACGTTGTTTTTGCCGTAATCGAGAATTTGCACGGCAGCTTCGTACACGGGTTTACCGGCGGTTTTTTCGGTCACGATGATGCGCAGGTCGAGGTCACGGTCGGGTACCCGCTGATTTTGCAGCAGATAGTCGTCGAGGTTGCCGTTTTCGACGTGGAAACTAAATACTTCATCGGCGCCAACACCTCCGTTACCGTTGGTAGAGTAGTAACCGTTGATTTTATTCAGATCCACAATCAGACCAAAATCGTCGCCCGGTGTATTGAACGGCGTCCCCATGTTGACGGGTTTTGTCCACTGTGAGTTTTCTTCGGGAATGACATAATAGAGGTCGAATCCACCCTGGCCACCCGGGAGTCCGGTGGATGCATAGAACAAAGTGTTATCGGCATGAATGAACGGAAAGGCTTCATTGCCGGCGCTGTTGACCCCCGCGCCGAGATTGACCGGTTCGCTCCACGATTCGCCAACGCGGTAGGAAACATAGATATCCATACCACCCTGGCCGCCGGGTCGGTTGGAGGAAAAGAAAAGTTTGTCGCCATCGATGCTGATAGCCGGGTGGCAATCGGCATAACCTTCGTCATTCACCGGAAAAATCGGCTGCGGTTCGCGCCAGCTCCCCTCCTCTTTTTTGGAATAATAAATCCGCATCATCAGATTGCCGTCTTTGGTCAGTTTTTCTTTGCCGTTGACGAGTATGTTGCGGGAAAAATAGACAGTTTCGGCAGTGCGGTCGATACACACAGGACCTTCGTTGTATTGGGTGGAGATTTCCTTTGAGAAGGGTTCTGCTGCTCCCAACGAACCGTCGGCACTGCGCCGCGCGCGCAGGATGGAAGTGTAATTCTGCTTGTTTTGGTCGGTCAGTTTTTTCAGACCGGCATTATTGGTAGAAATAAACAAGATACCGTCCTCAAAAAAAGTAGGGCTGAATTCTAATCCCTGGGTATTGATCGCGGCTTCGTTTTTGACTTGCACGGTGACTGGTGTAGCATCGGTTTGAGCGTGCAGCAGACAAGCGGGCAGCCATAAGGAAATAAATAAAACAATGCGGTTGCGGGCTTTCATGATTCCCATGATTTTTGGAAAAAAAGATTAACAAATACAGATGACTGCAAAAAAAGTTGAAGGTGGTTGAAAAAGGTTGAAGGTGGTTGAATATTGTTATAAAACCATTTTCAACGATATTCAACAACATTCATCAACATTCAACCTTTTTTTCACATAAAGAACCTCGGGCTGAATACATTTTTCTTTTTGTTCGGCTTTTTCAAATCCGCCTGTAACATGAGTTCTATCGATCCGGAATTGTAATCCTTCAGGTCGGAAAGCGGAAAATCGTATGCAGCGCCGATGCCGATCTGAGGCGAAGCCTGCCACATGACAAGCAAGTCGATGGATTCACCGGCGCCATCGCCGCCGACACGGTAGGATAAACCTGCGGTTACTTTTTGACGGATGTCGATGTTCACATTGATATCCGCATCTATCGGCGCGTGTTGAACATATTTGATCAACAACGCGGGCATCAGATTGATGTCTTCACTCAACGGAAAAATCCCTCCGGTAGTTGCATAAAAGTGGGGTGATTCTTTCGCGATCATATCTGCATTGGCATTGGATATGCCGATAGTGTTTTGGTATATACGTGGCACGGAGAAACCAACATAGTATCGCTCCGCAAAAGTAGCATATACCCCTGCACCCACGTTTCCAAAAATGGAACTCACCGATTGATTATCTAAGGAAGGATCGCCAACCACCGGTGTGGCATCGTCAAATGCAATGCTCAGCGAACGGATAGTGCCCTGGATACCGGCCCGTACCGACACTTTTTCCGATTTGATCAATTCGTATGAATAGGCCAGAGCACCGTTGAAGTCGCGGTTCAGGCCGATCTTTTTCATAGACAATACGACACCGACGCCGACACGGGGCGTCAGAAACGGCGAGTTAAAACTCAGCAACCCCGACTGGGGCGCTCCGTCGAAACCCATCCATTGGCTGCGGAAAATACCTGTAACGAACGGAACACCACGCGCTCCCGCATAAGCAGGATTGTAAAAAAGTTTATTGTACATAAACTGCGTGTAGTGGTGATCCTGTTGTGCAGAAAGCCGGAAACATGCGGCCAATATGAACAAGGAGAATAAGAGTTTTTTCATTGTAAAATGGTTATCGGTTATCGGTTATCGGTTATTGGTTATCGGTTATCGGTGAATTAGTCAATGTATTTCCTAATGACTAATTCACCGATAACCGATAACCAATAACCGATAACCGATAATCGTTTTTTAACGAAATATTTCGACAAAGCCTTTAATGGCCGGCTCACCGGAGCCCGGTTTGAAAATGTAAAAGTAGGTGGCATCGGGCAGGTCCTGGCCCGGTTTGCCATCGAGTGTTCCCTGCCACGGCACATTATCGTTGCCGGATTGAAGATCATTGAAATAGGGTGATGCCTCATAGACCTTGTCGCCCCATTGGTTATACACCACCAGAGAGTTGTCCGGATACAATCCCGAATCGAGACAGGGAATGACCAGCCAATCGTTGATAAAGTCGCCGTTGGGTGTGAAAATGTTGGGCACCCTGCATTCCCGGTCATCCTGCAACCGGATGGTCACCAAAGCCTGGTCGCACAAATCGGGACATGATTTGGAACAAATGGTGTAAAGAAATTCACCGCCCGTAGTACCTGTGTAACGGAATAACCCATTGCCCAGATTGTCCAGTCCGGTAAGAGCGCCCACGCTGGTGATATCAAAATCGGAAGGCGGCACAAGGATGTCGTTTTCCAGAATATTAAACTCTACAGTATCGCCGGGGGCAACAAAAATATCCGTATCGTCTACTGCATCGGGAGCGGTGGCCAGGGCAACCGTCACCGACGAAGATTGCAAGATACAACCGTTGACGTTGGCGGATGCAGTGTAGGTGCCCACATTGGCAGAACCGAACTCCGAAATGGTTACCGTATTGTCCGTATCGCCGAGGGTTTGGTTCCCAAACGTCCAGGTATAAGTAGCCCCCGGAATGGCGGTAGCGGTGACGGTCACCAGTTCGTTCCGGCAACCAAAAGCCGGCGATGAAGTCACAACAAGTGCCGGAAGCGCCTGCACTTCGATGGCAATTAAACAAACCGCCGAATTGCCGGAAGAATCCAACGCCGTAAAGGCCAGCGTATCCAGCCCAACCGGGAATGAAGCGCCCGATGTCAAACCATCCGTTTGCAACATGGAAGCGATGCCGCAATTGTCTGTGGCTGAAGGTGTGCCGAATTCCAATTGTACGCCATTGCAATTTGCGGTCGTATCTGCAAACTCAAGGAATTCGCCGGGGTCGGATATGATGCCGCCACCGACATTTACTACAATCGGGCCCGTCGGGCAGCCAATAACCGGCAGTTCGGTTTCACCTATGATGACCGAGAATGAAACCGAAGTAGGCGTGCCGGTAAGGCTGTCAACCCAGGTGTACGTCACCACAGTGGTGTCAGTTCCAAAGAAATCGCCGGGCTGGTGCGTCGAATACAAGGTATCGATGACACAAAAACCAACGGGTGTCGGCGGCGTCCAGGTCGCCGTTTGCGGGCAACCCGTGATGACGATATTTTGCGGGACATTTGTCCACCCCGGAAGAGTGTTGACATTAATCACAATTTTAAAGTAGCAGGAGTCGGAGTTGCCATTTGCATCGTAAGCATTGATAACAACTGTCGTTTCTCCACCATAAAAAATACCGGGCGGCGGTGTACTCGTATAAACGATAGCAGAATCCGGCGTACAATTGTCCGTTGCTGTAGGCTGTGTCCAGTTAACCGTCACGCCGCAAGCGTCGTTGGCAGTCACCGTAATATCTTCCGGGCAATCACCTAAAACCGGCTTGACCTCATCCACTGCTTCGATTTCGAAGACGCATATAGTTGTATTGCCTGCCGCGTCTATCGCTGTATAGGTCACTTCCGTTGTACCCGCCTGAAAGACAGAACCGGATGTGTGGCTGCCAATCATAGTATCCAGCAAACAATTATCGGTGGCAAAAGGCGGGTCCCAAAAAATGGTGGTACTGCATTGGCCTGCCGGTAAAAACACCTTTTGGCTGTCCGGGCAGCCGAGAATAATCGGCGGCACGGTTTCCGTCACTGTCACCGTAAAACTACAGGCACTTGTATTCCCCGATGCATCGGTAGCCGTATATGGCACCGTCGTCGTGCCGACCGGGAAAAACTGACCCGGTTGGAATGGCGACGTCGGCGTAATGATACCGTCGCAAGCATCATTGGCAGTTACTGTCTGCCATGTCACGATTGCGCCGCAGGTATCCTGTGCTGCCGTCAATATAGTATCGCCCGGGCAGGAAAGCAACGGCCCGACGTTATCAATGACCGTTATTGTGAACGAACAGGACGATTCGTTGTCGGAGCCATCCACAGCATAGTAGGTCAGTGTCGTTGTACCTGCGGGGAAGGTGTCGAGCGGTTCCGGGTCGCCGGATATAACGATGATCATTACGCTTGTATCGCAGTTGTCGAATGCATCCGGCAAGTTGAAATCCACGACGGCGCCGCAATTCGGGCTGCCGTCGGGTGGCACGGACAAATTGCCCGGGCAAACAATAATCGGCGCCGCAGTATCCTGAATGGAAACGAGGAAACTGCAATTCGCCGTATTTCCCGAGGCATCCGTCACGGTGTAGAGCACCATTGTCTGCCCGACCGGAAATAAACTGTCCGGTGTATAATTGGAAGTCACCGTCAGGTTGGCCTGTCCGCAAGGGTCGGAGGCCACAGGCGGCTGCCAGTTTACCTGACCCTGACAAGTGAACCCGGGCGCAATACCGGATGCTCCCGGAGGGCAGTTGGTAAACAACGGTGGCGTGTTGTCATTGACCGTTACATTAAATACACAGGTGGCCGTGTTACCGGCACTGTCCTTCACCGTATACGTCACCGGCGTGGTGCCCGAAGAAAAAACGTCGCCCGATGGCACTCGGGTAATCGAATCCACACCGCTGCACGCATCGCTGGCAGTAGGTAGCGGTATGAATACGTTGGTATTACATTCGTTACCGATGATGGTCATGGAAATATCCTGCGGACAAGTCACAAGCGGAGCGGTGCTGTCCGCTCCTGCAGAGAAATAGCCGCCGATCGTCGTTACCGGCACCGTATTGATCGAGCTGTTGATGGCTTCGATAAAACCTGTATAAGAAATCGACGATGTTCCGCCCGCATTCAGGATATTGAAAACGATCGTGAAAACGACGCTGCTGTCGGGAAGCGGCGGCCAGTTGCTGCTGGGGCCACCGGCAAAAAACGACAGGATGCCGCTGCCTGTTTGAGTCACACCGAAATCAGCAGGGGTCAGGTTCAGGCCCGGGAAAAAGTTGTTAAAAGTATCGAATTGCAATACGGTTTCGTCCCATTCCACCTGGAATTGAAGTCCGAAAATATCGTCCCAGTTTTCAACAAATATATCTACCGCTACCTGACCTCCGCCGGCCTGACAATCGACTTCCACGGAATCGATCAGCAGGGTCAGCAAGCCCGCGGCATTTACCGTGACTGTAAAAGAACAGGCGTTCGTATTGCCGGCTGCATCGGTCGCCGTGTAAGTGACGGTTGTCACACCGGGATTGTATGTACCGTTCGCATTGCCCGTGCCGGAACCCGAAGTAGCGCCCGTACGCAGGTATGCGAGGTCGATATTACCGACGCAATTGTCGAGCAACGCCAGCGGTTGCAAATCGTTCACCTGCACATTGGTGTTACCCGTTGGCAAGTCAACCGATACGTCCTGAGGGCACTCAAGAATTGGAGGAATATTGTCGACGATATTGACTGCGCCGTTGATCCAGAATGCTGCGATTTCTTCCGGTGTGCCGGTCGCATTGGAATAGGCTTCCCGCACAACCGGTACGTCGCCGAAAGTAAGTGCCGAACTTGTACCGCCACCCGTTTGTACGTTCAAATTGAGGGTAAACAAGGTGGCGCCGGGCGGAAGCGTGACCCCTTCAGAGGCATTGGCTGTCCATAAAAATGCCAGCAAGCCGTTGGGTGTCTGCGTCGTGTTGAAGTTATCGCCCAAAATGAGTTGCAACGCAGGGTTGAAATTGCTGACCGAACTGAATTGCAGCACCCCGGGGTCCCAACCCAAAGAAAATTGCAACGACCCGATCGAGTCGAAGTTGATCGCCGTAATATTGATACTGACCGTCTGGCTACAGGAAGCTGTTACATTTTGCGCGATAATCGTTAGCGTATCGCTGCTGAACGAAAGTTCTGTAGTTACGGTAAATGAACACGTTGCGGTATTTCCACCCGCGTCCGTCGCCGTATAAGTTACAGTCGACAAGCCGATATTGAATGGAAAACCGCTGGCGTCGGGGTCGTTGGGCTGGCTCGTTGTCGTGGCGCCGGAAGACTCCCATCCGACGTTCGCCACCGGAGCGCAGTTGTCTGCAATGCTGTCCGGCGCGATACCGTTCGCCGGGGTCGGGCCGACACCCTGCACGGTCACGTTGGCCGGGCAGAAAATCACAGGAGCTTTGTCGTCGATCGGCTTAGCACCGCCGGTCACGGTCACAACAGGCAGCACGTCGGCATTGACGTTGGTCACCTCGATCGGAACCGGCGCATTGACAAACATCAGCGAGGCAAATGACCCGCCGATACGCCGGAATGCGATGCTAAAAGCAATGGAGTCGTCCGGCAATGATTGGCCGGTCGTTTTTGTCCAGATGAAAGCAATCTTCCCCTGGTCAATTTGCATGGTGTTGAAAGCAAAATCTACGCCATCACCAAGGAGCAACGGATTGAGGGGTGTGGTATAGGCGTAGTCGAGTTTGGCCGTATCCCACATCAGTGTGAACTGGAATGATCCGATGTTTTGGAAACCCTTGACCCGAATGGGTATCAGGAAAGTATCGGACGACGTGCAGCTGACGGAGACTGTATCGGCTTTCAAAGTGACCGTCTGGGCAACCGCTTCCTGTGAAAACACGAGCGCTGCGAAGAAAGTCAGGATTAGTAGGATATTTCTCATGGTTTTAATTATCAAGCAATTAGGAATAGTTGCCAAATTAAATGACGGACGAGGATGGATCATAAGTCATTAAGAGTCATTCAGAGTCATTAAAAGTCATTCGCACTAATTTGTAAAACAATCCAAAAAGGATCTTACGAATCTGGAAAAATGACTATTAATGACTCCTAATGACTTATGAGACACCCTCGTCCGAAATATCAATCAATCAAAATCATCTTCTTACGGTCGCTGTGTCCGGTCGTTTCGAGTTCGTAGTAGTACACACCCGGCGCGCCGAATTCGTCGCGACGGAAGCTCAACTCGTTATAGCCTTTTTCAAAACTGCCGACGATCGTTTTTACCAACTGACCCGAAGCATTGAATACACGAAGCGCAGCGCGACCCGTTTCCGGCAGGCGGAAACTGATGGTGGTCAGCTCGTTGAACGGGTTAGGTTGGTTTTGATACAGCGCGAAGGTAGCATTTTCAACGCCATTTTGTCCCTTTGTAAACTCAAAATCGAGTTTCAGCGGGTTGCCATCGTGGTCGTAACCCTCTGCACGCGTAATATCCGAGCCCGGGCGCAACACTTCGGCAAGCGAAGAACCGCCGCGCAATACTTTGAATTTCAGCGTGAAGAGTGTTTCTCCGTCGGCAATCGTCATCGGCTCTGCAGTGACCCAGAGGGTTGTCAGCATACCGTCGTTCAAACGCATGGTGCCGAAGTTCGCATCGCTCATATCGGGCAATACACCCGGCAGGATTCCTTCCAGTTCAAACACTTTCGGGTCGAAATGGAGCGTCATCTGGTAGCCGGAGCGGTCGAGGAAGTCAGCTGCGGTAAACGGCACTTCGATGACCTCGCCTACTGCGAAAGAGCGGTCTTCAAGACGGAAGCGGAAGGCGCCGAAACGGTCGTCCACATTGTCGGTGGTAAAGCTCGGCGTAATACTGCCGTTTACGTCGCCCATACGCACTGCCACGAAGTCGTCGTCGAGGAAGTCGGTGTTTGCCGGAGTATGGCTGATCGTTTCCGGGAACGGCACACTCAGCGGATTCGGCGTCGGGAATACGTACGATTTCGGTACAAACTTCCAGTCGGGCGAGTTCGTGATGTGCTGTTGCAAACCGAGTGCAACCTGCTGAATCCGGGCATAGTCGATCAACGAAAGTGCTCCTTCGCCGCTCACATCCGCCGCTACATACTGGTAGGGCGAAGCAAGCAACTGGATGTTCAACACGTGGCGTTTGATGAGCAACACGTCAGCACCGGTGAGACCGTCGTTGCCGGCAGTCACTTTATCGCATTCCACCGTCGTGTTGGTGTTGTCCGGTATGCCGAAGAGATAAGTGCCCGGTGCGCCTGTTGTCTGATTGGCCGTGACACCGCCTGTGAGCGATACCTGCACGCCCGGAACCGGGAGCGTCGGAATTTTCCAGGTCTGGATGTCGCCGCCGATTTCGAGGTCGGGGACACCGCAAGTGATTTCCACTTCGCCGTTGACAATATTAACCATGCCCGTCACGACGGGTGTGCCGCTGCTGTCCTGCGTAAATTGCAGGCTGACGGGGTTGCTTGTGACCAAAATCGGGGTAATAGAGCCGACAGCAACTGTGCCGAGTTGAATATCTACACTGAAGAGTACCGTGCCGTTGGGCAAAGTCAGCGAAGTATCGAACCAGAATATGCCCAGGTTATTGCCGGCAAGCAGGTTGGCGTCAAGTTCGGCAGCGATTGCCGGGTTGATGCTGCCGCTGGTGACGCCGAGTATCGTTCCGACTGAATCAGCACCGGGATGTAATGTAAATTGGAAGCCCGTGACGTTGATGAAGTTGTCAACAGTAACTGCTACCGAAACCGTCTGACCGGTACATCCTTCGGCAGTTCCAACATTAAGTGTAATTTTTGCACCTTCTCCCACCATCGCCGTATCCACCTGCAAACAACCGCTGATGGTGTCAATTACGGTTATGGTATAAGTTCCGGCAGCGAGGCCGTTAATGGCAGCGGTAGTCGCGCCGTTGCTCCAGGTATAGGAGAATTGGCCCGAACCGCCGGTGGCCGTCGCTGTTGCCGTGCCGTTATCCGCACCGAAGTAAGATTCGGGCGTACCGGTAGTCGTGAGCGAGAAACCGGCATTTTGGCCAAGCATCACGTTCACATCGACGGTGCAGAAGTTAGAGTTGCCGTTTACGTCTATTACAGTCAGGTTGACTTCGTTGAGACCCAAATCCTGGCAATCGAATGTAGACTGCGAAAGGATCATCGTGTCGATGTCGCAGTTGTCCGTCGTACCGAGATCGATGTCGTCGGGCTGGATGGTGGCTTCGCCGTTGGTGCCGAGCGAAATCACCACATTGTCGTTGCAAATCACCGTCGGGATGCTGTTGTCCAACACCATGACGACAATCGAATCCGAATTGGCATTGCCGCATGCATCGGTGGCAGTGAATTTCACCACGTAAGTTCCGACGCTGTAGTTGCCGCTGATATCCAGTCCGCCATTGCCGTGCGGCGCATTATTCACCACGTTGATGAAACTGTCGGGTTGACAATCGGTCAGGTATTGGCCGATGTTGAGCGCCACAGGTACGGTGCAATTCAGGTTGGGCGGATAATCGGCCGATTTGATCGTAATCGTATCGGGCATTCCGAGGAATAACGGTTTTTCGTTATCCACCACTTTGATTTTGCGCGTGTGTACTTCCGTGTTGCCACAGTCGTCTACAGCGGTGCGGGTACGCACGACTGTGAACGAGAAGACGCCGCAGGGTCCCTGCGCAATATCAATCGTATCTTCCTGCAATGTGACAACCATGTTTTGCGTGCAGTTGTCGGTCGCCGTCACCAGTGCAGGCGAAGGAAGACCTTGCGAGCAGCTGACCGTGTCGTCCGGCGCATAAGAACTCAACACCGGCGCCACAGTATCCTGAATGTTCAGAACTTGAACGCATGTCGTCAGGTTGTTTGCCTGGTCGAATACTTGCCAGGTACGGACGATCTGGTAGCAGGTGCTGCCGGTACCGTCGACAATCGTATCGGAGTTGACAATAGAAGACACGGTGCAGTTGTCGGTAGCGGTCGGCGTACCATTGGCAGCCGGCGAAAAGTCGGCAGTACATTGCAAAGTTTTGTTCTCCGGGCACGAAGTGATCTGCGGGAATACGTTGTCTTGCACTATGATGTACGTCTCGCAGGTAGACTGGTTGCCTGCCAGGTCTTTCACATAAAGTTTCACCGGGTGCTGCGTCACGCCGTCGGCGTCGCTGCAGTTAAAGGTGATACTGGTCGTGATGGAACCCAGCGGATCGAGGCGCTGTATTTGCAGATCCAGCAGGTGCTGCGGCGTACAGTTGTCGCTGCTGCTGGCGTTGATGTTCGCCGATGTGACGGTCACGTTACCGGACGATTGCAACGATACGCTCACACCGTTGATACAGGCGGCAATCGGGTTGGTGCCGTCTTTTACGATCAGCGTGATCGTGTGGGTGGAGATGTTGTTGTTGCCGTCTTTTGCCGTAAAAATGAGCGTATAGGTGCCCTCATTCAGTATTTCGCTGTAGTTGGCGCCCTGCCCGGTTCTGTTGTTCGTGATCGTGAATGTGGTCGAATCGCAGTCATCGACAAACGGCGCAATATTGATCGCCACCGTGTCTTTGCAATCCAGGTTATTCAAATCGGTAAACACTGTAATGGTTGTCGGCGTATTGCCTGCAAACACCGGCGCCTGTGTGTCCTGAATAACAATGATTTGGGTGCCGGTAGAAGCATTGCCGGAATCGTCGGTTGCTTTCCAGGTGCGGCGAATCGTGTATTTATAGGCATTCACGAAGGTAATCGTGTCCTGCTTATAAGTAATGTCCACATTGGTATCGCATACATCGACGGCTGTGATGTTGGCTGGCGCCGGAATTGCGGCGCAAGCCTCCAACGTATCATTGGCCGGGATAGGCGACAACACCGGAGCAGTGATATCACTCACAGTAACTTGTGTGACGCACTGAGCAATATTGTTGTTTACGTCTTTGACGATCAATGAGACATTGGCCGGCGTATTCAGGTTGCTGCATGTCAGAACAGCGGGATTCAGACTCAACGTGATCGGGCCGCAACCGTGCTGATCGAAACTTCCGTTGTCTAATTCCGAAATGGACAATGCATAATCGCCCGCAGCGCTGAGATTCACTGCAAACGGAGGTTTGCAGTTAGCCGTCGGCGGGAACACGTCAACAAAAATTTGAACGCTTTGCAGTTGTGTCGTCGTGTTGTTCTGCGGATCGGTATACGACCAGGTAATGGCGTAGTTGCCGGCACTGAGGATATAACGCGGCGGACCACCCGGCATAAACGGCGGCAGGATTCCCATGACCGGTACGGAAGGCGTGCCATAGATCGTGATGAACATACTGCCGTCGCAATCGGTCGCTGAAGGCGCCTCCACCGTGTCTTTCCCACAGAAACTGGTGATAACCGGCAGAATCGGCACATCTGGTACCGGCGCTGTTCCGTCGAACAAAGTGACCGTAAATGTGCAGGAGTCGGACAGGTTGTTCGCCTGGTTGTCGGTGGCTTTTATTTTGACCGTGAAAACCTTGCCGGCTTTTACCGTGTCAACTATGGTCGAAAGCAGTGTACCGGCCGGCGGCGTTTGTGTCAGGGTGACATTGTTCGGGCAGTTGTCCGTCACTTGTACGCCATTCAGGTAGTTCGGAACCACCGTCACGCCGACACATCCGGAAGCGATGGACAAATTCTGGTTGGGCGGGCAGGTGACATCCGGCGCCTGCGTATCCACTACCTTCACCGTGAAGGAGCAAACGGTTGTGTTATTCACCGCATCCGTTGCCGTGTAGGTGATCACCGTTTCGCCGACCGGGAAGAAAGTGGTCGGGTGGATACTGAAGAACGGCGGATTGGTGTAATCGAACGGCGAAGATGCATTGATCGCGCTTTGTACCGTCGGATCGCTGATGCTCTCCGTGACAGAATGGGGTAAACAATCCAGGAAATCGAGCCCTAAATCGTAGGGACGGTACCAGGTAAAGTTATTTCCGCAGTTGCCGGTAGCATTCAAAATGGTAAATGTGCTGTCGCAAACCTTTTGCGTGTTGCCAAATAACTTGCCGAAGGGTTCGTTGATCACCGGACCATCCACGTCTTCCACCACCACAGAGATGGCTATTTGACTGGCATTGCCGCAAGGGTCGGTCACCGTGAACGTCACCGTCGAAGTGCCGATGGGGAAGTTCGTCGTCACTGAAGCGCCGGAACCGCTGATAGAACCTACCGGGAAATTCACTATGTAGCCAATCGTGAAGTCGTTAAAATTGCCGGTGCAATTGTCGCTCACATTAAAGGCGAATATCTCTACCGTATGCGGAATAGCACATGGCGGCGTTTCGTTCTGGTTGTTCGACTCCAGGTTGATAAGTGTCTGCACACCGGAGAAGGTGGGCGCTTCCGTATCGACGATGGTGAATACCTGAACGTGGTTCGTTACATTGCCGGCCCGGTCGGTCACCGTCCAGGTACGGGTAATAAAGAATTCATTGTCACATGAGCCGAACGAAAAACCGTCGCTGTGGCCGATGACGAGGTCATCATCGCAGGCATCGTCGCAGGCGTCTGTTACGTCGGCAAGCGTGATCTGTCCCAACACGCCGAAATCCAGCGGGTCGTAATCATCGCATTCAATCGTAATGAAAGGCGGTGCAATGGCATTGGCATTGTTGATAATAGGCGCCGTCACGTCGTTCACAATGATCGTCTTGACACAAACGGAGCTGTTTCCAAAAACGTCTTTCACCCGGAAGGTTACTATATTATTGCCCACGTCGGCGCAATTCCAGGTGTACGAAGAAGCGAATCCGCTGCCGTCTACATCCACTTCGTAAGTAAGGGAGCAGGATGGTATGGAATTCAGGGTGTTGTCGGTTATTGTAAAATTACCGGCATATACTGCTGCATTCAATGTCCCCGAACAGTTGGCGTCTAAGTTTACCTGAGCAGGTGTAAAAGAGCCGCAGTTGGTGATGGATGGAGCGAGATTGTCAACTACCGTAACCGTTGCATTGCAGGTGGAAGTCAAACCGCCGCCGTCCGTAACCGTCAGCGTGTAGGTGTTGGCCCCCATGTTGACGCAAGTGTAGGTGGCTGATGGACTGGTAAAATTGAAGAAACAATTGTCCGTACTGTTGTTGTCTACCTGCGTGGGGCCTACAGTTACTGTTCCGCCCGAATTCAAAGCGACAGTTATGTTTTTGCAGTTGGCTACCGGCGCCTGAATGTCGTTGACCACAACATTGAACGTGCAGGTGCCGACGTTGCCGGCAGCGTCTACCGCCGTATAGGTCACTTGCGTGGTTCCGAAAAAGAAGAAAGAACCTGGGTTATGCGATGTTGTCACAAGCACGGCGCCGGGACAATTATCCGTAAAGGTCGGCGGCGTCCAGTTTACCAGCGCGATACATCCGCCCGTGTTGGCGTTCACCGGTGCGGGAGCAGGACAGTTGGCAGTCGTCGGCGCGAGCAAATCTTGTACGTTCACATTAAAACTACAGGCGGAAGAGTTGCCTGCCGCGTCGATGAATGTGTAAGTCACCGGCGTTAAGCCCTTTTTGAAGTTCACAGTGTTCGGAACCGGATATGCGCCCGAAGCCGGGCCTGTAAAGTTCGAACCGGTGAGCAGGTAATTGATCGTCGTCACGCCGCAGTTGTCCTGGTATTGACCTGCGCCGCTCAACGCGCTGCCATTGGGCTGCATCGCCATAGCAAGGCCCGGAATAGCGGAGGCATTGGTTTCGCAGTTTGCACCGGCAGAAATAACAAGGCTGGTTGGGCAATTTACCACCGGCGGCATGTTGTCTACCACCGTTACTGCCGTATTGCACGTGCTCGACGGCGAAAGCGGAGAGTTGTCGTTGACCGTCAAAACAACAGGATTGCTGCCCACATTGACGCACGTAAATGTATTGGGTGCAACCGACAACACCACAGCGCCGCAGTTGTCGCTGGAACCGTTGTCGACTTGCGAAGCAAGCAGGGTTGCCTGGCCGTTGGCGTCGAGCGAAAGTACAACGGCGCCCGGAAGTTTGCAAAGCGCAGTTGGGGCTTCCGGTTCGTTGACGATCACAAAAACCGTATCCGAAGTCACGTTGCCGTAAATATCCGTCCAGCTGTACGGAATTTTGGTCGTGCCTACCGGAAACTGGAGCGTAGCCCCTGTGCCGCAAATAAAGTTGAAACGGCCGCAATTGGGATCGAAAGGTGTAAGCGGTACGAGGAAGTTCACATCCACCACACCATTTACGATGGCGGGTCCTTCGGAAAGACCATATAAGGAACAATCATCGGGCAAGGTGCCTAAGAAGGAAAGCACCGCGATACCGGGGTATTCCCAGCTCACCGTAGACGAACAATCGCCCGGCGTTACATTCACCGTAATGGTTTGGTTGCCGGGGGTGTTAATCGGTGCGTCGGTATCCAGCACGGTTACTACGAAAGAGCAACTGCCCGTATTGGGCACGTTGTCTTCAGCATACCAGGTCACCGTCGTGTTTCCAATTGGAAACTGGGTGCCGTCGATCGAACCGAAATTAGGGCCTGTCACCAAAGCGCCGGTAGTTTGCCAGTAAATAGTAGGCGAAACATCGCAGTTGTCGGAAGCGCCGATGTGATCAAATTCACTTGCACTCAGGTCGCCTGCCACGTATACGCAAGCAGGAATATCGTCGGGCGCATTGAGGTCTCGCACTTGGGGGCTGGTCGGACAGTTAATCAACGGGACTTCGTCGTCCACAATGGTAACCTGAAAACTACAGGTAGCAGTTGCGCCGACGGCATCCGTCGCTTTGTGTTCGATTACGGTGATGCCAAGATTGAAATTCTCATTCCATGAATTGCCTGAGCCGGATGCAGTGGTTGCACCGGTCATGGACCAGGATGCAACGGCGCCCGGGCAATTGTCGGCAAACGGAAAACCGCCTACTGTGAATACGGTTGTGGCGCAGTCTCCAACGCCGTTGGAGGAAGTGCCGAATATCAAGCCGGGATCTTGTGTAGGAGGAGTGGGATAACCGAAGCAACTTACTGTCGGAGGTTCTGCGTCCACTACTGTAATGGTAAACTGGTCGGAAGTCGAATTGCCGTCATTATCGGTCACGGTATAAGTTACGGTCGTCATACCCACGTTAAACGTCAGACTGCTCACATCGCCGCCACCGCTGCCGGTAGTAGCGCCGGTCAAAGTGTAAAAAAGGTTGGCAGCGCAATTGTCGTCATATTGTCCGGGAGCAGGAACGGCAGGCCATACAGCCGGCAACATGGCAGCGCCGGGTACGCCTCCCGAATAGGAGCAAAATCCCGCATCATTGGCGAAAGGCGGCGGGTTGCCGATATCACCGATCAAGGGCAGGATATTGTCGTTGATGGTAATGCTGAGCTGGCGGAAGTTGCCGTTGTTTGTGCTCGGACCTGCCGGGCCGTTCACGCGGATAAACCACGTTTGGGCAGCGCCCACGTCCGAGCAGTCGAATGTGTAAGGTAAGGAGACAACGCCGGAAGAAAAGTCAGAAACCGGTGATATCTCATAAGCACAGGCCGGATCGATGGCAAACCCGTAGGCAAGCATCACGGTGCTGTTCAGATCAACCGTCGTGCCGTTCATGGCCGTGAGATTGAGCGTCATGTTAACAGTGCCTGGGCCGGGCTCCGTGACAAAATCGCCGCACTGACCGTAGGCACTTTGCGCTACGACTATGCATACGAACATTGCCACCGCCATCGCCCAACGGCGAGGAGTTGTCGAGTTGTTCATGGTCAACAAATTTGATAATGGGAAAATGGTAAGTGAGGAGAGATGTCTGAAGAAAGGTAAGGGTTTCTTCATGCAGGCGATCGGTTTGGAATGAAAAAATGCTGTTTACAAGTCAGATAAGGTCGCGTAAAAAATGAAACACATCAGCTGGTGCTGAAAACTTTACACGAGGTACTAACCGTAAAGGCGGCGGATTAAAATTGCCTGCCCGCTAAAGCGGACGTAGATTGAAAAAACCGGGCGCAATGTTACAGCGAAATCCGGCAAACGAATAACCCCCGTTTTCAGGGGTTAGAGCACCGATCTTGTCACAAATAATTGTCAATCAATTCTCTGTGTATTTTTCGGGTTCGTCCGGTATTACAAATCAACTGTATTTATCGCTTCATTTGTCGCCTATCTTGCACAATCGGTTGGGAAAAGCCAAAAACCGTACCAAAATCAGGGCAGCGGGAAGAAAAAAATTTTTTTCTTCCCCGTACTACATTCATTTTCAAGTCATTGGCTATGATAAAAGAATTTAAATGGCATTAATCATCCATTTGATGTCTGTAAAAAACAGGGAGCGGGTGCAACACAACCCCGAGCCGGCACACCCGCTCAACCAGTAAACCCGCAACTTCAATAAATCACCTGCATTTTCATATTCCAAAGCATGAAGGAGAGCACATCCGCCGCTTCGTCGAGCAGTTTACCGGTCGGTTTGCCGGCTCCGTGCCCCGCGCTGGTTTCGATCCGGATCAGGACCGGATTGTCGCCCTGTTGATGCTCCTGCAAGGCAGCGGCGAACTTGAACGAATGCGCCGGCACCACCCGGTCGTCGTGGTCGGCGGTAGTGATGAACGTGGCCGGATAGGCCGTTTTTTTCAGGTTGTGGAGCGGCGAATATTTGATCAGGCAAGGGAATTCATCTTTGTTGTCGCTGCGACCGTAGTCCGTCGCCCAGGCATAACCGATCGTAAATTTGTGATAACGAAGCATATCCAATACGCCCACTGCCGGCAAAGCCACACCGAAGAGGTCGGGGCGCTGGGTCATGCACGCCCCTACCAGCAAGCCGCCGTTGGAGCCGCCCATGATGGCGAGCCGCTCGCGGGTGGTGTACTTTTTATCAATCAGGTATTCAGCCGCCGCGATGAAATCGTCGAATACATTTTGCTTTTGGCATTTCGTGCCCGCTTCGTGCCATTTTTCACCGAATTCGCCGCCGCCGCGAATGTTGGCTACCGCATAAATCCCGTTATTTTCCAGCAGCGCCGCCCGCGATGGACTGAAAGCCGGCGTAACGGAAACATTAAAACCGCCGTAGCCGTACAGCAGCGTCGGGTTGGCGCCGTCCCGATTTATCGGGATGTTCTTTTTGCGGGTTATGAACATCGGGATTTTCGTACCGTCGTTGCTGGTGTACCAAACCTGCTCGGTCGTGAATACGTCGGGGTTGAAATCGAGTTTCGGCGCTTTGAAGACCTTGATTTCCAACGAGTTCATGTCCAGCGAATAAATCGTTGCCGGACGCAGGAAAGAGGTGAAACTGAAAAACGCCTGCGCATCCTCCTTTTTGCCGCTCACACCGGTCACCGAACCGAGCTCCGGCAAGTCAACCTCTTTCAGGAATTTACCCTGCAAATCGAACACCCGCAGCGCACTGGAAGCATTGTGCAAGTAGGAACACACGATTTTGCCGCCGCAAACGGCCGCGCTTTGCAGCACATCCGACGTGTCTTCGGGTATCAGCACTTCCCGGTTTTCCTGCATCGGTTGGGCCGTATTGACGAGTATCAGGCGTTGATTGGGCGCCTCATGGTTCGTTAGTATGAGCAACTTCTCACCCAGGTTGTCAATGACGGCATAATCTTTTTCGAACACCGAAGAAACCGGCACAAACTCAGATTTTTCATTTGCCAAGTCTTTGAACCACAGTGCGTTCCCGCTGGTGCTTTCCCAACCGGAGACGCACAGAAAATGCTCGTCGTCGGTGGTGGAAGCGCCGAACGAACGATCGGGATGCGCTTTGTCGCTGTAAACGAGTGTGTCGTCGTTTTGCTGCGTGCCGAGTCGGTGAAAATAAACCGCGCCGAGTTTGTTCGCCGCCGTCAGCGCTGATCCTGGCGCCGGCTCAGGGAAGCGGGTGTAATAAAAACCGTCGTCCTGCCAGGCAATACCCGAAAATTTCACCCACCCGATCTGGTCGGGCAACAATTGGTTGGTTTGCAGGTCTTTGACAAAGATGGTGCGCCAGTCGGAGCCGCCTTTCGAGATGGTGTATGCCAGGTAGCGTCCGTCTTTGGAGAAGTCGAGTTCGCCCAGCGAGGTGGTGCCGTCGGGACTGAAGGTATTGGGGTCGAGCACCATTTTCGGCTCGCTGTTCAGGTTGTCCTGCACATAAAGCACACTTTGGTTTTGCAGCCCGTCGTTTTTAAAAAAGTAGTATTTGCCGCCTTCCTTGAACGGCGTGCCGTATTTCTCGTAGTTCCAGATTTGTTCCAGCCGCCTGCGGATTTTTTCGCGGTAAGGTATCTGGCCTAAGTAGCCGAAAGTGACGATGTTTTGTCGCTGCACCCAATCCTTCGTCTCCGCACTTTGGTCGTCTTCGAGCCAGCGGTACGGGTCTTTTATTTTTGTGCCGAAATAGTCGTCCGCAACAGTGGTATCTTTCTGCGAGGCCGGGTAGGTAAGCGGGATTTTTTTGAATTCCATCGTTTGGGAGGGTGTTTGTTTGTTGTCCGAATTGCAGGCGGTGAGGAATGAAACAAAGAGGGAAACGTAACACAGCGTGGAAAAAGATTTCATAAATGAAAAGATTGAATAATCTATTGCGTTTGAAAAAGCCCGATTCCAAATCCCCAATTCCTACACGGGTTCATTTCAAATTGTCGCAGAAATGTAAGCCGGAAGTCTGTTCCGGCGAGTATATATGGGCGGAACGGACTTCCGCCCTACTACCCCTGTTCCAAAGTCGAAAGGTCGCCCTCCGGCAACCCCAATTCCCGCGCTTTCAACAAGCGCCGCAGGATTTTGCCGCTTTTGGTTTTGGGGAGGTTTTCCACGAATGTTATCTCTTTGGGCGCCACAGCGGGGCCCATTTTTTTACGGGCGAAAGCGGTGATGTCGAGTTTGAGGTCATCATTTGCCTCATTGCCCGGTTTCAGTACCACGAATGCTTTTACCAGTTCGCCGATGGTCGGGTCGGGCTTGCCGATCACAGCCGCTTCCGCCACGGCGGGATGCTGCGTGAGTGTACTTTCCACTTCGAAAGGGCCCACCATGTGCCCCGAGGTTTTGATGATGTCGTCGGCGCGGCCGACAAACCAGAAGTAGCCGTCGGCATCTTTTCTGGCAAGGTCGCCCGTGATGTACCAATCGCCGCGAAAACACTTGTTGTACCGCGCTTCGTCGTTCAGGTAAGCCCGGAACATGGAGGGGAACCCTTTTTTCAGTACCAACTGCCCTTGTTTGCCGGGTTCGGTAGTGATCCGGATATCCGTTTCGGTAATTTCAGCGACGGCAGCCACCACGCCCGGCAGGGGTTTGCCCATCGAGCCGGGTTTGACGGGTAAAGCGGGGAAGTTGGCGATCATGATGCCGCCCGTTTCCGTCTGCCACCAGTTGTCGAGCACCGGCACGCCGAAAGTTTTTTGACACCATGTCACCGCGTCGGCGTGCAGTGGCTCACCCACGCTGAGCATCAGGCGCAGGTGTTCGAGGTTGTATTGTTCCCGCGGTCGCATATCCATCCGCATCAGGCGGCGGATAGCGGTGGGCGCGGTGTACCACACATTTACTTTTTGCGCTTCGAGGATGGAATACCAGCGCACGGCGTCGAATTCTTCTTCATCCACCACATTGGTCACACCGTTGACCAACGGCGCAATGATGCCGTAGGAAGTGCCCGTGACCCAACCCGGATCGGCAGTGCACCAGAACACATCGCCCGGGTGGAAATCGAGCACATATTTTCCGGTCGTGTAGTGGGTAAGCACAGCATTGTGCACGTGCAGGGCGCCTTTGGGCATGCCGGTGGTGCCGCTGGTAAAATGCAGCAAGGCCGGGCATTCGGGATCGGTAGGTGGAATCGTAAATTGATCGGAGGCTGCCTGCATTAAAACCGGCAGCGACAAAATACGCTCCGAGATATGGGCTTCTGCGTCGGCGAGTAAAATATATTGGAGATTGGGAAGCCGTTCGATGATTTGCTGCACTGTTTTATTGAAAAGCGCGGTGGTCGTCACCAGCACTTTTGCGTTTCCCCGGCTAAGTCGCTGCCAAACCGGCTCGGGTCCGAAAACGGAGAACAGGGGGCAAAAAATGGCCGTTTTTTTCAACGTTCCCAACGCCGCGATATATAATTCGGGAATCCGTCCGGCAAATGAAAAAACGGTATCGCCTTTTGACACGCCGAGGTTTTCGAGCACGTTGGCAAATCGGGAAGTGTGTTTTTGCAAATCTGCATACGTGGCCTCCAGCACGCTTTTGTCTTTGCGAATCCAGCGCAAGGCAACGGTATCCTTCAGCGGACTATTGGCATGACGCCCGACGGCTTCGAAGGCAATATTCAGCCCTTTACCTTCCGGCAAGCCTGATAGTTGATTGCGCTCGGTTTGCCAGTCGAAAGTTTTGGATAACGTATTGTAGTCGGGCAGGTTCGGCATCATGACAGATTCACGGTATTTTGCAATATACCTGCAAAAATATATGACTGCTCTGCCATTCAATAAAACCAAAGTCGCCTGGCGAAGTGACTTTGATCATCTGGCGATAGCCGCTTATATTGCCCGTTTTTGCGTCCGCTGCAACCACAGCAGCAAACCGAGGCTTATGGAAAACCAGATCACCAGCGACACCAGCGAGTTGCGCATACTGCCGGTGAGGTTATCCATCGTCCCCCAGATGACCAAACCGCACATCATGGCGACCTTTTCACAGACGTCGTAAAAACTGAAGTAACCAGCGTTGTTGCCTGTTTTGGGGATCAGTTTGGAATAGGTGGAACGCGACAATGCCTGAATGCCGCCCATCACCAGGCCGATACATGCACCGGCGATGTAAAAACGCAGCGGTGTGGTAATAAAAAAACTCCCCCCGCAGATGCCGATCCATGCAATGACCGCTATGGTAAGGCTGCGCAGGTTCCCTAATTTTTTCGACATCCAGGCGAACAGATTGGCGCCGGCTATGCCAACAAACTGGAGCAATAAAATCGTGGTAATCAATTGTGTAACACGCAGGTGGATCTCCTTTTCACCAAAAGAACCCGCCATAAACAGCACGGTCTGCACCCCCATGATGTAAAAAAAGAAACTGAGCAGGAAGGTGCGCAGCACGCGTTCCCGCTTCAGCCGGTTCCATATTTTGCGCAGTTCCTGATAGCCATTGAGCAGATAATTGCCTTTGGTTGTTTTGCTGGAAATACGATTGGGCAGCCGGCTAAAAGTGATTTGAGCGAAACCCAGCCACCACAAACCGGTCAGTAAAAAAGCCAGGCGGGACAGGAACGTGTTGTCGGTGATGCCCAGCGTTTTTTGATTCATGATCAAAGCCAGGTTGATGAGCAACAGAATAGTAGCGCCGATATATCCGAACGAAAAACCCCGGGCGCTGACTTTGTCCTGCCGGTCTTCCGTGGCGATGGCAGGTAAATAGGAATTGTAAAAAACGATGCTCCCGGAATACCCGACGGTGGCAAGCAATACCCCCGTCAAGCCCAGGTGCAATTGGTCGCGGCCTTCGAACCAAAAAAGCAGCAGGCAACCCAACACGCCGAGATAGCAAAACATACGCATAAACCACTTCTGATTGCCCGTATAGTCGGAGATAGAAGACAATAGCGGCGAGATCAGCGCCACGATGCCGAAAGCCAGACCCATATTGATGGAATACACGGCTGTATTTTCCATGGGGATGCCGAAAATATCGACCACACCCGAGCCATTCAACCGGGTGACCTGGTTGTAGTAGGCCGGAAAAATGGCGGATGTGATCACCAGGACGTACACCGAGTTGGCCCAGTCGTACATCACCCAGGCCCGGATGGTTTTCGGGTCGTTTTTGACGATGGGCGCTTCTGTTGTTTTTTCGTTCATCATAAACTTTTATAAACCCTTATAAACTTTTATAAACCCCTTATCAAAACGCCTCCCCCAAAAAGAAATAAAACCCGCTCTGTCGCTTGCCCGGGCCGTCGGAATCGTCGCGCAAGGCTACCGCATAATCGATCCGGATATTGGCCCTCGATTTCGGATTGAGCAAAATGCGCAATCCGCCGCCGGCAGCGAGGTTGAATTGATCGAACGAAACATCGCCGCCCTTGCGGAACACCTGTGCCCCGCCCACAAAACCGACGATGCCGAGGCGTTTCCATACCTGCCAGAGTTTGGACTGCTGGTCGTCGCGCCACAGCGGCAGGCGATATTCCGTTTCGAAAGCGAGCATGTGGTGATCCTGGTAGGTGCCCCTGAAATAACCGCGGATAAATTTGTGTCCGCCCACCCGCGACAAGGCTCGCAGCGGCACTTCTTCGTCGGTGTATTCCAGGCTCGCCAGGCCGCGCAAAGCCAGGGTTTGGTTCGACCACGTGTTGATGTATTGCCGCAATTCGAGGGAGTAATAACTGAACTTGAAATCGCTGCCGAGCCAGTTGGCGTAATGACGGTCGTTGAATTCTATAAAAGTGCCTTTGCGGGGGTTGATCAGGTTGTCGCGGTTGTCGTACAACACCTGGAAACCGATGCCCGAGCGCAGGCCCGCTACCGGCACATCCCTGATTTTGTTGGAGTCGGCGTTGAGGTAATAGTATTGGTAGGGCAGTTCGTCGTACTTGAAGAGGTATTCCAGGTCGGTTTGCAGACCGACAAACAAGTTCCGACGTACTTTGCGCAGCACCGCCGGCGAAAATTTGATCCGGTTTGAATTGAAATTCAGGTAATTGAAGGTGTCTCTGCCGCCACCTTCATCCACTTCCACCAGCAAAACGGAAGCGTCGTTGCCGATGCCGTAGTTGCGGTCGGGGTAGCGCTGCAGAAGCAACTCGCCGCGGGTTCGCCATTGGCGTTCGTGTGTGAATATTTCCCATCGGCTTTCGAGCAAAATCTGTTTGTTCAGCGTATATACCGCAAGAAAATCGATGTATGACAGGGGCGTATTCAGGTCGCCTTTCCGAAAATCGAGATACCAGATACCGATCACCCCCAGCGTAAGTTTCGTTTCGGGGGAATAACTGATGGCCGGAAAAATATCCAGTTTTTTGTAATCGCGCGGCGGCGGCGGCGGTTGAGGCAGTGAATCGGCGGCAGGGTTTTGCGCAAAAACGGGCAGTGTAATAAGCCAAAACCCAAGGTGCAGGAAGGCTCTGATGAATACATCCGGATTTCTCATAAGGCTCGATCAATTAGGCATGCGTCATAACAAACCACATAAGTTTTGAATGGGGTAAAGGAAGCGCTTCCGTTCTCAAAGTTACCTGCATTTTTCTCCCATTTTTACACAATTGAAGTCACCGCTTGAAATGATATTTGTTCATATTCATCCGACGACAAATTCACCGGACGAAACCGCGCACTTTGTCCGACGAATTGTCGTCCGACGAATATCGGGTCTTCAATTGTCCTTCAAAACAATTATCCCTGCAGTACATTTGAATTTTATTTGATCGAAAAGCGCTTGCCAAAATGAAAACAGACAACCGCGAAACAATTATGGCAAAAGAAAAACGAACGTTCAGAATGGATCAACCAAAACCGCCCGTCGTTGCCCTGCGCTGGCTCTACCTCGTATTGCTGGTGCTTGCCGGCCTGTTTTTTTGGAGCAACCAGCGGGGTACAAAAGAAACCAACTGGAGCGAATTCAACGATAAAATGTTGCAACAGCGCGACGTATCCAAGATCGATATTGTCAACAACGAAGAAGTCTGGGTCTATATCAAACCCGAAAGCCTCGGTAAAGAACAGTATAAAGACGTGGCCAAAGGTGTATTCGGCTCTAAGAACCCGGGGCCCCATTATCATTTCCGCATCGGATCGGTGGAGTTGTTTACGCAGCAATTAAACGACGCGCAGGCGGGTTTTACAAAAGAAGAGCACGTGGAAGTGACGTACAGTAAGCGCAATGATTGGTGGACAACGATCCTCGCCTGGTTCCTGCCGGTCATTATACTTGTCTTGTTCTGGCTCTTTGTGATCGGGCGGATGTCGGGCACGATGGGCGCCCCCGGCGGTTCCATCAACACTTTCGGCAAATCGAAAGCGGTGTTGTTCGACAAGGGCAATATCAGCCCCATGACATTTAAGGATGTGGCGGGTTATGAAGAAGCCAAAACGGAGATCATGGAAATTGTGGATTTTCTGAAAAACCCGGAGACGTTCACCCGGCTCGGGGCCAGGATTCCGAAAGGTATTTTGCTGGTGGGGCCTTCCGGCACGGGCAAAACACTGATGGCCAAAGCGGTGGCAGGGGAGGCCGGCGTCCCGTTTTTCTCGCTTTCCGGGTCGGAATTTGTCGAGATGTTCGTCGGGGTAGGCGCCTCCCGTGTGCGCGACCTGTTCGACCGGGCCATGGAAAAAACGCCCTGTATCATCTTCATCGACGAAATCGATACCATCGGCAGGGTGCGGGGGCGGGCAGCCTCGTTCCAGGTCAACGACGAACGCGAAAGCACGCTCAATCAGTTGCTGGCCGAAATGGACGGCTTCGCTCCCAACACCGGCGTGATCGTGATGGCCGCCACCAACCGGGCGGATATTCTCGACCCCGCCCTGCTGCGCCCCGGTCGCTTTGACCGCCATATCTACTTAGAACTCCCAAATAAAACGGAACGGGAATCCATTTTCCGGGTGCATCTCCGGCCGCTGACGCTGGATGCGGACATCGATGCCGGTTTACTCGCCGCCCAGACCCCCGGTTTCTCCGGCGCCGACATCGCCAACGTGTGCAATGAAGCCGCGCTTATTGCCGCCAGGGCCAAAAAAGAAAAGATCGTGATGGCCGATTTTATCAGCGCCATGGACAGGATTGTGGGCGGATTGGAGAAAAAAACGAAGATCATCACCCCGCAGGAAAAAAAGGTGATCAGTTACCACGAATCCGGCCATGCGCTGGTGAGTTGGATGCTCGAACACGTCGATCCGTTGGTGAAAGTATCCATTATCCCGCGGGGCAAATCGCTCGGCAGCGCCTGGTACCTGCCGGAAGAACACCAAATCCTGACAAAATCCCAACTGTTCGAACGCCTGTGCGTCATGCTCGGCGGACGGGCCGCCGAGGCGCTTGTTTTCAACGAGGTTTCCTCCGGCGCGCTCGACGACCTCGAAAAAGCGACGAAACAAGCCTACGTCATGATCGCCGAACTCGGCATGAGCGACCGGCTGGAAAACGTCAGTTTTTATGATTCCACCGGGATGCGCGACACGATGATGCAAAAGCCGTACAGTGAAGAAACGGCGAAGGTGATCGATGAAGAAGTGCGCGGCCTGATCCGCGCGGCTTTTGAAAAAACCACCGCGATCCTCAAGGGACACCAGCCCGCATTGGAGCGATTGGCGGACCTGCTCCTGCGCAAGGAAATCGTGGATCACGATGATCTGGAAAAGGTGCTGGGCAAACGGCCGGATTTTAGCGGCGAGCCACGTACCGCCCATCCCTGATGGGCGGAAGGTGTGCGCCTCAGCATAACAGAACGCGCTTTTGTATCAGATGCTTTACTGCGTTCAGCATGACATGCTGCACTCGGGACGACAAGTTGTTTATTACCAAGGTCTTGTTCTTTTCAACAATCTCAACCATTGACCATTGTCAACTCCTAACCCTGACCGGCGTCATGGTATATGATGATGCCCGCGCCTACTTTTGCAGCGCATCTCAAATTTTAAAACACCATGCACAAAAAAGTCCTCATCATCGGCGGCGGCATGGCCGGCATGAGCGCCGGCGCTTACCTGCAAATGAACGGTTTCGACACCGAAATTTTTGAACTCAACCACACCCCCGGCGGCGTCTGTACCGCCTGGAAACGAGGCGATTACACGGTGGATTGGTGCATCCATTGGCTGGTCGGCTCCGGACCTGCCGACAGCCTCTACGAGCGTTGGAGCGAGTTGATCGACATGACACACGTCGAAGTGGTGAACCACGAGGAATACGCCCGGGTCGAGGATGAGCACGGCAACCAACTGCGCATCTACACCGACCTCGACCGCTTGCAGGCAGAGATGTTGAAACAAGCGCCGGAGGATGCGGAAAAAATCAGGGAGTTCATCCAGGCCTGCCAAAAATTTGCCGACATGGAAATGCCCAACGAGCAACCCATGGCAACGGCCAACCTGTGGTACAAAGCGAAAGCGATGTGGAAAATGCTGCCTTATCTCGGGGCGTTCGGCAAATACAGCCACATCAGCGCTGCCGACTATGCAGCGGGATTCCAAAACCCGCTGTTGCGCAAAGCCATCGCAAATCTGTTTGAACCGGAAATTCCCATCCTGTTTTGCATGATGACGCTTGCCTGGATGCACAAAAAAACGGCGGGTTATCCTATCGGCGGGTCATTGAACTTTTCCAAACGCATCGCCAACCGCTACGAACAATTGGGCGGCGTTTTTCACTACGACTGCCGGGTGAAAAAAATCCTGACGGAAAACGACCGCGCCACCGGCGTTCAATTGGCAAACGGTACCACTTACACCGGCGATTACGTCATCTCTGCCGCCGACGGGCACAGCACCTTGTTTGAAATGCTGGGCGGCAGATACACTGCGCCGGAATTCGAGCATTATTTCGCTACCGGCAAGACCTTTCCTTCCCTGGTATTCGTCGCTCTCGGCGTAGGCCGTACCTTTCATGCCGTACCGCACAGTTACTTTTTTGCCCTGAAAGAACCCTTCCACATCGACCCGGAAACGGAAATTCACGACCTGCATCTCCGGGTGCACAACTTCGACCCGACGCTTGCGCCCTTCGGCAAAACGCTGCTCAGCGTGATGATCGAAACGCGGAATTATTCGTACTGGCAGGATTTACAGCGCGACACACCCGAGTTGTATGAGGCGGAGAAACAACGCATTGCAGATGAAGTTATCCGTATACTCGACCACAAACTGGGCGAAGTAAGCGACTTTGTGGAAATGACGGACGTGAGCACACCGGCCACCATCATCGGGTTCACCAACAACTGGAAAGGCAGTTTCGAGGGTTGGATGGTCACACCCGAAACGGGGTTTAAAGAACTGCCCAACACCCTGCCCGGCTTAGACAATTTTTATATGTGCGGCCACTGGATTGCGGTCGGCGGCGGTATACCGACGGCCATGATGTCGGGGCGGAACGTTGCGCAGTTGATTTGCAAAAAAGAAGATAAGGATTTTGAAACCACATCATAATGCTGAAAAAAGGACAGCAACGGGCGTATTTCAATGAAGTGTGGGATTCCATGCTCGCTCACTTGCTTGCCTTTTGCGAGGCGCATGACCCGGAAGAATTGCACCAATTCCGGGTGCAGGTGAAAAAGATTAAAGCCTTGTTGCAGTTTTTGCAAGATAGTCCGGATACTAAACAACGCGCGCCGCTTCAAGCCATTTTTAAACAGGCCGGTAAAATCCGAAGCGCCCACATCCATTTAGCATTCATCGAACAGTACCGGGTAGCCAACGCGGAGTTTAAAAACGAACAGGAAAAAATAGCGCGCAGCGAAAGCAAGCGGTTTTGCTCGAAAACCGGCGTTTATGTCAAAACACTCAAGCGGTTACGCAAATCACTCGCCGCAAATTTTCAGGATGTTGAAAACAAAGTCATTGTGCATCGGTGCAAAAAGCGACTCAAAAAAATAACCCGATTTTTTGAGCGATCTGATTTGCCCGCTGAAAAATTGCACATAAACCGCAATAAGATCAAAAACCTGCTGTATTGCTGCAACGCGCTACCCGCGACGCTGGTCGAACAATTGCAGTTGAATATCACTTATCTGGATCAATTGCAGGATGCCATCGGGAATTGGCACGATATCGTTTTTATGGAGGGACTATTAAAGCAAGAAGGATTTACAGGTAGCAAGATTGTTGAAAAACTCGACAGGCGACGCGGTCGCATGTACGCTGCCATCCGAACTTTGACGGATGATTTCCGGGGGAAGGCAGTTTTGTTATAAATTACCGCCTCTTTTCAAATCCTGCCGTTTGTATCAACCATGGACGATGACAAACCACCTCTGAATACCGATGCCGGCGAAGCCGAAGAAAGTTCGGACGACAGCCGCCAGCATTGTCTCAATTGCGACCGGAAATTGCCCAAAAAGGCAAAGTTTTGTCCGCGATGCGGTCAGCGCAACAACGAGGGCAAGGTTTCCATGAACGAGTTGCTTCAGGGTTTCTGGAAGAACTTTTCCCACCTGGACAGCAAGTTTGTCAAAATCTTTTGGCAGTTGTTCATCCCGGCCCGTGTTACCTTGGAGTATTTCCGCGGGCGTCAAAAACGTTACCCGAATCCCGTACAGTTTTTTCTGGTCGTGATGTTTTTCTTTCTGCTGGCAGCCAACATGGATTCCGGCAGAATAAAAAAAGCCGGTGCCGATGCTCCCATCGTGATCAATGTAGATTCTTCCCACGGAAACCCGAAAGTCGACATCAATATCAAGCCGCAACTCCTGTATCCCGTGATCGAAAAATACGTGAACGGGAAAGATCTCCTCCATGCCATCGATTCGCTGCCGCCCGACCTGAATACGCCCGCCATGCGCCGGGCTGTAGACAGTCTGCTGTATATCACGAATGCTCAATGGAACGAACTCGGTCAAATCTGGCTGCGCGACAGCACGCGCTACATCAAAAAAGGCATGGTGGACAGCATCCCGCTCACGCTGGGATTCTTCGTGCTGAACGTCGCAGTGGACGACCTGGTGAAACTTCAGCCGGAGGAGATCGCCCGGAAATATGGCCTGAACGACTGGCTGCGCCGGTATCTGCTCATCCAGGGGATCAAATCATTCAAAAATCCCGAAGGCCTGATGCGCAACTACCTCGGCAGCCTTACCTGGACCTTACTGGCGTTGGTCAGTTGTATGTCGCTGGTGCTGGCGGGACTGTACCGGCGGCAAAAGCGGTACTTCGTGGAGCATTTCGTTTTTTTGCTGCACCTGCATTCCGCAGTGCTGCTGGTGCTCGCCATTGTACTGGTGCTTGCAAAACTGACCGGCGTGCAATGGCTTTTTTTTCCGCAGACAGTCTTCACGGGCGGCTACTTTTTTGTCGCCATGAAACGGTTCTACGGGCAAAACGCTTGGCTGACATTTTTCAAATGGCTGCTGTTCAGTTTGATCTACCTGTTCGGGTTTATTGTGTTTTTCCTGCTTGGGTTGATGGTGGTGATTATGCTTTTTTGAAAAGGTGTTTCAATCTTCCGTCACTCCGATCAGTACTCCAAAATTCCCGTCGGTTTGTATCCAGTTTTTTTCCGGCAAATATGTTCGCGAAATTGAACCGTCCAGATACAGTGCGTTCCTGCAACCTGATCTTTTGAAATAGTTTGCAAAGTCGTATAGATTTGTTTCTTTCTTCGACATGGCAAACAGCACTTTGTTGTCAGGTAATATTCCAACGCCATTTCTGATGTTCAAATTGATTGAACCTTTCTTAAATACGGGGTGAATATCTCCGTCGATAACCAGCATCGGCCCTGATTGTGTTGCATATCTAATTTTCTTGTTGTCTTTAAAATCTTCTGTCTTACAAATTACAGCATTGTTGTCTGTTGTGGTATAAAACACGCCATTGGGCTTCAAATAAAAATTGCCCTCTCCGGATGTGGTGTCTATGGCTGCCAATAACTTTCCATCCTGAATAAAAAGCCCCTGAGCCGAATGATCCGGTTTAAGCATGCCTGCGTTCATAGCAAAAACAAGTTTTTTGCCTTTTGTCCCGAGCCAGGTTTTCAGATTTTCTATACTACTGAATATCTTGCCTTTATCGTCTTTCCAATATAACTGCAAGTCCTGTTTTTGCAAATCGACCTGATAACTGATAACAGAAGTATCTTCCAGATAAAAGACGATGCTATCTCCATAAAGCCGGCCATTGACCAATGTTTGTTCCTCCTTTCTTTGGGGTGTCAGAAATGATAATATCCCTGTTGCGATCAAAAGGAAGATAAACCAGTATCTGCTTATGGATTTTAATTTTTTCACGGTGTTTTGAGTTGGTTTAAAGCCTTTATGAAAACTGTTTCAAGCGACAAACATACTTTTCTATTGCTGAAAATCCAATTTGGTGAACATGTGTATTTTATTCATGGCTGCTGATATTTTACGTTTTTCCTGCGGGCTGTCCGGCAAGATGGAGTTTTGACAGGATGAACAGGATTTGCAGAATATTTCACATAATAAGATGTATTAACCCTGCAAATCCTGTCATCAATGATGCGATTTCAAATATTAAGGGCGCTGCCATTCCGGGAGGCAGGGTCGAGTGCAATTCACCACACTTCCAGTGTCTTCGCCCCAACAATCCGGCCCTCCTTATTTTTCAATACGACCGTGTAAAGATTGGGTTGCAATTGGCTGAGCGGAATCCACTCAGGTTGATCGGCGATGTTTTTTTCCAGGACCAGGCGGCCCAGCAGATCATACATTTCTATCCGTCCGCCGCTCAGGTCTTCCGGCCATTCGATGTTGACGCGTTCGGTTGCTGGATTTGGATATATGTGCCAGCCTGTTTGCATGAGCTGTTCGTCGGTTCCTGTAGAGATGCCCTTCACCCATGTCACGGATTGAACGTGGTGCACAGGGTCGTCCGCAGCCATTTCCATTTCTACGAGGAGAAAAGTATAGCCGTTGATTTCGCCCCACCAATCAAAGGTGACATTGGTATCGGGTTCTGCCGACACATCGAGCAGGGTCCAGACGCCGGCGGCATAGCCGAACGTGGAATCGCGAAAAATACCGTGCTCTTTCACCCGCAAGGTATTGAATTCGCCGGCAGGCGTTTTCAACGTGCCGTAAGCGTCTATTTTGGCTGTGTGGTGTACGTTCGATATGATGCGGATGGAATCGAAAAAAGCACCGAGGGGCCATTGGATTACCTGGCGATAGTTTTCATCATAAGCCTGGTTGTAGGTCGCGGGCAATTGCAGGATGGTTCGCGGAGGACTGTAGGGGACCGATATGGGGAAAAAGGTGGTTTCGTCCACCTGGAAGTTGCCCGCCACTCCGAGAATCTGCAAGACCTGGCTCGATAATTTAATATACTGGTAAAAGCCGGTGCCGTCATCCACGGCGATCGTGGCCCCTGGAAACTGGCCGGCAAAGGGCAGTCCTTGTGGCGAACGAAAATAGATGTCTTGGGTCACGTGGTCTTCCAAGTCGGTAAAATCCCAGGTCTGCAGCCCGGTACCGCCGGGTTGCAGGTTGGATTCGGGCATGGTATCGAGGCCCTGTTCGACGACAAGGCCAATGACCGGAAGATCGCCGGCAGTGATGGTGATTTGCGCAAATGCGCAGGAAGTGGAGAGGAGGAGTAAAGTGGTGAAAATCAGATGTTTCATCTTGATAGCATTTAAAAGATGAATGGATGGTGTGTAACCTTCACATAATCAGCGGTTTTCCGCCGTGGTGTCTTGATTGCCACACTTCGTGCAGCAACCTGATCACTTCTTTGTCTTCCACCTGGTCGAAGTTTTCGTAAAACTGGCCGACGGCATAAAAATCGCGCGGCGCAAGCAGGCACACGACCTCGTCCACCCCTTTAGCTTCTTCGATGTGTCGCAGCGAATCGGGCGGCGCCACAGGAATGGCCACCACCACCCAGCGGGGCTTGTGGTGCCGGATGAGTTCGACCGTGGAAAGCAGGGTGTTGCCGGTAGCGATGCCGTCGTCCACAACAATAACGATTTTATCTTCCATGCTGACAGGCTTGCGCTCGCCGTAATACTTTTTGTGACGCTCGCGCAGCATGTGACGCAGCCGCCCGGTTTCCTGTTCGATGTAATCATCCGATACATCGGCGCGTTCGTTGAGCACCCGGCCTTCGAGGCTGACTGCCCCGATGGCAAACTCGGCGTGCTGCGGATGACCTATTTTTTTGGACAACACGATTTCGAGCGGGAGATCGAGTGCTTTGGCTACGACATAGCCGATCTCTACGCCCCCACGCGGCACGGCCAGGATGACGCCGTCGCGGTTTTTATAGTGTTGCAGCGCCTGAGCCAGTTGTTTTCCGGCATCGAATCTGTCTTTGAACATGTCATTTCATTTTTTTGCTTTGTTCCGCCGACCGGATCATCACGAATTCAGCGATGTTGTCGGTATCGAGCGCGCCCACGACCTCGCCTTTGGATGTGACGAGGGCGAAAGGCTGATTTTGTTGCTGCATCATTTTCCAGGCTTCTTCGATGGGCATTCCGGGCGACAGGTACAGCACATCCTTGCGCATAGCCTGTCGCACCGGCGCCTGGTCGTCCAGTTCGCCGAGGGCTTTGATGATCTCGTCGCGGCCAAGCGTGCCTTCCGGTTTGCCGGCGTGGTTGACTACAAAATACTTGTTCTGGCTATGGAGCAATTGATCGGCAGCGTTGCGGATGGTAGCGTCTGCATCGATGCCGGGAATTTCTTCCAGTAAGGCATCGTGCACGGTATAGCCGTGCAACAACGACTGCGTTTCGGTTTGTTGCGCTTCCGCCTGGGCACCGATGAAGATGAACAACCCGATAAAAACCAGGAAGGGGTTGTAGAAGAGTCCCAAGAAGATAAACCCCATGGCCAGCAACTGGCCCAACCCGGCTGCGATGCGCGTGGCCCGCGTGCGATTCATGCTGAATGCCAGCAAAGCGCGGAAAACACGCCCGCCATCCATCGGAAAAGCGGGGATCAGGTTGAAGAGGGCCAGCCACATGTTCACGACCATCAAAGCGTACAGGAAGTTGGCGCCGCTGATGTTTTGCAGTTGTTCCATCTCCGGGGTGGCAGGCCGGGGCAGCGCGAAAAAAAGCACAATAAAAATGACGAAATTGACGGCAGGGCCCGCTACTGCTACGATCAGTTCTTCCCTGGGTTTTTCGGGAATGGATTCCATCTGCGCCACACCGCCAATGGGTAACAGGGTGATATCACGTGTTTTGATCCTAAATCTTTTCGCCGCCAGCGCATGTCCCAGTTCGTGCAAGGTGACGCAGGCGAAAATAGTCAGGATAAACAACAAGGACCAAAGGATCTCTTCGCCGCCCAATCCCCTGCTGAGGTTGCTGAACACGATCCAGCCGATCAGAATGAGAAAGGTCCAGTGTATGAATATTTTGATACCTGAAACGGTGCCGATGTAAAGTGCGTTTTTCATAATCAAAGGTTTTTGTTTCTCCTTACCAATAAAACGGTAGCCGCCACTCCCGCGATCAACAAGCCCGTGTCTTCCGTCATGCCCAGCAGCACGGCTGCGGAGAAGCCTGTGAGCGACCATAAAAAAGGAATCGCCAACAGGGATGGCGGGCATTTTTTATCGGTCCACAACAGCATCCCGAACGTGAAAATGGTTGTCGGGCAAGGCAGGCCGAACGTGGGCGAAGCAGGGAAATCGTGACCGATGAAATAACTCCAGGCGGGATATACTGCCAACGCAAATAACATCAAAACAGCACCTGTGATGCCGTATACATCGCGGTGAAAGCGAAAAACGAGGTCTTTTTTGTGATAAAAGAACATCGCACCCTGCACAATGAATAGTGCGCCGAACAGGTAGGCAACCTTGTTGATGCCGGCAAAAAACGAGATATGGTACATCACGCCCATCCACAGCCAGAAGAATGCGAGTATAAACGAAACGACCTTGTCGGAAGCAGGGGCAGTGCGCGTAGCAAAAAAAACGGCAAACACCGCCATCACGTATAATGCCACCGGCATGGGCCATACGGCCAGGTTATAGTTTCGGAAAACTTCCAGAAATTGTTCGATCGTGAATGGCATGGCCTTGTTTTTTATCAATTCTTCCGTCCTCCCTGCGGTGAGGGACTGGGCGCGGGTCTTGGTTGCGGCTGTGTCCTCGGTGTGGGCGCCGGGGAGGGTTGTCGCTGCGTCTGTTGCCTGCGCTCGCTTTCATCCCATTTTTGTCGGTGATAATCCTTGGCTTCTTCCGCAGGGCGTTGTTTTTGCGGCGTCGTGCGCGGCTGTTCTGTGGCCGGTTTTTGCGTTTTATCTTTCGGCGCCTGTTGCACCGGCGGCGCCTCATTTCTGGGCGGTCTTTGGGTTTGGGGTTTTTGCGCCGGTTCGGTTTTGGGAATAGCCGGAGCGGATTCTTTGCGTGGCGCCCATTCGGAAGGTCTCGTTTGCGGCGCTTCTCGCTGCATTTCTTGTTTCACTACTGCTTGTGCGCTTTGCAGTTCGGGGTATTTGCGGGCGTTTTTTTCGAGATAAGCCTCCTGCGTGACGGGATTTTTCGGGTTTTTGGCATTGTATTTCTGCCGTTCTTGTTCAAATTGGCCGTACTCTTTCATGCGCTCCGGCAGCCGTGTTTTGTCTTTCATCCATTCGTCGGGTATGACGGCCCGGTTGCGCTCGCGCCACGCACCGACACCCGTGGAAATGGTCGTACCCGAGCGGCGGTGCCCATAGTAGTGGTCTACAAAATGCGCGGATAAGTGGTTGTAATGGTAGTGGTTGTACGGATAGTAAAAGTACCAGTCCATAAAATACCAGGAAGGCATGTAAACGACCGAAAAATAGGGGTAATAGTAAAAGCCCCAATCATACCACCAGGGATAAGGCCGCCAGCAGGGGTACGGGTACCACCAAGGGTAACCGAACCACCAGGGATACTGGTATTCGATGGCTGCGTATTGTTCTTCCTGATCGTCTTCGTAGTACACGTCGTCGCCCTGATAATCCTCCGTATCCTCATAACCCATGTCCTGGGCGTACTCCCGGGTAGCCGCTTGCAGTTCTTTTTGGGCTTCCGGGTCGTTTTCGATGGCCGTTTTCCATGCGTCGAGTTCTTCCGCGTGGGCGCGGGCGACGGCCAGATTGAGCGAATCGGTTTCCCGGATGACCCATGCCGGGTCTTCGCGGTACAAATCGCCCACCAGCACCGTCAGGCGCAAATCTTCGTTGAGGATTTCAAGCACTTCGGGCACTTCGGCCAGGTGGCGAAAAGCCGCTTTTGCCGGGGCCGGATATGCGGCAATCAAATTGTCGAAAGTGCCGCGCGCGGTGCGGTCGAGTTCCGTGATTTTCAGCAGGGTGCCTGCATTGCTTTGTGCGAGGTCGAAAGCTTCGTCGCGTTGGTTTTCAGGCATTCGTTTCAGGGCATCCCGCATGGCTGAAGGCGATTCCTGTTTTTCCGCCAATTCCTGCATCAGACCGGGGTAACGGGTCATGTCGTAAAAAATCTGCTGGGAAGGTTGTGGGAAATCCTCGATGAGCGTGCGGAAGGCAGCGGCGGTTTTTTGGCGGGTGCCGTTCATTTTGATCAGCACTTCCGGATATTTGGCCGCTTCGAAAATGGCCGTGCGTGTTTCGGAAGGGTATAGCGCCAGCGCTTCAACAGATTTTTTGTTTTCCTCCATGAGTTCGCGAAGGAGGGCTTTGTCATTCTGGGCCTGAACCGCCGTAGAAAAAAACAGCAGGAACAGGGCGGATCGGAAAAGGGAGGTATATCGCATAACTTTGCTTGGGTTGTTAAAACATGACTTATGTCCGCAATTGCTCTCACAAAGTTGTACACACAAAGGGTATCGATGCTGTGATATAAGTCAGGTTGGGGATTGAGTTTTATCAACGCTAACAAAACTCACCTATACTGTTAACCAAAATCATTGAACGCGATGCGGCGTGCGGACACTTTTGCAGGAACACTAAACAAATGACAGTCATGAAATCTGCTTTTTTCTTTCTTGCCCTTTTTGCCATGCTATTGATCCACAATAGCTGTTCATCCGTCACCAAGGTGTATTCCGAGGAGGAGCCGGGTATCAATCTGTATAAATACCGGACTTTCGACTGGCTGGAAACCAAATACAGCAAACAAGGCAACAACGGTCCGGAATGGCTCAACGAACGCGCCGAAACCAAAATCCGCTCTTCGGTGGAAGCCCAAATGGCGCGTTACGGACTCAAGCCCTGCGACGACCGGCCCGATCTGATGCTGCACTTCCACGTCGTGATCAAAAACGAGGTATTCTATATCCAGGACTGGTGGTGCGACGAAGAAACGGGCACTGAATTCGGTCGCTGCAACCGCCTGCGGCCGGTGAATTATCAGGAAGGTACCCTTGTCATCGACTTCATCGACGCCAAAACGGGCAACCAGGTGTGGCGCGGGGCGGCGGCGGGTGTGTTGGAGAACCTCAGCCCCGAAAAAGCGGATGCCCGGATCGAAGAGGCAGTGCGGCTGATTTTTGAAAAATATCCGGAAAAGCCGATTCCGTCGACGTGATGACAGGGCAAACGGCAAGTCAAAGTTTTGACAGGATTGACAAGATTTACAGGTTTTATTGATCTGTTTTGAAGTAAAACATCCTGTAAATCTTGTCAATCCTGTCAAAAATTAAACCTGTGCAACATCCTCCTTCGATTTCACCGGAACAACGCCAGCACTTTCACCAGCGTCTGCAATACGCCCCACACTGCCGGGACGCCGACAAAAGCCCAGGCTAACCAGAGGCGGAGATTGGATTTGGATGAGTGTTTCATTTTGAGAAAGGTTGAGTGGTTGAGGAGTTGAGAAATGTTGAGGGGTTGAGAAGGGTTGAGGGGTTGAGAGAAGTTGAGAATGATTGAGAGGGTGTCTCAACTCCTCAACTTTTCCCAACTTCTCAACCCTTAAAATGATACTTCTCCGCCACCGGCCCGATAAAGACGTTGCACAAAAAACCGATCAGCAGCAGCCCGGCCATGATATACATCGTGATCGAATAGGCATTGGCTGCCGGCACCTGCAAAGTCTCGATCTGGTAGGCCCGGATGTTGTTGACCAACTGCGGCCCAAGCAAAGCCGCCGCGCTCCAGGCCAGCAGCAGGCGGCCGTGGATGGCGCCCACTTCGAGCGTGCCGAACAGATCGCGCAGATAGGCCGGGATAGTAGCGAAACCGCCGCCGTACATGCTCATAATCACACAGAAAGCGCCTACGAAGAGTACAATGTTGCCCATCTGACCCGTGAACGGGATCAGGCAATACAACACCGCACCGAGCAGAAAAAAGATCGTGTAGGTTTTTCTGCGCCCGATTTTGTCGGACAACGAAGACCAGAAAAACCGCCCGGCCATGTTGAACAGGCTCAACAAGCCGACAAACCCGCCCGCTGCCGCTGCCGTCACCGCCCTGCCGGCGCCTACTACCTTTTCGGAAAACATCTCCTGGATCATCACCGAGGCCTGACCGAGCACGCCGATTCCGGCGGTCACGTTGAGCATCAATACGCCGAACAGCAGGTAAAACTGGGGTGTTCGAATGGCGGTGCCGGCGTCCACGTCGGCGCCGGCGGCTTGTTGCCCGGAGCCGGGTTCGGGCAGCTGCCAGCCTTCTGGCCGCCAGCCTACGGGCGGCACCCGGATCGTCAGCACACCGAACAGCATGTAGGCAAAATACAACACCCCCATGACGAGAAAAGTCTCTGTTACGCCAGTCGATTGCGGCGTCCGGAACCAGTCCATCAGTTGGATAGATAAAGGCGAAGCCAGCATGGCGCCGCCGCCGAAACCCATGATCGCCATGCCGGTCGCCATACCAGGCCGGTCGGGAAACCACTTGATCAGCGTGGACACGGGTGAAATGTAACCGAGTCCCAGACCGATGCCGCCCAGCACGCCGTGCCCGAGATACAGCAGCCAGATTTCATGCAGCCAAACTCCCAGCGCCGACACAAAAAAACCGCCCGAAAAACAGATCGCCGAGGCCAGCATGGCCTTGCGCGGTCCCGCCCGTTCCAGCCATTTACCGAATACCGCCGCCGAAGCGCCGAGGCAAAACAAGGCGATGGAAAAAATATGCCCGACCTGCACCAGCGACCAGTCCCCTTCTGCCGGTTGCGCTATGCCGATGGCCTGCGTCAGCGGTTTATTGAACACGCTGTAGGCATAGATCTGGCCGATGCACAAATGAATGGACAAGGCCGCAGGCGGCACCAGCCAGCGGTTGAAGCCAGGGGACGCGATGGTGTTCGATTTGTCGAGAAAGGTGGAAAGCATAGGTTTATTTCTCAAACTCTACAATATACTCCGAGCAGTATTTCCCCAGATCGGAGTACTTGAAAAACAACCGCGCCTTTTTTCCCAGCCGAAGGCTCGTGTGTTTGTTGGCGATATCCTCCGGTGTGTTCAAGGGCTGGAGCGAAGGGTACCACATCGTATGCCCGGGTTTGTCGACGAGCAGTTGCGGTGTTGTCCAGTCCTGAGAATTATTGCCCGCTCCCAGGTCCTGATGCGGGTTGAAGGAGATGTACATACTGCTGCCGATCCATGATTTCCCCACTACTTTGCCCATGAGCATCACCCAGCAGTTGAGGTAGGTGTTCCAACTCACCGAAGGCCCCCAGTGGAAACCGCCCGTCGGGGATGAGGCCGGACCGCCGCCTTCTGCCTTCGGAATCTGAAGCGCAGCGATGGGCTTACCCACGCCATCCCAGGGTGCACTGAAGCCCTGACCGTCCCAGCGTTTGGCCTTGCCTTGCGGGTTGTCGAGGTCGCTGAGCAGGATGCGGGCAACGCTGATGCACTGACCGCCCCACTCGGTGTCGACGTTGTAGGTAGCGGCATCGTACGCGCCGAGGTAGCCGTATTCGCCATAAAACAAATAGAGATAGTCGCCCACCGCCACGGCGGAGGGGTCGCCTACGCCACCTGCAAAAGTCTTGGAAGTATTGTGCGGCTTGAGGATCATGCGGGGTTGCTTGTCCTCTATGAAAAGGCCCTTGTTGTCCCAAATCCAGCCGCCGTCGGTCGACTTCATGATGCCGATGCGGCAAACTGCCGCCGGCGTTATCCGGTCCGTGAGGCCGAGCGGCCAGTCCTTGTCGATATAACCCTCTCCTGTGGCAGGGTCGAACGGCAGCGTTTCGGGGTAGTTTTCATTGTGATACACAGCGTACAAGGTGCGGCCGGTCGCGTCTCGCGCGTCCTGATAAACGGTTTCAAACCAGACCGCCCCGTGCAATCCGGATTGGCCGATGGGTGCATTCTTCGGCAGCCGGGGAGCGATGTAAGCCGGGGCAGGATTGCTGAAAGCCTCGTCGGCGTGGCGCCCGCTCGAGAACTTGAGTTCATTGGAAGGGCCTCCCCACACGGGGTCTTCGCCGTATTTGCCGGGAAAGATGCGGAACGTGTCGCCGATCCATGCCTCGGCCATGTTGCAGTCCACAAAGTTGTTGAACCTGAAGGTGTCGGTTTGTATGAGTTGGAAACGGGGGGCTTTGAACGTTGCTTCGGGAGCCTTGTTTTCCGGCTTGTTAGCGGGTTTACAGGCGATGGCAAGGTTCAGGAGCAGGAGGACGGACGAGAGTTTGTATATCATGAATGCAATGTTTCAAAATAATAAGGAGAATATATTGCCTGATAAATCAAGCCAATTGTATTCAAATGTGAAAAGCGGAACCATGTCAATATGATAGAGAAGCAATTGTTTCTATGTCTCCATCCTTATCAACATAGTGCGACAAAAAAACCTCAAACGAAGGATATAATATGGCCCATTCATCGCTGTTTACTTCATGGTCAGCGTCAATTATTGGTGTGTCTTTCGTTGTGTCAGATAAGTCAATGACAAGCATTTCTTGTCCCTGTGTGTGTAAAAATGGAAGCAGCTTTTTGCCAACATTTTTACCTCGTTCTCGAATGTCGAATAAAACAAAGTCGCAGTCGCCATAATTATAACATATCAGCATGTCCTCAATACTTAGTATGTAGTTGCTGTTCCAGCGAATGTCACCAAAAATTTCTTTATTGGTTAGATATTCTTCACTCCAATCTTCTCTGGCAAAGAACCCTCCATTAAAGTGTAAATAGAATTTCTTCAGGTTGTCGGGTAGTTTAATGTTCGCTTCTTTTTCAAGGTTCTCAATAGCCTCAGGTGATGCAGGCGCATTAAAAAAACTTCTGTTGCCCAGATTTTCTATCTTGACGGCTAACATATCAATCAGGTCGTCTATTTTTCGATGTTTCTGTTGCATATCTCTTTTAATCCGGGTTTATAGCCAAGCCTTGCCGTTACCGGTTTGATGGAGCAAGCAAGGATTTGAACTATATGTGTGGTTTGTGGAAATTCCAGGTAAAAATCCGGAGTCAAAGAAAAGCGATGTTGTCAAGATGCCAATGGATCAGCGAACAATTATTTGTTTGACAAGTGTCCTCGAGCGATTGGCCGGGGCATTCTTCAGCGATTCAAATAAAACTGCCGGCCTCCGCAACATACTTTGTTGGGAAGGCCGGCAATTATTCAGGATGCGGAATGAAACCAACCCCAGTCTTTTACCGCCACTTGTTTCAGCATTTCGGTACTTTCAAAAGTTTAGTAAACGTTGCGCGAGTTGATGCTGAAAACTTGGCGACGTGAGGTATAATAAACGGCGCGGCTGTCTCACAAGTCAAAGTTTCGACAGGATTTACAAGATTTACAGGATTTATTGACCTGTTTTGAAGTAAAATATCCTGTAAATCTTGTAAATCCTGTCAAAAAAGGAACTTGTGAGCCTCACTACTTTTTATCATCCAATCATGTTTGCCAAAGGCACTATCGCACAGCCAGCATCTTCCGCACCACGCTTCCCTGTTCCGTCACCAATTCGGCGAACAGCACACCCGAGGCGCCGGTCAGCCGCAGGGTCTCTTCCTGCCTGCCTGCTATGTAGTATTTCTTTTGGGAATACAGCAACCGGCCCGACGCGTCGCTGATCCGCAATTCGGTTTCACCGGCCTGCGGCAGCACAAAACGAATCGTGGTGACGTCCACAAATGGATTCGGCTGGTTTTCCAGCGACAGCGCGGCGCCCGCACCGGGCTGGTCCGTACCGGTCAATGTCGAGTACAACAGTTCCACGTCCGACTCTTCAAATGTACTGTTGTACGCATGTCCCGGCAACGCCTCTTCATTCAGGTGCAACACTTCGCTCAGCATTGCGCCGCTTTCCAGTGCCATGAACCGCAGCCGGAACACCGGCGCAGCCTCACTCAGCAGCACACTTGCCGGCTGCGCCCACAGTGTACGAATTTCGCCTTCGGACAGGTTGTAGGCGCCAAAATTTTCCATCGACATGGGCAAACCTGCCAGGGGCTCTATCTCCAACAGTTGCAAGTGCTCCGGATCGAAATACAAGGCGAACTGGAAAGAATTGAGGTCGTCCATCTGGTCGGCGCGAAACTCGACGAGGGTTTCCTGTCCCGCTTGCAAAACCTGGTCTTGTGTGCGCAAAACGAAAGGCTGGCCGCCGCCGAAATTGGCCGGATTGGCCCAGGTGCTCACCACGTCGCCTAATTTAATGCCTTTAATATCCTGACCGCTGACGTCGTCGCTCACGTCGGTGAGCACGATTTTTTCCGGAAAGCCCCAGGGTACATTCGGGTTCGGGAACGTGTACGCCGACGGAACAAAACGCCAGGAGGTGATCTGGCTGAGTGCCGTCTGATTGCCCAGCAAGGCCTGATTGATGAGCGATGCGTCCTGGGTCGTGATGGTATTGCTCTTGTTCACGTCGGCGGCGATGCGTTTGAACGGCGCGGGCAACGGCGCGATGTTGGCCACATGTCTCTGGATAGCCGTGACATCGGCGGCGGTCAGGCCGTTGAGTTTGTTGATCGTTTTTGTGGGGGTGATGGTCAGATCGGAGCCGGGCGTGACGATGAAAGCGTACGTTCCGTTTGCGCTTGTCGTCACAGAGCCGGTCTGGTCGCCACTCATGGCGACGGTGGCATTGCCCACGCCGGTCACGTTGTCGTTTTCCCAGATGAGGGCGCCGCTCACGGTAACCTCGGTCGGAGCGAATGAGTATTGTGCGAAAAACATATCGCCCAACGAGCTTACCGCGGTGAATTCGACTGCCCCTGCTCCGGGGTCGAAGTCCTTAGTTCCCTGGAAGGTACCGCCTGTCACTACCTGCCCGTCGCCGCCGGCTGCGATACAGTTGGTTACGGCGCCCGAGCCGGAAACAAGCAGTGAATTCCCGTCGGCGTCGTATTGGGAAATGAACACATCCGATTCGCTCTGCGGGGTATTGGCGTCGTCAAAATCACCGGCGATGTACACCTGGCCGCCGGCATCGATAGCAATACCCAGACCCCTGTCGGCATAATCGGCGCCGCCCTGCCGCGAAGCCCACACCAGGCTGCCCGAAGCCGTGTATTTGGCCACAAAAATATCCGAATTGCCGGCAGAACTCAGCAGCGTCGTGCCCGCGCCGGGGTCAAAGTCGATGTCGGCGCCCATAAATTCACCTGTGACATAGACGTTCCCGTCAGCATCTAAAGCAACGTTGTTGGCTGCGTCGTTCTCTGCGCCGCCGATGCGGTACGCCCACTGGTATGCACCCGTATTGTCGTATTTGGCTACAAACATATCGTTCTGCCCGGCGCTCGCCAGCGTGGCCGTGCCTGCACCCGGATCAAAATCCGCGTCGCCGCTTTCGAAGTATCCCGTTGTGTAAATGCTGCCATCGGCGCCTGTGGCGATATCCGTGGCATAGTCGTTCTGACCGCCGCCCATGCTTTTGGCCCAGTTGAACGTGCCGTCTGCATTAAAGCCGGCGATAAAAACATCGTATAAGTAATCGCCGGGGCTGCTCAACAGCGCCGTACCCGGCCCCGGATCGAAATCCACATTGGTGCCGTAAAAGTGTCCGGTAATGTAAGGCCGCCCGCTGCCGTCGAGCGCAATGTCTTCAGGGACGCTGTTGTCGATGAGTTTGGCCCACACATAATTGCCATCCGCCGTGTATTTGGCGATAACGGCGCTCTGGTAAGCGAACTGCACCGGTGTCAGGATGGCGGTACCGGGTCCCGGATCAAAATCTATCGGCTCATCATAGTAAATGAGGGTCGTGATGTAAATATTCCCGGCAGCGTCGAGGGCGATACCGGTGCCCACTTCCGTGTTACTGCCGCCGATGAGTTTGACCCACAGGTAATTGCCGGCAGCGTCGTATTTGGCAATGAAAATATCTGAATTGTTGTCAGCATTCAGCAGCACCTCCCCGGGGCCGGGGTCGAAGTCAACGGAGAGGCCTTCCAAAGTACCCGTCACATACACATTGCCCGCGGCGTCGCGGGCGATGGCCCGGCACGACATGTCCCAGGAGTTATTTCGCGGGTACAACCCCATCTGGATGGCCCATTCGTATTCGCCGCCGGAGCTTAGTTTCCACAGTAAGGCGTCATCATCGTAAGTGCTCATCTCGGCTGCGCCGGGGCCTGGATCGAAGTCCATATTTATGCCATCAAAAAAACCGCATACGACTACGTGGTCGCCATCCGTAGCGATATCCCGACCTTCGTCCGTGCCACCTCCCCGGGTATTTTTGACCCATGCACAAGTGCCGCCGGAGCTGTATTTGGCGACATAAACGTCAGTGAAGCCCTCAAAACTGCTCAGGGTAAAAGTACCGGCGCCAGGTTGAAAATCCACATCGTTGCCCCTGAAAAAGCCGGTCGCGTACAGGTTGCTTTCGCTGTCCGTTACAAGACCGCGTCCTTCGTCATTGTCTTCGTCTCCGATGGCGACAGCCCATTGATAGACGGCCGATGCACTGTATTTGGCGATGAAAGCATCGCTTTCTCCGGCACTGCTCAGCAACGCCGTACCTGCGCCGGGGTCGAAGTCCACATCTGTTTCGTAAAAAGAGCCCGTTATATACACATTCCCGCCGGCGTCGGTCGTAATGCCGTAGCCGGTATCCCATCCATTACCTCCTACGCGGAAAACCCAGATAAAGTTACCGGATCCATCGTATTTGGCGACAAAAACATCATTGTTGAGGCCCAAACTGCCCAAATTCGCCGTGCCAGGCCCCATATCGAAATCAATAACGCCACTATAACCTCCGGTGAGCAAAATGTTGTCGTTGGCATCGATGGCCATGCTGCGGGAATACATGCCATTCCCGCCTGTGATCTTAGCCCACAGATACGTGCCGGAAGCCGTGTATTTGGCGAGAAACAAATAGTCGATACTGCCCACCAGGTTGAAATTCGCCTCAGCTGCACCAGGGTCCAGGTCTATTTCATCATTCTCATAAGCATTTATATCCCCTGTCACACAAACATTGCCGCTGCCATCTATTTTTAAATCGAATCCGACGGCGGAGGCAGAGACGCTGTTGAGGACAAAGGCCCACTGGTATGCCCCGGAAGGGCTGTATTTGGCGACAAAAGCGCCATATTCTTCTTCGCTGTTCAACAGCGCCGTGCCCGGTCCCGGGTCGAAGTCCACATCCGTTCCCCTGAATTTGCCGGTGACATAAACGTTCCCACCGGCATCGGTCTCAATACCCAGACCTTCATCCAGGTTGCTGTCGCCGATCTGAAAAGCCCAGAGGTAATTGCCGGAGGCATCATATTTGGCCACAAAAATGTCCGGTTCGTTGTTGCCCGTAGACAAATTCGCTGTACCTGGTCCCGGATCGAAATCGCCCGTTCCGTAAAAAGAACCCGTCACCAACTGGTTGCCCGCAGCGTCTATCGTATTGGCGTAGGCACGGTCAAAACCGCCAGTTTCCTCGCCGATAGGCGTATATGGATGCACAGCCCAATCGAGCGTCTGGGCCGAAGCGGCGGCAGACCACAGGAGCAGGGCTAAGGTGAGTGGGTTCCAGTTTTTTCGCGGGTTGATATGCGGCGTTCGGGTCGTTTGGCCGAAGGCGCTGATAAACTGGAACACGGCTTGAAGCTGTGCATTGAATGATGGCATGGCAAAGGGTGGCGCCATGCGCGTGCATTTGATCATTTTCATCTCCGAAATTTTTTTGTGAAAAATCAAATTTTGAAAAAATCCTCTCCGAATTGGACGGACTTGCAGGTGTAAACCTTCAGCCCGCCCTTTCGGAAATGAACTTTTTGAATTCGGAGACAAAAGTGGGGGTGGGGGCAGCCGGAGACCTTTCACTATTCTGGCAAAGACTTGGACTATTCTTGCAAATGACAGAAAAAAGATATGGAATACGTCGATCGTTTGGAAGTTAAAATATTGATTATCAAAACAAAGCAGCGGCACTTCAACCCCACCCCCGACCCCTCCCCCATAGGGAGGGGAGACGTAGAGCATTACGCGACGTTGTCGCGGACTACCCTCCCTATGGGGGAGGGGTCGGGGGTGGGGTTGAAGTGCCGCTGCTCATTGACACACATACCCCCCGTCGGCACTTACCAGACTACCGGTCATAAACGAGTTTTCGTCCGACAGCAGGAAGGCGACCACGGCTGCAATCTCTTCGGGACGGCCGATACGTCCCATCGGCTGAATCGTGTTCAATGAGCGCAGCACATCGGATTCGTTGGCTGCGTTCAAGGCTGAGTAGCGTTTCACCGCCTTGTGCAGCAGCGGCGTGTCGATGGTGCCGGGACAAATACAATTCACCCGGATGCCATGCACAGCGTAGTCAATCGCCGTGCTTTTGGTCAGTTGTGCGATGGCGCCTTTGGTGAGGCCATAAACCGAACTTTGCGCCTTGCCCACCCACGACTGGTCGGAACCCATGAGCACGATGCTGCCTTTTCGCTGCACTTTCATGTAGGGCAACACCGATTTTATGGAATAAAATGCGCCCACGATATTGGTGTTCAACACGTTGTCGAACTCCTCGTCGCTCGTATCTTCCATGCCGGCAAAAAGGTGAATGCCTGCGTTGGCGAACAAAAAGTCAATCCGCTGTTCGCGACGGAACACTTCATCCACCGCTGCTTTTATCGCATGGCGGTCGCGCACGTCGCAGGAGATAAAATGCGGCGAGCCGTCGAGCGCTGCGATGTCGAGGTTGTAAACGTTGCAGCTGTTGGATTCGAGCAGGTCTTTCGTCGCTTTGCCGATGCCGGTGCTTGCGCCCGTGATGATGGCAACTTTGTTTTTCCAGTCCATTTTTTTGAATGATTTGAATTTGATTAATTCGATTACAAACTCTGTGTCCTCCGTGCCTCCTTGTTCAAAAATCTATTTTTCCAAAAAATCTAAATCTTGATGAAACGTCTCTTTCAAGCCGAACGAAGCCCAAAAAGCCAGGGCCAGACAAACCGCTCCCACTGCCACCGCACTCCAAATCGCACTCCCCAACTGACCGGGCGATTTTAAAAATTGGAACGACAACGCCATTGGCACAAACAAACCGCGCACAAAACTCGGCACCGTGCAAGCCGCCGTCGCCCGCAAATTGGTGCCAAATTGCTCCGAAGCATTCGTGATAAAAACCACCCAAAATCCCCCGGCAAAACCCAGCAACAGTAGCAAAACATACATCTGCCCGGCGCTCTGAATCGGAAGGAACAAGTAGGCGGCTACAAACACGGTTTGCAAAATCAGGAAAATGCGCATGGCCCGCAAACGACTTCGCAGATATTGGCTCAGTAACCCCGACACGACATCACCGCTCACCATGCCGACATGAAACCAGATGACCGCAGTCGCCACGCTCACCGGCTCCACGAGTCCTTTTGCCCGTCCAAACTCGGGCGCGAGAAACAGCAAAATGCCCGTGTTGAACCAAGTGGTGACGCCGAGCAAGGTACTTTTCGCCAAGCGGGAAAAACGCTCGCGGTTGTTGAACAGGCTGAAAAAATTGCCCCGCGCCACACCCGTTTGCGCCAGCGATTTTTTGAAAATAGGACTCTCGGAAACACTCAAACGCAAAGCCAGCAAAGCCAAACCCATACCGCCACCGATAAAATAAGCCGTCCGCCAATCGGACACAAGCCAGTCCAGCATCCCCGCCGCCACCGCGCCGCTGATGCCGAATGCCGCCATAATCGTCGTGCCCAACCCTCGTTTTTGTGTCGGCAAACTTTCCGTGACGAGCGTGATGCCCGCCCCGATTTCACCCGCCAAACCGATGCCCGCCGCGAACCGGCACAGCGCGTACATCTCCAGGGAGTTGACAAATCCGTTGGCGATGTTGGCGATAGAGTACAAGGCAATCGTGCCATATAAAGCTTGCACACGCCCCAGTTTGTCGCCCAAAATCCCGGTCGCAATGCCGCCGATGAGCATCCCGACCATTTGCCAGTTTTGGAGCGAAATGCCCGCGTCGGTGAGGGCTTGACCCGACAGGCCGAGCGCTGTCAGGCTCTTGACCCGAACCACGCCGAACAGCAGCAGGTCGAACACGTCCACAAAATAGCCGAGCGCGGCGACGATGACGGCGGCGTTGAGCAAGCGACCGTTGTTCATAAGTTTCGAGCAATTTTATTCGGAGCAAAGGTGCGGATTCCGGCGACAGACGGCCTTGTACCATTTTGGCAATGGCTTGGATTATTTTGGCAGGTTTCAGCGCTGATACGCAGCGTAGTTTCTTCCAGAATGACAAAAGAACCTCTGTGTCTCTGCGGTTTAGTTTTCTTTTTTTCTAATTGCGGTTGGCGCGATTCCGAACTCGGCGGAAAATGTGCGGGAGAAATAGGCCGGGTCGGTGAAGCCGACGGCGTAAGCGACTTCCGAAACGGTAAAGTCGGTGGTTTGCAACAAAGCCCGGCCCCGGCGAAGACGCACACTGCGAATAAAAACGGAGAGCGATTGGCCGGTCAGCGCCTTGATTTTTCGATGCAATTGCGATTCGCTCATCAGCATTTTGCGACTCAGTTCGGCATTGCCGAATTCCGCGTCGTCGATGCGCTCATCAATCAATACAATCGTTTTTTTCAAAAAAACGTCTTCGAGATCAGGGGCGGATTTTACAACCTGCATTTCGGAAACTACCGGCTCGACCTCCTGCACTGCCGGCTGCATTCCTAAATCCGTATTTCGGTATTTTTCCTGCAATTTCCGGCGGGTTTCCAACAAATTAGCGGCAACAACGAGCAGTTCTTCCTCCACAAAAGGCTTGGCTAAATAAGCGTCGGCGCCACGCCGCAACCCGGCGATGCGGTCGGTCACGGTCGCTTTGGCTGTGAGCAACACAATAGGGATATGGCTCGTGCGCTCGTCGTTTTTCAGCGTTTCCGTCACTTCAAAGCCGTCTTTTTCGGGCATCATCACGTCTGAGATGATGAGGTCGGGCACCGTCTCGATGGCTTTTTCGATGCCCGCCCGGCCGTTATAGGCGAAGTCGAGCCGGTAATGCGGGCCGAGGCAGGCGGCGAGATACTCCACCACATCGGGGTTGTCTTCGATGATGAGAAGATGGTTATTGGTTGCTGGTTGCCGGTTGCGGGTTGCGGGTTCGTTCAGGTTTACTAAACTTTGAACGTTTAGTAAACCTGGGTTCCCCTCCCATTTGGGGGAGGGGCCGGGGGTGGGGTTGAGCAACGAAGCCTCATTCGTAACCGGCAACACCACCCTGAACGTCGTCCCCTTCCCCACGGTGCTTTCTACCGAAATGTCTCCTCCCATGGCCCTGACCAATTCTTTTGTCAGCGAAAGACCGATGCCCGTGCCGCCTTGCCCCACCCCGACCCTCCCCGAAGGAGAGGGAGATGTGTGTTCCTGGTCTTTTGTCTGAAAAAAACGGTCGAATACGAACGGCAGGTCTTCAGGCGCTATGCCGGCACCGGTGTCGGAAACAGACATTCGTAACGTCGGTAACGTCGGAAGGGTTTGCAACCCTTCCGACGTTACGAACCCTTCCGACGTTACGTGTAAAACAACTTTACCACCGCTTGGCGTGAATTTGATGGCATTGGACAGCAGGTTGTGGACGATTTGCAACAGCCGCTCCGGATCGTAGTCCATCATGATGGCTCCCGGGGCCCCGGGACTGCTCTCCACCTTTAGCATCACATTTTTGGTGTCTGCCAGGGAATGCATGCTTTCGGCGATGTAGCGCAGGTATGGCAACACATCGCCCTGCACGTAATTCATATTCAAGGAATTATTTTCCAGTTTTGCCAAATCCAGTATCTCATTGATAAGTCGGAGCAGGTTTTGGCCGTTGCGTTTTATCAGGTTGAGTTGTTGCGTCGTTGCGTCGTTGCGCTGTTGAGCCGCTTCAGACTCCAATCTTTCGGTCATACCCAGTATCACGGTGAGCGGTGTGCGGAATTCGTGGCTGATATTGGTGAAAAACCGGGTTTTGAAAGCGTCCATTTCGTGGAGGCGCCCGCGTTCGCGGGCTTCTTCGGCGAGTTGTTGTTCGGTTATTATTTTTTCTGCTTGAAGGTTGGTGTTGACAGCGGTCAATTTTTGATTGTCGCTTGTGCGGCGGCGATAGGAGCGGTAAATCTGCACGGCCACAAATAGCAGTAGCGCCAAAGTCGCCAGGGCCGCCCAGATGAAAGCCCGCTGTCTGGATTTGTCTTTCTCCAAAAGTTGAATCGCGTCTTCTTTTTTGACGGTTTCGTACTTGATTTCCAGTTCTTTCACATGCTTCACGCGATCGGCGTTCATCACGGAGTCGCGGATTTCGGCATACAGCCGTTGGTATTTCAATGCATTTTTGAAGTCGCCCTTCAATTCATAAATGCCGGAGAAATAGTAGAGCGAGGTACTTTGCTCATAAAACATATTGAGCGCCCTGGCAATCTCGTAACATTTCCGGTTGTGCCGCAACGCCGCATCGGGCATTTTCCGGTAAATATAGTTGCTCGCCAAACAGATATTGGCGGTCATAAAGGCCGAAGAAAGGGTGTCTTTTTGAGCGATTTCGTAAGCCTGAAGGTAATAGGGCGTGGCTTTTTCGTACTCACCCCGAATGTTGAAAACATGCCCCATTTTCGTGTAAGCGATGACTACGCCATGTTCGTGGCCGCCTTTTTGATAGTTCGACAGTGATTGTTCGCCGTAATGGTAGGCAGAGTCTAATTGGTTGGTGGCAAGCATGAGCGTCGCTATGATCGAACAGACATCGCCCATGCCGTTGTAATTGTTCTCCTGCCGGTGTGCCCGAAATGCCAAACGGGCATACTCCATGCCTTTTTCAAAATCCTGCACCTGAAAAGCGCCCCGCGCGAGGCAATAGTATGCCTTGCCGGCAATGCCCTTAATTTGTTCTTTTTCTGCAACCTCAATGCATTTCCAGGCCATTTCCGCGCTCCTGGCATGGTCGCCTTTGTCATATAAATCCATCGAGACACGCAGCCACGACTTTATTGTGTCGTTTAACGGCGATTGCCCGAACGAAAGGGTATACACGAAGAAAAATACGGGGAGGAGCGTTTGTTTTTTCAATGGCCGGCTGGATTTTAGGGCAAATAAAAAGAAGACTTTCGATTCCTGTTGGATTTTTGACGGCAACGTCGCATGGCCTTGCGTTTTCTGAACAGGAACTAGTTGAATAAAGCAAGAAACTCCTTCTGTTAAACGACACGCCCCCTGCATCCGAACCAGGCTCGTATGCAGGGGCATGTAGTTTGACAGGGCTGTGAAATGTACCATCCGGAATTTATTCAGGCCGAAACGTAAACCAACTTTTGCCGGCTGTCAGGCCTTCCGGAATAAAAAAACCGGGTTAAGCCCCCGGAACTTCCGTCGTTTTCACATCGTATAATTTAAAAATAGCGATTTGGCTGGGGCAATAACCCGTGACGGCAGCCAGAACGGAAACACCTGCCGGCAAATAAATGAGCCAGTGTACATTGGAGAAACCGGATAGAAAAATACCTGCCCACAGGACGGTACCCATAAAAGCGAAATAGGTGCGCATTGCATTTGAAGATTTCATAATCGTCTGTTTTTTTGAAATGAACCGGGATATTGTGCGGGTCGTTTTTTGGGGTATCGCCTTTCGTTAGTTACCGGGTTGCGCGACCACCCGCAGGTATGGTTTTATTGTTTTCCAGCCCTCCGGGAATTTTTCTTTTGCCTCGGCATCCGATACCGCCGGAACGATAATGACGTCTTCGCCATTTTTCCAATTGGCCGGCGTAGCCACTTTGTGGGCGGCAGTGAGCTGCATAGAATCCAGCACGCGCAAGAGCTCATTGAAGTTGCGGCCGGTTGTCATCGGATAAGTCAATTGCAACTTAATTTTTTTATCAGGACCGACCACGAAAACGGAACGAACGGTTTGGTTGGTGGCAGCCGTTCTGCCTTCCGAAGTACCCGGCTCCTCGGCGGGAAGCATATCGTACAATTTGGCAATGGCCAGTGTGGGGTCGCCGATCATGGGGTAGTTCACCGCAGCGCCCTGGGTTTCTTCGATGTCTTTTTCCCATTTCAAATGACTGTCTACGGGGTCGACGCTCAAACCGATGACCTTGCAGTTCCGTTTTTTAAACTCGGGTTCTATTTTTGCCATGTACCCCAGTTCGGTGGTACAAACCGGCGTGAAATCTTTCGGGTGCGAAAAAAGAACGGCCCAGCCGTCGCCGATCCACTCATGAAAATGGATGGTTCCTTTTGTTGTTTCGGCCTGGAAATCGGGTGCGATATCGCCTAATCTGATACTCATAATGTTTGCGTTTTAACGTGTGAATGAAAAAATCAGGTAAACGAGGGCCTGGCGATACTTGCCAAAAATCTATCTCGCTGACGCAAACAAAGGTGGGGATGGAGGCGCCTAAAAGGCTTTCAATTATCTGACAAAGGCTTTCAATTATCTGACAAAATGGAGAATTTTCACGCCGCTACGTCCTTTAAACTGATTCCTTCTGCGTCGGAATGGACAATTCAGGTGGGAAAGCGTGCACTTGTTTTTTTAGCATCTCTTAGGGTGCCAAACTATCTTTTAAATACAGGAAGCGGATTCAATGGATGCCGGAAGAAATTTTTCACCGATTGCCTGATGAGAAACAGGTGAAAACCCGTATTTGGGAACTCCGCCGTGGATTCTTTGATCTTGTGCTTATCGGTACCGAACGTCAATAACCCCAAAGAGACATCGATCCAGTCCGCTTTCCTGAAATTCTCTACTGTTTTCTTGTACGGGCCTTTGTATTGGCTCAATTTATGGTGCCAGTATATCATCTTTGAAATTTCGTCTGTCCAATCTTGTCTGCCTGTTTCATTCAGGTAAATTTTGACCTCCTCGATAGAAGGCGCCAAATAGTCGAACGTGCCCTCGGTCCAAATGCCGATGTCGTGAAACACGGCGGCTATGGCGTATTTCTCCCGGTTGCCCGCTTCTCCGTCCATGAGCATACAGTTGGAAAAAACGCGACAGACGTGGTTGCGATATTTTTCAAAATCGCCGCCCAGCACCGGCTTGAACCGTTGCAGCAATTGTTCGATTGTTTGATTTGAATGTCCCATTAGTCAAGTGTTTTAAGCTGGCCAATGATTCAGTTTGCCTGCTTTTTCTAACTGCATTTCGATAAAAATCACGAATTCATCGTCGCTCCAATTGCCTGTGAATTTCTCGGCGTTGATGAAAAAAGTCGGCGTGGCGTTTACGCCGCTGCGCAGACCGCTCTCAAAATCGGATTCCACCTTTTCAATCAACGCCGCGTTGTCGAGGTCGGCTTCAAATTGATCCATATTCAAGTCAATCGCCTGCGCATATTCGAGCAGTGCACGCTTGTAGAGCCGTCTTTGATTTTCAAAAACGACGTCGTGCATTTCCCAGAATTTTCCCTGTTTACCGGCCGCTTCGGTTGCGATGGAGGCCAATTTTGCCGAAGGATGAATCTTCGTCAACGGGAAGTTGCGAAACACGAACTTCAAATTGTCGCCCATTTGTTGCTGACAATTTATTCAATGCCAAGGCCACTGCGCTCAGTTTTTTGGGAGGGATGCCAATTTGTATTTTCATGACATGAAGAGTTTTAGAATTTGAAACTTGCCGAAATGCCGGCTTGTGAATATGGCTTACCTTCTGTGATTTCCTTCAAAAATTTGCCCGGTTGGAAGTAAAAAAACGAGGCTTCCAGTTCGAGAAAAGGGTTAGCGGCAAACGTCAACTGCGCCCCCGGCTGATGACCGTTGAACCGCTCTCGTGAGCCGCTGCCCGCCACATTCAGCCGTCCGGAAGGGAAATAAATTCCGTCGTCCAACTGATGCCGCCAGAAAAAATCCCAGTCGAGATTCAGGCTCCATTTTTTGCTAAAACTGAATGCCAGCGAAGGATGGACGTCGATCAAATTGGCCGGGCCGATAAGCGCCAGCAGGCCGAAATAACCGCCGCGCGGATACAAAGGGTTAAAAGTGTTCAGGTCGCCGTCGCCGTTGTTGCGGTCGCCGCTGATGATTTCGGTTTTCAACCCCAACACGGGTTTTATTTTTCCAGGCAGGGTATGGCAGAGTTCTGTCGAAAGCGTCCAGGCCGTGATGTTGCCCTCGCCGAAAGTGCCCGTTTGAAAAACCGCTTCGTTGTTGTAGCGGAACCTGCCTTTTTGGCCCCAATGCCGCAGCCCGAAAGAATGGCGCGTTTCCGGCTCGCTGCCCTCCTCGAAGCGGGGGCTTTCGTTGTCCACGCCGAGGTAGTAAAAATCGAAGTTGGTACTGGCAGTGTTCCACACGAAATACCCGCCCCAGAGCAGTTGCCCGGTGTCGAATTTGTTGTCGAAAACACCTGTGCGCGTAGGGTTGTAAGCATACAAAAACACGTCGAAACGCCTGCCCGGTTTTTGCCAAATCCAGCGCACGCCGTCGAACGACTGCCGCACGTTGGTGCCTTCGCGCACATCGATTAGTCGCCGGGAACCGTAGCGCAATTCGCGTCGCCCGATTTCGACCGTCGAATGACGACCGGGCCGGATACCGGCGAACAATTGGTGCAAATCAAGTTTGTCTTCGTCGAGTGGGGAAACCGGGGTATTTCGCCCCCACGCAAACCCGCTTTTCAACTGTCCGAAGAGGCGAAACCTCCGTCCAAAATGCCAGTCGGTGTGCAACATGAAGCGTTGGAACAGCACCACGTCGTCGTTCCCCAGTTCCCAGTTTTCATTTTTCAACACCTGAAACTGCGAGCGCGATTCGCCGCCGATGCTCAGAAAATTCTTTTCACCAAGCGGCATCCATTTCAATTTTTTCCAAAAACCGCGTTGTGCCGGGTCGTTTTTCAAAAATGAGTAATCCTCGTCGGAACGCAGCAATTGGAATGACGGTTCGGCAGGCTCTGCCCCGGTTTGTCCCCTCAGTTGACTGCAACTCAGCAGGACGGACGCGACGAGCAGGGCGAGCGTTCGCATGACCTCAATAATTTCGGATAAGCACCACCCCGCCGATGATGAGCAGGACTCCGGCCAGCCGTTGCCAGTTGATGGCGTGCACAGGCAAACCCAACAGCCCGAAATGGTCGAGCACGAGCGACAGACCAAGTTGCCCGGTGACAATCAACCCGAAGGCGAGCGCCGCACCGATTTTTGGCACCAGCACGATGACTGCCGTGACATAAAACACGCCCAGCAGCCCCGCCAGCCACACCGTCCAGTGCGCATTGCCCGCCTGGCTGATTTGGGAAAAATCCATCTTGACAATCAAGCCATAAACGAACAGCGCCAGCGAACCGACGACGAAAGAGATTAAAGCCGCATAGACGGGATCGCCGACGGCTTTGCCCATTTTCGCGTTCAATCCGGCCTGAATGGGAAGCACAGCCCCGGCGATTACGGCAATCAACAAGAAAAAGTAGAGTCCTTTCATGATTTTGTTTTTTGCAAAGAGAACATTTTACAAACTCTTCAATGCTGATAACCGCCGAAAAAACGCACTGGCGACCAGACCGGAATCACCGGCAACCTTTCTGGTGCAAAACTTTTAAAGGTTCCGTCGCCGAACACTATTTTGCCGTCCACGATGGTCAGCAGCGAAGTGACGGCGGGAATTTCCGCTTCCGGCACGGAGAAATAATCCCGGTCGAGCATGGCTAAGTCGGCAAAAAAACCGGCCTTGATTTTTCCTTTCTCCGGTTCCCGGATGAGTTCGTAACCGTTGACGGTGATGAGTCGCAGGGCAGTCGTCCGGTCGAGTGCGTTTTGTTTGTCCATGACCTGCGCGCCGCCGACAGTTTTCCCGGTCGTTATCCAGTATAGCGCTACCCAGGGGTTGTACGAAGCGACTCGCGTGCCGTCGGTACCGAGTGCGACGGGGATGCCCATTTCGAGCATTTTTTTTACGGGCGGTGCAGCAGCCGCGGCTTTTTTGCCATAACGCCGGATAAAACTTTCTCCCTGGTAGGCCATTCGGTGCTGGATGGCAATGCCACCGCCCAATGCCTTGATGCGCCGGAGATTTTCCTCGCTGACGGTCTCCGCGTGGTCGAACATCCAAACGAGGCCGTTCAGTGGTGTCTCGCGATTAACTTCCTCGATGACATCCAAATCTCTGGAAATGCTCTCGTTGTAAGTGGCGTGCAGGCGGAAGGGCCAGCGATTTTTCACCAACAATTGGATGACGGGCTTCAAATTACTTTCCATACTTGCGGGCAATTCGGGACGGGGAAAAAGGAAGTTTTCAAAATCTGCAGCGTCGGCCACGAGGTTTTCGCCGCCGCCGGCCACGTGGTAATCCACTTCGTTGAAACCGTTGGCGTGATGCCGGTCTATGTCCACCATGCCCGTCCATTTGTTGAAATCGACGAGTTCCGTCCCCTTTTTTTGAGCAAACAAAAAATAGGGCAGCCGAACGGTGATTTTGCCGGCCTTGTTCAACGAATCGGTGATGCCGTAGTCGTCGGGGAAATTCTGAAAACCGCCGCCTGCATCCATGACGGCCGTGACGCCGAGCCGGTTGAGTTCGGTCATGTATTGCAGGGTGGAATTGATTTTTTCGGCGTAGGTCAGTTCCGGCAGTTTCGCCAAAGTCGAATACAAAATGAAGGCATTCGGCTCTGCGAGCAGTAAGCCGGTCGGGTTGCCGTCGCTGTCTTTTTCGATGAGGCCACCCGGCGGATTGGGTGTTTCGCCGTCGATGCCGAGTTTTTTCAAACCCGTTTTGTTCAGCCACGCTTTGCCGTACAAATACAGGATGAAAGTCGGTGTGTTTTCCGTGGCGGCGTTGATCTCTTCCTGGGTCGGCAGGCGTCTTTCTTCAAACTGGTACTCGTTCCAGCCGCCGACCACGCGCACCCACTGACCTTCGGGCGTGCGAGCGGCTTGTTCTTTCAACATTTCCAAAGCCCGCTTGAGGGTTTTGACGCCATCCCAGCGCAATTCGGCATTGTAAAACCTGCCGCCCCGGATGACGTGCAAATGCGTGTCAAAAAGCCCCGGAACGATGGTTTGTCCCTTTGCGTCAATCACTTGCGTTTTGACGGATTTGAATTTCAAAACCGACTCGTTGCTGCCGACCGCCACGATTTTATTACCCGCAATGGCGACGGCTTCGGCCTGCGAGTTGCTTTCGTCGAGCGTGGTTATTTTGCCGTTGATGAGGATAAGGTCGGCAGTTTGCTGGGCTGCGGCGATGCCGAAACACAGCATTGAGACAAGAAAAAGGCAAATGAATCTCATGGCAAAGTGATTGAAAAGAAGCAGGCTTGCGCCTGCTTCCTGAATTAAAAGATGGGCAGGATATTGTGAGCGTATGGCGGATTTGCAAATCCGCCATACTGCACATCAATGTTTCTTCATGGCGCGGTTGTACTGAATGCCGATGCCGTAGCCGCCGCCGTATTTCACGATGAGGTCGTTGACGGGCGTATAAGTAGCTGCCCGCCCCCAGTCGCGTTGAAGTTCGAGCAAATACTGGATAGATGTCATCATTTTCACACCGGCTTGCTGCATCCGGTCGATGGCCATGTCGTGGGCTTCCGTGCTGATGTCGCCGCTTGCATCGGTGATGACGTACACATCGTAACCTTCCGCTTTGGCTGAAAGCGCGGGGCCGACGATACATACGCTCGTCCAGAGCCCGGCCATCACGATTTTTCTTTTGTTTTTCCCGGTGATGGCTTTGTACGCGTTCACATCCTCCCATGCATTCATGGTCGTGCGGTCAATATGGTTGGAAGTGGCTGCCGGATAAAATTCTTCGACTTCCGGGAAAACGGGGCCGCTAAAACTCTTTTCCGCCACAGTGGTGACAACGGTCGGAACGTTGAAAATTTTAGATGCTCCGGCGACGATGGCGGTGTTGAAGCGCAACTGGTCGACGGGTTGGTTGCGCACCGAAAACGCCATCTGACTTTCATGGTCGATCAGCATCAGCGAGTGATTGGACGGGTCGAGCAGTTCGGGTGAGGGTTTTTGCATCCCAAATTTGAAGGCAAATGCCGCAGGGATGCACAAGAGAAAAAGGTATTTGACTGAAATTTTCATGACGTTGAAACGGTATGTGTTTGTAAATTTTTTTGAGAATGGAGGGCTGTTGCGCAATGGTCAAATGACACAAAGCGCTTTTGGATTTTCATTTAAAAAATGTTGATTTACAGCGTTTTACACACTTAATGCGAGGCTATCCAGTTCAAAACGTAGTCGGCGTATTCCTTCCAGATTTTCTTATCCGCTACGGCGTAGTGGTTATAGCCTTTGTACTCTTTCAACTCCGTTACCGAGTCTTTGTACCTGGCGTACTGGTTGTAAATACGGTGTGTGAGTGTGGCCGGCATGATGTGGTCGGACGTACCTGCGATGAAAAGAAGCGGCGGGTGCGGTTTTTTAAAATCCACATGCGTATCTGAAGTGAGGCCGTCTCTGGTCAGACATTTTGACTCGGGCACGACGGACTTTTCGTAGGATTCTTTCTGGTCGGCCAGTGACATGCCGTTGGTGAAAGCGTATTGCCAGGTCTGGAATGACATCAGGTAGTCCTTCTTCGTGGAAGTGAAAAGGCCCAATGCACCCCAACCGGATTTCAAAAATGAAAACTCGTAAGGAAGAACGCCCTGTGGCGGCACGGGGTGGATACAGATACCCGCTGCGGAAAGGCCCCGGTTGACCAGCACCTGCGTGATGAGCCCGCCCAAAGAGTGCCCGATGATGATGGGTTTTTCGGGAAGCGCCCGCACGATGGCATCGAAGTGATTGATGACCTGCATCAAACGAAGGTTGGCAATCGGCGAGTTGGGGTGCTGGCTGCGCAATACTTCGGGCGAGGCTTCTTTTGCCGGCCAGGGCTTTGCGATGACGTTGTAGCCTTTGCTCTCGAGGTAGGTTTTCCAGTTGTCCCAGCCGCTGTAATGGACGAAAGCGCCGTGAATGAGGACGACTGTTTTTGAATTGATGCTGCTCATTTTATTTCATTGAATGGTGAAGAATTATTGAGACGGGATAGGGTGACAAGTTATTTTTTGACAGGATTAACAGGATTGACAGGATTTGTGATTGAAAATGTATGCTCTTAAATCCTGTTAACCCTGTTAATCCTGTCTAAAAAAAAGCAACCTGTCAATCGCCTATTTAACCGCCGCTTTGGCCGCAGATTCGATCACGTCGGCCACCTCTTTCGGTTTCGACATAAATACGAGGTGGCTGCCTTTGATTTCAATCACCTTGGAATTGGATCGTTTTGCCATAAAACGTTGGCCGTCGGGCGGAATGGTCTGGTCTTCCGTCCCGATGATGTACCAGGTAGGTTTGGTTTTCCAGGCCGGATTGGCAATGGACGCGCCGAAAACGGAAGCGTTGACGGGTACCTGAGCGTCGGCCATAAATTCCGCTTGCTCCTTGGGAATGTCGGCACAGAAACCTGAATGGTACCTGGCTTTGTCATACCAGATGTAGCCGTTCGCATCGGGCGGCAGGATGCCGGAGTTGGGCGCGGGCGGGCCGGATTGCAGCAACCCCAACAGCGTCTCGTTGGCATCGGGCTGGAAAGCGCAGATGTAAACAAGCCCGGCAACTTTGGGGTCATTTCCGGCTTCCGTGATAATGGCGCCGCCGTAGGAGTGGCCGACCAGGAGGGCAGGACCATCCTGGCGGGCAAGCACCATTTTGGTCGCCGCTACGTCTTCTGCCAACCCGGTGTTCGGATTGCCGACCACGCTCACGTTGTAGCCTTTCTTTTTCAAATTTTTGTACACAGCCTCAAAGCCGGAGCCGTCGGCGAAAGCACCGTGTACGAGCACGATGTTTTTGACGGGGGCGGTGTTTTGTTCGGGAGTTGGGTCAACGGCAACATTAGCCGAGGAGAAAAGGACAGCGGCGAGGATGGCGACGGAGGCTATGGCTCCGCCTGCAATCCCCAGAGGAATTTGCTTTTTCATGCGTAAGATTGTTTAAAAAGTGAATACTGAAATTGGAACCGGAAAGAAGGGGTTGGGCTGGCGCGAGACTCCATCTCGTGTCTTTTATCATCGCGTCTGTGACGCGACTCGTCGGAGACGAGATAATATTTGACACGAGACGGAGTCTCGCGCCAGCCCAGGGTTGATAAGAGTTGATAAATCGCTGTACACTCTACATTATCAACCTTATAAACCTTCATCAACCCTTATCAACCTTTCAGGTATTTCTTCAACTCCGCCGCCGCCTGTACGAACAGCGAACGGGTAGCGGGCAACTCTGCCAGCGCATTCAGCAAGCCGAAATCGTGGATCATACCGTCGTAGCGCATGAGGGTGACCGGCACGCCGGCTTCATCCAATTTGCGGCCGTAGGCCTCACCTTCATCGCGCAGGATGTCGTTTTCGGCTACCTGGATCAGTGCCGGAGGCAAACCTTTCAATTGTCCGGGACTGGCCTGGAGCGGTGAGTGATAAGCTTCTTTGCGCTGTTTCAGATCGGCAGTATAATTGTCGAACATCCATTTCATCAACGACGCGGTGAGGAAGCGGTCTTTGCCGAACTGTTTGTACGACCGGGTTTCAAAGTTGGCATCCGTCACGGGCCAAAAAAGGATTTGCAGTTTGATGTCGGGGCCGCCTTTGTCTTTTGCCATCAGGCAGGTGACGGCCGCCATGTCGCCGCCGGCGCTGTTGCCCACGATGGCCAATCTGTAGCCGTCTACTCCGATTTCGTTGCCGTTTTCGGCCACCCATTTTGTGGCAGCGTAGATTTCGTTGATCTGGCGCGGGTACTTTTCGTCGGGAGCCGGCGTGTAATTGACAAAAACGCCCGCGAAACCGGAAAGCACGACGAGATCGCGCACCATACGTTTGTGCGTCGGGTAGTCGCCCAGCACCCAGCCGCCGCCGTGGATGAAAATGAATACCGGAAGATTCCCCTTCGCGCCTTCGGGCCGTACGATGATCAGTTTGATGCTGAAGCCATCTGCCGTGATGGTTTTTTCAGATTCTTCGATGCCGGAAAGATCGACCGGCACGGATGCCTGCGCACCCACCAGCACCTGACGCGCCTCTACCGGGGAAAGTGTTTCGAGCGGAGGGCCGTCGCCGGAGTTGAACACGGCAAGAAAGGCTCTCGTTTCGCGGGAAAGGCGCAGGTCGTTTTTGAAATCAACCGGCTGGGCCGAGAAGGGCTGTTCTGTTTTTACATGTGTCATAAAGCCAACTTTGTTTTGGGTTGTGAAAAGAAATGGATTCGCCGGCTGTTGTCCAGCATTTCTTCACCTGTCCGGTAAATTTTTGCGGCCTGTCCGACCGGCCTTCTTTTTTTGTCATCCTGAACGAAGTGAAGGATCTACAAAACCCAGGCCCGCGCCTGATGAACCGAAAAAATGAGTTGCGTTTTTTGAAGCATCCGAAGTAGCCGGGCTTGTGCAGTTCCTTCACTTCGTTCAGAATGACAAGGCTTAAAGGGGCAATACTCTTTTTTTTAAGAAATTATTTTTCATTATAGTCAAACGCAATGCCAACTTCATAACTCATTGAAAAACAATAAAATGAAAATTTTATTTGAAAATATTCACAACGATATTTCGCTGTTTTACGAGTTTTTCAACGAAATAGCGTTGTATCTTGACAGGAGGTTGCAGAGAGTGAAATTTTTCTGAATAAGTTGCTTTTTCAGGGTTTACATTTACCGTTCAGTTCTGATGAACGGAATTAGGGGACGAGGGAATCCGCAATCTTTTCAACTTCTAAACATATCGCCCAATGGTCAGGTCGCTACAAATTTTCTTCTTTATTTGGGTTGCCATCCTGCCGACGACTCTGACAGCCCAGTCCCAAAACTCTATCGAACAGTTGCAAAAGATGCTCCGGGAGGCCCCGCCAGATAGCACCAGGGCGAAACTTTTGGTTGAACTTGGGACGCTTTATTTGAATAAACGCGGGTCGTTCCAAACCGATTTGGACAGTGCGCTCCTCTGCGCCCGCGAAGCCCGCGCGTTGAGCCAATCGTTAAACCTGAAAATAAGGGCTTGTGAGAGTGCCGCGCTGACTGCTCATTACTATATCGAAAAAAAGGAGTTGCAGCAAGCCAAAGATATTTTCATTGAGATGACGCAGCAGTATCAAAAAATGGGCGACAAGAGTTTGGAAGCCCTCGCATGGATGAAGATGGGTATGAAAATGCGGTGGGTAATCGAGGGCGACGAGGCCGTCGGCTATCTTCGAAAGGCCATCGTACTGTTCGAGCAAACCGGCGAACAAGAGCAAGCGGCTGTGACGCTGAAAGAAGTCGCGGACATTCATCTGAACCAGAGCAAGTTGGACGAAAGCGAAAAGGAATTGTTGGAAGTAGTTGAAAAATACAAGACGATAGGGTTTAAAAACCTGCACTACACCTACGATTTGCTGACTGCGGTAGCCACCAAAAGGGGTAACATGAACCAGGCGCTTTTTTACGCACTCGAAACGGTGAAGAGCATGGAGGCAACCGGCGACAGCGCTTCAGCAGGGACTTTTTACTACCGGCTTGGCCGTGTTTATTCAGAACTGGGTCAGGTAGAAAAGGGCGTCGAATGGTACAAAAAATCATGCGACAAGAAAAGTAATGTAAGTTTTTACACCTGCTTATTTGCTGCGCGAGGTCTGACAACCATTGGGAAATCAGAAGAAGGGTTGGCTTTCGCGCAGGATGCAATCAAAAGAAATCCGCCTACCAACATCCAGGAAAAATCTTATGTAGCGATGACTTTGGGCGATTGTTACTTCGGACTTAAACAATACGAGCGGGCAGAGAAATACTTTTTAGAGATGATCCGGTATGACCAGGAATTAAATACAAGAGATGATTATTCAGCCATGCTGAATTTCGACATCGCCGATTTTTACATGGATTGGAAGCGTTACACTGCGGCAGAACCCTACCTGAAAAAAATTCTGACTTTTCCCGAAAATGCTGTCCCGGTTCCGATGCTGAAAGAAATTCACCATTTGTTGTTCAAAATTGATTCCGCAAAGAGCGATTTCGTTTCTGCCATCCGGCATTTTCAAACGTACAAACTGTTGAACGACTCCATTTTTAGTGAAACGAAAAGCCGGCAAATTGAAGAGTTGCAAATCCAGTATGAAACCGAAAAAAAAGAGAAGGATTTGGATCTGCTTCAAAAGGAGCGCGCCTTGCAACAGACCAAACTCCAGCAAGCCGCCCTTACCCAAAATATTACTTTTGGAAGCGGCACTTTGTTGCTGGTCATTCTGGGCTTGCTCTACAACCGCTACCGGCTCAAACAGCGCAGCACCCGGCAATTGGAAATCCAACAAATAGAAATCAATCAGACCAACCGCGCCCTTCAAAATCTGCTGGAAGAAAAAGAACGCCTGCTGCGGGAAATCCACCACCGGGTGAAAAACAACCTGCAAATCGTGATGAGTCTGCTGAATTCTCAATCCGTTTATCTCGAAAACAACAAGGCGCTCACCGCCATTCGCGACAGCCAACAGCGTATTCACTCTATCTCACTGATTCACCAGAAGTTGTATCAGTCGGAAAACATAGCAATGATTGATATGTCCGACTATATCCACGAACTGGTGGAGTACTTGCAAGGCAGTTACGACACAGGGCAAAACATCCGATTCGACTTGCAAACCGAGCACATCGAACTGGACGTGACCCAAGCCGTGCCGGTCGGGTTGATTCTGAACGAAGCGATTTCAAACGCCGTCAAATACGCTTTTCCAAATCATAAGTTTGGCACGGTGACCATTTCGATGCTGCAGACCGACGACGATCATTTTGTCCTGACCATAGCGGACAACGGCAAGGGACTGCCGGAAGATTTTGACATCAACAAAATCAACTCGCTCGGCATGAGCCTGATGCGCGGATTGAGCAAACAATTGAACGGGAGTTTCGAAGTAAAAAACGACAATGGCCTGACCGTCGTCGTGGCATTTGAAAAAGAAATATGAACAAAAAAATCCTCATCGTCGAAGATGAATTCATCGTGGCCAACGATCTGAGTCTGATGCTGCGGCGGGCAGGCTACACTGTCTGCGGCATTGCCGACTCGGTGCCGGAAGCACGCGACATCATCCGCCGGGAAAAACCGGATCTGGTATTGCTCGACATCCAACTGAAAGGCAAATTAACAGGCATTGACCTCGCGCTGGAATTGAAAGAGCTGCAAATTGCTTTTGTATTTCTATCCGCCTTGTCGAGCCAAAGCATCCTCGAATCAGCGAAAGCCACGCAGCCCTACGGGTTTCTGGTAAAACCTTTCCGGGAAAAAGACATTCTCGTCACGCTCGACATCGCGTGGTACCGGCATGAGCATGAATTGGAACAGGCTGCGAAGAAGGCTCCTGCACCTGCCGTTCCGTTGGAGAAAATTCAGGATTTTGAAGGCATTATCGGAAAAAGCAAGGCGCTGACGGAGGTGTTGGAATACGTCGCGCAAGTAGCGCCGACCGATACTTCGGTGTTGATATTGGGCGAGAGCGGCACCGGCAAGGAACAAATTGCCAATAGCATCCATAACCTGTCGCCGCGCAAGTCGAAACCTTTTGTCAAAGTAAACTGTGCGGCTTTGCCGACCAATCTGATTGAATCTGAACTGTTCGGACACGAGAAAGGCGCTTTCACGGGCGCGTTGGAAAGGCGAATCGGCAAGTTTGAACAGGCGTCGGGCGGTACCATTTTGCTGGACGAAATCGGTGAAATGCCCTTAGACATGCAGGTAAAATTGCTCCGGGTGTTGCAGGAAAAAGAAATCGAGCGCGTCGGCGGAAGAGCGCCGGTCAAAGTGGATGTGCGCATCGTCGCCGCCACCAACCGCAATCTGGAAAAAGAAATTGCCCAAGGCCGCTTCCGGCTCGATTTGTTCTACCGGCTCAATATTTTTCCCATCACGCTGCCGCCGTTGCGCGAGCGCAAAGAGGATATCCCTTCGCTGTCGTATCATTTTGTGAGCCGTTATGCGCGCAAAATCGGCAAAACCATCACGGATATATCGCCGAAAGTATTGAAAGACCTGGCGACTTACGACTGGCCCGGCAATATCCGGGAACTGGAACATTTGCTGGAACGCAGCATTTTGCTTACCCCTGGCTCGATTATCAAGGAAATTTACTTGCCGCCTGTTGCTCAAAGAAACGCGACTAAAGAAGCAGAGGAAACCCGCATCAAGACTATCGAAGAAAACGAGCGCGACCACATACTGGCCGTTTTGAAAAAATGCGACGGCAAAATATGGGGCGCCGGCGGCGCTGCCGAGTTGCTGGGCGTGCCGCCTACCACCTTGAATTCCAAAATGAAAAAGTTGGGGATCAAGAAGGGGTTTGGAGTGTGAACATCATTTCATTATTTTGACCGTTGCGCTATTCGTATCTGTCCATATCGAAACGTTATATATCCCCGCCGGCAAATCGTCGGGCAACAGCAAGATCCGCTGATGCGTCCCGGCAAGTTCCGGCGTCCCTTCCGCGAAGCTGCGGATGATTTTGCCCTGCATATCGGACAAACGGATCGATACAGCCGCCGGCGTGTTCAGTGTGTATTTCAGTGCAATGTCCTGTTGGATTGGATTGGGAAAAACCGAAGCCGCGATGTCGGTTGTGTAAACATCGTGGACGCCGACGCTCAGGCCTGAAATGTAACGCGCCAATGCAAAATCCTCCGCTGTGCCGTCGTGTGCATATCCTGCCAGCACGATGTTGCCGCCGGGTTGCACCAAGGCGGCAAAGGCTGAATTCAGGCCCACGCTCATGGGGGTAATGACCCGCCCTTCGGCGCCGAATGCATCGTCCGGCACGCCGCTGGGCAGATACCGCGCCAGCGCAAAATCATAATGCTGCCCGTTCGACGAACGCCCCGCCGCCACGATTTTTCCGTCGGGTTGTAAGGCCAGTGCGGCAATCAAATCGCCGTCTCCTTCAAAATCCGTGATGGTTTTCCCCGCCGTGCCAAAATGTTCGTCCAGGGTGCCGTCCGTATTGTAGCGAGCCAAAGCGAAGTCGTAATGCGCGCCGTTGTACAAAAAACCCCCGGCGATCATTTTGCCGTCGGGCTGCACCAGCACCGAAATACCCTTGTCATCACTCGGGCCGAATGCCGTCGTGACTTTGCCGCCTGCGCCAAAACCGTCGTCCAACGAACCATCCGCATGGTAGCGCGCCAAAGCGAAGTCGTAATCCGCGCCCGTGACGGCCAATCCCACGACGACGATTTTCCCGTCCGTTTGCAACGCGACCGACGCGCCGAAGTCGTTGTTTTGAAAAAAATCGGTGATGACGATGCCGCCGTTGCCAAAACCGTCATCTAATTTGCCATCGGAGAGATAGCGGGCGAGTACGAAATCGAGTGTTCCGAGCGTATTGGTATGCCCCGCGACGACAATCCTGCCGTCGGGCTGAACCGTCACTGAAGCGATGTAGTCGCTTGCGCCGAGGTCGGTCGTTTGTTTTCCGGCGACGCCGAAACTGCTGTCCACACTGCCGTCGGGGCGATAGCGCACCAGGGCAAAATCAATATCGCCGCCGTTGAAAGTCCAGCCGGCGGCCACGATTTTGCCGTCGGGTTGCAAAGCCGCTGCAATGGCCTGGTCCTCGTCGCCTTCAAAATCGGTAGTAAGTTTGCCCGCTGTGCCGAAACTGTGGTCGGGCGCGCCGTCTGCGGTGAATCTGGCTAAGGCGAAATCATTTTTCGCGCCCATTTTCGCCCATCCGGCCACGATGATATGGCCGTCGGGCTGCAACACGGCAGCGTGCGCCAGATCGTTTTCGGTGCCGACGGCTGCGAATACCTTGCCGTCGTCGCCGAAAGTTTCATCCAAAGTTCCCGGTTGCGCCGAAAGCAGGTGCAGGAAGAGCAGTGCGCATAAGGTGGCGCAGCAGTGTTTTGTGTTCATAGCGTATCTGTTAAAATTGCGGGTCTGATTTCCTGAAAGACAGGTAAATGCAGCCAGAGGTTGGTCGGATAGACCGGATCGATGTGGGAGCGGTTGCGGCAATCAGCCGGCTTTTATCAGAATTGTTTGAAAATCGTAAGTTTCGCTTTGGAATTTGTTAGAAAAAGGGCCTGCAATTCAAATACTTTTGTATCGTGAAATTTTGAAATAATCAGCGATTCTCAACAAAAAAACTGATTCGTATTTTACGGAAGCAGCTATTCCCGGTTTGAGGTGGCATTCCGGTTTTGAGGTGTCATCCACGACGCAGCGCCTGTCCCGCGAGGCGGGAAGTGGGTGAAATCTCAAAACCAAGCCGGGAACCTCTTGCAAACCGAGAATCGCTGTTACGAAAAAAAGACTTTGTATGGAACGCCGGTTAGGTTTCTCATTCGCCAAAAAACATGTCAGGCAATGGCCCCCTGAAGCGACACCACCTTGTTTGGAATCAGTAATCTTGCGAACATGGAAAGAATAGAATCTTTGGAAGAATTTTACAAACGAAAGTTTGATTGGATACCCGATAACATAAAAAATGAAATCGGGCATTTCAATGTGTTTCAGCATGAGCCGGTAGAACCCGGCAAGACGAAACCGCTTCCTTACAAAAGGAGGGATTTTTACAAAATAATGCTCGTGATCGGCGATATAGATATGAATTATGCGGACAAGGTGGTTTCGGTCAAAAAACAGGCGTTGTTTTTCTCCAATCCGCAGATTCCTTACAAGTGCGAAAATCTCGAAAGAATCAAAACGGGTTTCTATTGTATTTTCAATCAGCATTTTTTTCACAAATTCGGAGACTTAAATCAATATGCTGTATTCCAGCCTGCCGGGAACCATGTATTTGAGTTGTCTGACGACCAGGTTGAGCACCTGAGTGTTATTTACCAAAAAATGTTTGATGAAATCAAATCAGACTATGTTCACAAGTACGATGTGTTGCGGAATCTTGTTTTTGAACTCATACATTTTGCCATGAAAATGCAGCCGGCTGCACCATCTGACAACCAGCGGATAAACGCTTCGCAACGCATCGCCACGCTGTTTTTGGAATTGCTGGAGCGCCAGTACCCCATCGACGAAAACCACCCGAAAGTAAGCCTGCGCTCGGCCTCCGATTTTGCGCAGCAACTGAATATCCATGTCAACCACCTGAACCGTGCGTTGAAAGCGATCACCGACAAAACAACGACCCAAATCATCGGCGAGCGGATTTTGCAGGAGGCAAAAATCATGTTGCGGCACAGCACTTGGAATGTCTCCGAAATTTCGGATGCGCTGGGCTTTACGGAAGTGACGCATTTCAATAACTTTTTCAAGAAGATGGTGGGAGCGAGTCCGGGAAGGTTTCGGAACGGGTAAGTCTGCGGTCAATTCCGCTTCACCGCCCGGATGCACATAAAAGACGGGAATTCGTTCAGTTCTTTGAAATGCCGTGGGTCAATAGCCTCAAACTCCCTGGTGGGCCTGGGTTCTACCAATTTTTCAATGAAAAAGCCATTTTCAGTAATTGCCGAAAGGCACGCACCGAGCGGCCTTCGGTAGCTGTGTACTTCCACAGGTTTTCCGAAGCCTTTCCAGGTGCATTTGACGGGTTCGGTACTGAAATAATTGGTCGCCTCAAAGAAGGTGTATTCAAAAAACGGATGTTCAATGGAGATGATAAGCCGGCCCTGCGGCCTCAAAACACGGTGAAATTCTTGCATCGGCAATGACCAATCCTCTACATATTGCAGCGCAAGGGCGCAAAGCACGATGTCGAAGGTTTCATTTTTCAACATTTCAAGCGGTTGGGAAAGGTCATGGATGAAAAAATTGCACCGGTCACCGTTGCGCTCTTTTGCCAGTTCCACCATTTTCCGGCTGATGTCAAAGCCTGTCAACGTTGCCCCTTTCGATAACAGGATTTCAGCATATTTCCCGGGCCCGCAGGCGGCATCGAGAATGGATTTGCCTGCCACATCCGGCATTAAGGCCAGCGTATTGGGGCGGTCGTAGTAGGCATTATGGGGTTTGTGGTCGATGAGCCGATTGTAGCTTTCGGCCAATTCCTCATAAGCGGCGATGATTTTCTGCTTGATGGTGTGCATTTCGTTTGTTTTTAGCAGCCCCAAAATTATCCATTGAATCCAAAACTCAATATATCGGAAATCGCCTGCGCGTTGGGCTTCGCTGGGGTGACGCATTTCAACAATTTTTTCAAAAAACGCGTGCAAACAAGCCCCGTAAAATTCAGGAATCCTCAAAGCATATAACTTAACCAAGCAAGAATAAAAGATGCGAACAATAAAAATCTTTGCAGTTGTGGCGCTTTTTGCGCTGTTCAGTTGGAATGCAGCAGCGCAAGTTGCCATAGAACTGAACGTTATTTTTCCCAAAGGCAACAAAGGCTCCAGCGAGTATTTCACAGGCAATGTATGGGTCAATGTGCTGGCTCCTGCCGACACGACTTTCAATACGCAAATTGGCAGCGTGACTTTCGAGGCGGGCGCAAGGACACATTGGCACACCCACGGCGGCGGACAAATGCTGCTCGTGACCGATGGCATGGGCTACTATCAGGAAAGAGGCAAATTGGTGCAAATCATCCGAAAAGGAGACGTGATGAAGTGCCTTCCTGACGTGGAGCATTGGCACGGCGCATCGGCTGAAAGCACCATGACGCATCTTGCCGTGAATACCAATACGCAAAAGAAAATCGTCACCTGGCTGAACCCCGTCACGGAGGAAGAATATCGAGGAAAAAAATATCAGGCGAAGGCCCCGCCCACGCAGCCCTTTGGCAAAGAAGCATTCGGGCCGTCTGAAGGAACAACACTAAGATGGCTGGGTATGGCAGGTTTCCTGATAAACAGCCGGGGTACGACCTTCATGATAGACCCGCTGCTGGGTGGCTTCGATATGCCTGTGATGATTGATTTTCCGATTGCTGCCAAAGACGTTCCCCGCCTCGATGCCGTATTGGTCACGCACAGCGACAACGACCATTACAGCGTCCCGACCTGTCTCGCTTTGAAATCGGTGACTCGTGCCTATCACTCCACCGTTTACGTGGACTCGTTGATGAAAACTCAAGGCTTTCCTTCCTTTGGTCATGGCATTGGCGCAAGTTTCGACCTCGGAAAAGTCCGGGTGCGCATGACTGCTGCTGACCATAGCTGGCAAAATGCTTATCCCGGAACGAGCAATCGTTATTTCAAAAATGAAGACTGCACGGGATTCTGGATTGAAACCCCTGATGGGAACATCTGGGCTACGGGCGACTCCCGCCTGATGGACGAGCACCTGCACATGGGGACACCGGATGCCATTTTGTTCGATTTTTCCGACAGCGAATGGCATTTCACCTTTGAAGGGGCCGTAAAATTGGCAAATGCCTATCCGAACACGCCGCTCCTGCTCCACCACTGGGGTTCAGTGGATGCGCCCGATTTTCCGCCTTTCAACGGCGACCCGCAGCGACTGCTCAGCCATGTGGCGAACCCGGAACGGGTTCACATACTGGCTCCGGGAGAGCCGTTCACGCTCAAAAGATTGAAAAAGAATTAAGCAAAAGAAACTGTAAAATGATAAAATCACCCGGCTTACTGCCATTCATCCTCATCGCTGCGATGCAGACTTATTATTCCTGCGACAATAACCATCCCCCTCCGGAACAAGACCATATGGTGCGATTGGCGAAACTCGTCATTGATTCAACGCAACTGGAAAATTATAAAGCGGCGCTCAAAGAGGAAATCGAAGCCTCCGTGCGACTCGAGCCGGGTGTGCTGACTTTATACGCTGTTGCTGAAAAAGATAATCCGACCCATATCACGATTCTGGAAATATACGCAGATACGAACGCTTATAAAGCGCATTTGCAAACGCCGCATTTTATCAAATACAAGACCGGAACAAAGGAAATGGTCAAGTCGCTCGAACTTGCCGAGGCCACACCCCTGATTCCCGGGATGAAGATAAAATGAAGTAGGAAAGCAGCCAGATTTGACAATCCCGATTTCTTCGGGATTGTCAAATCTTCAACACGCTCACCGCTGAATTCAATTCTTTGATTGTCAATCGTATAGCGGATTTACAAATCCGTCGTACTACTTACTTTCATCATAAAACTTTCACAACATGAGCCATAACAGAAGAAGTTTTTTGAAGGCAGGCGCCACCCTGGGTGCATCGCTTTTGGCAAGTCCTGCTTTTAGCGTTAACCCCACCGAACCCAACCTGACTACAAACGAAACGAATAAAGGCGACAAGACAAATGTCAAACACCGAACCCTGGGGTCTGGGAAACACAGCCTTGAGGTGTCTTCGCCCGGACTTGGTTGCATGGGCATGAGTTATCACCGCAGCTTTGTCCCGGACAGAAATAGCATGATCGTCCTGATTCGGAAAGCGGTCGAAATGGGCGTCACATTTTTCGACACCGCCGAAGTGTATGGGCCATACATAAATGAAGAATTGGTGGGGGAAGCGCTGGCGCCGGTGCGCAAAAAAATTCTGCTTTGCAGCAAATTCGGGTTCAATATTCAAAACGGGCAGATGGCAGGGTTGAACAGCAAACCGGACCATATCCGAAACGTGGTGGAACAATCCTTAAAACGATTGAGAACCGACCACATCGACTTGCTTTACCAGCACCGGGTGGACCCGAACGTGCCCATAGAAGATGTGGCCGGAACAGTGAAGGATTTAATCCAGGAAGGTAAAGTCAGGAGGTTTGGCCTGAGCGAAGCCGGCGTACAAGACATTCGGAAAGCCCATGCTGTGCAGCCCCTTACCGCCATCCAAAGTGAATATTCCCTGATGTGGAGAAAGCCCGAAGAAGACGTGTTCAAAGTATGTGAAGAACTTGGCATCGGCTTCGTGCCGTACAGCCCGCTTTGCAGGGGTTATCTTTCCGGGCTTATCAACGAGCGGACAAAATTCATAGCCGCCAACGACAACCGGGCCACGCTGCCGCGCTACACACCCGATGCCATAAAGGCGAACTGGGTACTGATCGATGTGCTGACCGAGTTTGGAAACCATCGGGGTTACACCGCCGCACAGGTGGCGCTGGCATTTTTGCTCGCTCAAAAACCCTGGATTGTCCCCATTCCCGGCACCACCAAACTGGCGCATTTGCAGGAAAACCTTTGGTCGGCAGACATAGAATTCACGCCAGAGGAATTGAAGGCGATGACCGAAGCCGTTTCTAAAATCACGGTGGTGGGTGACCGCTATACTGGGCAGCCGGCGCAACAGGTGCGGAATTGAGTATCTGTTAAACAACATGAGTCCCGAATTTTTGCCCCAGCCGGGCTGAATATTGGTAGAAAATGACACCCAACCCTACTTCTAAGCCCCAGCGGGGCGGAATATGGGCAAAAAACCTCCTTTATATTCCGCCCCGCTGGGGCTTAGGTCTGTTTGAGGGCGATATTTCTACCAATATCCAGCCCCGCTGGGGCAGTTGAAAGATCTGATTTTCAGCAAAATAGTGAACCAAAGCCTGTTTTTAAAAATTCGGGATGACTCATGTGTAGGTTTAGAAAGTAGCCGCGTCTATCACATACCGGTACCGGGCTTCTTTATTCAATACTTTAGCCCAAGCATCGTTTATCTCCTCTGCTTTAATGATTTGTATCTGCGGACGGACATTATTATCTGCACAGTAGTGAATCACTTCCTGCGTTTCAGGTATTCCGCCAATCAATGAAGCATTGAAATTAACTCTGGAAACAGCCAAACCGATATTACTGATTGTCAGTTCAAAGCCTACTGGCATACCTACTTGAGTAAATGTTCCGTAAGGCTTTAATACCGAGGAATAAGCAGCTACATCAAACTGTACCGGGATAGTAGAAATCATGTAATCCAGTTTGCCTTTGTAGGGAGCCAACTTTGTTAAATCATCCACCACAATGGCTTCTGTTGCTCCAAAAGAAAGAATGTCTTTCACTTTGTCCGGCGAGGTGGTAAATGCGTACACTTCTGCACCTTTGGACACTGCCAGTTTGATGGCCATGTGGCCCAAGCCGCCGATACCCGCCACACCAATTTTATCGCCCACTTTGAAATTGGCGTTCATCAGGGGCGAGTAGGTAGTGATTCCGGCACAAAGCAATGGAGCCGCTTCCTGGAAACTGATATGCTCCGGGATATGAACTGCAAAATGGTCTCTGACGACGATATTATTGGAGTATCCGCCCTGTGTAATACCCGTAGGGGATTTTTTGTCAGGATAACCATAAGTAAAAAATGTTTCGCCCCTGTCGCAGTAATGTTCCTCTCCGTGTTTGCAGCTGGCACATTCCATACAGCTGTCCACCATGCAGCCTACGCCTGCCCGGTCGCCCACTTTGAACTTGGTGACATTTTTTCCAACCGCTGTGACAACACCAACGATTTCATGGCCGGGCACCTGCGGATATTGCTGTAGCCCCCAATCACCTTTCATCTGGTGGATGTCGGAATGGCAAATGCTGGCATATTTGATGTCAATTAAAATATCATTGTCGCCAACCGGCCTGCGCTCAAATTCCCAGGGACTTAATTTTCCTGAATTGTCTTTGGCGGCATAGCCTCTTGATGCAATGTTCTTTGTCATGTTGTATGAATAACTTTTTGAAAAAGGCTGCACCGGGCCTGCGAGCAAAATGCCCGTACCCACAACAGCCGATTGTTGGATGAACTTTCTTCTGGAATTTCCTGATGTCTGCTGATTGCTATGCTTTTCCATGAATGATGGTTTCATGATTATCAAATTACCGGTTTTTAAACTAAAGACTTTATGACCCTTGCCGGAACGCCAGCTACAACAGTATTGTCTGGAACGTTCTCAGTAACTACCGCACCTGCCGCCACGACGGAGTTTTCGCCCACAGTGACACCGGGCAATATGGTAGCATTGGCAGCTATCCACGCATTGCGTTTGATAACTACCGGCTTCAGGTCCAATATTTTTCGATCTTTTGGGTTAACCGGGTGGTTTTCCGAGATGAGGCTGACTTTAGGGCCAATCAACACATCATCTTCGATGGTGATGCCGCCCAAATCAAGAAAGGTGCAATCATGGTTGATAAATACATTTTTGCCTATCCGGATGTGCCGCCCGAAATTGGTATGGAAGGGTATAAAAACCCTGATGCTCCCGTCAATTTGCTGTCCGGTTATTTCGCTCAGCCGCTCCCGGATTTGGTCAACGTTGATGGAAGTGTTGAGCGCTGCGGACAATTCTATCGTGCGGGAAACAGCCTCGAAAATCTTCGGATATTCCGGGTCATTGAACGGGATTAATCCCCCGGCACGCATTCTTTCGAAAATGTTTTTATTCGCCTGACTCATCTTTGGTACTTTCTACTTTCAGACTTGCAACACAAAAGTGCATCTGTAAGCAAAGGCGCCGTTAAAGACAATCAAACCAAAAATTAAGTTTTTCAAACAACGGGTGGAAACAAAGAGAAAAAAGCGGTTTCAAGCCGCTTGCAAGCGCACCGACTTGGGGTTTGTCCCGGTCATCTTTTTAAAGAAGTTATTGAAATAGGTGGGGTACTCGAAGCCGAGGGCGTAGGCGATGTCTGCAATGTTCCAATCCGTATGCAGCAGGATGGCTTTCGCTTCGCTCGCAATTCGCTCGTTAATGAGCGTGGACGTGGATTTACCCGTGATTTCTTTCAGGGAACGGTTGAGGTGATTGACATGAACGGCTAAATTATTCGCATAGTCCTGGGGTGTTTTCAGTTGTAAAGGGTGATCGGCGCTCTCCACCGGGAATTGCCTTTCCAACAGTTCCAGAAATACCCTGGTGATGCGGGAAGCGGCGTTTTTGTCCTTCGAATAGTTTTCGGAAGGCTGCATTTTCAATGCCTCATGAATAATCAGGTGGATGTAGTTGCGGATGAGGTCGTCCTTAAACGAGTAATCAGCCTGCTGCTCCTCTATCATTTTTTGGAAAATGCCGTTCAAAAACGCACGTTGCTCATTCGTAATATTCAAAATAGGCGTGCCACCTATCTTGAACAAAGGCGATTGCAAAAGGCTCTCTGAACGGTCGGCCATCTGTAAAAAATCTTCCGAAAACAGTACCGTGTAACCGCCATAAGTCGTGGAAATCGTTTCCCATGAATACGGGATATGCGGGTTGCCAAAAAACAAAACAGTACCCTCCGCCTCATAGCTCCGTTCAGCATAGTGGATGATACTCTTGCCCGTAGTCAGGCAAATTTTGTAGAAGTCTTTCCTGCTGTAAACCCGGGTTGCGTTGCTGTCGTCTTCTATCTGAAAGACATTAAACCCTTTTAGTTTCAACTCATTGTTGAACTCCGATACAGAATGAATGCTTTTGATTTCCATCTTGCAAAGTTAAGAAAATCAAATATAAATTTTAGAAGTTTGGTTTTGCCCTTGGCTTTTCAAAAATGAAACAATTCAAAATATTTGAAAAATATTTGGAGAAGAGTCCAAGAAGTTCATGAACGGGGGTGACTGTTTGATTTTTGTAGTCAATCGTTTGAATTGAGTTAGTTTTCAGTGATTTTATGTTTGATTTTTGCATCGTATTTCTAACAAACACAAATAGTGGCAAAATGAAAAAACGTAAATTAGGCGCCGCCCTCGAAGTCTCCGCCATCGGCCTCGGCTGCATGGGCATGACATTCAGTTACGCCCCCTTCCCCGAAAAAAAGGACAGCATCGCCCTGATTCGCGCCGCCGTGGAGCAAGGCATCACATTTTTCGACACGGCAGAGGTCTATGGACCTTTCAACAATGAAGAACTGGTGGGAGAAGCCCTCGAGCCCTACAAAGGTCAGGTGGTCATTGCCACAAAATTCGGTTTCAACTACGTGGATGGAAAATCAGCCGGAGTGAACAGCCGCCCGGAAAACATCCGCCACGCAGTGGAAGGCTCCCTCAAAAGACTGCGGGTAGAAGTGATTGATTTACTCTACCAGCACCGAGTGGACCCGAATGTGCCCATCGAAGACGTGGCTGGCACAGTGAAAGACCTAATATTGGAAGGCAAGGTGAAGCATTTCGGGCTTTCAGAAGCGGGCGCACAGACGATTCGTCGCGCTCATGCTGTACAGCCCGTTACCGCTTTGCAAAGCGAATACTCGCTCTGGACACGGCAGCACGAAAAAGAAATCATCCCCACCATCGAAGAACTGGGCATTGGGCTGGTGGCTTTCAGCCCGCTCGGCAAAGGTTTTTTGGCAGGAAAAATGGACGAAAACTCAAAATTTGCCGAAGGCGACATCCGCAACATCCTCCCGCGCTACACGGAGGAGGCGCGGAAAGCCAATCAAGCCCTGATTGATTTGATTGCTCAATTTGCCGAAAGGAAAAACGCGACGCCCGCGCAAATCGCACTGGCCTGGGTGCTGGCGCAAAAACCGTGGATTGTGCCGATTCCGGGAACGACGAAACTGCACCGTCTGACGGAGAACAACGGCGCAGCAGCCGTTCAATTCACGGCTGAAGAACTACAGGAAATCGAAGCGGCTTCTTCAGAAATCCATGTGGTGGGCACTCGATACACCGAGCAAATGGAGCGTTCGACGGGGCTGTAAAAACCTATTAATTTACAATGAAAAATATAATCATCCTCGGCGCCAGCGGCAACATCGCCCGACACGTCATTGACATTTTGGCAAAAAGGCATTTCAGAAATTTTTGTCAAAAACAATGTTTGGTTTATTTGTCGTAATAATCCTATAAGGTTTTGAAAACCTTATAGGATTCTAACATCATTCCGTGCAAAAATTCAAATTTTGACTTTTGCCCCCCACTAAGCCCTGATTATTTTGCAAGCACCTTCACCTCGACCCGCTGGTTCGCGCGGTCGGCTTCTGTGGAAATGGCCACGATGCGCGGCCGGGATTTTCCGTAGCCTTTATGCGTGACTCGCTTGGCGGCAACACCGTTGTCCGTCAGGTAACGCATGACGGAGCGCGCGCGGTTGGCAGATAGTTCGGCGGCGAAACTGTCGCCGGGCCGCAGGTTGGTATGGCCGCCGACTTCGATTTTTAGGCCCGGATGGCGCTTCATGAACGCCGCCAGGGCGGCGAGCGTGCTGTACGACGCGGTGTCGAGCCGGTAGTCGTCGGCCTTGAAGTACACGTGGCCGAGTTCGAGAATGCTGCCGACACGCAGTTTTTCGATCTCGGGATCGCGTCCGGCCTCGAATATGGTTTGTTTACCCACCTCCGCCAAGGCTACGGCGGGTGAACCCTCCGTAGCCTTGGCGGAGGCGGGTTTATCTGCCGTAGTTTCAGCGGAGGCCGGATTTTCCGCCTTGACCTTTGCGTTCGGTTTGGGTTTCGCCGGTGCCGCTACTGTCGCCGGGCGCGTAGGCTCCGGCATCGGCCCGAATTCGATCACGAACCTGGCGCTGAGGTAGGCGTGGCTGCCATCGAACGCCAGGCTGACGGCCTCGACCAGAATCGTGTTGTTGACGTTGGTAAAAAAGTAATCCGTCACGTCGTAGGTGTAGATCCGGTCGTACATGAAACCGGACACGCTGCGGAAATTAAACCAGTCGTCGTACCCGTCTTTCAGTTTCCCGTCGCGTCTGTCGGCACTGGCCAGCCGCTGGTTGATGTAGACGCGCGCCACGTCGTCGCAGTTGACTTCCAGTGTGATCTTCCGGATGGGTTCGGCACCGAGCTGCACGGTCTTGCGAAACTGGTAGGCCTCCTCTTCCCCATCGGCCCTGCGGTTGCGCCAGATCGGCATGCTGCCGGGAACGATTTTCGAGCGCTCGTTAGTTTCAGCAGCCACCGCCTTGTACGTTCCGCCGTGCAGCGGCGAGGTTGCCGGGGCACACTGTTCAGCCGACAACGGGTATTCGCCGAACTGCGTCTGCCGGCCGCTGACATCCCAGCTGAGGTCGGTCACGATCGTGACCGGCGGTTTGATGTCCTCCTGTTTGTTACTGGTCTGAGCAAAGCCGGGCGTGGCGAAAAAAGTGGCAGCGAGGGTGTAAGCGGTAAAACGCAACGGCATCATGTGCTTCTGTTTAAATGAATTGAATTTTGCTTTACTTAAAAGAACTTTGTGATGCAAAGCAAATGTAAAACCTGCAACTGGACAAGATTTGTGGGCATAAATATTTTTTGATTGCTATGATCGTCTGGGAGTTGTCACCCCACCCCCGACCCCTCCCCCGAAAGGAGGGGGGTAGCACTCACAGGACATTTGGGTTTAGTTCATTCGAATCATCGGAGCAGCGTGGTGTACGCTACGGCTCTCCTCCCTTCGGGGGAGGGGTCGGGGGTGGGGTTGACACTCCCAAAATGCGGGATAAAACTGTGAGGCCAGGTTAGTGCTCACAACAGCGATGCGTTATCTTTGCATACCATGCAGCACATCTTTATCGAATACGTCTATCTCATCCTGATCATTCTGGCGCTGGTGATGGTGTCCAACAAGCTTCGTCTGGCATACCCGATTGTGCTTGTTTTGGGCGGACTGGCGTTTAGTTTTACCGCTGAGTTTTCCAAAATCACCATCGATCCGGAGCTGATCTTCTTTATTTTTCTGCCGCCCTTACTTTATGAGGCGGCCTGGCAAGTATCGTGGAAAGAGTTTTGGAAATGGCGACGGGTGATCATCAGTTTTGCTTTTCCTATTGTTATCGTGACCTCTTGTGTGGTAGCGCTGGTTGCTTATGCGGCCATACCGGGGTTTACACTGGCCTTGGGTTTTCTGTTGGGAGGCATCGTTTCTCCGCCCGATGCCATCAGTGCTACCACGATCATGCGAAATGTTCGGGTACCTAAAGTAACCGTGAGTATTGTCGAAGGAGAAAGTTTGCTGAACGATGCCTCTTCCCTCATTGTGTTTCGCTTTGCGCTGGCTGCGGTTCTTACCGGGCAGTTTGTTTTCAGTGATGCATCTGCCAACTTTATTTTGGTCGTTGTTATGGGAACCCTCATCGGACTGCTCATCGGGCTGTTTTTTTATGCCGTTCATCGCTGGCTGCCCACCACCGCCAGTATCGATATTGTGCTCAGTTTTGTGACGCCCTATTGCATGTACTACTTTGCCGAACTGTTCCATTTCTCCGGCGTGCTGGCGGTGGTGAGCGGAGGGCTTTTGCTTTCCAACAAACGGCAAACCATGCTGACGCATTTGAGTCGCATCCAGGGAGAAAATGTATGGTCCACCATCGGCTTTGTGATGAACGGCTTGATCTTCCTCCTGATCGGGCTGCAATTGCCTTCCATCGTAGCGCAATTGGGCGCCGTCAGCCTGGAGAAAGCGATTGGGTATGGCCTTTTGATTTCGCTGGTTTTGATCGTGACCAGAATACTTTGCACTTTGGGCGCCTCCGTTTTTACACGGTTTATGAGTCATTTTATTACGGTAGCCAATCCCAATCCGGGCTGGAGGGGGCCATTGGTGTTGGGTTGGGCGGGTATGCGAGGGGTCGTTTCCCTGGCTGCGGCCCTATCCATTCCGGTGATGACATATACCGGTGAAGCCTTCCCCCAACGTGAATTAATTCTCTTTATCACTTTTGTCGTGATCCTTGTGACCTTAGTCTTTCAAGGTCTCACCCTCCCCTGGGTAATCAGGAAAGTCAGGCTGAAGGAGCCGGACGAACATATTGATGAGGAAAAACAGGAAACGATCATCCAAAAGAAACTGGCAAAAACTGCATTGGATTTTCTGGCAGACAACTACCCCGCCGAGATAGCGGAAAATGCGCATTTAAAAAATTTGCGGCATCGTTTAGAGGCCGACTTTCAGTATTTTTCCGCTGCATTCAGGGATGAGCAAAAGGAAGAGACAGCGAATCCACTGGCCGATTATCAACGCATTGCGCTGGAATTGTTGGAACGGCAACGGAAATTGCTCCATCAAATGAATCGCCATGCCGAATTCGATGAAGAGTTGATCAGGAAATATCTGTTGTTGATTGATATCGAAGAATTTAAGTTGCGGGGTTGAACAAACCCGGTAATGATAGTTTATGACAGCGTTTAGGTTCTTACTCTAATTCGCAGGTAACTGTCACATTTCCCGAACTAACGGCAGCAGCGAGTCCCGTGACGTCATCAATCCGTCCGATCTTCGTATAGTGGTAGGAGGTGGGAAATGACTTGTAAAAAAGCACCAGCGTAGAAGTGCCATAAAGCATCAAATCGCCGGTTTGAATGGTTCCGGGATTGGAGGCATTGGTAGGGAGGTCGCCGGGCAAATCAGCATATTTCTCGTTTCCGTTTAGTTCAATCATGTTTACGGTCATCGGCAACATTGCTTTGAAGGCTGCTGATGTTGCACTGTTCGAAATGGTCGCCATGAAAGCCGTTGAGCCTACTTTTATTTTGATTTTATAACTCATGGTATCATGGCTGTTGTTTTGAGTATTCGTGCTGTTTGGCTCAATGCTTTTCTTATTGCAGGATGCCAAACTTGTAAAAACAGTCATCGTCAAGATGACAATCAAAGACGTTTGTTTCATCATATAAGATTTTGTGGAATGCAGGTGTGTGAGTCGCACACCTGCATTTGCATTATTTTAAGTTCTTCCTGAAGAAATCTTCCAGATTTTATTTATGAAATATGGACACAAAAGTAGAATCATATGCAAGCATCCGGTTAAAGGATATCAAACAAAAAATTAAGAAATTCAAACTCCTGCACCTCGTAATGACTTTGGATTGGTCCCCGTAAGTTTCTTGAAGAAGTTGTTGAAGTATGTCGGGTACTCAAATCCAAGCGCGTATGCGATATCTGAAATGTTCCAGTCGGTGTGTTGCAACAAAGCTTTCGCTTCTGTGACAATGCGTTCGCTGATATGTGAAGAAGTCTGCTTGCCTGTAACTTCTTTTACAGCACGGTTTAAATAATTGACATGCAAATTGAGATTTTGAGCGTAGTCTTGTGCTGTTTTCAGTTGTAGCGGACGGTCAGTGTTTTCAATAGGAAACTGTCTTTCCAGCAACTCAAGAAACACGGATGTTATTCGTGAAGCCGCGTTTTTGTGTTGGTCATAATTTTCTGATGGCTGTAATTTCAACGCTTCGTGAATAATTAAGTTGATGTAGTTGCGGATAAGCTCGTCCTTGTAAATATAGTCGCTTTTTTGCTCATCAATCATTTTTTCAAAGATGGTATTCAGAAACAGGCGTTGCTCCTCCGTGATTTTTAGAACTGGCGTTCCGCCAATCTTAAATAGGGGTGATTGATGCAAACTTTCGGAGCGATCCGTCTGCTTTAAAAATTCTTCAGAAAAGAGGCAGGTATAACCTACATAAGTGGTGGATAACGTCTCCCACGAATAAGGAATATGCGGATTGCCAAAAAACAAAATTGTACCTTCTGTTTCAAAACTTCTGACCGCGTAATGAATTTTGCTTTTACCGGTAGTCAAACAAATTTTAAAAAAATCCTTCCTGCTGTATATGCGGGTAGCATTACTGTCGTCTTCTATCTGAAATGCTTTAAATCCTTTAAGTTTTAGCTCGGTATTGAACTCGGAAACTATTCGTGCATTTTTTTCTTTCATGCGGCAAAGTTAAGAAAATCAAACGATTTGTGGGTAACAAAACCGACCTTTGCGTCGTTTTGCCCGATGGAACAACCTCCACCCGACCAAAGCATGGGTTCCTGTCGACCAATGCCATCAACGCACAAGATAAAGCAATGAAGAAAATTTCTACTCCATCCCCGCGCTCATACGCGACGCCACTGCCTTGTGCCCTTGTTTGTATTTTTCTCTCAGCCCCAAATCCGGTTTTTGGACAGTCTGTGAAAACCATTGACTCATTGCAGCAACTTCAGGAAGTTGTTGTGCAAGGTTACTTATCGCAACAGCCCTTGTTGCGAACACCGGCGTCCATTGGAATTATCAATACAGCGCAATTGAATCAGCACGCCGGTCAGTCGTTGCTTCCTGCATTAAATCTGATCCCCGGCGTGCGGATGGAAGAGCGCTCGCCCGGAAGTTACCGCTTGTCGATTCGTGGAAGCCTTTTGCGCGCTCCGTTCGGCGTACGCAACGTGAAGGTATATGTGGATGAATTTCCTTTGACAGACGCGGGCGGCAACACCTATATCAATCTTATAGATGCCAAAGCGATTGAACGCATTGAAATACTCAAAGGCCCGGATGGCAGTTTGTTCGGAGCAAATTCAGGAGGTGTAGTTTTGATGGACCTGAACGGCCGGAAAAGAGACAGCAGTGAAATATCGCTTGGTTTGAATGGCGGTTCTTACGGGCTGTTTCATGAAAATGCATTGTTGAAAATTTCATCGGGAAAGTCTCAGTTTTCATTTAATCAGGGTTATCAACGCTCGGACGGCTATCGCCAGAACACCGCCATGCAACGGCATTATCTGCAAGCCGCCGAACGCTGGTCGTATGGAAATGACAATAGCGTGAAGCTGTTATTTTTTTATTCCGACTTGCAGTACAGAACGCCCGGCGGCTTGACACAAGCACAATATGATGCGGACCCGCAACAAGCAAGGCCGGCCGCAGGGCCCAACCCCGGGGCCGTGGAGCAGCAGGCCGGTATTTATAACAAAACATTTTTTGGCGGCATTACGAATGAACTTCACATTTCGGACCATCTTCGTTATGTCGCGTCTGTTTTTGGCACGCATACCGATTATGAAAATCCATTTATCACGAACTACGAAACAAGAAATGAAAAAAACCTGGGCGCAAGGACGTACATGGAACTTACCGGCAGGGAAAATTCAAATTTAAACTGGAAATGGAATCTTGGACTGGAAGGCCAAAAGGGATGGCAGGATATTTCGAACTATGAAAACAATGGAGGGACTCCGGGAGCGCAACTGGCTCAGGACGAATTCGATATCAATCAGATATTTTATTTTACAAGACTGACTGCCACCGTCAGGGAGCGTCTCACCACTGAGTTGGCGGTCAGCCTGAATGCGTATAAATATACATACGCAGGATCATCCGAAGGCGCCCGAAAATTTGATGACCAATGGATGCCCCGCTTCGCCGTGAGTTACTTGCTCACTTCCGGCTTTGCACTTCGCGCTACGCTGAGTCGCGGTTATTCTCCACCGACACTTGCCGAGATCAGGCCGTCCAACAATGTGATTAATACGGATCTTCAACCCGAATCGGGCTGGAACAGGGAAGCGGGCTTTCGGCTGACAACCTGGAAAGACCGGCTACAGGTGGATGCATCGGTGTTTCGTTATGACTTGACGAATGCGATCGTGCGCAGAACAGATCAAAATGGAGCGGAGTATTTTGTGAATGCCGGAGGAACGAAACAAACCGGCATCGAGTCATCCATCACGGCATGGCTGATAGCGCCAAAAAGGACAGGTGTGTTCCGGGCGATGCAGGTGACCGGAAGTTATACCTACAGCCACTTTTTATTCAGTGATTATCAGGACGCCACTACGGATTATTCAGGCAACAGTCTTACAGGTGTCCCGCAGACTGTGCTGGTATTAGGCATAACGCTGCGGTTTCCACAAAATGTCGGTTTGTTTGCAGCATCAAACTCCACGGCACGTCTGCCATTGAATGACGGCAACACGGTATATGCCGGCAAGTACAATTTATTACAGGCGAAAGTGAGTTGGTCAGGGCTTTGGATAAAAAGAGTCGGGATAGAGATTTTTGCAGGCGCCGATAATATTTTAAATGAAAAATATAGTCTGGGAAATGACATCAATGCCTTTGGAGGGCGATACTTCAATGCAGCCGCTCCATTGAATTTTTACGGTGGGGTGCATTTCATTTTTCGTTAATCAAATCCCCAACTTGCTCTAAAACAATTTTTCTTGAGGAGGTTTAACTCCTGCCAGACGAAGGTAAACAGTCGTTTGTCCTCTGTGATGGGTCTGATGCTCAAAACATTTAGCCAATGCCGTTTCTTTGGTCATGTCGAATGTATCGAACAACCTGATGTTTTCATTTAATTGAGCCGGTGTCATTTTTTGGGTATTGGTAATTACAAAATCATAGCTCGCCATGACCAGTTGCGTGACGTGCTCCTTTGACTGATCGGTTGATTTTTCCGATTCGCCCTGACCTGCCGGGCTATTTACACCAGTTGCAGCAGAACTAAAGCCATAATTGGCATCCGTCAAATGCAGCATTTGTTCAGCAAACGAGCGCATTTCCGGTGTAGGCTTAAAGGCATAGCCGGATTCAGGCATCGCATCGAGGTATTCTTTGGTATAGGCTTTTGCCCGTTTCCAGTCTTTTACGATGTCATTGACAGGATTTTGAAGGGGCGTAACTTTCAAATCTTTGAAATAACCTTCCGTACCAATATCCACCCACAAACCAATAGAGCCGGTAGCAGTTTTACCCAGCATTTTAGGCACGACGAAGTTTGAATACTTTGCATCATTGATAAACAGTTCGGCTTTTTCGCCATTCACTTCAATCCGCATCGTAATCCACTCGTTGATGTCAACGGGGGCCGTGGTCTCATAAACGCCCGCAAACTCCTTCCGCAATCGTTCAAATTTGTAATCGGGGTACGCATAATATTGAACCGTGTGGTTTCTGGACTTTTGATTCTCCGACCTTCCCACTTTTGGTCTCAGATAAATAGATTCAAAAGCGGAGTCGTCGTCGTTGATTCTGAAAGCAAGTCCGATGAACCCTTGTGCAAATTCAAACGGGGAAGGGTTTTGAATCCGGCTCAATACTTTTACCTCGATGATACCATTGTCGAGGTTGACGTTTTTGAGTTTGACATACGTCGGTTCATCTACCGTAGCCTCCAATCTTTTGGCATCAAAGGGAATGGCTTTTAAATCCCTTTCAACTTTCAACACTTCTTCTCCATCGAGTTGAACAAGTGATGCGGTGACGTTTTTGCTTCAAACTCTTGATTTTTCCAGGTTATTTTTTGACCAAATGCAGTAAGAGCACAAAGGTTTAACATCAAAACCAATGTTTTTCTCATAATGAGGAGTTGTTTGAAAATTGAAAAAATGATTGAACGCGGTTCAGGTTTTTGGCGAACGGCATTTGCCAATGAAGCAGCACCCAAAGTCTAACTCGATTTCATCTTGTTAAACATATAGCGGTCAATTTTCCATGAACCGTTTTCTTTACGAAGCACAAACAACTCACGATTTTCTTCTGGAACTGTTTGCCCCGTAGCATGAATTAAAGTTGTTCCTTTTGATGTGGTTCGGGCAAAGGCGAAGTCGCCGTGCGTCTCGATTTCGTCAATGAAAAATTCAATTTTCAGTTGGATATTGTTAAAGACGAAATCGTAAGCACCTTTGACTTGTTCTTGTCCGATTGCTGTAGGGGCATTTGAGGGCATAAACACACCGTTTGAGGTATAAAGTGGCAACACTTTACCTGTATCTGATGCATTTAGGGCATCCCGATAAGAGTAGAGCAATTTTTCGATTGCGCTTTTTTCGTTTTCCATTTCTGTGCTTTTTTTATTGTTAGAAGAATTTTGATTGTCCACCTTGCTTTGGCAACCAAAGAAGAATAGTATTGCCAAGAGAACCATGGAGATTTTCATTTTTGCAATTTTTTTGAATTAATAATGGTGCAAAGTTGGACTCATTGGCAAAGCGCGACCAATAAAGTAGTTTAAGAAATAACCTTAAGATAGTTTAAGGTTGCGAGGCTACCTTTCCGATAAGTCCTTTCGGATTTTGCTCAGGAATTCAGGCGTAATGCCCAGATAAGAGGCGATTTGGACATTGGGCAACCGTAGCGACAGGGTGGGATATTGTTCGAGAAAGTTCAAATACCGTTGTTGGGCAGTAGAACTGATGTTTTGCAGGACACGGTTTTGCAGTTCGACATATTTGTTCTCGATGATGACTTTGAAAATGCGGTCAAGTTTGGGAATGTTGATGTACAAAAAGTATAAATCCTCTTTTTCTATTTGCAAAATGACCGAAGGCTCGATGGCTTCGATAAATAATTGGCTCGGCTTGCCGGAATGAAAACTGCCGATGTCTGCTATCCAGTCATGTTCGGCGGCAAATTGTATGTTGTGCTCCGTGCCTTTGTCGTCCACGCCGTACATCCTGAAACACCCTTCGACGACAAAAGAATAGTGCTTGCAGGTAAACCCTTCCTGCAAAATCATCTGCCGCCGCTTGACTTTTCGTTGTGTTGCCCTGCCTGAAATCAGCCCCTTTTCGGCTTCGTTCAGCGGAAGGTATTGTTGAAAATGGTCAATGAGTACCTGCATGAAAAATCGTTTTTGCGAAGATAGTCAAATTCGGGATGAGGTGCCCTTTGATTTGATGGCAGCGCAATAGCGGGACAGCGGGACGGCTTCGACAGTTGAAGTGGCCGGGACGATCTACAATGAGGCGGTGGAGGCGTTCTGGGTTGTGAGGCTCAATTAAACGCCCTGTATTTGCTTAGCGACATTCCGGTTTTTTGTTTGAACAGCCGGCTCAGATGTTGCGGATATTTAAATCCCAGTTCGTAGGCAACGTCATTTACGGTTTTGTTGGCAGTGAAGATTTTGTTTTTTGCAGCTTCTATTATTTTGTTTTGCAGGTATTCCTGCGCTGATTTTCCGGTTTCTTTTTTGATTAAATCGCCAAAATAGTTGGCCGACAAGTTCAATTCCCGGGCACACCAGGCAACAGACGGCAATCCGATTTTCTGTGGTTTGTCCGATAAAAAATAACCGTCCAACATTTCTTCAAATTTTTCTAAAATTCCCCTGTTGGCATGATCTCTTGTGATAAATTGACGTTCGTAAAAGCGTTCGCAGTAGCCCAGAAACAACTCAATATTCGACGCAATCAGGTGCTTGCTGTGCTTGTCTATTCCCCGGTTTAATTCATACCCGATTTTGGAAAAACAGTCCAGCACGATTTGTTTTTCACGCTCCGAAATATGCAGGGCTTCGTGAACGTCGTAAGAAAAGAAAGCATATTGCTTGATGTTCCGGCTCAATGAAGTCCCAAACAAAAAATCAGGGTGAAACAACAGCGCATAACCCTCTGGCTGCGCGTCTTTGGCTTTCCTTTCAATGGTAATGACCTGCCCCGGCGCAATGAACACCAGTGTGGCATCCTGGTAGTCATAAGTATTCCTCCCGTACCGGATGGTGCATTGCTCTCCTTGCTTCAAAAAAACGGCGTAAAACCCAAAGCTGACATGCTCCACATCTTCCTGGCTTTGTCTTGGCTTGGCTTTGGAAAAATCAATCACGCTGACCAGCGGGTGCAGGGTCTCGATGAAGAAGGCGGCATTGTAGTCGTGCACGGAAGTGACTTCAAATACTTTTTTCATGCGCTTTTTTTGTTGCAATTGAAGCAAAAATACGCCCCCAATCCATACTGTGGCGGTTGACCTGTAATATTGGTAGGTAAATCCGTAATCCATCTACCATTTAGGCAGCAAAATGCCATGACCTTTGCACAGTGGGTAGCACGAATTCAATCAAAAGCGATTGCCATGAAAAAATTATCATTCGGGTTTGCATTTCTTCTCGCTCATTTTTTGCTGCTATCTCAGCAAACAGCGAGTCATGAGCAGAATAAAGTTGCCAATGCTGCCCAAACCACGGCGCCGAAGGTTCGCACCGCGGCAGGAATCGTGCGCGGCGTGACCGAAGGGGATGTCACCATTTTCAAAGGGATACCTTATGCCGCCGCCCCCGTCGGTGAATATCGCTGGCGTCCGCCGCAACCCGTACCTGCAGGGCAGGGAGAGCTGGATGCCGGCAAGTTCGGTGCGGATTGTGCGCATGGAACCTGGCCACGGGACACGACCAGGATAGCTTCCAACTCATCGGAAGATTGCCTGTTTCTGAATATATGGAAACCGGTTAAAGCCGCGTCGGAGGCAAATCTGCCGGTCATGGTGTGGATACACGGCGGCGCCTTCGTGTTCGGAAGTGGTTCACATCCAGACTTTTCGGGGGAACAGTTTGCCAGGCAAGGCGTCATTTTGGTTACTTTTAATTACCGTCTCGGACGCCTTGGGTTCTTCGCATTTCCTGCCCTGAGCAACGAGCATCCGGAAGAGCCAACGGGTAATTACACTTACATGGACCAGATAGCCGCCCTCCAATGGGTGCAGCAGAACATCGCCGCTTTCGGAGGCGACCCGAAAAATGTGACCATTTTCGGCGAGTCGGCGGGTGGCGTCTCGGTGCATTCGCTCCTGACAATTCCCTCTGCGCAAGGCCTTTTCCAAAAGGCAATCATCCAGTCCGGCGGTGGCCGGGACGGCGTGCTGACCGGGCGTCCGATTCGGGCGGACGGCGCTGACGCCAATTATCCGGTGTCAGCCGAGTCCATCGGCGCGAACTTCGCCAAAAGGCACGGAATTCAGGGCACGGATGCGGCTGCGCTGGCCAAGCTGCGTGCCCTCAGTGTGGTGGAGATTGTGGATGGGGGGCATGAAAGCGACGGCCCCGGCGGCCCGCCCATCTACTCAGGCCCTATTCTCGACGGCAGGTTAGTGACAGAGACTGCCCAAAGCGCCTACGAGGCCGGGCATCAGCCAAAAGTGCCGCTCCTGATTGGGTCGAACAGTGCGGAAGTGCCTGCGGGCTTCGTCAATGCGAGTTCAAAGGAAGAGTTGCTGTCACTGTTCGGGAGCCTGAAGGACGAAGCGAACAAGGCTTACGACCCTGACGGCGCTACTGAATTCGCCGAGATGCTCACGCTGGTCAACACCGACCAGGTGTGGGCGGAGCCGGCCCGGTTCACGGCGAGAGCCTTTACCGCCAAGGGCGCACCAACCTACCTTTATCTTTTCTCTTACGTTTCCCCTTCGATGAAAGAGCGGATGCGGTTTGGTGCAAGTCACGCATCCGAAATCCCTTATGTGTTCGACAATCTTAGGGGTTTAAATGGAGCGACCGTGGCACCCAAAGACCAGGAAGTTGCCAAGTTGCTGAACACTTATTGGGCAAACTTCGCCAAAACAGGCAATCCCAATGGCGCCGGGCTACCGGAATGGCCCGTTTACAATCCCCAAAAGAACGAGGTATTTGAGTTCCGGTCCGATGGTTCGGCAGTTGCCGCTCCCGATTACCGGAAAGCGCGGCTGGATGTGATGGAGCAAGCCGCCAAGAAGAAAAAACACTAAAACTTTGCTTTGCAAAAATAAAAAAATGCAAAAAGTAAAACTGAACAACGGAGTAGAAATGCCCATCCTTGGGTTTGGTGTTTTTCAGGTCACAGACCTGGCAGAATGTGAAAAGAGCGTAATAGATGCCATCGAAACAGGTTACCGTTTGATTGACACTGCCGCTTCTTATGGAAACGAAGAAGCGGTAGGCAGGGCCATTAAAACAAGCGGCGTTAAAAGAGAAGAATTGTTTATTACCACCAAGCTATGGATACAGTCCGACGGCTATGAAGGCACGAAGAAGGCTTTTGAAACTTCCTTGAAAAAACTCCAACTTGATTTCCTCGATTTATACCTCATCCATCAACCCTTAGGCGATGTGTATAGCGAATGGCGGGCCATGCAGGATTTGTACAAAGAAGGAAAAGTCAGGGCCATCGGCGTCAGCAATTTTCAACCTGATAGGTTGATGGATTTAATGGTACACAACGAAATTGTTCCGGCAGTCAATCAGATTGAAACCCATCCTTTCAACCAGCAAATTGAAACCCAGCAATTCCTGGAGGAAAACAAGGTGCAGATAGAGTCTTGGGGCCCGTTTGCCGAAGGCAAAAATGACCTTTTTCATAATGATCTGTTGGGATCCATCGGCAAGAAATATGGCAAAACCATCGCACAAGTGGTACTTCGCTGGCTTACACAACGGGGCGTGGTAGCCATTCCAAAATCAGTTCGAAGAGAGCGAATGGAAGAGAACTTCAACATTTTTGATTTTGAACTAAGCACAGAAGATATGGAAGCCATTAAAGCTTTGGACACAAAGACAAGCAGCTTCTTCGATCATCGTGACCCGGCAATGGTAAAATGGCTGGGAGAAAGGAAACTGGAAATTTAAATCACAAATAAAAAAATCATGAAACAGACATTGTTTTTTACCATTTTATGCTTGACTGCCCTGTCTTTTCAAGCAGTTGCCCAACAAGGCAACATTTTCCCGAAAGAAGAAAAAGGTGCCAATGTCCACCACGTCGGAGATGTGTGGCTCAGTCATGTGAGCAATGCCGACTCGACCTTTCACTACAATATTGCGGAAGCCACTTTTGCGCCCGGTGCACGGTTGGACTGGCATATCCATCCCGGTGGGCAACAGTTGCTCATCACGGATGGCGTCGGCTATTATCAAGAGCGGAACAAACCATTGGAAACCGTCCATAAAGGTGAAGTCGTCAACTGCCAGCCGGGCGTGGAGCATTGGCATGGCGCAACGCCGGATAGTTGGTTCACCTACCTCGCCGTTACTGCCCCGCAACCGACAAAATGGCTGGATAGAGTATCGGATGAAGCCTATTCTGCAAACAAAAAAAGCAGCGCAGGCAGCACGACCGCCGAACAGCAAATCATCGAACTCTCCAGGCAGAAATGGCAGTGGATGGCGGATAAAAAAGTGGATACCCTTACCGCCCTTTTCCATGAAAAGTCAAAGTTTGTCCACATGGGCGGCACTTGGGGAAAGGAGCGTGAGATCGAAATAATCAAAAGTGGAGGAATTCATTACAAGAAAGCGGACATCCACGAAGTATCCGTGGAGATAATGGACAATACTGCGATCCTGATGAACAGAATTACCTTGTTGGCAGTAGTTGGGGGCAATGAGGTGACCAATCCATTTATGGTGACGGAAGTGTATGTAAAGGAAAACGGCAAATGGAATTTGGGTTCACTTTCGTTTACAAAGCTTCTTGGTCAATAATGTGAATGAACAAAAAGAAATGTTATGACTAAAACTCACAGTATTAATCAGAGAATTACCTTTGTTCTGGTATCATTTACTATCTTTGTTTTAATATCTGCATGTGCAACGAATAAAGGAAGTACAAGCGGCGGACCGATCGTTATCCAGCAACAAGGGAGTTTCGCAGTCGGGGGAACCGTAGTTGCAAGTCCCGGTACGTTCGACCCGATTAAACACGGAGCATTCAACCCTGCAAATCAACCTTCAGAGGGGCAGACACTGCATGGCGACCATGCTTATGTTTTTTATCAAATACCATCGAAGCCCCGTATACTTCCACTGGTGTTTTGGCATGGATACGGACAATCGGCTAAAACATGGGAGACAACTGCCGATGGCAGGGAGGGGTTTCAAAACATTTTCTTACGTCGTCGCTTTTCCGTGTACCTGATTGATCAGCCAAGGCGTGGAAGAGCGGCGCGGAGTACCAAACCAATCACCATTTCAGCAGCAACTGACGAACAGCTTTGGTTTGGCATTTTCCGCATGGGTACCGGTTCTGAATTTTATCCCGGTGTTCAATTCTCAAAAGCCCCCGAAGCATTGAGCCAATTCTACCGCCACATGGTGCCCAATACAGGGCCGTTTGATTTGGAAGTGAATACCAATGCTGTTTCAGCACTGTTCAATAAAATAGGGCCAGGCATTTTGGTTACACATTCACACAGCGGTGGACAAGGATGGGTAACCGCCATCAAAAACAGCAATATAAAAGCGATTGTTTCTTATGAACCGGGCAGCGGCTTCGTGTTTCCACAAGGCGAAGTGCCGGATTCAATATTGTATTTGGGAGGAGTTTTAAGAGCCACCGGTGTTCCAATGAATGATTTTATTCAACTAACAAAAATTCCAATCATCATTTACTACGGTGATTACATACCTAACCAGCCGACAGAAAATCCCGGTCAAGAGCAGTGGCGCGCCGCTCTTGCTATGGCTAAGTTTTGGAAAGATGTAGTAAATAAGCATGGGGGAGATGTTACCCTTATTCATCTTCCTGAAATCGGCTTCAAAGGCAACACCCATTTCCCAATGTCAGATTTGAACAATCTCGAAATCGCTGATCATCTCTCTGAATTTTTGAAGAAGAAGCTTTTGGATTGATTTACTGGTTTGCCTAATTTTACAGCCATCACTACAATCGGTAAAATCACCAACATGCTAAGCAATCGGGTAAAAGTTTATATTAATTTGGCACGTTTAAAAATCGTTGCTTTGCCTGAATTTGATTTTCAAATCAATACGTTCTAAAATAGAAATGATCAAAACCACCTATAACAGGCGTTCCTTTTTAAAAGTCTCGGCCCTCGCAGGCGGCGGCATGATGCTTGGCTTCAATTGGTTCCCTCCGGGAAAAGCGAAGGCGGAAGGTGCGTCGGCCATGCGCGAAGCGTGGGTTGAGATGAACGGCTTTTTGAAAATCGGTGAAAACGGCGTCGTCACCATTATGTCGCCCAACCCCGAAGGCGGGCAAAATGTAAAAACCTCCATGCCCATGATTGTGGCCGAGGAACTCGACGTGGATTGGAAAAACGTCGTCGTGGAGCAAGCGCCCCTGAACGTGGATTTGTACACCCGTCAATTTATTGGCGGCAGTCAGGCGATACGACAAGGCTGGAAGGTGCTTCGGACGGCCGGCGCGTCGGCCCGGCAGATGCTCCGCGAAGCCGCCGCCCAAACCTGGCAGGTGCCCGTGGCAGAAATCAGCACCCGATCGGGCGTTTTGCGCCACGAAAAAAGCGGGAAATCGGCCAATTACGGCGAACTCGCTGCTGTCGCTGCAAAAATTGCCGTGCCGAAAGAAGTGCAACTGAAGGCCTTAAACGACTTTAAACTGATTGGCTCTTCCCAAAAAAACGTGGACGGCTTGAAAATCGTCACCGGAAAACCTTTGTACGGCATCGACACCCGCCGCGAGGGGATGTTGATTGCCATGATTGTCCATCCCCCGGCTTTTGGTTTGAAAATAAAATCGGTGGACGACTCGGCGGCGCGGGCCATGCCCGGCATCCGCGATATTTTTACCATCAAAAATTTTAATGAAGGTTACGAAAAGACGTTTTTCGACACCTGCACTTTTCCAGAAGTAGCGGTGGTGGTCGGCAACTCGACGTGGGAAGTGTTGAATGCTAAAAAGGCGCTGAAAATCGAGTGCGAACCCATTTCCGATGCTACGGAAACCGTCAATCGTTTGGGCACAAAACAAACCGTACATACACCTGCAGGGCTGGAAAACACCACCGACCATTTGGCAAAAATGGCAGAGATGGCAGCCAAGCCGGGAAATGTGCGCCGCAAAGACGGCGACCCGGAAGCCGCCTTCAAAAACGCCAAAAAAATTATCGAACGAACCTACACGGCCCCTTTCCTTGCCCACAACTGCATGGAGCCGATGAACTTCTTTGCCCACGTGACGGCAGAGAAGGCCGAACTGGTCGGGCCGCTGCAAAAACCGGAATTTACGGAACAGGCATTGTCTGCCCGTCTCGGCTTGCCCAAAGAAAAGATAGATATACAAATGACCCGCTTAGGTGGAGGTTTCGGACGGCGTTCTTATGCTCACTGGCTGTTGGAGGCGGCGCTCATTTCCCAAAAAATGAACGCGCCCGTCAAGCTGATTTACACCCGCGAAGACGATATGACATCCGGCATCTATCGCCCGGCCTATCACGCCAAATACCGCGCGGCTTTGGATGCCAATAACAACCTGATCGCTTTTCATGTGAAGGCTGGGGGCATACCCGAAAACCCCTTGGCCGCCAATTATTTCCCTGCCGGCGCCGTAGACAATTACCTCGCCGAGGATTGGACGATCGACAGCAACATCACGGTCGGCTCTTTTCGGGCGCCGAGGTCAAATTTCATAGCTGCTGCGGAGCAGTCGTTCCTCGACGAAGTCGCGGAGGCTGCCGGTAAAGACCCTATCGATTTCCGGCTTGAATTGTTGAAACGGGCCAAAGAAAACCCCGTCGGCAAAAATAACGATTACGACCCGGACCGCTACGCAGGTGTTTTGAAATTGGTGCGGGAAAAATCGGGATGGGACAAGGTTGAAAAGCGCAAAAAACGCAGGCTGCGGCGCGGCGTTTCGGCCTACTACTGTCACAATTCTTACTGCGCGCAAGTTTTGGATTTGAAAATGGAAGACGACAAACCCGTCGTGCAAAGGGTCTGCTGCGCCATTGATTGCGGCATCGTGGTCAATCCCGATGCAGCAGCCAATATGTCTGAAGGAGCCATTGTGGACGGTATCGGAAATGCACTGTACGGTAGTTTGACCTTCAAAGCCGGTGTGCCGGATAAAAACAATTTTCATCTATACCGCATGATTCGGATGAATGAGGCGCCCAAAATGATCGATGTTCATTTCGTGAAAAATGACATTGATCCGACGGGTTTGGGCGAACCGGCATTCGTACCTGTTTTCGGAGCATTGGCCAATGCGCTGTATCGGGCAAAAGGGAAACGTTTTTATAGCCAGCCGTTCCTTGCTGATGAATAGAAAATGTAGAAGGTAAAAACATTTGAAAATAGTAAGTTTCTGTTTGATTGTCGTAAGCAATCAGGAAAATAATAGTGCTAACTTTGAGCGCTTTTTGCCACTTAAAAAAAACGACGCTATGGCTAAATTTGATTTGAAAATCAACGGTAAAATCCGACAGGTAGATGTTGACCCCGAAACGCCGATGCTTTGGGTATTGCGCGACCACCTCGACCTGCAAGGCGCCAAATACGGCTGCGGCATCGCTGCCTGCGGAGCCTGCACGGTGCATTTGAACGGTATGGCGATGCGCTCCTGCGTATTGCCGGTTTCGGCAGCCGCAAATCAGGAAATCACCACGATTGAAGGCTTATCCGAAAACGGCGACCACCCGGTGCAAAAAGCATGGCTGGAACACGACGTGGCCCAATGCGGTTACTGCCAGGCCGGGCAAATCATGAGCGCGGCGTCGTTGCTCAAAAACAACCCCAATCCGAGCGACGAGGACATCGAGTCCTTTATGAGCGGCAACATCTGCCGTTGCGGCACTTATATCCGGATAAAGGCAGCCGTCAAATCAGCCGCAAAGGGTTAATCAGTTAATGCCATCTTCTGTTTTCCTGTCCACTGCTGTCATTCTGAACTTGTTTTTAAGCATTGCCTGACAATTAAAAAGCACTAAAAATGGAAATAGTCAAAACCACCTATAACAGGCGTTCATTCTTAAAAGTATCGGCCCTTTCCGGTGGCGGCATGATGCTTGGTTTCAACTGGTTTGCCAATTTGACGCCTGATGGAGAATCGGGCAAAGCGGTTAACACGAAGGATTGGGTTGATTTGAACGGCTTTATCAAGATCACGGGAACGGGCGAAGTCACCATCTTCTCGCCGAATCCCGAATTCGGCCAGAATTTGATGACCTCCATGCCTATGATCGTGGCGGAGGAACTCGATGTGGACTGGAAAAGCGTAAGCGTGGAGCAAGCCCGGTTCAACACCGAAATTTACACCCGTCAATTTACCGGCGGCAGCCAGTCCATCCGGCAGGGTTGGCAGCCTTTGCGCACGGCGGGTGCATCGGCGAGGCACATGCTGGTGCAGGCCGCCGCACAGGCATGGCAGGTACCTGCAGCCGAAATCAGCACCGAAAACGGGGTTTTATACCACAAAACCAGTGGAAAAACAGCCACTTACGGCGAAATGGCTTCGGCTGCCGCCAAAATCCCGGTGCCGAAAGAGATACAACTCAAAGAAGTAAAAGACTTTAAAATCGTCGGCACACCCCGCAAAAACGTGGAAGGGCCCAAAATCGTGACGGGCAAACCCATGTATAGCATCGATTACCGCCGGGAGGGTATGCTCATTGCCATGGTTGCCCATCCGCCGGCCTTCGGTATGAAATTAAAGTCATTCGACGCTGCTGCGGCCAAAGCCATGCCGGGTATCAGGGACGTGTTCGCCTTTCAGGTTTTTAAAGATGACTTTGTAAAAGAAGTCTTCGACACCCTAACGTTCAATGAACTCGTAGCGGTGGTGGGCAACAGCACCTGGGAAGTGATGAACGCTAAAAAAGCGTTGCAAATAGAATGGGAGCCGATTGCGGATAAAACTGAAATACAAAATTTCTGGGGGGGACAGAAAAGGGAAGTCTTCATCCCGGGCGGACTGGAAAGTAGCAGCGTTCACAACCGGAAAATGGCAGCAGAAGGCGCCAAATCGGCAAAAGTGGCCCGAAAAGACGGCGATCCGGAGACTGCTTTTAAAAATGCCGCCAAAATCATAGAACGCAGTTATTCCGCTCCGTTCCTCGCGCACAACTGCATGGAACCGATGAACTGCTTCGCGCACGTAACGGCAGAAAAGGCAGAATTAGCCGCTCCCATACAAGCCCCTGAACTTATAGAAAAAACGCTTTCCGCAAGACTTGGCTTGCCGCTCGATAAAATTGATATCCAGTTGACCCGAATGGGCGGAGGCTTCGGTCGCCGTGCTTATGGTCAGTACATGGTAGAGGCGGCTGTCATTTCGCAAAAAGCGAATGCCCCGATCAAGTTGATCTATACCCGTGAAGACGACATGACGTATGGAATCTATCGCCCTGCTTACCACGCTACTTACCGCGCAGCATTGGATAAAAATAAGAACCTCATCGGTTTTCATGTGATCGCAGGCGGTATCCCGGAAAGCCCGCTCCATGCGAATCGTTTCCCCGCGGGTGCGATCGACAACTATCTGGCGGAGGAATGGGCTATCCCTTCCAATATCACCATCGGGGCTTTCCGTGCGCCGCGGTCCAATTTTATTGCGGGTGCAGAGCAGTCGTTTCTGGATGAACTCGCCGAGGCAATGGGCAAAGACCCGATAGAGTTTCGCCTCGAATTGTTGAAACGCGCCAAAACCAATCCTGTGGGCGAGAAAAACGATTATGACCCGGATCGCTATGCGGGGGTTTTGGAATTGGTGCGGGAAAAATCGGGATGGGTAAAAGGCAAAAAGTCTAAACTGGCGCGTGGCGTGGCGGCTTATTTCTGCCACAATTCTTATGCGGCTCATGTGTTGGACCTGTCTGTGAAAAAAGGTAAAATCACCGTGGAGAAAGTCACTTCTGCGCTTGACTGCGGCATTATCGTCAATCCTTTGTTTGCGACCAATATGGTAGAAGGCGCTGTGACAGATGGTATCGGCAATGCTTTCTACGGGGCTTTGACTTTAAAAGACGGGAAACCGGAACAAAGCAATTTTAATACATACCGCATGATCCGTATCAATGAAGCGCCCAAGGCAATCGACGTGCACTTTGTCAAAAACGACATTGCCCCGACCGGCCTGGGAGAACCGCCTTTCCCGCCTGTTTTCGGCGCGGTTGCCAATGCGCTGTACAAAGCCACGGGAAAACGTTCGTACCATCAGCCATTCCTTGCAGGTGGTAAGGAACTGGATTAGAGGGTTCGCAAATCAATGAAAATAAATTGAATATGCCGGGTGGCCGGGTGACTTTGGGGTCATCCGGCCACTATCATTCAAGATTGGAAATAGTTCCGGGATTTGATGCGTCGGCAGGGAGATTGCGGGATAGATCAACATATTTCTTGTTTCGATTAAAAGCGACCGTCCCGTCTGATTGGTAAAGGATAATTGAAGAAATCTCCCTTTTTAACAGACATTTCTTCAAAAAAGAAAATTTATAATTGAAGAAATGTATTATTTTTGCATGGATTTCTTCAATTTAAATATCATGCAGCCAACTACAATCATAGGAAGGGAGAAAGAAAAAGTACGCCTGGACAAAATCATGGCCTCCCGCCAACCCGAATTTTTGGCATTGTACGGTAGGCGGCGGGTGGGCAAGACCTTCCTCATCCGGCAGCATTTAAAAGACAACATCGTATTCGATATTTCCGGCTCGAAAGAAGGCTCGAAATCCCGGCAAATTCGCAATTTTTTTGATGAATACCTTGTCAGGACGCAAGCCCGGCTGGAAACCAAAATGCCCGACGATTGGCATGACTGCTTCAAGTATCTGGCCCGTTACCTGGCCCAATTGCCGCCAACCGATGGGAAACACGTCGTTTTCCTGGACGAAATGCCTTGGCTCGATACACCACGTTCCGGGTTTGTTCCTGCCCTTGAATTTTTCTGGAATCAGCACCTCTCCCGAATGGACAATGTCCTGTTGATCGCCTGTGGCTCGGCTTCGTCGTGGATTCGCAAAAACCTTATCAATGCACGGGGCGGGTTGTACAACCGAATTACCCAACGCATAAAATTGATGCCTTTTAACCTGCACGAAACCGAGGTTTTCTTTCAAAGCATGGGCTTGCAAATGCCGCAATACCAGATTTTGGAGATTTATATGTCCATGGGCGGCATCCCATTTTATTTGAAGGAAATAGAAAAGGGCAAGAGTGTGCCGCAGTTGATTGACGAAATCTGCTTTTCCCGACAGGGACTTTTGTCCGGAGAGTACGACCAATTGTACTATTCGCTTTTCAGGAACGCCGAACTGCACATCGCCATCATCGAGGCTTTGGCGGCACGCCCGCAGGGATTGACCCGTACCGAAATCGCACAAGCCACAAAAATGAATGAAAGCCAATTGACAAGAACGCTTGACGAACTGGAAGAATGTGATTTTATTTGCCGTTACCCGCCTTTTTTGAATCTGAAAAAAGAAGGCGTTTTCAAACTGGCCGACCTGTACTCCTTATTCTACCTTAAATTCATTCAGCCGAACCAAGGCAATGCCAACCGGGTCTGGGAACAACTCAGCAAGACGCCCTCCTATACGACGTGGAGCGGCTATGCTTTTGAAAACATCTGCCTCATGCACATTGATCAAATCAAGGCTGCGTTGGGCATCAGCGGGGTTTTTACCCAACAAAGTTCGTGGAAATTCAAGGGCAACGATGTTATGCCCGGTGCACAGGTGGATATGGTGATTGACCGTGCCGACCAAATCATCCATTTGTGCGAAGCGAAATTCACCAGAGACCATTATGCCATCACCCATGATTACGCTGATAAATTGCGCCTTCGAAAATCAATTTTCAAACAGGCGACCCGTACCAAAAAAGCAATTTTCACTACCCTTTTGACGACTTACCCCGCCATCAAAAACAAACACTATTTGGAAGATGTGGACAATGAAATCCCGATGGAAAAACTGTTTGCGTTTTAGAGGCTATTTTTTACCTCGCCCCTCCGCCAAAAAAACGCCATCGGACTCATGCCCGTCTTCGAGACGTTTCTCCGGCGGCGTACCAGGCGGCGCAGCCGATTAAATTTTTACAAAAAAAATTTCTCCGAAATATTGCGTAGTCAAATGGCTTCGCATACATTTGTAGCCAAATAACTACGCAATGAATTTAAGACGAGATGTTTTCCAGGCCATAGCCGATCCGACGCGAAGGGCTATCCTGCTTTTGCTTGCCTCGCAATCCTTGTCGGCCGGTGCGATTGCGGCAAATTTCGACACGGCAAGACCGACAGTTTCCAAACATTTGCAAATACTGTTGGAATGCGAACTACTGTCGCAAGCGCAAAACGGCAGGGAGATTTTTTACCATCTGAACCCCAACAAAATGAAGGAAATAGCCGATTTTATTGAGCCTTTCCGCAACATGTGGGAAGAACGGTTCGACAAACTCGAAGCGATTATGAAAAAACACCAACCCAAAAAGTAGGAGCCGATGAAACAGAAAACACAAGTACATGCCGAAGCGGGCAAGCATTTCCCCTGTACCTGATGATCATGATGGGTATCTGGAAAATATCAGGCGTGGTTGCTGTGCTTGTGCCTAAACTTCCTTTGCTCAAAGAATGGGCTTATGCCGGATTTTTCTTTGCCATGTCGGGCGCAGTTTATGCCCATATTGCCGTTGGAGATGGAGCGCAGGAGATTTTCGGCCCGGCTTTATTGCTTGTGCTGACTGTTGTGTCGTGGTATTTCAGGCCTGCGAACAGGTCTTTCGACAGGATTACAAGATCAACAGGATAAAAAAACACACAACAAATCCTGTTGATCCTGTAATCCTGTCAAAGAAATTTGTCGCGGCGCTTAACAATCGCTTGCCCCGTGCGGTCGCTATCTGCTGCTATTTAAAGATTTTGATACTTCTGTCGGTGCATATCCGAACTGCTTTTTAAAAGCAAAAGAAAAATGAGAGAGGTTTTCAAAGCCTGTTTCGTAACAAGCTTCCACCGGTTTTACTTTTCTTTCTGCAATCTGGTAATGTGCCAGTTCCAGGCGCTTTTGCGTAAGCCATTTTTGTGGGGTAGTGTTAAATGCCTTTTTGAAGTCACGCTTGAATGTGGTCAAACTTCTGCCTGTCAGGTAACCGAATCTTTCCATCGGCATATTGAACATATAGTTTTTCTCCATAAAGCCGATTAAGTCAACCTTATGCGGGTCGTCAAGGTTTGCCAATACGCTGTCAACCTCCGGGTCAATGGTTCTTAAAATACTTATCGCTTCGGTAATTTTCAACGATGCCAGATTTTCCGGAAACGGTTCTTTCATCTCGAAATAGGGAATTAAAGAAGCAAGGCAACTTTCCAGCAAAGGATGGTTACTGAAGCTGCGAATTTTGGGGACTGCCGCAATTTTGGTTTTTACCTCGATATTGCGGTAGAAATCCCTCAGAATTGTTGTGGTCAAAAGCATCACTACGGTTTTGTGGGGCAAACCGTCTTTCGGATAATTAATGATGGTTGCGGGTTTGTTTCTTGGAATCAGAAAAATGTCGCCTGTTTTAAAGCGATGGGTTGCTTCCGACTGCACAATTTTTGTTTCGCCGGAAATGAACCACACCAGCATGTGCTGGTCAAACACTATTTCGGATTTGAAAAAGTTGTCCTCGTAGCACGAAAGTTTTATTTCAGGGGTTAAATATTTTGATACGTGTTCCATATTTTAATGGCCATTGAGGATGTGAAATTTTATGCCCGTTAACTTTTCACTTAACTCCCACAAACGCTTTGCATTTGCTTCGTCCAATGAATAAAATTTTACCCCACCCGGTATTGAAGCATCATAAGACAATTCCGCGATGTCTGCATCTTCGCAATACACACCGCCCAGGTTGTTGAGCGCAGGGCTGGTTGCGCACCACACCGTTGTCGCGGCTCCTTGCGGAATCGTTTTTAGTGAAGCGGCTACTTCGGGCAAGATATTTCCTTCCGCATCGCAGAAGCCCATTTGCTGAAACAATTCCAAGGGCGCTTCTCTCCCTAATTCAGTCCCGTTGATAGAGCCCGGATGCACTGAATAGGCTCTTACCTGGAATGCTTTGCCGCGAGTATCCAATTCCAGGGCAAATAAATTGCTTGCAGTTTTGGATTGACCATAGCCTTGCAGGGTTTCATACGCCCGGTTATTGAAATTGGGGTCGTCAAAATGGAAAGGCGCAAACCGGTGTCCGTCAGAGGATACATTAATAACTCGTGCACCATTTGCCTTTTTCAGGGCGGTCCACAATCTTGCCGTCAGCTGAAACTGTGCCAAATAATTAGTGGCTAACTGCGATTCAATTCCGCGGCTGTCTCTGCGCAACGGAACCCACATAATGCCCGCATTATTGACCAGCAAATGAAGCGGTCTGCCGGATGCTAAGAATTTTTCTGCAAAAGTATCAATGGAGTCCGGATTCATCAGGTCCATTGTTTCCAATTCCACATTGGCAATGCCCGCCAAATTTTTCTTTGCTTTTTCAACATCTCTCGCAGGCACTATGACTGTCGCCCCCGCGGCAGCAAGTGTTTTGGTGGTTTCCAGGCCGATGCCTGTATTGCCGCCTGTTACGACGGCAATTCTTCCCGTGAGGTCAATGCCTTTGATTACGTCGCTTGTTGTTGATGTGGCGCTAAATCCCGAACCTGTTGGTTGCTGTAACGCTCCCTGATAATTGTGCTGTCCCATTTTTAAATATTTTTTTGTTGGGACAAAAGTAGAGCGAGGTGTTCCGGCCGACTTTGTTTAAAAGACCTGATTTGCTTTGTTGAGCGGGCCGATTTACAAACGTGATGGAGGCAGGCGATGTTTTTACATACATATCGTTGAAGATCAATCCGATAAGGACAGGGGTCGCGCCTATTTTTGCCCAGCCTGCAACGATGATGCGGCCTTCGGGTTGCAACACCGCCGCGTGCGCGAGGTCGTTTTGTGTGCCGAAGGGAGCGATTATTTTGCCGTCGGCGGCAGTTGTTCGGAAATTCCGAACAACTGCATCTTCCTGTAATTCGCCTTCTTCAAAAATGTGCTTAATGTGCTCGCTGATGTTGGCTTTTGAAGATTGAAACAACTCCACCATGGCCGCCTGAGTGAGCCAAACGGTGTTGTCCGTGAGCCGCACCTGTATTTTGGCCCTGCCGTCTTCGGTCCGGTAGAGTAATATGTCTTGTTGTTCTTGCATGCTCCTTGTTGTTCATTTATGCAGCGCTGCGTTGCTTCATGTGCGTTTCCCCGCATTTTTCAACACGTTTTGTTTCGCTTAGGTTTCTGCGTCCGGTTCAGAAAGATGCATTTTTGAGGGGATTGCTGGAAACGGAAGAAACAGGTATGTGTATTATTTTTTGTTTCCTGTTTGCCACCAATGGTTGGCTTGCCGTCTGTGCGCCCGTGCGTTGGCATTGAGCGCTGGCTTTTGTGCGTATGGACGGCAAGTCGTTGTTCTCAACTCTTTTAAAAATCAATTTTTGATTAAGTTTTCACTTTAAGGTTCGGAAATACTTGCGTGATTGGATTATCAACGGAGTTTTCATCTTGTAATGCTTGTCTTGCCTGATTTGAAATTTCTGCTCTGTAAATTTCAAGTTTGGGGATTAGGGTATAAATACTGCTGTCGTCAATTATTACGGTTCTTGAAGAACTTACGTCAAAAGGAATTTTATCACCTTTTTTGATAATTTGGACAGTTGGAAGCCTAGATATATGCCTCAATGCCAACTCGTAAAACACATTGGGATTATTAAATGAAAGGTCGGCAATAACCAGTTTCGATTTGAAAATCAGTTCTATAATTTGCTTCGTAATTATTCCCGGTGATTCTATTTTGTCTGCCCTAAGTACTTTTAATCCTAGCGAAGATATTGCTGGCTCAACTATATGTTCTAAAAATAGGTCAGCGTGTTTCCTAAAATCTGAATTTTCTTCTCCAATTGGAGAGATATAAAAACAGATATTATTTTCATCTTTTGGATTTGATTCAATATTGCTTATTATTTCAGTGGCGTCTTGTTCTTCTGAAACGGAAGTTAATAATTTAGTAGGATGAGTGTCTTTTACTTCTTCCAGAAGGTGTTCGATGCTAATAATTCGTTCCGAACCAGCAACCTCTTTCAATAGGCCTAAATATTCAATATTACCAATGAACAAATCTACAATTTGATCCAAATCACTTTCAAGAACGGTTCCGCTATCTTTTAGTACGTCTTTTAATATTTCTCTGTTTGGCAGTTTGTTTCCTTTTAACTTTTCGTACAGGGTGTTAAATGGGGGAATTAAATTTATGCAGAGTTCTATCTTATTTTTTATTTTAATTTTTGTTGAGATTTCTTCTTTGAAAGATTGCAAAGCCTTAGGCGTCAATTCTAAAAATTCAGAATTTATACTTCCATTGATTAACCCATATTTGTTTGAGTTAATGATTAAGGCTCTGCTTGCCCCACTTTCAGGAGATTTCCCTAAATGGTCAAATAGTTTTAATTTTCTAACTTTTTGACCTACACCAAACTGATAAATCGCTTCGGAAAACTTGAACGATTCTTCAAAAAGTTGAACAGGGTATTCACGGACGGTTCTTGTCCGTTTTTTCTTTTCGCCTTCCTTTTCTTGGTCGGATTTTTTATGATTTTCCATGCTATTTATGATATTTTTTATTTTGATTGTCGAGAACGTGGGGCTTGCTGCCGTGCCGCCGTGTGTTTGGATTGCGGGCTGGCTGTTTGGCGGCATGGACAGCAAGCCGGTGATGGCAGAATTACAATACCTTATCTTCAACAACCCAAATTTCAAAAACTTCTTCCAGTGCCATCTTAAAAGGTTTGTAGTCTGGGTTGATTGAGTTTAATTCTATCTCATTACCTAACCTCTTCACTCTTTTCAAGAAAACACTATTGTCAACACCCACTACTACAACAGCCTGACGTTCTGTAATTGATTTTAGATTTGATTTTGAGCAAATTAAAATATCTCCATCAGAATATCCAGGGTGCATACTATCTCCTTCAACTCTTATTCCTATTTTATCCCTAATCTCGCCATTTTCAATATGCTTCCATTCTTCGATTTGCTGTTTCTGCACCGCATATTGAGGTCCCGATTCATAACCCGCAACTGCTTTTAATGGTAATATAGGTAAGTATTCGTTCATTATTTTTAACAATGTTCCTTTAAATGCAGTTGATATCTCATTTTGTTTTTGGGAATATTCGTCGTTATTAATAACACCTTTTTTTCTCAATTCTTCAAGTTGGGTTAGTTTATGAAGTTGCATCATTGCTTCGTCTCTTATATCATAGGAGGAAATAGAAGATCTAACCCTTTTGAGGAATTTCTCTAAAGAGTCATCAGAAAAGGAACTTTCCCATACACGAGCCATTTTTTCAAGTACGCTCTCTTTTTTCATTACCTCATGTCATATGTATAAAAATTTATTTGGTTGACAAAAAAAACCAATCAATTTAATTCAACAGGGTTAGGCTTCAAAAGAAATATTTTTACAATAGTCCGCGACTTTTGAGCAATGCAAGTGATATAGCTGTTAATACTGCAATTATTCCAACAATTAACTGCCACCTTTGAATTGATTTGGACGGCGCATTAGGGTTTGGATTTTGAACAGGTGCTTTTTCGGTGATTTTGTTCCCAAAATTTCCCACCTGATTTATATTTTCGCCTTTGTTTATGATTGAATTTTGATAATTTTCAAAAATAATATTAGGCTGATGTGGTTGTGCTTTTTGAGGCTCCTTTAAGTAATCTAAGCCTTTTTGAGTTAAGAATATTTCAATGCCGTCTTTTGATTTTGCGATAACTCTTACAAATCCACTTTTATTAAATTCATCTTCAAATTCTTTGATATCGTTATGATGGTAAGGGATTTGTAGGTGGCTCAACAAGCCTTCAAGTTGGGCACGCCTTTCCAATCGCAGAGAAAGTTCCTTGTAAATCAAGTCAAGTTTTGAATTTAATGTCATATTTTCAACTTTACTTTTAATTGTGACCCTTTCTGATTGTGAAATCATCGTGTGATTTTCTTTGTCTCGCCAACTAAGTCTGTAAGATTCAAACTCTTTCAAATAATCTTTGATTGAGTTTATTATTTTATTTGACTCAATATTGTATTCATTTTCTGAAATTATATTTTGTCTTGCCTTCTCTTCATTTCTTCGAAATCTAGTTAAGAGCAATAAGATATTTCCATGTAAATCATCCTGATTTTTAAGGCGTAATACTTCGAGCAATTCCAAAAGTAATGGTTCGATCTTATTCCTTCCAAGTAAGTCATCAAAATATATTTTATCTTTCATGTATTTTTTAGTTTTTCAGTTTCTGCCATCTTTTGCACTACCGCCCCTAACGAATAATCCAAATACGAAGTACCGAATAAGTTCAATTTTGGCACATATCCCGCACTTTGCCTTTTGCTTACAAGTCAGGTGCGTTTATGCTCGCTCTACACGAACAAACCCCTGCTCCCGACACAACATCGGAAGCAGGGGCCTGGCAGTAAAAAGATTGTATGAAGCGGCTCGTTTCATCGGATTTTATTTCGAGGTGCGAAAAGTAGCGCCTTTATTTTTATGGGGCAAATAAAAAGCCAAAAAAAATCTGCTGCCCGTTTTTTTGTTTGGGGCCCTTGAAGGCCAATCCCCCGGTGACCTGGAGCCATTACTTTTCCACCACCTTCACCTCCACCCGCTGATTCACCCGGTCGGCTTCTTTGGAAATGGCCCCAATGCGCGGCTGGGTTTTTCCGTAGCCTTTGTAGGTGACCCGGTCGGCGGCGACGCCGTTGTCCGTCAGTACCGGTCGGCCTTGAAGTACGGCTGTATTGTCATTTCAATTATATTGCTTTTAGGCAAAGCCTACCCATGCTTCCGCCGCTTAAACACCTTCTCCAACTCCACGGCCACAAACACAACAGACGAGGCGCCCAGCACGGCCAGCAATTCATAAAACGTCAGCGGCGCCGTTCTAAAGATCGGGTTCAGGAAAGGAATGTAAATCGTCGCTAATTGCAGCACGAAAGTCAGTGCGACGGCGCCGAGCAGGGGCAGGTTGGAGAGCAATCCCTGCCGGAACAACGATTGCGTTTCGGAGCGAATGGCCAGCACGTGCCCCATCTGGCTGAAACTCAGCACCGTAAACACCATGGTCTGCCAGTGCGTGTCGCCTAAGCGAATGGCGAATGCCTGCGTTGCAATGGTCACGATGCCCATCAGCAAACCCACCCAGAGGATGTGCCTGCCCAACCCGCCGGCAAATATACTTTCATCGGCGGGGCGCGGCGGACGGTTCATGATGCCTTTTTCCGAAGGTTCGGCGGCGAGCGCGATGCTGGGCAATCCGTCGGAAACAAGGTTGATCCATAGAATGTGGATGGGCAGCAAAGGGATCGGCAAACCGAACAAAGGGGCCAGCACCAGCGTCCAGATTTCGCCCGAATTGCCGGTCATGATGTATTTGATGAACTTGCGGATGTTGTCGAAAATACGACGGCCCTGTTTGACGGCCTTCACGATGGTGGCAAAATTGTCGTCGAGCAGGATCATGTCGGCGGCTTCTTTGGACACGTCGGTGCCGGTGATACCCATCGCGACGCCGATGTCCGCGCGTTTCAGCGAGGGCGCGTCGTTGACGCCGTCGCCGGTCATAGCCACAAAATGGCCTTTCTCCTGCAGGGCTTTGACGATGCTCAGTTTTTGTTCCGGCGACACCCGGGCATACACGCGGATGTGCTCCACTTTTTGTTCGAATTCCTGCGCCGACATTACAGCGAGTTTACTTCCGGTGATAATCAGGTCGTTGTCCGATTCGATAATGCCTAATTTATGCGCGATGTATTTTGCCGTAAGCAGGTAGTCGCCCGTGATCATCACCGGCCGGATACCCGCGGTTTTGCATTCGTGTACGGCCTTTTTCACTTCTTCGCGCGGCGGATCGATCAACCCGGTCACACCCAGCATCGTCAGGCCGTGTTCTATCGTCTCGTGCGAAATATCGTCGGGCAATTCGTTGAGCCGCCGCATGGCAAAACCGAGCACCCGCAAACCGGCGCCTGCCATGGCGTCGCCCTGCGCTGCCCATTGTTGCTTTTCGGCTTTTGATCCCGCCGCTTTATCGATCAGCACGTCCAATGCGCCTTTGGTGAAGGCGACAAACCGCTTTCCGTCGCGATGGATGGTGGTCATACATTTCCGGTCGGAATCGAACGGCAGTTCGGCCACACGCGGGTAGTTTTTCCCCAATGTTATTTTCGAAAACTGGTGGTCTTTGGCTGCGACGGAAAAGGCGATTTCGGTGGGATCGCCGATGGCTTTGCCGTCGCCGTCTTCGGCCACGTCGTTGCACAAGGCCATGGCTTTGAGCAGCCACTGCATTGCTTCCTGGTCTGTGTGCCGGTTCAATTCATTGACCGGGATCACGGTATCGCCCGTAAATATTTCCTCCAGCGTCATTTTATTGACGGTGAGCGTACCGGTTTTGTCGGAGCAGATGTAGGTGACCGAGCCCAGCGTTTCCACGGCGGGCAGGCGCCGCACGAGGGCATTTTGCCGCACCATCCGTTTGGCGCCCAGCGCCAGGGCGATGGTGATGACGGCGGGCAGCGCTTCGGGAATGGCCGCCACCGCCAGCGAAATGGCGGTGAGCAACATCAGCAGGGGCTCCTCGCCGCGCAGGTAGCCGATGGTAAAATAGCCGACACAGATCAGCAGGATGATGTACGACAGTTTTTTGCCGAACGCCGCCAGGCGTTTTTGCAGGGGCGTGCCGGTATCGTCTTCCTGCAACATGCGGGCAATATTGCCCAGTTCGGTGTTCATTCCGGTGGCTATGACGATGCCTTTGGCTCTTCCGTAGGTGACAAAAGTGCCTTTGTAAGCCATGTTTTTGCGGTCGCCCAGCGGGATGTCCGTACCGGAAAGCGCTTCGGTATGTTTTTCCACGGCATCCGATTCGCCGGTCAGGGAAGCCTCTTCTATCCGCAGGTTGTGGACTTCGAACAGGCGCAGGTCGGCGGGCGCCACGTTGCCCGCTTCGAGCACTACCACATCGCCGGGTACCAATTGAGCGGTTGCGATGTGTGCGGGTTTGCCGTCGCGGATCGCCGTTGCATTTTGTGCAGCCATTTGCCGCAGGGCATCCATCGCTTTTTCGGCCCGGTATTCCTGTACGAAGCCGATGATAGCGTTGACGGCCACGATCACCAGAATGACTACGGTATCGGTGAGATCGCCCAATGCGCCGGCGACAATCGCCGCAGCGACTAATATGAGGATCATGAAATCGGTGAACTGGCGCAGCAGCAACTTCCACCAGGGGTGCTTTTTCGTTTCTTCCAGTTCGTTCGGGCCATACCGGGCCAGGCGTTCTTTTGCAGATTCGGAGTTGATACCCAGCGCTGAGGAGCCGAGCAGTTCGTAGATTTTATCGACGGGGAGGGTGTGCCAGTTCATGTATGGCAAAGATAGGATATTGAAACTTCCGGCAAACCTAATTCGGCATCATCTGCAATCGCTCCCGCTTCTTTAAAGTAATATAGCCGTCGTTAATTTCAATCAACCCTTCCAATTTGAAATCGGCCAACGTGCGCACCAATGTTTCTTTTGCCGTGCCGACAATGGAGGCGAGGTCTTCCCGAAACATCCTGACGGGAGTATTGTGTTCGCCCGCCACTTTCACTAAAGCCTCGGCTACCCGCTTGCGCACGGAGTGATAAGCCAACTGCATCAAGTGTTCTTCCTGCTCTGCCGCATATCCGGCGAGCATTTTGATGAACCGGGCAGAGACGTCCCGGTTGCTGAATACAAGCGAAAGAAATTCTGCTTTGGGAATCAATTTGACCGTGATGTCTTCCAGCGCTGCAGCGTTTTCTGAAAAAGGAATATCCTGCAAAAGTGCCAGATACCCTACAAATTCACCTGGCCCTGCAATTTGCATGATGAATTCGCGGCTGTCAGCGGCTGTTTTATACAGTTTGACTGTTCCTTTTTCAATATAAAAAAGCCATCGGGGATGGTCGCCTTCCCGGAAAAGGATGTCTTTTTTGCGGTATTGCCGTGTTTCCCGGTTTTCCGACAGGTGGCTTAGAGCCTCCATAGCGCGCGCTTCATTGATGAAATAGTCCAGTGAGCCGGTCTGCTTCTCCGAGGCTTTTTTCAGCAGATCATTCTTTCGCAACCGGGCTTCGATGGTAGAGAGCAGGGTAAGGTCATCGAACGGTTTGGTGATGTAATCGTCGGCGCCCAGCGACATTCCTTTGCGGAAGTCTTCTTTTTCGGCCTTCGCCGTGAGGTAGATGAACGGAATGCCCACAGTTTGCGGATTTTTATGCAGGATGGCGAGCGTTCCGTAACCATCGAGGTCTGGCATCGAGACATCGCACAGTATGAGATCGGGCAACTCGCTTAATGCTTTTTCGATACCTTTTTTTCCATTTTCGGCTGTGCTGGTTTCGTACCCACTCAACTCTAATATTTCAGCCACATTGCTACGGATGCATTCATCATCCTCAATTACCAGTATTTTTTTCATTTTATTTTGCTTAGGCAGCAAAACTACAAAAAAAAATTCCTGCTAACATACAACCCTCGCTTCTAAAAAATACCACAAACCAAATTTATCCAAACCAAATGGAGGTATATCCCTTGCGTTGCACCAGTTCGGTCTCCAATGCGATGGCGCGTGGGAAGAGGATGTTGCTTTCAAGATGTATATGAAGGTGCATATCGGCATCCAGTTCTTTCAGCATCGCATACCAGGTGCGGTATTGCTGCGAAGCGCGGTGAGGAGGGGTGAATTCTCCCGTCATCGCGCGAATCTCTCTCAAGATGCCGATGCAGCCGATATGTTCGTTTTCGATGGCTCGAATGGGATTTTCCACCCGCCCAAACTCCGGCACGACAAAGGGTAGTTTACTGTCGTGCACCTTTTCCATTTCCAGGATATAGGGAAATAACGCATATTCTTCACTGGTCAGGTGTTGCCTTGTGCAGTCCGCCAGTTCGATCATCTTCGAGTTGACTGCTGTCGTTTCAGGGAAATCCCCACCTTCCGAGGCGCTGACTTCTTGGCTGAGGCGGAGCAATTCGGGCATCACCCTGCGAATATAGCTATGGTGCGTATGGACGATGTATTCCACCAAAAACCGGGTGTCCCATTCCGTGAAATTCCAGTGCACCGGACTGCCGTTCGGCTGCATTTTTAAATTATCCAGCGCTTTTTCAAGCATAACACTGCTCAAATGTTGTTCTTCGGAAACCTCTTGCAGTGTTTTTTTTCCCGAAAAGCAAAAATCAATACCATAGGCTTCCAACACCTTTGCCGCCCGGTAATCGGCCGTCACAATTTCTCTGATAGTAGCTGCTTGTGTCGCCATAAAATAATATTTTCCCTGAAGCATGGGGGCAAAAATCGGGCGCATTCCGAAGAGAAGGAATGATCTGCGACACCCGCAATGTGTGATGCTTATCAGTATACGGCTGATCCACAGCATGGATCGCGGCAGTTTTGGTCAGTGCCACTGGGAAAAACAGGAAATTAACGCGCCGGGCAATACCAGCAGATGAACAAAATTGGCTCATGTTCCCGTTGCGCTGACTTGCAAGACGTATTTTTTCTTTCGACAGGATTTATAGGATTTTTTCAATCTACCACTCTAAAAATCTTGTCAATCCTGTAAATCCTGTAAATCCTGTCGAAAAATATTTTTGTCAAAAACCTTGTCAGCCGGTTGGGAACATGAGCCACAATATTATTCAAAAATCAACCGGCCACTCGCAACCGGCAACCCCCCGGACTTAATTTCAAAGAAATACAGTCCGTCCGGCAGGTTGTTTCGATAGAGCGTGGCAGTGTTTCCGGTTGTGCTTACCTGTTGCACCAATTTTCCCTGCACGTCGTATAACAACAGATCAAAGCCGTTGTCGAGGTCGTTTATTACAAACGACATCCAGTCTGTAGCAGGGTTGGGGAACGCGAGCACTTCTACCTGTTTCCCGTCGATCTCATGGGTTGCAACAGGCCCATCGATGTATATTTTTCCGACGGTATTCAGGACATTGTTGGTAGCAAGCGGCGGATTGAAGTCAAAATAAATATTCGCGTAGTTGTTGATGGCGGTACCGCTTGCATTGCCTTCTTTTTGCTGGATGGTGAATTGTACAAATCCGTGACTGGCCGGTTCGTTGGTCATACTGTCGGGCAATAAAATATTCGTAAAAGTAAATTTCAGAATGCCTTCGCCGAAAATATCCGGCACGTACGGATGGCTGGAGGCGCCCAACCGAAGCGTGGTCAAATCCAAATGCGGGGCAATGGTGTCGATAATGACAACTGTAAAGGCTGTATCATTACCGGTGTTCTGGAATCTGATTTTGTATGTCAAATCGGTTGCCGGGGTGATAAAGCCTTGTGCAGTCGCTCCCGTTGGGTGCACTGATTTATCGTTGGGGTCATAAGCGCCGCTGATCCGCTGACAATCGACGGCTATAAAAGGCTCCTCTTCGTCATCCGGATAAGCCGTATAGAAATCATCCACCGGGCCGGGCAAGGGGGGTAAATCTTCGGTATTGCAAAGATTTACAGCGGCGGTCGTGTAGGTTTTGAAAGGGTGATCGTCCGGTTGCTGCGCGATGATCCGCTGTGTAAGGCCATCTACCGGTATTTTCCATACGGCAATTTGCTGAACATCAAGTTGTATCTGGCCGCCGTCGTACATAATGATGTCTTCTATTACCAAAAAAGGAACGGCTTCCAGCATATCCGCATTGCCGACGTTTTGAAGTTTCAACTCCACGCTGTCGGTGCCGATACAGGCAGCGCTGGCTTTTAGTTCTGCACCATTCCAGTTGCCGCCGGGCAAACAGAACGAGTCCGGGTAAATATGTGCTTCCGTACATAAGGTTTGTCCGATAAATGTACTGTCACAATCAACACTTACCGTTACTGTGAATTGGTCGCACTCCAGCATGCCGACGTCCCCCAGCAGGAACGTGTACGTATTGCCGTTTACCGTACTCCAGGGTATACTGGAACCAACAACCGTGATTTCAGGCGCAAAACTGACTTCCACATAAGCATCTTCGGCAGTGACCGTGCCCTTGTTACAATACGTCAGGTAGTAATCGGTATCAAAACAACGGCGCAATACAGGTGTCGCAATATCAACCGTCAGGAAAGGGCAGGCTATGACAGGCATTATATAAAAATCATGGCCGGTATTCGGGTTGGAACCGCTGAGGTTGATCAATTGGTTGTCGGGGGAGCAAGCCACGGCGTCGAAGTAAGGAGAGGGAAGGCTATAACTCAATACGTAGGAGAAGGTATCCGTCTCGATCAGAAAATGCCCTTGCGGGTTGGTATAACCATAAAATACACCTCCCGTAGCCGTATCTTCCGCAGTCAGGATAATACCCGCCAGGGTACTGTCGCCGTTATCGAATACGCAGTTTTCATTGTTATCCAGATACACCTGCCCCTGTATGCTGCCCGGCAAAGGCGAGAGTTTGACGATCCAGACATCCAAACCGCCGTTGTTGTCGCCGACATCGCCGGTAGGGAACTCTGATACGCCGCAGAAAACATAGCCATTGTCCGTTGTTTGCAGGATCGAAAGGCCTTGTTCAATGCCGAATCCGCCGTACCGTTCCTCCCACAGGAGCTGACCGGAGGAGTCGAGCCGGAGTATCCAGGCATCGTCGATCGCCGTTCCGCCCATATTGCCTTCCGGGGTGCGGGTATAGCCGCCCACGACATAGCCGCCGTCGGCGGTTTGCCGGATGGATTCGGCTTCGTCGTAGCTGAATCCACCGTATACCTGTCCCCATTGGATATTGCCCGAAGCGTCCAATTTCAGGATCCAGGCGTCATCGATGCCGTTGTTTTCGCCCGGGTCACCATCGGAAGAAAATGAAACCCCCACCACCACATAACCGCCGTCGGCGGTTTGTTGAATCTCTCTGGCCAAATCGGAGTTGCTGCCACCGTAGTTTTGTTCCCACTGTATGGCGCCGGCGGCATCTAATTTGAGAATCCAGTAATCCTGAGCGCCGAAATTACCGCCTGCGTCGCCATTGTTGGAATACGAATATCCGGCCACCACATATCCACCGTCGGCGGTCGGTTCGATGGAAAAAGAGTGGTCATGATTGCTTCCGCCGTAGTTTCGCTGCCATTGTATATTGCCGGTGGTATTCAATTTGAGCACCCAGTAATCATTTCCGCCCTTGTTTCCGGTCACATCGCCATCGGTGGATGGAGAATAACCGGCCACGATATAGCCCCCGTCGGCCGCTTGCAGAATGGATTTGGCTACATCGACGCCGGAGCCGCCAAAGTTTTGTTCCCATTCCAGATTTCCGGCAGCATCCAATTTGAATATCCAATAATCGATGAGTCCCTTGTTTCCGCCCACATCTCCATCGGCAGATTGGGAATACGCGGCCACGATATAGCCGCCGTCGGCGGTTTGCCGGATATCCTCGGCTCTTTCATTTCCACTGCCGCCAAAGTGTTGCTCCCACTGCAGATTGCCCACGGCATCCGTTTTGAGCACCCAACAATCTTCGCCGCCTTGGTTTCCGCCGACATCCCCGTCGGCAGATTGGGAATATCCGGCTGCGATAAAGCCGCCGTCGGTAGTTTGCCGGATGGAATTCGCCTGATCCCAGGCGCTTCCGCCATAACTATTTTCCCACCCGATCCTGGTTTGGGCACTGGCGCTGAAGGCCAGTAAAAGGCTGAAATAAAGGATTGTATTTTTCATGTTCGTAGGTATGGTTAAATGTTCAATGGTGCAAAAGTGCAGGGAGCGGGCATTGGCATAAAATACATTTTTTGTGATTTGTTAGATGAAAAAAAGAGATACATTTACCCGTCCGTTGCTATATTTCGGGTTCAGTAATCAATATTTCCATCAATTTAGTGAAGGCTAAAAAATAACCTTCTGTTCCATTTTGTTAGATGAAATCCTTTAAAGCGTCAGCGATATTAGCGGGCATGAGCGCAAGTGACCGTGTGCTTTTCCGCCAGTTCATCGGATTGCCCTTGTTCAACAAGGAACAATACGTCATTGCGCTGTACGATATGATCGCAGGGCAATTGCAGCAACTCCCGGGCAATGCAGCGATTTTTGCTCACTTGTACCCCGGCGAAGCCTTCAACGACGGGCGGATCCGGTACCTGAAGGCTCAACTATATACCCTGCTGCGAAAATTTATCTTCCTGCATCTGCCTGAAATGCTTTTTGAAGATGCGGCGGTCTTGCGATACCTGAGAGAAAAAAAACTGGCGGACCTGTACCGCAAAGAAGAAAACAAACTGCAAGCCGACCTTCAGACCACATTGCCGACCGACAGCATGACCTATCTCCACAGGTATTTTTTATTCTTCGAATGGCATAATTTTCACACCAAAACCAACCGGGTTGCCACGGCGTACCTGGAGCAGTTGAACCTCAACGCAGACCTGTTTTTTATCATTGAAAAGTTGAAACTGGCTTGCACGGCGTTCAATCTCCGGCGTTTATACAATGTACATGCCGAGACCAGTCTGCTCGAACCGATTTTGCTCCATATTCAAGCCCGGCAATTGTACGACAAGCATCCATTGCTCGGTATCTATTATCACGCTTATCAAATGCTGGTGCGCAATGACACAGTATTTTTTTACCAGTTGAAATCCAATCTCCTGGAAAAAGACAGGAATTACCCTGTGCATGAAATAAAAGATGCGTATTTGCTGGCTATGAATTTTTGTATCCAGGAAATCAATAAAGGAAATACTGATTTTTATAAAGAAGCCTTTCATCTGTACGAACAGGGCATTCAAAAACTGATCTTACTGGAAAACGGCTATTTAAGCCCTATTACATATTCCAATGCGATTACTATTGCTTTGCGTGGAAAGGATTATGACAGTGCCCTGCAGTTTATCGAAGCATATAAAAAAATCCTTCAGGGAAGCGAACAGGAAGAATATTATTTTTTCAATTTGTCCAAATACTATTTTGAAACCGGGAATTTTGAAAAGGTCATCGAGCTCTATTATCATAGCAACATCAAAGAGTTGCTGCTGAATATACAGGTGCGTATTATTCAGATCAAGGCATTCTATGAACGAAATGAATTGGATATCTGCCAAAACCTCATCGACAATCTGAAACAATTGCTTTCCCGAAAAGGTATCCTCGCCTACCACAAAGACAACTATGATAATTTTTGTAAAATGTTCAAGCAATTATTAGCGATGAACCGCTACGATAAAAATGCCCGGCAACGGTTTATCGCCAAAGCCAACGGTCTTTCCCCGTTGACAGAAAAAAGTTGGCTGCTTGAAAAAATTTCGAATTGAAGCACGCCCAATACTGGCCGGGAAGGTTGACTGCCGGCGAGGTGAATAAAAAAAGCCCGGACCTTGCCTGCCATTTACTTTTCATTTCCAGCCGATTTTTTCATGTCAAGCCACGGCTCCTACCAGTTTCATTTTTGCCGTCGAAGCGGAAGTCTCGGTCTGTACAATATGCAAATCCAGCATGTGCCGCCCGAACATGAGATGGAACAACCAGACGTTGGAAACCTCATCAATCGGAAGCGGCGGCAGTTCGTCTATGTCCGCGTCAAAGGCTTTGGCAAATGCGCCCAAGTCCAGATGTTGGACATAGCCTCCCTGTACGATCTCCTCTTTCCACAAATAGCAAGCAGACCGCAAGTCATCTGCCGTCTTCTGGCAGATGTAGGTTCCGCCCCGATAGTCGGTTATGAAAGTAAAGGTGGGCATGTCAGTTGCCTTTATTTTTCTGTGAAGCGCAAAAATCAGTATTCCCTTGGTTGGAATGGTTGGCTTTTGGGGCATCTGTTCGGTAGTGGCGAAGGATTGCATAGTTGCTAATGGTCTGTATTTCAATGCAAATATGGTGCCTTAAAGTCTGACAAGCTTGGGTTTTAATGACATGAACTTATTTAGAAGGTCAAAGAAACGATTTGCCGAAAGCGTCCATTTTTTGATTTTTAGGATCAGTCCGTCAATACCTGCACCGGCCCTTTCACCACGACGGTTTCTCCCACCTCAATCCGCAGCATAAAGTAGTACGTTCCGGCTGATACCAGGTTGCCATTGTTGTTGCGACCGTCCCAGCCGCCTTCAAGTTCGTTAAAATACTGGTATGGATTGGCCTGGTAAACAATCTCTCCCCAGCGATTCAGGATTGTAAGCGAAACCCGTCCGGCGGGTACGATGTAATTCTGATCCAGATAATTCTGCAAGGGATTGAAATAATCGTTGATCCCGTCGCCGTTCGGTGTAAATCCATTGGGCAGTTCGTCGGCCACTTTTTCTATGTCGTCCTGCACGACGATGTAAACCCGCGCGGTGGAACACGCGCCGGTGCATTCTGCGTCGCACAGTTCGTACACGACCGTATCCAGGCCCCGGAATGACAGATCGGACAACCGGTATATCAGACGGGTGCTATCGGTGTTAATACCGGCATTGCCGGCAACCTGCGTCCCGGGAGCATTGACTATCGCAATTTTCCATTTCCCGTTTGAGGAGATCGTATCATTTGCAGTTGGATGAAAATGATGATCGACCGATCCATCACCCGGCGGGCAAAAGAAGGTATCGGCCACAGCAAAGAACTGATGTGCTTCCAAAACTTTTATCGTCAGGTGTATGGTGTCGATACAGCCTGTTGCTGAGGTTTGTGGAATATCGTACTCCCCTTCCGTATTGAAGGTCTTGCCGGCTATGACAATCTCTTCTCCATTACATAATGTCGCCGCCATCGGTGTTTTCACCGGATTCACAACATTCACCTGTATGTCTGCCTGTGCCGAGCAGCCTTCATTGTCCGTAATTGTCAGGACGTAAGTGGTTGTATCAGCAGGTAGTACCATTCCTTGCGAGCCCTGCAAACCGGGTTCACTCCATTGGTAACTGCAACCAAAACAATCGCTTACACCGGCGTTGATGGTCAATTTCGTATTGATGCAAACTGTCGTGTCGGCGCCTAATTCTACTTTGGGACTGCGCACTTCCAGTTTCAGGTGAACGATACTGTCGCAGCCGACTGAATTTTCCAGTGTGTCGGTATAGGTGCCCGGACTGGTATATACACTGTCACCCACCGTATATCCCCCGCCTTCGCAAATCACGGCAGTAAATTCGACTTCGCTTTCCTGCAAAAATACGACAGGAGTTCCCGGCGCCACGGATAGGCAGGGGTCATTTACATTGATATTGCCTGCGGCAATTTGCTGGCCGACTACTGCTGAAATGTAATACGTTTCACCGTAAACGATGACAGGCACGTAATTGAATACCGGGGCAACATTCCAGGCGATGGGATTGACCAAAGCTGCGCCGCTGCCTTGATGCAATGTATACAACAGCAAAGCGCCGGGAGGTACAAACAACTGACTCGTATTGTGATCAGCCGATATGACGGCATCGCCGCAGGCTTTGAGCGGAACGGAAGTCATTGTGCCAGCATTGGCGACACAGTTGCACTCGTGGCTGCCGGATACGTTGAACGGGCAGTCCGCCGCATCATCGAAGTTGAAACTATATGAAGCGCCGCTCGTAATGGGTTGGCTTTCAAAAGTGCTGTCGGTAACAGTGCCATTTCCGGACAACAAAGAATACGGGAATGTACCTCCCGTTAAAACGAATGATACTGCATAATCACCAGTCGCGCTGTTACAGGTGATCAAAAAATTGGCAGTATCAATTGGCTGGGGACCATCCACTTCTTCGGAGACTATGACACTGCATGACGCGCTATCCGTAACCGTAACCGTGTAAATATCCGCTGGCACGCCGGACAAATCTTCACTCATACTTCCGTTGCTCCATAAATATTGATAAGGCAGTGTACCACCGTTCACTTCCAGGTCAACCGAGCCATTGGAAAGACCACAGGTAGCGGCGGCAGATTGGGTACCTGCCGTGGGCGCGTTGGGATTGGTCACAGTTGTTGCCGTGGTGGTCGTGCAGCCGGCATCGTCCGTTACTGTTACAGCATAGGGCCCTGCCGGGAGATTGGCCGGATCCTGAATCGTATCACCGTTGCTCCAAAGATAAGAATAGCCCGGTGTACCATCCGACACCGTCAGGTCAATGCTGCCATCGGACTGGCTGCAACCTGCCGGGTTTGCGACAGCGCCGGCGACAGGCGAATCGGGATGCTCCACCGTCGCGGAAGTAACGGTAGAACAGTTGGCGGCGTCGGTAACGGTGACGGTGTAGGTTCCGGCCGGCAGGTTATTTGGGTCTTGATCGGTGTCGCCGTTGCTCCAAAGATAGGTATAACCCGGTGTACCGCCCGTCACGCTCAGGTCAATGCTGCCGGTGGGTTGGTCGCAGTCGGAGGGATTTGGATCGGCTGATGCATTCGGTGCATTTGGATTGCCGACGGTCGCCATGGCGGTAGTAGTACATTGGGCAGTATCGGTGACGGTTACTGAGTACGTTCCAAGTCCCAGATTGAGGAGGTCTTCATTAGTGGCTCCGGTATTCCAAAGAAAGTTGTACCCCGGCGTGCCGCCCGATACCGTCAGGTTGATGCTGCCATTGGTTTGATCGCAGCCAGCGGGGGTGGGAGTGGCGGTGGCGACCGGAGAACCCTGATTGGAAACTGCATGCGCATCGGTACCCGTGCAGCCGTTCGCATCTTTCACCGTCACCGTATAAGGGCCCGGTGCAGATACGCTGATCGCATATCCGCTTTGGCCGTTCGACCATTGTGGGTTTTCCGGATAAGTTCCTGATACTATAAGGGTTACGGAGCCACTACATAGCGCGGTCGGGCCGGAAATGGCCGGCGTCGGGGGTTGAGCAAATCCACCGACGTTTTGAGTGGCCGTACCGGTACAGCCGTTGGCATCGGTCACTGTGACGGTAAATGGGCCGGATGCTGTAGCGGTGATGAATTGTCCGCTTTGATTATTCGACCATACAGGCAGCATGGGATACGTGCCGGAAACTGTGAGCGTAGCCGAGCCGTCGCACAACGCGGTCGGGCCGGAGATGGCCGGCGTCGGAGACGGTTCAAATCCACTGACATTTTGGGTAGCCGTACCGGTGCAGCCGTTGGCATCGGTCACTGTGACGGTAAATAGGCCGGATCCTGTAGTGGTGATGAATTGTCCGCTTTGATTATTCGACCACGCAGGCAACATGGGATACGTGCCGGAAACTGTGAGCGTAGCCGAGCCGTCGCACAAAGCGACCGGGCCGGAGATGGTCGGCGTCGGAGATGACACCAATCCACCGACGTTTTGAGTGGCCGTACCGGTGCAGCCGTTGGCATCGGTTACTGTGACGGTAAATGGGCCGGATGCTACAGTAGTAATGGACTGCCCGCTTTGATTATTCGACCACACAGGCAGCATGGGATACGTGCCGGAAACTGCGAGCGTAGCCGAGCCGTCGCACAAAGCAACCGGGCCGGAAATGGCCGGCGTAGGAGAGGGCACCAATCCACCGAGGTTTCGGGTGGCCGTACCGGTGCAGCCGTTGGCATCGGTCACTGTGACGGTAAATGGGCCGGATCCTGTGGTGGTGATGAATTGTCCGCTTTGATTGTTCGACCACACAGGCAACATGGGATAGGTGCCGGAGACTGTGAGCGTGGCCGAGCCGTCGCAAAGAGCCGACGGGCCCTCGATTTGAGGAAGCGGAGGATTGTTGCAGATCACCTGTATCCGAACGGCACGACTCAACAAAGTCAGGTCGGGTGCAGCCGTATTGGTTACCTGTACGTGATAGATGCCTTCGTCGGATTTTTTCAAATTACTGAATGTCAATTGATTGTTACCGATGAAGGGAGCAAGCGCCTGTCCGTCCTTATCCCAGAGATAGGAGTTGTCGCCGATGGCTGCGTCGAAACCAAGGTCAATCGTCAGGGGTTGTCCCGCGTTAAGCACGATGGTGGTATCAGTGTAAACCGAATCCTGCGCACTATATAAAAAACGGTTCAAGCCGTTGAAAAACGATATTTGGGGCCTGAAATCTTCAAAAGTAAAGCGGTTTTGGTTGATAAAAAACGAATCGAGGGCGGCCATACCCGACATTGCCGGCAGCGTTTGGTCGAGGTAGTTGACCGAAACGTTCAGCAGATTGAGGTTGATCAGGTTGTTCATGCTTGCGGGCAGCCCGCCTTTGAGTTCGGAATTGTTCAAATACAATTTTTGCAAGGCGATCAGATTGCCTATGTTGGCGGGAATGGCGCCGCCGAGATTGGGCATCACGGACAGGTTGACGAATCGGAGGTTCGACAAATCGCCGAGCCAATCGGGAATCGGGCCTGAAAGACCGGTTTGGTTGAGGTACAGGCCCCGCAGGTTGATAAGATGTTGCAGGCTGTCGGTAACAGGGCCGGACAACTGCGGATTTTGGGAAAGATTGAGTTCGGTCAAAGTGCTCAATCGCCCCAGTTCTTTTGGAATGTTGCCGGAGAGGTTATTGTTGGACAATAGTAGTCGTTGCAGGCCGCTGAAATTGCCCAATTCGGCGGGGAGGCTGTTTTGCAGGTTGTTGCCGTCGAGCAGCAGGGTATCCACGCAGCCGCTTGCGTTGGTGTGGACGCCATACCAGGTGGAGATAGGTTGATTGGGTTGTAGCCAGTTTGTCTTGTTTGTCCACGAGGGGCCGCCGGTGGCGTTGTACAAAGCGACGAGGGCAAGGGAGTCGGTGGTGCAGCCCATCGACGATATCAGACATGAAGCAAATGCAGAGGTATTGTTCAGGTTGCCGGTAGCAGTGGCAGTGATTTGGTCACCGGGGTTAAGCGGAAGCACGAAAGGCGCAGCAAGCGACCAGTTGCCCGCAGCATTGGCGACCGCAGTCCCTAAATAGTCCCGACCCTGACAGACCGCAGAGGGACAGGTAGTATTGCCGTTCCGGAATATCTCGACGGTATCGAAAGCAGTTGCCGTGCCACTGATGGAACCCGGATCAACCGTAAATATGACCGGCGGTACGATGTTACCGTTTACATCCGGATTCAGGTAAATCCCGTATTGCCGGTTACAATACAAGGAGTTGAGCGACATTTTGACCCGTTGGGCGCCGGCGATCAGGCGGATGCCGGTCGTATCGGAATGAGCGACCGTATTTTGCAGAATCCAGACATCCGACACACCAGGCGACCAGGCATTAATGCCCCGCGCAAAACCGAAATCCGCTGCGCCACTGCTGTCCGTCCCGATGAGATTGTCCAGCACCGTTATGTTGTTGCCGCGCAAATCAACACCCGTTTGTGAGCGACCGGCAGGATTGCTGCCGAGGTGATTTCCTTCGATGCGGACGTTGACCGCGCCCGCGCCCGACAAACCAATGGCGCAGCACTCCAGCGCACCTTCGGGCATTGTTGCCGCCGTGTTTAATCCTATGATATTGCCGCGTATGTCGATGTCGCTGCTGTTCCAGATGATGATGCCCGAATTTGGATCTGCACCATCTCCAACAATATGATTCCCCTTTCCATAATCGCCTATTATACAATCCGTTGCATCAATACCGATGCCATAACTGAACCCGCGGACGGAAAGCCCGTAGATGCGTGCGCCGCTTGCGTTGACGTATAATCCCGCTTCGCCGGCAGGCACGGTGTTGTTTTGAATGACAATGCTGCCCGAATACCATCCCGGTTGTGTGGTAGCATCCAGCACGGTATTGTCTCCTGAAAAAAACAGCGGCGTCCCCTCCAGTAAAATCGTATGCGGTCCCGGGCCGGGGATGTTGAATCGAATCGTGTCGGGGCCGGGATTGGTATTGGCGCAGTCGAGGGCGGCGCGCAGGGAGCCCGGGCCGGATGGGGCGGTGGTGGTGACGGTGGTGCATTGTGCTATAGTGGTGAATTGGAATTCCTGGCAACCGGAAGCAGCGCCCAAACTGTTGTATGGGGTGATCCGGACGTAGATGGTTTGCCCGGCGGGGAGCGGCTGCGCAGGTTGGTAGGTGGTTACGTTCCCTATATCGAGGCTATCGAGCAGGTCGGAGCCGCCGGGGGTGGTGGAGAGGGTGAGAAGGTAGCCGTCAATGCAGCCATCAGCTGGTTGCCAGGTGAGGGTGGTGTCGGGGGCAATATCGATGCTGTTAGGGGAGGGTAGAATGAGAACACTTTGACAAGTAGGAAGAGTGGGATAGGTCAGTTTTACAACCCAGTAATCGCCGTACCCTAAGTTGTTCTCAGTCTTGTCCCCACTGATATTTGAGCGTGAACTTCCCCCCAGAATATAACCGCCATCCGACGTTTGCTGGAGGGAACGGAGAAAATCAGCTCCACTACCCCCAATGGTTTCCTGCCATTGTATTATTCCAGTTGGGCTCAATTTCACCAACCAATAATCCTGGACACTATAACTGTCTTCTGTTTTGTCGCCGCCGATATTGGAACTTGATTCTCCACCAAGGATGTAGCCTCCGTCAAATGTCTGTTTAATTGAATACAAATCATCATCTGAATTCCCGCCAATGGTATTTTGCCACTGAATGCTTCCAAAGACATCCAATTTCACTACCCAAAAATCTAAACCACCTTGACTATTTTCAGTCTTGATGCCACTAATATTGGAACTAGATCTCCCCCCAAGAATGTAGCCATTGTCTAATGTCTGCCAAATGGAATTAAGTTTATCTTCCAAGCTACCACCAATGGTTTTTTGCCATTGAATATTTCCCACGGCATCTAATTTTATTACCCAATAATCGTAGTCGCCTTGACTATTTTCTGTTTTATTTCCACTGATATCAGAATTAGATGATCCTCCCAGAATGTAGCCGTCATCTGAAGTTTGTTGAATGGAGTTAAGAACCTCATCGTCACTTCCACCAATGGTTTTCTGCCATTCAATGTTTCCCACGGCATCTAATTTTATTACCCAATAATCGCTATTACCTTTGCTATTTTCTGTTTTGTCTCCACTTATATTAGAAAGAGACTCCCCTCCCAGTATATAACCTCCATCAGTCGTCTGCTGTATAGAATGCAGAATATCCCAACTACTTCCTCCGATAGTGTTTTGCCATTGAATATTTCCCGCAGCATCCAATTTTATCACCCAATAGTCACCAATACCTTGTTTATTTTCTGTTTTGTCACCACTATTGTTAGAAAAAGACCATCCTCCTAAAATATAACCGTCATCCGACGTTTGTTGCACAGAATAAAGTTCATCAACACTGTTTCCTCCGATAGTGTTTTGCCATTGAATATTTCCTGATAAATCTAACTTTATTATCCAATAATCTTCCTCGCCTTGACTGTTTTCTGTCTTATCACCACTAATGTCAGAATCAGAATCTCCACCCAGAATATAGCCTCCATCTGATGTTTGCTGTATGGAATAAAGCACATCCTCCCCAATTACTCCATTTCCCCCAATAGTGTTCTGCCACTCAATACACGGTGGCACAGTATCCTGTCCGCCACCACCACTTCCATTTGTCACCACCACCGTCCCCACCCCACTACACCCCGCTCCATCCGTCGCCACCACCTGATACGTCCCCGCCTGCGGGCAACTAAAACTCAGAGTCTCGTTGTGCGTAAAAGGCGCGGTGTTGAGGGTGGCTGTCACGCCGGGGTTGCCTTGCAGGGCCATGGTGACGGAGGCATAGTCGGAACCATTAACTTGTGGCAATCCACCGGAAAGAGTGAAAGTGCCGGTGAGGTTGGAGGAAGTGATATTAATGATCGAGATGGCAGGAAGCACTGTTGCCGTTATAGTCTTAGTACCGGTGCAGCCCACATTATTTGTCACGGTTACAGTATAGTTTCCTGAATGCGCTGTAGTGACATTACTGCGTGTGGGATTTTGTTGTGTAGATGTGAAGCCGCTCGGACCGCTCCATTGCCAGGAAACACCATTAGGCGCAGAGGCTTGTAATTGCAAAGTAGTGCCTATGCAGACAGGGCTGTTTGAAGTGGTAGTTACGGATACAGGTTGACAGCAGGAATAAGGTGAGAAGTTGTACGTGTCCGTATAAATGGGAGTGTAAGGAGGATCCCACCCATAATTTGCTGCAATTGAAATCGAAACTCCACTGCCAGAGGGGATATTTTTAATGGTAAATTGGACCAATTCACCACCGGTACATTCGCCAAAACCATAGTCCAGATAGCCACTATTCGCAGCGCATTCGACACTACCATAAGTAACACCGTTACAAGCACATACAGAGACATCTGGAGTACATGTTGCCCCTGGGTTATAAGAAACAGCATCAAAACAGTCTTCATTTATAGTTCCATATTGAGGTGGGGCTGTCACTTTGTAGCCTTTAAAGTACATAACAATACTGAGTGGCGGAGGGCCTACATAAAATGTTGGCGCGCCTGTTACAGTAAATGTCAGGTCATACTTATTGCCATTACAAACCCTGGAAATATTGTCTACCGTCAACTGTACCTGACTCCAGCCCTCTGTGTGCTGACAAATCAAAAATATTAACGGTACAACATACCTGAGGCAATTCAAATAATAGCGGGAGATGGCTTTCATTTTAATATGAATATAGTAAGAAAGTTGTCATTATTAAAAAAGTATTTTAGACGATGCGCAGTAACGAACTACAAGGAATGGAAGCCATTGCGTTTCAGTAAAAAACGGGAGTTTTAAAAAGTCAAGCCTGCCCGGATAAAGACAGGTAGGGAAATTAACAACAGCGGAAAGAGATGGGGCAGTGTATTACAGGATTACACTATGAGTGGCACAAAAATAAACAATACACCAGTTTTTGTGTAGACTATGATTTATGATTTTTCATATTCAGCCCGGTCTGGCAGGAGCAATCGATACCTGAATTAGCAAAATTCGCGCAAATTTGGCTAATTTATTCGCTAAACTTGCGCCACTATGGCCATAAACCAAATATGATACCACGCGCCCACACCGCCGATCTCCGCGAAAAACTGTTCCACTTCACCCCGGACAAAAAACCCCGAGACACCTCCACAGCGCCCCGGGGTCACGTCAAACCCGTGTTGTAGTTTTCAATCAGCCTTTATATTCACTTCATTCATCACATACGCCGTAATGCTGGTTCCTGTCTCCACCGCAGTGCCTTGTCCGGTAAACTGTCCGCGCAGACTTTCTTCCTGACCGCTCAACGGCACCATCTGGCCGTCCACGGCTTGCACGTACTGGAGTTCGATGCGGATTTCTTCCGGGTTGTTGTAGGTCGATGGTTCGATGGATTTCACACGGCCGATGGCGAGGGCCCCTGTGCGGATCACAACTTCTTTTTCAGCCATGACGTTGGTGCGGACGCGGAACTGGATCGTTTTGCCGACGGTCACCTGGTCGGAGAAGATTTTTTCGGTGGTTTCCAGAAGTACCAGGGTGCCGGAGGCCAGGGTGCATTTGCTGTTGAACAAACCTTTGGCGCCGAATGGCTCGGGGTCTTCATGGATCGGCTGGTTTTCCTGGGTGTCCTGGGCATTGGCGATGGCTGCGAGCAGCAACATGAGAGCAAAAAGGATATTTTTCATGACTTGAGAAGTTGAGAGTGTTGAGAAAGTTGAAGGGTTGAGGAGGTTGAGGGTTGAGAATGTTGAGGGTTGAGAATGTTGAGAGGTTGAGGATAGCACCGGTAACCGATAACCAATAACCAATAACCAATAACCAATAACCAATAACCAATAACCAAATTACGCATTGATCTTGATGTCGTTGAGCACGCGGGCGCTGAGGTTGGAGCCGATGTCGGCTTTGGCGGTACCGTCGCAGCAGGGGGCTTTTACGACGTGGGGAATGCTGCGCAGGTTGACCATCTGGCCGTCCACCGCCATAGCGTTTTCGACGGTGATGGTGATTTCGGAGCACTTGCCGTCGCAGGCTTTTTTTACACTTTTTACCCAGCCGGTAGCCGTGGCGCCGGCAGCGATGACGACCTTGCCGTTGACGGTCACGTTGGAGCGCACCATGAAGTCGAGCGAGTTGCCGACCGATATTTCTTCGGCGATGATGGGTTCGTTGAGCGTTACGTTGACCACCGTGCCGGCGGTCAGGGTGACGAGTTGGTCCATCGCGAAAGCAGTGGGCGGCTGGATGGAAGCGGTGGCGAAAAGTTGGGAACCGGCGAAAAGTGCAGCGGCTGCGAAGAAAGAGCGGAAGAAAAGTTGTTTGAACATGATGGATACTTTTTTACGGTGAATGATTTTTTTCTTTGTTGGATGCGCTGTTTTGGAAGCGCATTTGACAATGAGTGGAAAGGACATTCACCGGGTACCCATGCAATTGGTTGTCAGTTATCTGTTATTGGCTGATTGGTGTTTTTACATATTGATTATCAATTGGTTGCGGTTGAAATTATTTTTTTGAAAAAACCTTCGGAAGTGCTTCAGCGATGCTCGGCTTGTAAGAGGTGTCATCTTTTGAGGCACGAAAAAGGTGATATCTCGGTTTGTTTTTGAGATGTCACCCACATCTGCGTCGTGGATGACACCTCAAAAACCGGAATAACCCTTCCAACCGAGCATCGCTGGAGGTGCCTAACTTAACACGGGTTGTAACCTGTCGCATTCACGCTTTGACTTGCCTTTTTTATCGCAACAAATTCACCGCGCCTTCCACCACCTGTTCCTCCCCCACATCGAGTACCAAACGGTAGTAGTAAGTGCCGACCGGCAACACATTGCCGGCACCGTTTGTGCCGTCCCAACCGCCTTCCGGGTAGGAGTCGGCGCGAAAAACGATTTCGCCCCAGCGGTTATAAATATACAAGCGTGTATGCTCTCTCAGGGTCGCGATTTTTAACTCCTCCAAAAATCCCACGGGATCGAACGTATCGTTGAACTGGTCGCCGTTGGGCGTGAGGGCGTTGGGTATCTGGTGTTTGACCTGTTCTAAGGAAGCGCCCTGTAAAAAGATATACACCCGGGCAGAATCGAATAGACCCGGGCAATCCACCTCCGGGCACAGGACGTACAACAAGGAGTCGTAACCAAAAGCAGCGGCATTTTTGCGGGTGTAGCGTATCTCGTCGCGGTTGAGTGTGTCGGCATCGCCGTAAACAGGTGTGTCTTTGATCGTAATTCGCCAGTCCGCCTTGTGCATATCATTACCCGTGACATTAAACGAACGGACCTGCTCGTCGGGTGGCAGCAAAAATGTATCGGTTACGGCTTCAACCAGGTCCGATTCGTGGAAAACAACCGTACACATAATGGTGCTGTCGCAGCCCGCTATCGATGTAAAAGTTGTGTCGTACGTACCGGCGCTTGTTACAGGTTTGCCGTAAAAATCAAATATTTCGTCGGGGCACATCAAAGTATCGTCAACTATGAGGTAAGTTTTATTGACCTGTACGAAAACGGTATCGGCAACGCTGCACTGATTTATATCCGTGATAGTCAGGACATAAGTGGTATCGGCGCCCGGAATGACACTGATTTGAGCGATCGTGGCGTCGGTGCTCCATTGATAGGTACAGCCTGAACAAACCATCTGGGTGGGCTCCAGGGTCAGCGGCGGTCCGTTGGTACAGCGGTTAAGGTCCTTGCCGAGCGAAAACCCGATGGAGAAAACATTCAGATTGAGTAAAACGATGCTGTCGCAACCGTTAGCAGCATTCAGCACCACCTCATAATTGCCTGGCAAGGTAAATACGCTGTCGCCGATGGAATAGGTATCGTTCGGGCAAATGGACGCTGCAAGCGGTTTATACACGGGCTGCAATACATTCAGCAACAAGGTCAGGATGGTATCGCATGCATTTGCTCCACCCGGCAGGGTGTCTTTGTAAAAACCGGGCTGGCTGAGCGTTTTTCCGTTAAAATTGTAGGTTTCACCTGCACAAATCGCAGCTTGTTTTTCCTGCGGTATGTCATTGGTTACATTCAAAGTGAGCGTAACGGTGCTGTCGCAACCGTTGGCAGCGGTCAGCACCTGGGTGTAGGTTCCGGGTAAAGTGTAAGGCGTAGTACCTATCCATGCCGTGTCGCCGTTGCAAATATTGCTGTTCAACACGGTAGATATCGGTGCTATGGCGACCGTGACGGCTACCGCCGCCGAAGTGGCATTACAGCCGTTTTGAGTAACGACGACGGTGTAACTGCCGCTTGTATTAGCGGTATAGTTGCCGGAATTCGCGCCCGGTATATTGGCGCCGTTGTTTTGCCATTGGTACGAATACCCGCCCCCGGCAGACGCCGTAAGCACTACGTTGCCGCCGTTGCAGACAATCAAAGGCCCGCTCGCGGTGATAGTGGCCTGCGGGGTGGGATTGACGGTCACCGTGACCGGCGGCGAGGTGGCATTACAACCGTTTTGAGTGACAACGACGCTGTAATTGCCGCCGGCAGTTGCGGTATAGTTGGCTGACGTAGCGCCGGGAATGTTGACGCCGTTGTTTTTCCATTGGTATAAATATGTACCGGCAGGCGCAGACAGGACAACACTGCTGCCTTCGCAGAAAGTCAGCGGCCCGACGGCTGTAATGCCTGCAGGCGGCGCGGGCTTGACGGTCACCGCCACCGGCGCGGAGGTAGCAGAGCAAGCCCCTTGTGTAACCACAACCGAGTAGTTGCCGCCTGTCGATGCGGCAAAATTGGCGGCTGTAGCGCCGTTGATATTGGCGCCGTTGTTTTGCCATTGATAAGTATAGTTGACATCGAATGGCGCAGAAAGCAAAACGCTGCTGCCGGCGCAGAAGGTGGTGGCGCTGTTGGCGGTGATCGTGGCGACAGGTGCGGGGTTGGCAGTCACGACGGCGGAGGCGGTACCGATACAACCCGGCGCGGCGGTTACGGTCACGGTGTAAACGCCTGGTTCGCTGACGGTGGGGTTTTGAAGGGCGGAGGAAAAGCCTGAAGGGCCGGACCATGAAAAACTGACGGGCGGCGGAGGAGGCCACGCCGATATTGAGTATGAAGCGGAAATTACTACAGTTTCACCCGGACAAGCGATGGTTGCGCCGGTGGCCGAAGCAACAGGCAATTCGGTGGAACCGGTTATTACGACTTGGGCTGCATTCTCGCAGCCGGTGGGTGTTCTGGCGTATAATGTATATGAACCTGGATATTCTGCCACTATGTTCTGGCCGGGATGATTACCATCCGGAGCATACCAGTAGTAGTTTACCCCCGGAGTAGTGGAGTTGCCATTCAGTTGAACAGTTGGCAAAAGGCAACTCAGGCTGCTATCGCCGGCAACCATGATGGATACATCGGGTATAGTTAAATCGATAATTCCAAAACCAGGGCCATAAACTGTACAACCATTTGGCCCCGTAATCGTGAGAAAATAAATCCCCGGCTCAAATGCCATCGCTTCTTCCGCCGTTGAAATTATCGGGCCATTTAGATGGTTTGATTTCCTCCAGACACAAGTGGCTCCTGGAGTGTTAATAGCCACATCAAGATATATAGTTGTATCAGAACATTCTACCCAGTACCCAGCATTATCAAAATCCGGGTATGTTTTATCTTCCGTAATTGCCACACTCGTTGTGTCGGAACAACCTGTTGAAGAATTTCTTACTATCGCGATATAGATACCCGGCGAGTCAACTGTAATACTTTCACTGTTCGCAGAAACACCGGGCCAATCATACTGATCGCCGCCCGATGCTTCCAGTACGAGGGAAGTGTTGGTACAAGTCAAAACGGTGCTGTCCGGAGTTGCAATGGCTGCGTTCACCGCCGGCGCTACGTCGATGAGGATGTCATCTGTGGCCGTGCATCCGTTCATGTCGGTGACAGTGACCGTGTAGGTTTTCACTGTAGCCGGTATAAAAGTCCATTCTGCCGCAGCCGGGCCGCCGTCGCTCCATTGATAGGAATTGCCGCCGGAAGCGGTGAGGGTGACGGATTGACCGGGACAAATGGCGAGATCCCCACCGGCAGAAGGGCTAAAGTTGCATATATCAATAGCAACACACGAAGAAAACTGGGAAGTGTTGCTTTGCGGATCGCGCGCTGTAGCTGTAATTAAAGCGCCGGGAGGAAAACTTCCGTTAAGTGACCATTTCCCTGTTGCATCGGCGGCAGTGGTGCCGAGAAAAATCCTGCCCTGACAAATGGTGGATGAACATTCGGAATTGTCATTGATAAAAACCTCAATGGTATCGTTTGGATTGGAAAAGCCGGACAAAGTGCTTGGACTGACGGACTCGATCACAGGCGGAGGATAATCCTGATTGCCGTTGGCAAGGCATATCGGGGGGAAACTAACAGAACCATTACAATACATGGTGTTTTGAGAAACCAGGTTTTGGTGGCTGTTTTGATTAATATTCACGCCACATCTGCTGGAAAAAGCGATAACATTATTTTGGATAACGTTATTATTAGCCGATAATAAACAACTTATGCCATATAATCCTGATCCTAAGTCGGCTGTGCCGCTCGTGTCCGTCCCAATAATGTTGCCTTCAACCAGGTTGCCTCCTGATGAATTCCCGATAACCACACCGAATATGCAATTCGTTATAAGATTGGACAAAATTTTGCAACCGCTCGCAAAAGTAAGGCGAATGCCCTGCGTACCTAGAGGTGCATTATTAAAATGAAGTCCTTTGACGGTGCAGTTGCTCGCGCCAAATAACCTGATCAAAGCCCCGCTGGTAAGCGAATCTCCGCTGATGACGACAGCGCCCAAATAATATAAAGATTGGGTAGTTGCGTCGATCATAGTCATGGCATCCGTTACATCGGGCAACGGAGACAAAGGGAGAATGACGTACGGTGGAGATCCGTAAAGCACGGGGTTAATATTAAAACGAATAGTATCTGGCCCCGGGGTGGTATTGGCACAGATAATTGCTTCGCGCAAGGAACCGGGACCAGTGTCGGCAGTAGTGATAACAGTGGTGCACGGAGGAGGGGCATCATTTGTTATTGATAGCACGCCCATACCGCTGCACTCTGCCCCATCCGTCACCTCCACCTCGTACGTCCCCAACTGCGGCGCCACAAAACCCACTGTCTCTCCATGCATAAACGGCGCACCTGACAATGTGGCCGTTACCCCAGGATTGCCTTGCAACGCCATCGTCACCGAAGTATAATCGGAGCCATTGAACTGCGGTAAACCGCCCGAAATGGTAAAAGAACCGCTTAAACCGTTGATCGTGATATTGCCCACCGCAATGGCCGGCAGGTAACTGACCCCAATAGCGTCCGTCGTCTGCCCGCAACCGTTCGTCACCGTCACAGCGTAAGTTCCGGCAGATGTGACCGGAATTGTTTGGGTGGTGGCACTGTTGCTCCACAGGTAAGCGCTGCCGGGGTTGCCCGCATCGGGCAGGAGTGCAGCGCCCGCGCAGAGCAGGGTGTCCGCACCGAGGTTCAGCGCAGGAGGATTGGGCGGGTTGGCTACGGAAACAGCCTGGTCATCCGTCCCGGTGCAGCCGTTGTTGTCCGTCACCGTCACGGCAAATACGCCGGGGTCGCTGATTTGAGTCGTTTGGGTAACGGCGGTATTCGACCAGGCGTATCCGGCATAGCCTGCACCTGCGTCCAGCGTGATCGTGCTGCCAGTACAAATTGTAGCGGGGCCGCTGATAACCGGGCCCGGCGGTGTATGGATCGAAACCGTGTGCGTATCCGTGCCGGTGCAACCGCTCGCATCGCTGACCGTGACGGTATAAGTCCCTGAATTGCTGACCAATATGGCCTGTCCAGTTTGGCCGGTTGACCAGGCGTAGGTTGAGTAGCCCGCTCCGGCGTCCAGCGTCGCGCTGCCGCCCGGACAAAAAGCAGCCGGTCCCGAGATCACGGGCATCAAAGACGTACCCATCGTCACCGTTTGGCCGGCGGTACCGGAACAGCCACCCGGGGCGGTCACGGTGACAGTATAAGTACCGGGGACGGAAACCGTAATTGTCTGACTGTTCTGCCCCGACGACCAGGCATAGTTGGTATAACCCGCACCGGCATCAAGCTCGGTGTTGCCGCCCGAACAGAACGAAGTCGCCCCACTGATAACCGGCGTCAACGAAGTGCCCACCGATACGGCTAAGCAACTTGGCACGCTGTTGCCGCACCCGCTTACCACCGACACGCAAACCTGTCCTGACGACGCGCCGGTAAAACTCACGGTAACGGCAGGCGTATTGTCGCCGCTTACGATGGTCGCGCCCGACGGCAAAGTCCAGGCATAACCTGTAGCGCCCGTCACCGGAGAAATGCTGTACACCGCCGTACTGTTTTGACACACCGCCACAGGGCCGCTGACGCTGCCGGGCGTACCGGCAGGCGCTGCGATTGTAACGCCGAGACAGCGCGCCGGACTTTCGCAATAATCCGCCTTGGCCCGGACGCATACATTGCCGGCGCCGGTGTTGTTGAATTTTACGGTGACGCTCACCGTGTTTTGACCGTTCAGGATGGTCGCGCCCGCCGGTACCGTCCAGAAGTAGGAATCTGCGCCCGGCACTGCTGTGATCGAATAGGTATGGGTGCTGCCCTGGCAGACCGTTGCCGGGCCGCTGACGGGACCGGGTTGGGCAGGTCGTGTGCCGACCAAAACCGTCGGGCCATAGTTGCTGGCGCCTGCTCCACAGGCATTATTGGCACTCACCTCCATCGTCGTTGTAGTCGGGTCGGGCCATTTGATTTTAACTGTACTGCCGGTACTGCTGCCGATAAACGTGCCTCCTGTGGCTGTCCAATTGTACGAAGTAGCGCCGGAAACCGGGATCAATATATATGTGCCTGTATCGCCCGCGCAAAGCAGGTCGTCGGTGCTGAGGTATTCCGGCGCAGCAGGCAACAATTTGATGGTGACTGCATTACAGGCGGTTCGATCTACATTACATACTGTAGAAGACGCCTTCACGCAAAGTTGTCCGTCGCCGGCTCCCAGCCAGTCCATTGTAATAGCGGGTGTACCTTGTCCGTTGGTAATGGTGCCGCCGTTGTTGTAAGTCCAGGTGTAGTCATTGAAAGCCGCCTGCGGTGTTACGCCATAATTTAGTTGAGCATTTTCACAAGGCATAAAATTACCCGCTGTGAAAACAGGGTTGGTCGGTATGGCAACTGCAGCGACCTGCAGGCAGGTGTAGGCGCTGTTGCCGCAGGAATTTTGCGCCCTTACGCAGACATTGCCTGCCCCGGCGGTATTCCAACGGATAGTAACATTGGCAGTAGTCTGACCGCTCAGGATCACGGCGCCAGCCGGAGCCGTCCAGTGATAGTTGGTCGCACCATTCACCGGGTTGATGCTGTACGGGAGCGTAATACCGACGCATACGGTTTCATCTCCGGTGATAGCAGCCGGTGGTTCGAGGATTGGAATGACATTGACCGTCTGACAATCAGAAACGGTCACATTACAAACGGATGAAATCGCATTTACGCACAGATTACCGGATGAAGCGCCTGTCCAGTCGATTGTGACGGTGGGAGTGCCTTGCCCTGAAGTAATGGTCGCGCCGGGTGGAGCGGTCCATTGGTAATCGTCGATTGATGTCTGTGTGTTTACGCTATACGATCCGGTGCTGTTTTCACAGGGGGAGAAATTGCCGGAAGTGAAGGTGGGGGTGATTGGTTGGGGGACGACCGTGACGGTAACGGAACCGGATGGCGTAGCATCACATCCATTGGCGTCCGTAGCGCTGCTGATGGTGTAAATTGTTGTATTAGTAGGGGATACGCTCTCGATATGCCCGTTGAAAATGCCGTTCAGCGTTCCGCCCGTCCAGCTGACGTCGTAGGGTTCGACGCCGTCGGAGAAGGTGAAAGTAATGTCGGCGCTGTTGCCGTTGCAGATGGTGGTGGTACCGGAGGGGGTGGCGGTGTATGGGGCACAGGAGGCATCGCAGGTGCAGTTTGGTTGAATCTCATCCGGGCCGGGTGTCATTGAGTTGTCGCACGGCGCGCCTGTTTGGGGCTGGCTGGCGCAAAATTGGGAGAAGTCGCCTTCCCAGGGAAGGAGCGGGTTGTTGGAAAAATTGTAACTGATACCGCAATAAGCAGAGTAACCGGCGGGGAAACAGCCGGATAAGTTATTATTTTGCACATGATAATAGTTTACATTTGGAGCAGTAATATTTGGTAAATTGCCGGATAATTGATTATCAGACAACCATATCGTCTCAAGAAGAGGTAAATTAAAATTGGGGATACTACCAGTAAGTTGATTATCAAATAACGCCAGATATCTCAACAAGGGCAGGTTGAAGTTGGGTATAGAACCCGTTAATTGATTCTCGTGAATAGTCAGGCGCTCTAACTTCGGGAGACCGGTAAAATTGGGTATTTGACCCGATACCCCTGTATTTGTAAATGTAAGGTCGAAGAGGTTTGGCAGGTTAAAGTTTGGGATAGTACCGGTTAAATCATTGATCCCAATGGACAGATACTCTAATGTGGGGAGATTAAAATTAGGAATGGAGCCACTGAGATCATTATCATACAGCCAAAGATAGCGGATACTGTTCAAATTGCTAAAGTTAGGAATAGGACCACTTATTTGATTGGATTGTAGATATAGATATTCGAGAAATGGTAAATTCAAATTAGGTAATGTACCTGTAAGGTTATTGCCGCTTAAATCCAAATAGGCAACCCTGTTGTTGCCATCACATATCACACCGTACCAGGTACACACATCGCAAGTCGCTGTATCCCAGGGTGTTGACCAGCCGGCGCCATTGGTGGCTTCATATAATACTTTGAGTGCAGGTTTATCCGGGTCCGCACAGGGAATGGAACACATGCCTTCCTGAAAACTGCAGAAATTAGTCCAGGATTGAGTGGAAAGGCCGGGGTTATTTGATATATTTCCAATTGTAACCCCAGGGCAAAGATCATGCAATTCTGATGGAATACAACCTTGAAGGTTGTTATTGTTTAAAGCCAATCTTTTTAAACTGCCTAATCCGCCAAGCGAAGGCGGTATTGTCCCGTTTAAACTGCAATTATTGAGTACTAAATCTTCTAGATTGGACAAGTCTCCCAGAGAAGAAGGTATATTACCGGTAAGGTTGGCATTACCATTCAACCATAACTTGACTAAGTTTCCAAGATTACCGAGAGACGATGGGATATTTCCGCTTAAGTTGTTATTATATATGTATAAAAATCCCAAACTACCTAATCCGCCAAGCTCTGATGGTATTGTCCCACTTAGTTGGTTGTTGGCCAAAGAAAGTTCGACGAGACTTCCAAGGCTTCCCAAAGAAGGTGGGATATTACCTGTAAAAAAATTGTCTCTTAAAACCAGATTTGATAAATTGGATAAATTACCCAATTCCGAAGGAATGTTACCATTTAACTGGTTTTTTTGTAGCCAAAGGGCATTCAAATTACTTAACCCACCAAAGGATGAAGGAATTGGCCCTGTTAGTTGATTTGTATCTAATGACAAGCCTTGCAAACCCGTCAAATTCCCAAGTGTTGAAGGAATATTTCCCGTAAGGTTATTATTGCCAAGCCACAACGCTACAAAATTAGGAGTTAAGTTTCCTAATTCAGGAGGAATACTCCCGCTTAAATTATTATTGTATAAATAAAGAAACTGTAAATTAGTCAAACCTCCCAATTCAGGTGGAATACTCCCGCTTAAGTTGTTATCCGGCATGATAAGTTTTTCAAGGTCACTTAAATTTCCAATTTGAGAAGGGATTGGCCCTGTCAAATTATTGCCGGCTCCACCAGTATAAACATCGCAGTCGGCAATCCCCCCCATATCAATACAAGTCACACAACCCTCGGCATTGACTTCAATCCCATACCACGTCTCTATCGGTTGCCCCGGAACTTTCCAATTTGTTTTGTTATACCACCCGGCTCCACCCGTCGAATTATACAACGCCACCAACGCCAGTGAATCCTGTACAGGGTCGCACTGCGCTAATACCCACGAAGGCCGGGCCATCAAACCAAAGAACAACCAAAAAGCAACCAAGTGCGGGGTACATGTTTTCATTGTTATTAAATTTTAATGCGAAGTAAAACAATATCAATAAAATCTACAGTCAGACAGTGATCGGCAGTCAGGAAAAGTGCGTAAATCGATTTTCACGATACTGAATACAAAATTATAAAATCATTTCAACACTTGCACCGCCCCCTTCAACTCCTGCGTATCGGAGAACCCATGCAGACGCAAATTGTAGTAATACGTGGCTACCGGAAGCGACTGGCCGTTTATTCCCCTTCCCTCCCAGGGTTGATACGGTTGCACGTGAAATACGACTTCGCTCCAGCGGTTCAGGATGAAGAGTTCGACCTGGTCTTCCGGGTAAAAAAGGCCGTTGTCCCAAAGGATCGGCAAAGGGTCGAAGGTATCGTTCAGGCCGTCGTCGTTGGGCGTGATGGCATTGGGGATCAATTTCCGGATGTCGTCGGTCAGGTTGCTGCGTACGGCGATATACACCGAAGCCGTGTCGCAAACGGCTTGCAGGCATTCGTCGAGACAAACGGTGTAGATGAAGGAGTCAAGCCCGCTGAAACCCGGAGTTTTTAAGGTGTACGTCAGTGTAACCGAATCCGCCTGCATCACCGAGCCTTTCGCGCCCTGGGTGTATGCGCTCAACAGCGGCGAAAAACCGCCGGGCAATTGGTCGTTGCCAAGCAGGTGCAAGGTCACGACCGGGTTTTGCGGCGTCACTTCGGCCAGGTCGCCGGCCAGCGCCAACCCGGCAGCGATGGCCGGATCGCTGCAATCGACGGGGTCGGAAGGCTGGATAAAACCCTGCGTCGCGGCATCCTGCCCGGCCAGCAGGGTAGCGACGGAGACTTCGCCGACGGAATACTCCACCGTCATGGCAGCGGAGCCAAGTACGTTGCCGGTGGTGTTGACAACTTGTAATTGCTGAGCCCGGGCGGCGGTAGCGGTGAGCAAAAGCAGAAGGATGAGATGGCGCATGTTTGTTGTTGGTTATTGAGGTAGTGTTATTATTCGATTGATTTCGGATGTTTTCCTCCCCCGGCCTGAAGGCCACCCCCTCCAAAGGGGGACAGGCTGCGCGTCCGGCATCGCGACTGAAGTAACGACAAAATACCAAGCCCGGAGCCTGTCCCCCTTTGGAGGGGGTGGCCTTCAGGCCGGGGGAGGAAAACGCGGGTGAGGACTGCCATTGTCGATTCATTATTTGTCATCCGGCTTAATCATCCCGGTTTTCAATGCCTTCACTTCTGCTGCCATACCCAACAACTGCTCTTGAAGCGCTTCCAATTGTTTCTGTTGTTGCTCGATGATGACCTGCTGCTCTTGCACGGCCTTCACCAGCGGCACGGTAAACTCTGCATAGCGCAGACCATACAGATCGTGCTCATTATCAGGCACATCCACCCCGGAAAAGTCGAAGCCGAGTTCGCGGGCGGCTTGTTCGACTTCCTGGGCGATGAAGCCGGTGTAGCGGATGGAAGAGGCTTTTTCCCGGCTTTCGATTTCGAAGAGACTCAGCGTGTCGCCGCGTTCGCTGCGGCGGGCAGTGGTACCGAGAAAGTCATCCAGTTTGGTTATGTCGTATTGATAAGTGACCGGACGCAGGCGGCGGATGAAGTCGAGGCCTTTGACTTCTTCGTGTATGTCAGTTTTGAAGCGAGCATCGGAGAAGGCTGTCCAGTTGACCTGGCCACCGATGGAGGTGATGGAGGTGTTGCCGATGCGGGCGGAGTTGGAGGCGGTGGCGATGGCAATATTACCTAACGTAATCGTATTATCTAATAGGGTATCTAACATTTCTGAATAGTACCCTATACAGGTATTGCGTTTGCCGATTTTATTGTTTTTGCCTGCATTATATCCAAAAAAACTATTGCCATCGCCTGAGGAGTTATTAAACCCCGCTCCTTCTCCGAAGAAGCTATTTGTACGGCCTGTGGAATTAGAACGACCTGCAACATCGCCAAAGAAACTATTGCGGTCGCCCGTAGTATTTGAATAGCCCGCTTCATATCCAAAGAAATTATTGAAACTACCTGTGGTATTAGAATAGCCAGCGCCATGTCCAAAGAAATTATTGAAATGACCTGTGGTATTATAATAGCCAGCGCCATATCCAAAGAAACCATTGTTAATGCCATTAATATTTGAATAGCCTGCATGGGACCCAAAAAAACAGTTTTCACTACCCACTCCATTATTGAAGCCTGCATAGTTTCCAAAAAAACTATTGCCATTAGCGTTATAATTAGAATAACCTGAGAAACTTCCAAAGAAACTATTACCGCCAGATGTATTGTTTAAATAGCCTGCGTAAGCTCCAAAGAAGCTGTTTTGCTGACCCGTCGTGTTGTAGTACCCTGAATTAGTTCCAAAAAAGCTATTTAATACCCCTTCAGAAGTTGTTCCAAGAGTATTTATTACACCAGAATTTCTTCCAACAAAAGTATTAGTCGTATTTTCCCCAAATAATTCCAACCTCCCATCCCCCCACAACCTCATCCGCTCCGTCCCATTCACCCGAAACGAAACCGGCACATCATCCGTCGTCCCAATAAAATCCATCGCCGTATCTGTCCCGCTGTTCCCCGTTAGACTCCACCCCAAACTACTGCTCGCGACCGGCTCCCACTGCTGCGTCGTCCCGTTGTACCGCAGCACCTGCCCGTCCACAGGTGTAGTAGTTGCCACAGGTTTGCCCTGAATTTTCGCCACTGTCGGATTCGGGTATGCCCCGCTCAAGTCACCTCCCGCAGGCCCGCTCGGCGGCAGCGTAGTCGGTATCACCCCGGCAACCAGATCAGCCGTCTGGATAGAGCCATTGGTTATTTCATTCGTGCCGATTGTATTAGCCCCGATTTGCAGGTTGGAAAAAGGCCCACTCAGGTCTCCGCCTGCTTGCGAGGTCGTTGTAATATCGTCAGAAGGGTTGGTGTCGCCGGTATTCGTGACAGTAGTACCGGTGATGTTTATTCCGGCTCCGGCAATATAAGCAGGTGGCATGGGCAGGGTCACGGAGCCGCCACCGCTGGAAAGGCTGAGCGTGTTGTTGTTCAGGCTCAGCGTCTGGATTTCATTGGTAGGGGAATTGTCTGCCGGGGCTGGTGTCGTCACTGTGAAGTTGGGATAAGCGCCAGTAACCGTAGTCGCGCCCGTACCGGTGATCGAAACCGGCTGGTCGGGCGCGGAATTGGTTACTGTAATAATTGCTCCGTTCTGGCTGACGGAGATGCCTGTTCCGGCTGCGACCGAAGTACTCAGGTCAAGCGCCGGTACCCAGGCCGCTCCGTCCCATTTTAATACTTGTCCATTCGCTGCGCCTTGTTGCGCCAATGCCAGTGGGCTGCCACCGGTGCCGTTACCACTCAATGCATTTCCGCTGGTTTGTACTGCCTGGTTTCCCCAGTTGTCGCCCCCACCCGAAGCAGGCAAGGTCACCGAATTCCCCTCACTGATACTCAGTTGATTGCCGTCGACGGAGAGCGTCTGGCCTTCTTTGGCCTTGGCGGCGTAGAGGGCGTAGGGTACGCTCAGCAGTTGCGTTGTGCCCTGCAAAGTATTGTCTATGTTCACTTTCAGGAACTTGTCTCCTCCGGCCCAGTCTATCGCAGCAAAGGAGCCGCTTTGCACCGAGCCTTCCCCGATGGCCAGCATAAACAGACCGAACTGGTTGGTCGTTTTCTGGTGCGTTTCGGCGTACACAGTGTTGCCGTTGACGGAGCCGTCGAGGATGCTGATCTGGATAGCGACCGGCTTGGAAGGAATGGGCTTACCCAGGTTGTCGCGGGCCACGGCCTGGTAGTTGATGGCCTGGGGCGCCTGGGCGAACGCAACCGAAGTAAGGAGCAGAAAAAGCAGGAAGGTAAAGAAAGCGATTGATTTCATATGTTGAGATTTATAGATCGAATAAGTCCGCCATTTCCGGTTTGTGGAGCCGTTTTTGGCTCATGTCCCCCTTGCGCCGAACTCTTACAGGATGTGTTTTTTCGACAGGATTTACAAGATTTACAGGATTCTTTACTTCAAAACAGGTCAATAAATCCTGTAAATCTTGTAAATCCTGTCGAAAAAAATTTTGTCAAAAACCTTGTCAGCCTGTTGGAAACATGAGCCATCTTATTTCACCTTCCCCTTCAACTCCTTCGCCTGCTTCCAATACCCATGCCCCGCGTCCTGCAAAATCCGCTCAAACAATGCCTCACTTTCCTGCGTGTGTTTCCCTTCGGCGATATAGGTCAGCAGGAGCAGCCACTCGGCCTGTTCCCGTCCGGCGGGCGACGCGCCGGCAGCAAGTAAGGAATTGAAAGTGGCGATGGCATTCGGGAAGTCCTGAAGATAAAAGTAGCATTCGCCTTTGAGCAGGGCCGTTTTTTCCCGAATGTCGGCATCAGATGAAGCAGGAGCGGCAGCCAGTGCGCCCTGGTAATCTTTGTCCGCCATACGTTCGAGCATGGGCGCCAGTTCGGCGGGCGCGTCGTTGCCGCCACCGGAACGAACACCGGCAGCGCTTTCTTCAAAATATGCGGAAGCCAGCCCTGCATTGTCCGTGCCGGTAAAAAGGTTTCGTGAAAAGAAGCCGATGACCAGCAATACACTGGCCGCCGCCGCGAGGCGGAACCACAGACGCCGGTTGGCGCCCATCGACACCTTTTTGGCGCCGGTCGCAGTTTCAACCGCCTGCGTTTCTTTTTCCTGCTTCCAGGCGGCGAGGTTGTCCTGCATTTCCTGGCGGAGCAGCAGTTCCATCGCCCGGTGCTCCGTTTGATGCACCTGCACCGCCCGGGCAAGTTCGGGGTTTTCCTGCATGTCGCGCTCGAAAGCCTGCTTATCTTCCGGTGACAGCCGGTCAAAAAGATATGCTTCTATGCGGTCGAAATTTGTATCGGAGATGTTCATGACTTCGGATTTAAGATGTTCTGCAAAAAGGGATTGGCGGTGATGAGTTCGCGCAGCGATTCGCGGCAGCGGAACACCGCTTTTTTGGCCTGGTCGGGGTTGGCTAATCCGCGCGAAGCGGCTACGTCGGCCATAGTTTTGTTTTCAAAATAATACAGTTTCAGGGCGTCGCGGCATTTGTCCGTCAGCTGGCCGAGCGCTTCCTGCAAGGCCAGGTCGCGCCGTTGGCCGGCGTCTTCCGTTTCCTCCAGTACGATATGGTCGGCGACGCTGTCTTCGGAGTTCAGGTCGGCATCGTTCAGGGATTCTTTAAAAACCACCCGCTGCACTTTTTTGGCGCTGTCGCGGATCAGGTTTTTGCAGATACCCAGCAGGAAGGTTTCCGCCTTGCTTTCTCCCCGAAAACGGCCGTTGCGGGCAAGTTCGTCCAGCAGAATGATGCCTTCCTGGACCACGTCGTCGGGCGTTTTGCCGCTCAGGTTGTACGCTTTGGCCCATTCGCGCACTTTACCTGCCACGACAGGGCTCATATAGAGCGCCTTGAAGGCCTGGTTGCGCCTTCGGGGGTCGGCACTGAGGATGGACCCGGCTGATTCATTCGGATTGAGTTGGACGACTTTCATAAGTGAGTGGAAGTTGAGCGGAAAGGGTACCCGTTTAGGCAGAAAATAAATCAGGATTGTAAAGAATCATGCAAGATTTGAAGGATTAACACAACAATTACATTGATTTTAAATGAGTTACATTTCACTGTCATTTATTAACGCGGTATAAATGTATGAACTCCTTTATTTTCAGGCCGGCTTTATGAAATCACTTTTTAGCGTCACATTGCTTTGTATAGCGGTTGCCATGTTGCCGGCGCAACATCGTGATGACAGTGCCGTCGAACAACGGCTCGATGCCTGGCAGCGCATGCTGGAAGGGAAACAATGGGCGGCCGTTGCGGACAGTTGCCAAAACCTGTTGTCGGAACGCCCGCAACACGTACAACCGGTGTTGCTGGCAAGAGCATGGTCCATCGAGGGTCGCGCATTGCGGCAACTCGGCCGTACAACCGATGCCATCGTGGCCCACCGAAAAGCGTTGGCACTGAGGCTGCAAACCCGCGGCCGCCTGCATGAAGAAACGGCAAGCAGTTACCTGCATATCGGCAATTGTCTGCTGGAACTGGGTCGCATCGCCGAGGCAGAAACCATGTTTCAAAACAGTTTGCGAATCTTCAAAAATCTGCATCCCGAAGGTCATCCCGACATCGGAACGGTTTGCAACAGCCTGGCGCAGTGTTATTGGTCTGATGGGCGCTTGTTGCAGGCCGAGCGTTATTTACAATCGGCACTGTCCGTTGCAGGCCGGTATTATCCGCCGCACGCGCCGCAAGTCGTGGAGGGCTTATCCAACTTAGCCTCTTTTTACAGCGAACAACAGCACTTCGACACGGCCATCGCGCTGCTCCGCCGCGCCGGCGCTGCGCAGGCTCTTTCCTCCTCCGTGTCGCCGGGCGACAAGGTTCCGGTACTCAATGTGCTGGCTTCGACATACTCGCGGCAAGGGCGGACCGATCTGGCCGTAGCCACGTGGCGCTCGGCGGCGGCCTTGTGCGATCTGGACTTCACGACACCGCTACGGGTAAAAGGCGATTGTTTGCATAACCTCGGTTTGGGATTATTGGACCTGGGAGATTACGCACTGGCTGAAATGTCTCTGTACGCTGCGCTGAACTGCTTCCCCGACGATCCACCGGCCAGGGGCAGCATTTTTAACGGTCTGGGATTGGCAGCGCGTTACCGGAATGATCTGCCGACCGCGCTGCGTTGGTTCAAAGAAGCCCAAAATGCCTATCCGCAGGCAGGGCATGACAATATTCCCTGGGCGGAATTGGCAGGGGTGTATCAAAACCTCGGTACTTGCTATTTAGAACAGGGAGCGTATTATCCGGCCAAGATTTTCCTGCAAAAATCGCTTTCGATTTTCGATGCCTTACCCGACGGCCATGCAGGGCGTCTGGCTTGCCGGATTAAACTGAGCGAATGTTTCATAAAACAGGCACAACCTGATTCGGCGGCCTATTGTCTGCGACGGGCACAAAAATTGGTCAAAAACGTCGCCCCGGCATCCGTTTTCGCGTTGTATTTTCAATGGGGTGAATGGCATTCCCACCAAAAAAACGCAGTAAAAGCCCTCGAATTCTATCAAAAAGCCGCTGAAATGCTCGGAATAAAGCCAGCCGAAACGGATTGGACGCCTTACATCCGGGAAGCCATCAGTATCAATACTGCGATGAGCCGGTCATGGAAAAGCATCGCGCAGACATCGGGCAGACAGGCCGAATGGCGCCGGTCGCTGCAATACGCACAGGCTGCCACGGCTCTGTTCGGGTCGCTTCAATCGAAATTGCGGGGGCAGGATGCCGGGGCGGAGTTACAACAAGAGTTTTTTTCGGCATACGACCTGACCGTGGAAGCGTGGCTCACATTGGGAGACGAGCGGCAGGCGTTCGCGGCATCGGAGGCATCAAAAAGTCATTTTTTACGCAAATTGTCCGGCGCGTGGGAACTTCAACAACTGATCCAAAACGAACCGGCGGTGCTGGCGGCCGAGCGGCAATGCAGTTACCGGCTCGAATATTTCCAAAAACGGCGCTTCGATCTTACAACCGGGCTTTTACCCGGTCAATACGACGCGCCTTCCATTGCCGCGCTGGACGACTCCATTCGGAGCACGGATGCTGAAAGACAACTTATACGCATGCACCTGGGTCCTGAAGCCGGCTCCGGCTTGACTTCGAACACACCTTCCGTTGCAAGCCTTCAGGAAACGCTGTCGCCCGGACAAACCATGCTGGTCTATCACTGGGGCGACGAGCGGTTAGTATTGTTCCTTGTGCGGCGCGATCTGTTTCAGACTGTTCGCATCCCGCTTTCCGATACGCTGACCAATCAAATCAACCGTTTCTTCCGCATCTGCAGTTCGGAACCCCGATTCGGGCAACAAACATCCGATTATGAAGATTTTGTACGTATCGGCCAAGAATTGTTCCGGACGCTCGCAGGAAAAGCACAGCCCTTGCTGAGCGAAGAACTGCTGATCGTGCCCGACGGCTTATTGTGGTATGTTCCCTTCGATGCTTTGCTGACTCGCCCAACCACAGCACCGGCGCACCGCTTCAAACAACACCCGTATATGTGCCGGGAATACCATATTCAATACCTGCAATCCGCCGGCGTATGGAATGCCGCTCAGCGATATACTTCCTCCGGTCAAACGGAGTTTGAATTGCTGGCCGTCGCGCCGGATTTTGAACGCAACAGCTTAGGATTAAAACCGCTGCAATTCAACGAGGAAGAAGCCTTTTCCGCCGGCAAAATATTGGATGGCGTCACCTGGAACGGGGCCGAAGCGACGGAAGAAAAATTTGCAGAAGCCGCCGGAAGGTATCGCATCCTGCTGCTCTCCACACACGGCCAGTTGAACGACCGGACGCCCGAACGCTCTTATGTGGCGTTCACCCAATACCCTGACAGCGTGGAAAATGTATTGTATGTCGCTGAAATATACAGCCTGGCATTGTCGGCCGATCTGGTAGTCCTGAGCGCCTGCCAGACTGCTTCGGGCAAACTCTACCGGGGCGAAGGGCTGATGAGCATATCGAGGGCATTTCAAATGGCGGGCGCAAGGGCCATGACGGCCTCTTTGTGGGATGTGACCGACTCGAAAAGCCCGTTCATCGTGCGAACGTTTTTGGAATACCTGAAAAAAGGCAACTCCAAATCGAGCGCCCTGGCGCGCGCCCAATGTGCCTATCTCGATGATGCCGCCGGTCTGGAGGCACATCCTTACTATTGGGCCGGTTTTGTTTCTTTGGGCGACAACCGCGCTATTTTTACCGGGATGAAAAAGTCCTGGCTGATAGCCTGCGGCATTGTGACAATGCTGTGTTTCGCGCTGATGTTTCGCGCATACAAGCGAAGGAATGGGTAACATGGAGCATTATCAGGCACCCCGGTTCCCGTTCGTTGACTGCTTCATTTCACCACCACCAATAGGAGGCGGTCAGTTCGATGCTGTGCCCCAGCGTCAGGTATTTTTTGGCTGCGGGTACGCTGTAGGCTACTCCGGCCTGAATCTTATTGTCGTCGCCCATTTTGTGGTTGATGCCGAACTCGACGCTGGCCATGCCGTTGGTTCCATAACCGACACCACCCCATAAGGCTCTTCTACGGTAAACACGCACGCCGGCGTCTATGCTCATCGGGAAACCGGGGATCAGGGTGTTGTACACTCCGCCGGGAGCATACCGAATCCAGGCAGAGGGTTCTATCACCCATTCGCGCTGGTCGGGCAGTCGGTCGCCATAGTCCCATTCGCCGGCCTGAATAAAGCCGCCGATGTGCATATAAACATGCGGCTTGCGGTAAACGCGCGCGGAATCGACTTCAAATTTATTCAACTTGATATTGACAAATTGCGGCACCGACAGGCCGAGGTAAAATTGCTGTCGCACGCGGTACATTGCGCCAAAAGAAAAGTCGAAAAAAAGGCGGTCTTCATACAAATAAGGCACCGGATCGTTCATGTCCCGCAGCCGCAGTTTTTCCAGGTCCAGGTTGGAACTGATGATACCGGGGCTGAATCCTAAGTGGAGGATGTGCCCTCTTTTATAAGGCAACGGAAAGAAAAATGAATAATTGGCGGTCACTGAGGTGTTGGACAGGGCATCGGTCTGGTCGCGCATCACCGTACCGCCGATGCGATGGCCGGCTCTTGTGGTACCCATTTCCGGGCAATACTCGAAAGACACAAAATACGTGCGCGGGGCGCCTTCCAGGCCAATCCATTGCTGCCGGAATGCGGAATTGACCAGCCAGGTATTGTGGTGCCGGCTCAGATACAGTCCGCGATCGATGGCTGCAGGATTGATCATTTGCCAGTTGGAGCGGTAAAAAATGCTCAACGGCGTTTGCTGGGCAGTCAGGTTCGGCGCAAGCAACAGCCATCCCACTATGAAGTACCAATGATTGAATTGTCGCATGGTTGGTTCATTTAAGTTTATAAATGGGGAGATATTCAACTGCCTGGATGCCGTTGGCAACCGGATGCTGGGAATACCCCTGTTTGCTTTTTACCAGATAAGGCACCCTTTCTGCCAGAAAATCTTCGAGTTCTTCCAAAGAGATAAACCCATCGGGGCCATCTGTAGACACGCCGAATTTGTCGTACGTTTTTGTGTCCGCCGCCAGTCGCTGCCCTTCCGGCATGTCAACCGGCGATCCGCTGAACGCTTCGATGATGCACTCTGTGAAGGCGCCGTTTTCCTCTTTGGGCAATTCGTAGGACAATTCGCTGCTCGAGCAGGAAGTGAAGGTGATGGTGGCTTCCGCGACAGCGTTGGCAAGCAGGACGGCATCGCTCAGGTAAGGGTCGGGAGGCGTTTTGGCGGAACCGCTCTGGCAGGCATCGAGGAACAATATTTTTTTGCACCGGATCAGATTGAGGTATTTTTCGATGAGGTCGCGGTAGTCCACCGTTGTGGCGATTTTACGGTTGGCGTCGTACCCCGTCGGCAACAGGCAGAAACGCCCGTCGTCGCGCCGCATGCCGTGGCTGGAAATGTAGATGACGAGGTAGTCGTAGTTTTTGATTTTTTGTTCAAAAAGGTAGCGGTTGACCAGGTCGTTGAACGCCCCTTCGATGGCTTCGCGGGTGGTTTTCTCCGGTGTGTAAAGCGCATCCACATAGATGCGTTCAAACAAACCGTTCCCGGCCTGATCCTGCATCAGCCTGGCAAAATCCTGTGCATCTTTGGATGGAAAACGCAGGATGGAGTCCGGCACGCCGATGGTCAGCAAGTGCAGGTTGGGTCTTTTTTCCTTGTTGTAGAGCACGATGATCGAGTCGCTGCGACCGTCGTCAAACTCAAAATAAATCACGTTGCGGCCGTCTACCAGCGGGACCATACAAGTGTAGGTGTAGACAAAAAGGTCCACTTCGTGGTGCGGTTCGCTCAATTCCTGGCGATTTTTCGGCACGTCGCGCACCACTACGCCGTTCCGAAGCGTTTTGGCGTCGAGTGTTTTCAACTGCCCGTTGGGAGAGATGACGCGCAATTCGACCGGAAAATTGGGATCGCCCGATTCGTATTCGTTTGATTTGGAGTTCCCCTGGCGGTTGGTGTTGGGTTTATTGTAAATCACCGTGGTTTTGCTGTCCCCGGTTTTTCCGCAGGGAACATCAGCCGTGAAATTCAGCGGCGTCAATCCCGGCACTTCCACTACAATCCGCAAGGTCGCCGCACCTGTGCCGACAGTTTTATCACCTCTTACCCCAATAGAAATCGGTTCGCTGCTCCTGGCGTCGATGTAGTTGAACTCCTGCCTGCTGTGCTTGAGCACCATACCGTCCATCGGTTTTTCCACGGTAACTTTGACCACCCCCGAAGCAATCGGCGCACTGCCTGTGTTTTTGAGGGTAAAAGACACATAACCGTGTTCTTCTGCGCCGAGCCTGCCGTCGCCGTTACCGTCGGTTTCAGAGAATCCGATATCCGCGTATTCCATCGCAGCTTGCCCTTTGGCGGGCAATACTTCATCATCCTCCAGGCAAATGAAGCGTACGGCATCACCCTTGCGCAGCGGATCATAACTCGTTCCGGCCAGCAAATACAAGTTAGGACGAATCTGAAACAAACGCTTTACCCGGAAATTGGACTCCCGTGGCAACGGGTATACGCCGCTTTTTCCAAGATCATGGTTATAGACCTGAATAGAATCGCCGGTTCTGCGGTGTACAACCAGCCATTTGTGCCCGCCGGGAGTGGCAATAGGCACCGACGCGTATTCTTCAACACCACGTTCGCCGAACACAACCGTATCCAGGCCGACCCCGCCGGCCCCCATTTCCATCAGCCACACGTCGTTGTCGCCGGCAGAAGTCTTCCAGATTTCGCCTGCCAGCAGCAAGCCGCCTTCGAAAGTGACGGATGCGCCGTGCAATTGTTTGAATGACGGCCCTTTGATGGGCGCGCAGCAACCCAGGCGCCCGCCCTTATCGTCCAGTTGAATCGCCCACACGTCGCCTTCCCGCCCGATGTCGGACTTTCGGGCATTACCGCACAACCACACGCCTCTTTTGGCGTCCTGCAACATAGCGACCAAATCCTGCACGATCCCTTCGCCGACGGCTACCGGTGTTTCGATACGCTTCCCGATCACCGGGAAAACGAGCAAACTGCCTTCATGATGACTACTTCTGGCCGCGATGAGTCCTTTGCCACTTTTTGTCCAGATGATCTTCTCAAAACGCGTGACGTTGTGTTCGTCGAAGGATATGTTCGACAGTTCTTCGCCATTTTCACTAAGCCGGACCAGCCAGCCTTTCCATTCGTCTTTCTTCCCGGTATTCGTTGTTCCAACTAAGTAAAAATTGCCGTCTTTCGCCTCCGCCACGCTGAGGAAAACATCGTCCCGAAAACCGCCGAACATGCGCCGGATCAACAGTTCCCCGCTGAAGGCATCAAAGATCATAAACAAACCCTGCTTACCCTGTCCACGCACGTATGCTTCCCCAACCGCTGCCAGCCGCCCGTCCTTCAGTCGGATCACGTCGTTCAACGTTTCAGGGTACAGGGCAGGATAAAGGCTGTCCCAACTGACCGACACAGTCTGCGCTTGCAGGAGGCTTGTGCCGGTTGTCAGTATCAACACGATCGAAATGTAGTACAAGTGTTTCATGGCGCAAAAAATATCAATTGAGATAGATATTATGACTCAGACTTTTATCCATACATCACGTTTGACAAAGGCTCTGATTTTGGTCTCAACCGGCTGGAGTTCCACCTCTTTTCCCCGCACCAGAAAACCGAAGCCGATACCGGCAGTCAGCCACCAGGCCCAGGGATTGGCCGGCCCCAGGATCACGCCGATGGCCGGTAAAACGATACTTACGACGATCGCCAGTGCATAGCGGTCGCGCCCCGTCCCGACGACAGACTGGCTTTCCAATGGTATCCGCTGACCATCCACCGTCTGCACATTGACGGCCCGTAGCGTGACTTTACCGGGGCGGCCAAAAATGCCGGAGCGGCGCGTCGTTACCTGTCCCTCCCCGTATCGTCCGGTGTTGATCACTACAAAATCGTCCACCTTCACATCTAAGTATACGCCCAACCCGATCACTGCTACCGACTGCGCCATGTCGGAGGAAACACGTTCTTCCAGGACAAGCGTTACCTCGGTACCCTTTTTCAGCAGTACTTCTTCCCCGCTTCTTTGGGCCGGTATCCCCCGGTGCAACATGGCTGCCCGATGGTCTACCGGCACGCTGGTGAAAAACAGGATAAAAAGTCCCAAAACTGCTGATTTCTTTTTCATAATTGATGTAATCTGCACGGATTTAATGGTGTAAATGAGTGGGGTAAAAACCGCTGCGGTACCCATCCGGCGGCAGGAAAACCAACGCACCGAAGTTTCCGGCGGCCTGTCAGAGCGAAAAAGGAAAGCCGCCGGTCATGCCTTTTTTCCATTTTTCAAACCCGGTAATTTTTTCCGCAAAAAACGGGCACCTCCTTCCGGTGACTTCCACTCAGGGACAAAACAAAAGCAAATTTTGAAACATCCGTTCATATCAAAAGAGATTTTTATGAAAACTTCCGTCATCACCTGTCTCCTCCTTTTTGTATTCTCAACCTCAGCCTCCGCATCTGTCGCTCCGGCGCCTTTAAACGGCAATAAAACCCTGCCCGCCGGCACCCTGGTCATCCTCGAAACGACCGAAAAAATCGCCTCCGATAAAGTGACCGTAGGCAAAACGCTCCTGTTCCGCGTACGGATGAACGTGGTGGTCGACGGCAAAACCGTCATCTCCAGCGGCGCGCTGGCCGTAGGCCGCGTGAAATCCATCACCCGCGCCACTTACAACAACCCCGAAGAGATCACCCTCGAAGTGCTGTACGCCCAGGCCGTGGACGGTCAGCAGGTGGCCCTCAACGGAGCGGAACAAACCTATCGCGGTATGTTCCCGAACGAAAGCACGGATGTGGAGCCGGGTCAGACGATCACGGCAACGGTGATGAATAACATCAAGATTGAGTTATGAGAGTTGAACGAGGAGCAAGGAGTGAGGAGACTAACCTAAATCATTTTTCACTTCGCGTTGGATGGTTTTAAGCATGTACCAGTTTTTAAGCCCTCTACAAACCATGTTTTGATTGACGATTGCCGATTACATGATTACATGATTGTTGATGTATCCGTAGAGTACTCCACAATTGTTGTCTACTCTACGGATACATCAACAATCATGTAATCATGTGAGATGGTCTAATTTTTCCGCACACAAAACTCTCTTAAATTTGTGTCAAGATGGAAAAACAAACAAAGATCAAAATGGTCCGTCGGAAGTATGATGAAGGCTTCAAAACCGAAGCGCTACGGATGGTCAACGGAGGTCGGAGTGTACCGGATGTAGCCCGCTCGTTAGGTATGAGCGAAAACCTGTTGTACAAATGGCGAACAGAACAAAAAACCTCGTATTCGCCGGAAGAATCCAGTCGGGACGCCGAAATGGAACAACTTCGCAAGCAATTACGGCAGGTTGAAATGGAGCGGGATATTTTAAAAAAAGCCTTGGCTATCTTCGGACGAACGACATGACACTTCTCTATAAAGTAGTACATGTATTATCGGCCGAGTACGCAGTCCGAGTTTTGTGTACGGTTCTAAGTATTTGTTTTAGTTCGTTTTATGTTTGGAAACGAGGCAAGAGTTACAGCCTGAGTCCGATCAAAACGGCATTAGCCGAGGAGGTCAAAACGGTTTTTGTGGAACATCGACGGCGCTACGGGGCCCGGCGTATCAGCAAGGAATTGCAAGCACAAGGGTTTGCGATCGGAGGCTGCCAAACGACCACATTGATGCGACAACAGGAATTGAAGGCTATACAACCCAAGGGTTTTGTGCCGAAGACAACAAACTCGAATCATCGCCTGGGACGTAGCCCAAATTTGCTACTGGATCGGCCGGCGCCGAGCCGTCCAGGTGAGGTTCTGGTAGGCGACATCACGTATATCCCACTGGCTAACGGCTCGTTTCTGTATTTGGCTTGTTGGCAAGATATGTTCAGTCGAGTCATCGTGGGGTGGGAATTGGCCGATCACATGCGGAGTATTTTGGTTGAAAACGCATTAAAAAAGGCCATTAACCGCAAAGCGTTGCCAAAAGGCTTGCTTGTGCATAGCGACGGCGGCACTCAGTATGCTTCCGAAGCGTTCCGAAACCTGCTCAGACAACATGAGTTTTTGCAAAGCATGACCCGTAAAGACAACCACTACGACAATGCAATGGGAGAAAGTTTGTTTAGCCGATTTAAGGCTGAATTAATGGAAAAAGGGGCTTTTAATGACTTCGACGACGCCTACACAGAGATTTTTGAATACATCGAACTGTACTACAACCGAAAACGCCGACATTCGGCAATCGGATATGAAATTCCAGAAGTGTTTGAGCAAAAATGGTACGCTTCGCAAGTACCTAATCCAATCTGATCAATGAACTTAAGCCCCAGAATCAAAACCAACCGAACCTTATCTCTTTACAGAAAAGTGTGCGGCGAAATTGAGCCACCTCAATGTAATCGTCAATCGTCAATCAAAATAAGACCCTTATAAAAGCCTCATTCTCAAAATTTGCCAACTTGACTAATAACTTGCCTGACATGAATCTTCAGTTTTACCCTCGCCTTTTTCTTTTCATGGTTGCCTTCGCCTGGGGTATTGCGCTGAGTGCGCAGCCCCGGGTCGAAGCGCCCCACATCACGATTGAAACTCCTGATGCTCCGCTTGTTTCGCTGCACCTTGCCGGGCTTCCGCGCCCCGGTGCGGCACCCGGTCAGCGGGTCTTTTTCACGGTGCAGGAAGATGTGTTCCAAAATGACACCCTGTTCATCGCTGCCGGCGCTCGCGCCAAAGGTTGGATCCGTGACATCCGGCAGACGGATACGACGCTTTTTTTGACAGTGGAAATGGAGGCGGTGCAGATGGTGGAGGGAGAGATGATGGGGTTGGTGAGGGAAGTGGTTTCGATGGAGTTCGATTTGGAGAAGGGCGCATGGAAGGATGTTCCCTTTTTCGTTCAACTGAAGATCGCCAAAGCCGCAGCGGATAGTGCAGAGGAAGTAGGTAATGTTTTCCGGGTGCCGTAGCATATTTTAGTTAAAAAAATTACTTTTGTCATCGCTCAAATGAAATTAATCACATTCAAACCAGTGAATAATCATGGGTTCTTCCTTCCGTACTTCGCTGCTTCTCGTATTTTTCTGGTTAGTTAACTGCCAAACCATCAATGGACAGCCGTGTCCCTCCGACCTCGTCCTGACCATCCAGAATTATTTCTGCAATTCCGCCAACCAGACCTATGATGTGACTTTTACCATCCATTCGGCTGAACCGTTGACGGATGATCCCTGGTATTGGACTACAGTGACGCCTGATGCGGGTTCGCTTACATCACCGTGTCAGTTTATTTATGAGCCGGGCAACCCAAGTTGTAATTACACGGATCCACCTAATTTTCAATGGATCTGCGCCTGTGATGGACAGACTTGGGAAGTCAATGGCTATCCCAATTTTGCGGATTGCACAGGTTTGGCAATAGTACAGAATGGCCCTTGTGATGGGACCTATCCGGTGCAATACCTGTTATCCGACATACCCTTGGGCCAATCGGTAAATCTATTCGTAACTGTTACCATTGCTATCAGCTTGCCGGATGTGGTTTATCCTCCCTGCGAATATAACCTTACTATCCCTGCCCAACCCGGCCCTAATGCACCTGCATCCGTCACCGGCCCTAACACAACTTGCGGCGGCGCTACCCAAGCCTACAGTACCGGTACCGTTGTGGGTGCTACCTCCTACCAATGGACCGTCCCCGCAGATGCGACCATCACCAGCGGACAAGGCACCAAAAACATTACGGTCAAATGGGGTAATACTTCCGGCCAGATTTGTGTTGCAGCACAAAACGCCTGCGGTGTGAGTACGCCCACTTGCAAAAACGTCACGATCACCCCGGCTCCGGTCGTCAACCTCGCCAATGGCCTCACAGTCTGCGGCAGCCCGAACGTAACCCTCGACGCAGGCAACCCCGGCAGCACCTACTCCTGGAGTACCGGCGCAACCTCGCAAACGATACAAGCCAATACCAGTGGCTCCTACCGGGTCACCGTGACCCAAAACGGCTGTTCCGCCGCCGATACGGTTGCGGTCAGTATCCAGCCGCCGATACAGGTGACAAATATCACAAACAACGGATTATCAGGCTCCTTTCAGGTATCGGGCGGCTTGCCGCAAATGAATGGAAGCAATTATACGAATGTGTCGATGGCTTTGCAAGGCAATCCGGGGGTTATGGCGACTGTGACGGGCGGGCCTTTTACGCAAGGCTCGACAGTGAGTTTTACGGCGCCGCAGGCGGGGACGTATGAGGTGGTGGTGACGGATGGAGGTGGGTGTAGCGGGAGTGCGGCGGTGGTGGTGACGGGAGGAGGGAGTGTTACAATCTCAGGAAAAATACTAACTTCATATGGGATACCCATTGATAGCGTTTTAGTAAGTTTGTTCAGCGAGGGAAACCTAATTGACTTTCAAGTAGTGGATTCAGCAGGTGGATATAGTTTTGAAGCATCTGTGGGAAGCCAAGCTACAATTATCCCATACAAAAATATTAATCATCAGGAATGTATAACTATCTGGGATATTTTGCGAATTAAACGATTTTTACTTAACATTCAGTTATTGCAATATCCATATTCATACATCGCTGCTGACGCTAATAAAGATTCAGAATTTAGCCTCGTGGACATCGCTCAGATATCTGGAGTTCTTACAGGTTTTTTGGACACCTTTCCCTATAATAATTCATGGCGTTTTGCTGATGCGGAATATACGTTCCCCCAAGGCAATCCATTGTCATTACCTTTTCCAGAGGCACTATCTTTTGACAGCATTACGACAAGTGTCTCCGATGCTGATTTTATAGGAATTAAGATCGGAGATGTCAACAACTGTCAGCAACGCCTTGATTCATCCATCCTACAAGTTAGTATAAAATCTGATACAGTTATGCCTGGAGCAACTTGGACAATGCATGTTAATGCCTATAACTTTAAGCAAATACAAGCTTTTGAGTTTGCTTTAAAATGGGATACAGCTATTTTAGAATTAGATTTGAATAGCGTAGGGCCATTTATGTATAACCTTGATATTTTAGGCCCCGGTGTTGACGGCATCTATAGCTATAAATTAAATAACAATACTATAACTATCGGCTATGCCAGCACATTTTTTGCATTTAATATGCCGGATGGCGATTCATTAATTACGCTTAACTTTTTAGTAAAAGGAAATCCGGGAGATTCATCGTTAATAGAATTTATGGACACGCCATATATTCCACTACAAGTTATAGATACTTCTTTGCAAGCATTCAATATCGGAGTTTCGAACGGCATTCTTTATGTACAGGACTCACCCTTCACCCCTGAAATGGTGCCTGTTCCTGGCGGCACCTTCACCATGGGCTGTACGCCGGAACAAGATACCTGTAGCTTTTTGGAAAAACCTCCCTATACCGTGGGTGTCTCGGATTTCGCTATCGGTAAGTATGAAGTGACGCAAGCGCAGTGGGAAGCGCTTATGGGTAACAATCCAAGCCTTTATACTTCTTGCGGCGGTAGTTGCCCGGTAGAAACTGTCAGTTGGTACGATATTGCCGTTTTTTGTAATCGTTTGAGCGAGCAGGAAGGTCTGATGCCATGTTACTATTCTGATGCAGCGTTTTCCCAGGTGTATGGCAAAGCCGGTAATACTTGGTCTTTGCCCAACAGCGGCGAAGTATATTGGAAACACAGCGCCGACGGTTATCGTATGCCCTTGGAAGCGGAATGGGAGTATGCTGCACGTGGAGCGCAACTTAGCCAGGGATACAAATATGCAGGTGGCAACATACTGGATAATGTGGCTTGGCACACCGGCAATTCCGGTAATAATCCTCACGCGGTAGGCACCCGCCAACCCAATGAATTGAATATTTACGATATGAGCGGCAACATTTACGAATGGTGCTGGGATCCGCGCGACAACAGTGATTTTTCCAACGCTCTGGCGTGTGAGCCTATCGGTACGGGCTATATCAACTCCCGGTCGTGGAGGGGCGGATCTTTCAATCGCTCCGGGTGGTATTTGCGTATTCCATACCGCAGCAACGTCAACAATCGCGATGCCAGGACTAATCATTGCGGGTTTCGCCTTTGCAAAGGGGCACTTTTCCCCCCGGCATGTAATTTAGCACTACAGTATCCGCCGCCCGGTTCAACCGGCGTACCTGTGGATACAAATTTGCAATGGTTGCCACCCTCAACCTGTGCGGAATACTACATCTCTATTGGTGTTACCCCCGGCGGCTCGGAACTGGTTAATAATGTGGATGTAGGCACAGCAACATCCTACCTGCCGGCCCAGCCTCTACCTTCCGGCGACACGATATACGTGCGCATCACAACATATAACGGGATAGGAAATGCAAGCGGGTGTCAGGAGTATTGGTTTGTGACGGCAGGAAATAGCGGGTGCAATCCAGTTAGTGATTCGCTGGAATTGGTAAAGTTATATGACTCAACAAATGGGCCGGGATGGGCCACTAAAACGAATTGGAAAATATCAGGAAAACCAATTAACACCTGGTGGGGAGTAACTGTGAACACAGAAGGATGCGTCACAATCTTATCTCTTCCACATAATCAATTGAGTGACAGCTTGCCCAATTTCAATCTGCCCAATCTACAGTTACTTGTTATGAATAATAATCAATTAACTGGAGGTATTCCCAACTTAAATTTACCGAATTTGAACCAACTTTCTCTTCAATACAATGATTTAAACGGTGATATACCAAATTTCGACTTACCTGATCTGCAATTACTCGCTCTAAATAATAACCAGCTAAGTGGACCAATTCCCAATTTCGACCTGCCTAGTTTACAACATCTTGCTCTTTCTGGAAATCAGTTAAGTGGTAGTATTCCCAATTTTAGCCTGCCTAATTTGCAAGGCCTTGTTCTTAGTTCCAACCAATTGAGCGGTAATATACCAAATTTTAATCTCCCTAATTTAATAACGCTTTATCTCGAAGCCAACCAATTAAGTGGCAATATACCTAATTTTAATTTGCCCAATTTACAAAAACTCTGGCTCTATATCAACCAATTGAGTGGTGATGTACCCAATTTTAACTTACCCTATTTAGAACAACTTTATCTTCATCATAATCAGTTAAGCGGAAGCATACCTAATTTCAACCTCCCAAATTTACAAAATCTCTACCTTTCCTCTAATCAATTGAGCGGTACTATACCTAACTTTAATCTTCCTAATTTAAAAATCCTTCATCTCCACATCAACCAATTAAATGGTAAAATACCCAATTTTGATCTTCCAAGTTTACAAAATCTCTGGCTTTATTCCAATCGGCTAAGCGGTAATGTGCCCAATTTTAATACACCGAATTTAGATTATTTCTGGTTGTCTGACAACCAATTAACATTTTCTGGCCTTCCCTACCACGTCAGCAAGAATTATATATTTTTTGATTATGCTCCTCAGGACTCCATCTTCTTAGACACCCTAATTATTCGCACTGTTGGACAAGGGCTGACAATAGACCTTGGTATAGATGATACCCTTATCACTAATCAATACCATTGGTACAAGGATGGTAATCTTTGGATACCTCCTTTTCCAAATTCAGTAAACTCCAATAAGTTGACATTTAACGATTTGCAATTCTCAGATGACGGAATATATCATGTACATGTAACCAATCCTTATGCCCCGGATTTGACCCTTATTGGGCGCAAAATCACACTCCAAATACAAAACTGCGCCATCCCCAATCCGGTCATTTTCCCCAATCCCACGGAACAAGCCTGTACAGGCGATAGCGTTACCCTCAATCCGGGCGTCTGGAATGCCTACAGCTGGAGCGGCGGGCAAAGCAGCCCATCCATTACTGTCAATACACCGGGTAACTATATCGTGACCGTTACAGACGTAAACGGATGTATTGTCGCTGACACTGTTGCCGTAGTTTTCAATCAATCGCCCACCCCCACCGCCACTTCCCCCACCCCATCCCCCTGCGCCGGCGAAACCATTCTCCTCTCCGCCACCGGCGGCACCACCTACACCTGGTCGGGCCCCGGCGGTTTCTCCTCCAGCCAACAAAACCCGCAACGATCCAACGCGACCACGCTGATGACCGGCAGTTATATCGTCACCGTCACGGACGGGAACGGCTGCACTGCTGTTGCAGCTACCCAGATAATTGTCCACGCATTGCCCACTGCATCCATAATGTCCCAACCCGATTATTGCGGACAGTTCAACGGCAGTATCGACCTGAACGTGGGCGGCGCAGCGCCCTTCACCTTCGATTGGCTCGACCTGCCCGGCGCCAATGACCCGGAAGACCGTACCAATATGGCCGCCGGCTCTTATATGGTTGTTGTGACAGACGCCAACGGCTGCTCGACGGCCACCAACGGCATTGTTCAGGCGAACAACACAACGCCCAACGCCAATATCGGCGCCGCACCGGCTGCCGCTTTGCTCACTTGCGTTACCACGGCAGTGCAACTGACCGCCACCGGCGGCGATACCTATCAATGGTCCAACAACCTCGGCGACACCGCAACAGTAACCGTGACGACCCCCGGCGCCTATCAGGTCACCGTCATGGACGGCAACGGCTGCACTGCGTCGGCGACCAAAACGGTCACGCAGGACACCATTGCTCCGATTGCATACATCCTCCCGCCGGAGATAACGGAACTGACTTGTTTTATTACCACCATCAGTTTGACGGCTACCGGAGGCGGCAACTATGCCTGGTCGGGAAATGCAGGCACGACTGCCAGCATCACGGCGGACGCGCCGGGTACCTATACGGTCACAGTCACCGATCCGACCAACGGCTGCTCAGCGCACGACAGCATCCAGATCACCCAAAACGCCGAAGTGCCGGTGGTGATGCTGGCGGCGGCGCCGGGCGATACGCTCGATTGTGTGACAAAAACGATTCAGTTGACTGCTACGGGCGGCGACACCTACGCCTGGTCGAACAATGCGGGACCAGACTCAATAATAACGGTAACGACGCCGGGTGTATATGTGGTCACGGTGACCAACGCCGCCGGTTGCACCAACGTCGAATCCATACCCATCGCGCAAAACACGACCACACCGACACCCGTCATCGGCATGCCCCCCCCTAATGGGCTTGATTGCAGCGGCGGAACCGTTATGCTGACCGTCAATGGTTTATACCAGGCTTATCAATGGACGGGCGGGCAAAATACACCCGGAATTATGGTCAACACACCGGGAACTTACAGCGTCACAGTGACGGGGGCGAATGGCTGCACTGGCATCGATTCACAAAGCGTGAGTGCATCCGGTGCGGTGGCTGTAAACCGCACGGATAAACTGTGCATGAACGGCTCTATACAAATCGGAGGTCAGGTCTTCGATAAAAACAACGATGAGGGACAAGTGATTGTGCCGGGCGCAGGTCCCGATTGCGATACGGTGGTGAACGTCGCTTTGTCCTTCTACCCGGCTGCTGCGGGCCAATCGCTGGATGTCACGCTGTGTCCCGGCGAAATGTACGATTTTAATGGACGGATACTGTCGCAGGCCGGGGTGTATAAAGACACTTTGTACAATCAGGCCGACTGCGACAGTGTTTACCTCACTTTAAAACTCGGTTTCAAATCCCTGCCCTCTTTCGCTGCCGAAGCCGACAGCGCGGTGGTCACCGCCGGCGAGTCGGTTACCGTTCCGGCGATGGACAACGACGACATCCCACCGGGCGGAGGTGTTAGCATTCAAATTCTGACGCAGCCGGCATCGGCTGTCGCCTCCCTGAGCGGGACAACAAGCATCGGAATCGCCGTGCCGGATATTCATGCTGTGGGATACGACGCCATGTACTATATTCTGTGCTACAACGAATGCCCTGCATCCTGCGACACCGCGCCCGTTTTTATCCGGATTTTACCTTCCTGCCTGACACAGGCGCAGGCAAAAATACCCAGCGGTATCACACCCAACGGCGACGGGCTCAATGACGAATTTGATCCACTGGAAGTATTTGACACGGCGAATTGTACGCAGATCGGCTCAAAATCGAGCCTGGTCATCCTCAACCGCTGGGGCGAAGTCGTATTCAAACCGGATGGCTATGAAAAATGGGATGGGGGGCAAAATTCGGGGAAATTACTACCGGCCGGCACGTATTACTATATGCTTCGGGTGGACGCGGCGGACGGTGAGGTGGTTGTGAAAGGAGCGGTGAATTTGTTGCGTTAGTAAGGTCTTGTATGGACTGTACTACCTCGGCTATTGCATCAACGCGCTCTACCGGACCTCTGCAACCCGGCGCCAATGATTTACCCGGAGTTTATGTCGCATGCGCGGTGAGACAAAGAATTTGTGCGTAAATAGAATACAAATGACCGGAAAACAAAAACGACCTGTTCGGGTTAAGCCGTACAAGTCGTTGAAAATCAGCGGAGAGGGAGGGATTCGAACCCCCGGTACCCTTGCAGGTACGTCTGATTTCGAATCAGGTGCATTCAACCGCTCTGCCACCTCTCCTTTATCCGCCGTAGCCTTGACGAAGGCGGGTCGATCAATATAATTCCCACCTTGGCGAAGGCGGGTCGATCACTTCTTGACTACAACAAATGCTTCTTCACAAACGCCCTTCCCGAACCGGACTTCAAATACTGTTCAAACTCAAAAGCCCTGCTCCGGTCAGGAAATGCGCAACACCAGAGCAATTTTACAGGAAGTCTGTCTTTTGTTACTTCCACCCAACCCTTTTGATGCCGGTTGATTCGTTCTTTTAGATTACCCGTGCATCCGGTGTAGTGATCGCCGTCGACACAATGAAGGATATAAACATAAAAGAATTTGGCGTTTTCATCAAGAGGTTCGTTTTCATGCATGGCAATTCAGTGGTAAAGTATGCTACCCGCCTTCGCCGTTTTTTTAAAGCGTTACGTGCTTCAATTTATGGCAAT
>CXWJ01000287.1_pt1 | contig 176304 bp, 151 predicted proteins | sample 590841 | NCBI WGS metagenome assembly CXWJ01 (sample SAMEA3498367, study PRJEB10139) | wastewater metagenome | biome: wastewater treatment plant; material: activated sludge | place: Austria | collected 2015-01-21 | reverse complement strand
GTTCCGTAGAGGACACTGCGGCTTCCTCCGTTGCGCCCTCTACGGAACACTCTACGTCTCCCCTCCCTTCGGGGGAGGGGTTGGGGGTGGGGTTGACCCTCAGCACATTCACCCTGTTCAGTGCCGTGCGGAAAGTTTTCAGGTCGCGGTTATTGATGCCCAGAACCGGGAAATCGAGGTGTTGTACTTTGGTCAATTCTTCCGCGTCGTGTACTTCTACCAATACACCCATTCCCAAGGATTCGGCGGTTTTTTTCAAAAAATCCAACTGCTCCGGCTCCAGAATGGCCGCAATGAGCAGGATGATATCCGCGCCGTGCAGTTTAGCCAAATAAATCTGAATGGGATCGAGGATGAAGTCTTTTTGAAGTAGCAACGGTGGAGGGCTTGCCCGCCGGAGTTTTAACGAAGGCGGGTGGAGGGTTGCTGCTGCCAGTTTCAGATCGGCGTAGGTTCCGCCAAAAAAAGGTTCGTCGGTGAGTACGGAAATGGCGCCGGCGCCCGATTGGGCGTAGGAAAGCACTTGGGCGGGCAGATCGGCGTCGCGGTTGATCCAGCCTTCGGAGGGGCTTTTTCGTTTGAATTCGGTGATAAAAAACGGCTGTCCGGCGGCGCGGTTTTCGGCGAGGGCCTCATAAAAACGAGGCATCATGGAAGTGACCGGGTGACTTTGAATCATCCGGACACTCAGTTCGCGCAGGTCGTGTTGTTCGTAAAGCCGCTCAATTTCCTGCTTCTTGGAATCGACTATTTTTTCTAAAATATTCATTTTCACCATTTAAAATCAAAACCACAAATTATTATTTCACTCCGTTTCATCCGGTTCTTCCTTATTTGGCATGCCAGCATTTTGCTTATCAGTTTTCCAACGGTGAGTTACCAGGGTAAAAAGCAAGCTGGGTACAAGGACTGGTAATAAAACAAGAAACACAATCAAGAGCATACCAAATATGCCCATGAAGAATTCCGTGATGCAGTTCATAACATTGTTTGATAAATGAAAATCCAAAAATACTGAAAGGAAATGTACTGAAAGCGTTGTGCTTTACCCGCCAACACGGCCTCGATAGCATCGCGTTCCGGGAAGTTTTTGAGCACCAGATACGACTCGCCATTTTGTAAATTTCTGGACTGGTACGTGTTGCCTTGTGTATCGCGTTCGGCAATCGGCGTGCTGCTGCCCGGCACAAAGCGGTTATCCATAAAAACGATGATGCCGCCGGGTTTCACCAGTGAATTTATTTTGTCTGCAAAACCCTTGAGTTCTTCCATTTTGATGTGCGACCAGATGAACCCTCCGAATAGTGCATCATGGAGGTGTTCCGGCTGAATGTGATACAGGTCCGCTGCTTCAAATTGCACATTGTTATTCGGATAGTTTTTATTCCGGGCGATTTCCAGCACACTTTCGTTGATGTCGGTCGCCAGTACGAACCGGGTGGTTTGGGCAATTTTTTCTGTCCAGAACCCTGTGCCGCAGGCGATTTCCAACACGTTTTTATCTTTGAAAATTTCCTGAAGCAACTTTGTCGCAGCGGTCAAATCGGACTGCCGTTCCGGTTTGTAGTAAATCGCTTCATATTCGGCAGCGCGTTTAGCGTAGTATTCGGTGAGGTCGGAACTCATTGAACTTCTTGTTCTGCGAAAGAAACGTATTGTTTCAGGATTTCGCCCATGACACCATCAAAAATCAAGCGCTCCATTTTCTGGTACGCATCGGAAAGGGGTATTGCTTCCACAAACCTGGCATAGATAAAAGCGGCATTCACCGCAACCAACTTGTAATGATCGGTCTCCGGCACCCCTGCAAGCATGGCTTGCGCCACCGACAGGCACTCGTCCGGACTGGCGGCACTCACCGCACCGAATGGCAACGGATCGAGGCCGAAGTCTTGCGGAGTAACCTCGTAGTCCAGCCTGTTGCCGTCGCGGTATTCGAGCACCCGGGTGGGCCCGCTGACGCTGATCTCGTCCAGCCCATCGTGCCCGCGCGCCACGATGACGTGGCTTTTGCCCATTTGAATGGCGGTTTCAAAAATCACGTCCATCAGATCGGCAAATGCGGTTCCGATGAATTGCCGGTCCGGCAAATAAGGATTGACCAATGGCCCCAGTACGTTGAACACGGTCGGAACGCCGATCCTGGCCCTAACCGGGGCAAAATGCCTGAAAATAGGATGCACATCCGGCGCAAAAACAAAGGCGAGGTTGGTCTCTTCCAGACGTTGACCGGCCAGTTCCGGTTCGAAGCGAATGGGCACGCCGAGGCTTTCCAGCAGGTTGAAACTGCCGAATCGCCCTGCTGCCGCCCGGTTGCCGTGTTTGGCGATTTTCAGGCCGCAATGTGCCAGCAGCAGGCTCGCCAGCGTGGAAGTATTGATGCGCGGAAGGCCGGAGCCGCCGGTACCGCAGATGTCGATTGGGGATTGGTTGACTGGGGATTGGTTGACTGGTGATTGGTGAATGGTTGTCGGAGTGGCGAAGTCCATGAGGACATCAATGAATGTTTTTAACGCACTGGCATTGCGCAAGCGGTGGCTGAGCGAAACGAGCAGGATTTGTTTCTGGTCTTCGGAGAGTTGGCCTTCATCGACGGCCTGGAGGAAAGCGCGGAGGGTGTTCGTTTCGAGTGCCGCCCCTGTTTGCAGTTTGTGAGAGAGGTCGTGGTAGATGCGGTTGCCCGAAGCGAGCCGGCCGGCCACGACGTTGCGGAGCATCTGCATACCCACCTGGTTTTGCATGCTCAGCACCGATTCAGGGTGAAACTGGATGCCCTCGATCGGCAGGCGTTTGTGGCGCACCGCCATGACCGTGCCGTCGTGGGATCGGGCGCTCACTTCGAGTTCGGGCGGGATGACGTCGCCGGCCCAGGAGTGGTAACGCGCCACGCGGCAGTCCTGCGCCAGGCCCGTGAAAATGCCTCGCCCGTCGTGCTGGATAGGCACGGATTTACCATGCACAGGGTCAATGTTCGCCAAAGTGCCACCGAAGAACTCGATGAGCGCCTGGTGGCCCAGGCACACGCCGAGGATGGGTTTTTCGCGGTAAACCCGGTCGATCACACGCATCAGATTGCCGGCATTGCGCGGCACGGATGGCCCGGGCGAGAGCACCAGCAGGTCGAATTGTTCCCGGGCAATCGTTTCCGGATCGGCAGTGTTGCGATACACTTTTACGGTACAACCCAACTGGCGGAAAAAATCCACGAGGTTGTACGTAAAGGAGTCGAGGTTGTCGAGTACGAGGAGGGTCATGTGTTGTTACAGGGGAATGAATTTGTTAGCGGGTACTGAAATAAAACTTTTTTGAAAAAAAGTTTTATTTCAGTACCCGCTAACAAATTCATTTACAGTTTATTAAGCGTAAGGTATATTGAATTGGAGTGCGGGTTGATTGCTTTTTCGTAGTGCCTGTCATCGTTCCGGCAACAAAATGTATTGACGTATCGGTACGGTGGTACAAATATTCAATAAAAAACTCCGGGGGTGCAAGTGAGCGGAGCAGATTTTTTTTGGAATTGATTCGATTCGGCAGCTAACGCAGCCGATACTTACAAGATGTGTACTTTTGCCCGCCTTTTTTCACAACTATGCTGCTTCAGGGAATTGTACTGGGACTTTCGCTCAGTTTTATGGTCGGACCGTTGCTGTTTGCCATTTTACAGGCGGGCATCGAACGCGGGTTTCGCGCGGGGTTGGCCGTGGCCGGAGGCATCTGGTTGAGCGATGTGTTGTACGTGCTGGCGGTGCTGTTCGGTCTGGAAATGCTGGCGGCGATGACGGCCCTGCCTGGGTTCAGGTTGTGGGCGGGACTGGCGGGCGGAGCGTTGCTGGTGGCATTCGGAGTGGGGAATTTGCTATCGCTTGGTCTGACGACTCCAGGTCGTCTGACCAATAAGCAGCGGTCAGACGACCTGAAATTACCGGATCGGGGTACCCCCTCGCAGCGGTCAGACGACTTCGATTCGTCAGACCGCATGCTCACCCCAAGGCGATATTCCGCCTACTTCCTCCGCGGCTTTCTCCTGAACACCATCAACCCGTTCACCGTTTTTTTCTGGCTGGGCATCACCGGGGCGGTGCTTATTCCCAACGGCTGGAACGATGCCCAAATCCTGATTTTTTTTGGCGGCATGCTCGGTACATTGGTGCTGACCGATACGTTAAAGGCTTATGCAGCCAAGCGTATCCGTAGTTTTCTCACGCCCCGGCACACCACACAATTGCGGCAAGGCATCGGTGTGCTGCTGATCGTGTTCGGGGTGGTACTGGTAGCGAGGGTGTTGTGAAAAAGGGTTGAGGAGTTGAGAAGTTGAGAGGGGGGCTCGCTTAACTTCTCAACCTCTCAACCCTCTCAACCCTCTTAAACCCTCTTAAACCCTAAATTCAACGTCATTTTTAAGCAAACTGTCAAATATCGGTTTTTGGCACCATGAAAGTTCTGAAATTTGTAATTCCCGGGGATATCCGGACACTGACTTCAAAGATTTTATTACACAAACAATTGACCATGCGCCAATTCTGTACGCTTTTTATCGCTTTCGGGTTTATTTTTCCCGTTTTTTCTCAAAATAATTACTGGAAACCGGTGAAACCGGAATCCATAAATTTGCCGGCTGTGGCAGAACGAAAAATACAGCCGCTCAAAAGCAATTCGTTTGAACTCGATTACGCGGGACTGAAGGCTGCTTTATCGCAGGCTCCAATGGAATTCACACCCGAAGCCAAACAACAGCCGCTGACAATGAGCCTGCCGTTGGCCGACGGCTCGTTGCTCGACTTCCATATTTGGGAATCGCCTGTAATGGCGCCGGAACTCATGGCCAAATTTCCCGAAATCCGAACATACGCCGGAAGTGCTGCCGACGGTTCCGGCCTGATCGTCAGGTTGGGCGTCGGTCACAAAGGTTTTCACGCCTTCATATTCAGCCCGGATGGCGGCGTTCAGTCTGTACGCCCTTATTCAGAGGATGCGGGCAGTGGCTATTACATGAACTATCGCATGGAAGATTTGCCAAATGATCCGTCATTGCCAGGCAGACAATTTATTTGTGGTGCGGACGAACACAGCAGTTTGCCCCTGAGTTCAGTTGCTGCTCCGGGCAATAAAACAAGCGTCGTTGATCGTAATGCCGTTGTCACCCTGAGAAAATATCGCTTTGCCGTAGCGGCGCAAGGAGAATACTCAGTGTTCCATGGCGGTACGAAACCACTCGTCCTGAGTGCAATTGTAGAAGGCGTTAATTTCATCGCGGCCATTCAGGAGCGCGATTGGGCCGTACGACTCGAACTGATCGCCAACAATGATGAAATTATTTTTCTGGATCCGGCTACCGATCCTTATTCCGGAGACCTTGTCACAAGTTGGATGAACCAAAACCCCGCTGCAATCAATCCGATTATTGGCACAGGCAGTTATGACATCGGCCATGTATTTTGCAGGGTGACGAATACGCCCGGAGGTGTCTATGTAGCCGGTTTGGCTGAACTTGCTTCGGTTTGCACGCTGCTGGCCAAGGCACGGGGAGGGTCGTCCCTGCCCAGCCCCACCGGAGAAGATTTTTACCTGATTGCAGCCCATGAAATAGGACATCAGTTTTCCGCTACGCATACCTTCAACAGTTGTCCGCCATCGGCAGATAATGTTTCATCCTCGACCGCTTATGAACCCGGAGGCGGCTCCACCATTATGAGTTATGCGGGTACCTGTGCTCCGGACATCGTTGAAAATTCCCAGCAGAGCTACTACCATATAGCCAGCATTGAACAGGTTGTCAATTTTCTGACGCAGGGAGGCGGTAATACATGCGGCGAAGCCATTGTCACCGACAATACCCCGCCTGAGTTGAGCATACCGCTTACAGACGGATTTTACATACCCATCAGCACCGCTTTTAAATTGGATGCCGATGCCACAGACCCGGACGGAGATAACCTGACGTATTGCTGGGAAGAGTTCGACCTGGGGCCATCCGGCCCTTTGGGACAACCTACGCTCACCGCCCCCGCATTTCGTTCCTTCGAACCGACGGATGAATCGGCGCGGACTTTTCCACGCCTGACTTCGATCGTATTCAATCAGCAAAATGATACGGAAGTGCTTCCGACCTACAGCCGGGAATTTAATTTCAAATGCACCGTACGCGACAACCACCCCGGATCGGGCGGTGTGGCTTCCGATGCCGTAAAATTCTATGCCACCGACCAGGCCGGCCCCTTTTTAATTACATACCCCAATACCAATTCGGTCGTCTGGAATATCGGTGAATATCAAACAATTACGTGGAACGTAGCCAATACCGACAAATCGCCTGTCAATTGCAAAACCGTCAACATCTGGCTGAGTCTCAACAACGGCTTAGTCAACCAGGTGCTGCTGGCATCCGGGGTTCCGAATACCGGCAAATGCTGCATTCAGGTGCCGGATAATTTGACCAATACTGCCCGTATTCGTGTTGAGGCCGCCGACAACGTATTTTTCGACATTTCCAATGCCGGCTTCAAAATACAGGCTGCCACGCAAGCCGATTTTTCTATATGCCCCGCGGTTTTTGGCACACTTGCCTGCACACCTGCGGTGTACACAACGGAAATCAGCACCGGTGCGGTACTCGGGTTCAATGCATCCATTACACTCGAAGCAACCGGTCTGCCTCCCGGCGCTACGGCCACCTTCAGTCCCAATCCTGTAGCACCCGGCAGCAGCTCCACGCTGACAGTCGATTTTTCAGACGGAACAGCGGAAGGAGCCTTCGACCTGACAGTATCGGCGACGGCCAACGGCAACACCAAAACATCGGTGATTGCGTACAATGTTGTGCAAAATGATTTCTCCGGGCTTGCGCTACAAACGCCCGTCGATGGCGCCCAAAGCGTCGACATCGGCCCCTGGCTCTCCTGGAACGGCGTGATCGACGCCGATCAATATGAAATACAGGTAGCGACCAGCCCCTCGTTCGAGGCCGGGACGATCCTTGCTGCAAAATCCGACGTTACACTGGATTCATTTAAAGTGCCGATTCTGCTGGCCGAAGGTCAGGTGTGTTACTGGCGCGTGCGTCCGAAGAATACCTGCGGCAATGGCGCATGGACCGCGCCTTTTGTATTTGTTACCAAGGTACAGAATTGCACAAGTCTGGCTTCCACCGATTTACCTGTAAACATCTCTTCCAACGGTACGCCCACGGTCACTTCCAAGATCACCGTGTCGGGCCCAGGCGCATTGCTCAGCGATGTGAACGTGAAAAAAGTACAGGGTAACCACGCGTTTTTGTCCGATCTGGATGTACAACTGATCAGCCCGGCAGGTACCGGCGTGTCGTTGTTCAAAAACAAATGCCCGGGTTACAGCGGCAATTTCAATATCGGCTTTGACGACAGTGCCATTAGCGCATTCGCTTGTCCGCCGCCTCAAAACGGCGCTTATGCCAAACCTGCGCAACCCCTGAGCGCCCTGGCCGGTCAAAACTCGGGAGGTATCTGGACTTTGCAGGTAAAGGACAACTCGATCGGCTCCGGCGGCCAGATCAGCGGCTTCGAACTCGAATTTTGCTCCAGCATAGCGCTGAACGCGCCGTTTATCGTGAACAACAATACCTTGCAGGTGATGCCAGGCGCCAATGCAGCCGTCAGCGATAATCTTCTGAAAGTGGATGATGCGAACAACGGCGCCGATCAACTTATATTCACCATTGTTACCGTACCGGTGTACGGCGATTTGCGCATTGCAGGCATCCCCCTCCAACCCGGCGCCCAGTTCACCCAAGCCGATATCAACAACGGCTTGCTCCGCTATTACGAATACGGCTTCAATACCGGCACCGACGACTTCAGGTTCTCGGTTACGGACGGCGAAGGCGGACTGGTAGCGGGCACGTTCAACATTCAACCGTTCCCGCTGGGCACGGGAGAGCCGGGTGGCAACATCGCTTTCGACCTCGCGCCCAATCCGGCCGGTGAATCGGTGCGCCTTTTCGTCAGCCAGCCGCTCGATTCGGACAGCCATGTGCGTCTTTTCAATATCGCAGGGCAGCTGTTGCACAGCTGGACGCTTCCTTCAGGCGCCACCATGCTCCTGCTCGATGTGGCCGATTTGCCGGATGGCATTTACGCGGTCGCGGTGGAAAATGCAAAAGGCAGCGGTGTACGAAAAGTGGTTGTGCGATAGATTGTGAGGCTTTCACACAAGTTTTATTTCTGACAGGATTTACAAGATTTACAGGATATTTTACTACAAAACAAGGCAATTAATCTTGTAAATCCTGTCAAACTTTTGACTTGTAAGACGGCCTCAACCCTTGAACCCTGGTCTTTAACTTGCTGCCTTCGATGTCAAAAACTTCAGGCACTGAATGCAGCGATTGTCCGGAAATTGCCCCCTATACCCTGTACCTAACCTGCAAATTTTGAATGTTTCATGAAAAAATTTACTTTCTTACTCGCGCTTTGCGCCTTCGCAGCAGCACTCACCGCCCAGACTGCGAACTTCTTTGAACCTGTTTCCGAAAATGCAATCCCCTTGCGCGATGGCCTCGAACGCAGCGTTTTCCCAAAAAAATATCAAACCTGGCGCCTCGATTACGCCGGGATAAAAGCGGCTTTGCAAACAGCCCCACAGGAATTCACCGCGGCAGCGCGTGCCCATACCTGTGTGATCAGTCTTCCGCTGGCCGACGGTACTATGGAAGAATTCGGCGTTTGGCAGACGGCTATCATGGCTCCTGAACTGGCGGCGCGCCACCCTTACATCCGTACGTTCGCAGGCGAGTCGTTGCGCACACCGGGCCGTACGGTGCGATTGAGCCACACGGCACGCGGGTTCCGGGCGATGGTGCTCCAGCCCGATCTCGGCGTGGTGTACGTAGACCCTTATGTGGTTGGGCTGGACGAATACTGCATTGTGTATGACCGCGCTGAATTGCCGCAGGACGCAAGAAAAAAACTCGGCACCGGCTGGATACCCGGTAAAGATGCGCCCGTTGTTGCCACGACCGGAGCACCCTTATACACCCCTCCCGCGGAAGAACGCGGAACACAGATCGACCCCTTAAAACTCAAGGTGTACGACTATATCGCTGCTACCACCGGGGAATTCTCGCAGGACCACGGCGGCACGAAGCCGCTGGTTTTTTCTGCGGTGGTGGAATATACCGACCGTGTAAATGCGATATACGAGCGCGACGCCAACCTTCGCCTCAAACTCATTCCTGCCAGTGAAAACGTCGTGTTTCTCAATCCCCTGACTGATCCATATACCGGCACGACGGTGCAGGATTGGATGGGTCAAAACTCCGACGTACTGAATTTTTACTGCAATTTCAACTCGCACGACATCGGTCATGTGTACGCCCGCTATCTGGGAGGGTCCGCCATCGGGGTCGCAGGGGGGCTGGGAAATGTCTGTAGCGCCAGTAAAGCCTCCGGTTGTTCGGCCTGGTATGGCGGCACCGATGATTACGGCGATGGTTTTATCGGCGTACTCGGCCAGGAGGTGGGGCACCAACTCAACGGCGGCCATACCTGGAACCGCTGCGGTGGCGGTGCGGGTCGTCATGGCAATTCGGCCTTCGAGCCCGGCAGCGGCAGCACCATTATGTCGTACCATGGTTCTTGCGGCAGCGACAATGTCGACGGCAATTCGATTCTTGGTTTTCACTCCGGTTCCATCGAAGAATTCAAACTGTTTTATACCCAGCAAAACGGCAATACCTGCGGCGCTTACCTTCAAGGCGCCAACAACCCGCCCGTTGTCACCCTGCCCTACCAGGATAACTTTTTTATCCCTATCCAAACGCCGTTCGAAATGAATGGCAGCGCCACCGACCCCGACGGCGACACATTGGTATACAACTGGGAAGGCATCGACACGGGGCCGGAAGTGCCGCTGGGCGAGCAGGAAGCGGCTTCTGCTATTTTTCGCACATACCCGCCTTCTTCGTCAACCAACCGATATTTCCCCCGGTTGAGCACTATTCTGAACAACGAAATTTATAAGGCCGAAATCCTGCCCGAGTACACCCGCGACGTAACGTTGCGTTTTGTTGCGCGCGACAACCGTGCCGACGGCGGCGGTGTGGGCTGGGGCGACGTGGCCTTCAAAGCATGGGGCGATGCGGGGCCTTTTCTGGTGACATCACCCAATACTGCCGCCGATGTATGGCATGTCGGAGAATACGTCAACGTGACCTGGGATGTGGCTAAAACCAACCTTCTGCCGGTGAATTGCCAGACCGTCAACATTCGCCTGAGCACCGACGGCGGCCTGACGTACCCGATCACGCTGGCATCGGGCGTGTCGAACGATGGCGGCCAGTACGTATTAGTGCCCGATAATATAACGACCAAAGCGCGAATCAGGATCGACGCGGCGGACAACATATTTTTCGATCTGTCCAATGCCAATTTTAAAATCCAGCAACCCTCGCAGCCGGCGCTGACAATCGGCCTATCGACGGATGCCGCCCAGGTATGCCTGCCTCAGGGATTTACGACCGAAATATTGACCGCAGGCTCATTGGGTTTCAACAATCCCGTATCGCTGGAACTGACCGGCAATTTGCCTCCCGGTGCAACGGCTACTTTTAGTAAAACAACGCTCAACCCGGGAGAGACCAGCACCCTCTCTGTCGATATGAGCGGTACGACCCTGGAGGGTGCTTATACCTTCAACGTGCAGGCGACGGCTACAGGAAGCCCGGCATTGATACGTCCGATTACCTTGCAACTGGTCTCCAACGATTTTTCCGCCCTGACGCTCCAGTCGCCCGGCGACGGCCTCACCGACCAGGCGCTTGCCCAGATTTTATACTGGAATGCCGTCCCCGATGCGGTGACGTACGACGTACAGTTTTCCGACAACCCGTCTTTCTCGACGATCCTGTCTTCCAAAACGGAAACTTCGGTTGATTCCTTCAAAATACCATTTTTGCTGGAAAAAGGCAAAGCCTACTATTGGCGTGTGCGGCCACGCAACGAATGCGGCATTCACGACTGGATGGAACCGTTTTTCTTCTCTACGTTCGCCGAAAATTGCTCGGTAGCCGTCGCCAACGATTTGCCCAAAAACATCCCTGCCAGCGGCACGCCTACCATCGAATCAAAAATCAACGTGAACACCGGCGGCATCGTCAGCGACGTTAATGTGAATCAAATCAAAGGTTATCACGAGTTTTTCGTCGAACTGGAGGCCACCCTTATCAGTCCGCAAGGCACCGAAGTCGTGTTGTTCAAAAATAAATGCGGCAACTACAACGGCTATTTCAGTATGGGCTTCGACGATGATTCGCCGGGCGCATTTCCCTGCCCCCCCGCCAACAACGGGCAGTTTTACAAAGCGCAAAACCCGCTCAGCCCATTTTACGGGCAAAGCAACGTCGGTACCTGGAAGCTGCGGGTAAAAGACAATTCGGTCACCAGCGGCGGCATCCTGGAGATTTTCAAACTGGAGTTTTGCACCTCCGTGGCGGTGACGCCGCCATATATCGTCAACAACAACAAACTGGTTATCCAGCCTGGCGTGAACGAGGTGATTCCACCTGCCTTGCTGCTCGTGGAAGATGCGAACAATACGCATGCGCAACTCCTCTTCACACTCGTGACGGTACCGGAATCCGGCTTGCTCAACCATGACATCAACGGCGCGCTGAAGCCCGGCGACCAGTTTACCCAGGCGGACGTCGATGCAGGTTTGATCCGTTTCTACGACTACGGCAGCAGCGACGGACACGACGGCTTCCGCTTTACCGTGAGCGACGGCGAAGGCGGTTTCCTCGGTACGCCGAAATTCATCATTCAGTATCCCGGAGTCGGCACGGACGAACCCGCGGCAAATGCCCTGCAATTCAGTCTGTTCCCCAATCCCGCAGGCAGCAACGTCTGGCTTGCGCTCGACCACCCTGCCGGTTCCGATGCCTGGGTCAGTGTGTTCAACACTGCCGGGCAATTGGTACGGACAGCGACCTTACCGGTCGGGACAGATCGCCTTCAAATGCAGTTGGGTGATCTGCCCAAAGGGATTTACGCCGTTCGGCTGGAAGGAGAAATGGGGGCGGGAGTGAAGAAACTGGTGTTGCGGTAATAAACTTTCTTGAATTTAACAACAAGAGAGCGATGGGGAACCGTCGCTCTCTTGTTGTTTTCTCCGCCGCTTACTTGCCCGCCGCCGACAAATGATAGTTCGACAACTTTGGTAACGGATGCGAATCTTTACTTCGCAGTCAAATGGAAAATATTGTTTCTTACTACGACACCCTTGCGCCGGGATACGACCAGTCCCGCTTCGGCAACACGTATGGCCGGTTCCTGCATGCTCAGGAACATCGTTTGTTGACCCGTTTGCTCGACCGCACTTCGCCGGCGCACACACTCGACCTTGCCTGCGGCACCGGACGTTTGCTCGGATTTGCCGATACCGGTCTCGACCAAAGCCCCAAAATGCTGCACGAAGCACGGCTGAAACACCCCGGCAAAAATCTTGTCATCGGCGATGCCACGCGTTTGCCTTTCCCGGAGGATTCGTTCGACGCAGTTTTTTCTTTTCACTTCCTGATGCACCTCGACAGGGAACAGACGATGGCCGTTTTGGACGAGGCTTGGCGTGTGTTGCGCCCCGGCGGGCGTTTGATCCTTGATTTTCCTTCGAAAAAAAGAAGGACACTCAGTGGCGGGCACCACAACCGTGATTGGCATGGCTCGAACGCTTTGGATTTGCAGGAATGGGCGGTAGTGTTGGGCAGAAAATGGCAGATCATTGATTGTCAGGGTATTTTATTTCTGCCCATTCACCGGCTCCCTGCCCGTTTGCGTTTGCGCTTGTTGCCTTTCGACACCTGGCTGTGCCGTTCCCCGCTCAAAGAATACGCCTCCTACCTCGTACTTTGCCTTCAGAAACAATGAAAATCTGGAAAGCAATCAAACTTCAGGTACGCCTTCTGCTGCGGACATTGCGCGATCTGCGCGATGGGGTCGGGGGAAAACTTGCACGCACTTCCGGGTCGGGGAAACCAGACTTCCGGCAGGCTCTTGCTCTGAGTCAACCTATCCGGTCAACCGCAACGCTGGAAAATAAATTGACCAATATCCGCCTTGCCTGTGCGCGCATCGAACCTGTCGTGGTGCGGCCCGGAGAAATTTTTTCCTTCTGGAAAATCGTCGGCAGACCTGCGGAGCGCAACGGATTCCGTCGCTCCCGCAACATCGTCAAAGGGCAACTGAGCGAAGCCGTTGGCGGCGGATTGTGTCAGGTGTCGGGTATCCTGTACCACCTTGCTTTGCTGGCCGGCCTGACTGTGACGGAACGGCACTCACACTCGCTCGATATTTACCGGGAAGAAGAACGGCATACTCCTTTGGGCGCCGACGCGACGGTGGTATTCGGTTACAAAGACCTTCGGTTAAAAAACGATTTCCCTTTTCCGGTCGCTTTTTCGTTTGAGATCACTGATAACCAATTGACCTGCAAACTCTTGAGCGATGTTTCCATTCCGGAAAATAATATCGAGTTCCGGCGCGAATCTTTTTCCGGACAAGAGAAAGTGTCGGCGGTAAAGGTGCTCGATGCCGGCGAAATCCTGCTCGAGGAATCGTGGTACCGCAAGATGGAAGATGCCGGGAGACCGGTTGCAAATGCGGGTCGAGTCCTTTGAAATAAAAAACACAGAGGCATAGGGACACAGAGTTCCAAATAAAACCTCGTGTACTCTGTGTCTCTGTGTTCAACAACGCTCTACACCCGCACCACCATCAACTTCCCGCTCTGCATCCTTCCGTCCTTCAAAATACGAATGGTGTAAAAACCGGCCGACAGATCACTGACGACGACGTTGTGCCGGCCGCCCTGCGGTTTTTCCAATTTCCGTACAGCTTTGCCTTCAGCGTCGTAAATCGTGACCGACTGGACGTCGAACGGCAATTCGAGGGTGAATTGGGTCACGGCAGGGTTGGGGTAATAAAATGCCTGCCATTTGGTGTTTTGCTGCTGCTGTTGCGGATCGTCGGCAAAAAGGATCTCCGATTTGCCCTCGCAGGTTTCGATGGTGGTGTACTCGGTGATGAGACGCACGAGCAGTTCGTTCAGCGGTTCTACTTTGTATTCGTCCGAAGTCGGCTCTAAGTGTTTGCCGCCGATACCGGAGTGGTCGGTCAGAAAAACGTAGGTTCCGTTGGTAGCCAGGCCAAAAAATTTCATCAAAAACTCGGTGTCTTTCTGGATGCCGCTGGCTGCCACCGGCACGATGCGGATGCCGAGCCGGGCGGCTTCGCGGATGCTTTTTTGCAGGCTCGCGTTCACTTCCGGCGTCTGGTGCGGGCTGGCATCGAGCACGAGAAAACATATCCGGGCGATGGCATTGCCGCTCCATTTTTGACCAAAAATCGCTTCTTCGAGTGCGCTGTGTACGGCTTCAGGGTAGTCGCCCCCACCGTCGGCGTCTTGTTTTTTGATAAAATCCACTGTTTTGGAAATATCAGTGGAAAAGCCGCTGTTTTTGGTGATGTAGGCATCGCTCTGGTCGCGGTAGAACACGGTGCCCATGCGAAATGCCAGGTCGGGATTGCGGTTTTTGGCGCGGTTGATCACGTCGAGCAATTCCGTTTTCAGGTATTCGATCTCGTCGCCCATGCTGCCCGTCGCGTCCACCGCCCACACGATGTCCACGTTTTTCGGGGCACTACACTCTACGTTGATTTTCAGGAAATTGATGCCGTCTTTGGCGGATTTCAGCGAGTTGAAATCGTATTTTTTGCCATTTACCCAAGCCTCTGCCGTGAGCAAATTTCCCATTCCTTTGGGAGAAGGGTCGTTGGCGGTGCTGAAAAGGTCCGACCACAACTCGGCCTTCCCGGTGTTGTCCGTCCGTGCTTCCCACACGACGGTTCCGTTGGATTTCAACTGCACCACTGCATCCGATACCGGGAAGTCCTGTTCGTTGGTCAGCAGCACGGTGTAGCGATGCTTTGGGAAAAAACCGTACATCTTTTGATACGAATCAATTTCCCCGTCGGCGAGCAGTTCCGTCCAGTGCCGGTTCCAGTTGTGCAGGTCGTTCCATTCGCCGGCAGTGAGCAGGCCGGCGCGGGGCGTGGGTTGGGTCGGGCCGCCGGGCGGCGGCATCACTACCTTGTCGTCGGCAATTTCGATTACTTCTTCGGTTGAGATTTCCGGTTCGGCTGGTTTATGAGCCAGTTTCTTATCGTACGTATAGTCTGAATAGCCGTGCAATTTCTTTTCGCCGGCTGGAGCAGGTTCGCCCGCAGCGGGCTTTGCTTCAGCAGCTGCTTTCGTTTTTGGTGCGGTTGCCGGTGTGGGCTTCGCTGCCATTTCCGACTTTTTGGCGCGGGAAGCGTCTCTTTTGGCTTCGGCAGCGCTTTCTTTGGCTTCTACCTCACTTGCCGGCCGGAGGGTATCGTCGGCAGAAAGCATTGCAACACCTTCGGTTTTTTCAGATTCCTGTACCCCAGCCGTATGTCCGCTGACGACTACTTCTTCCAGCATGGAACCGGGCTCCAGGGTCAGCGCAAGTTCATTTTCTTTACCTGCGATGATTTGCACACCCGTCAGGCGGCGGGCGACGTAGCCGGTGTAGGAAAATTCCACATCATAGGTACCGGGGTCGATTTCGAGGCGGTATTTGCCTTCGGCGTCGGTGGTGGTTGCTTTGATCAATTCCCTGTTTTTCAGGATTTTAACAGTAGCGCCGATCAGCGGTGCGGCGTTTTCGGCGTCTTTGACCGTGCCGGTCAGGGTGGTTTTTGGATCGATGGCGGCGAGACCGATCATGCAGGCCGCGAGCAGAAACAGGAGCAATTGTTTCATAAAAAGGAGTTTGAACACAGTAGGGTGATAAACGATATACTCCTTGATGCTCGTGCTGCGGCGATTGCATAAATATGGGTGAGGTAATTTACTGCCGCAGCATTTTCCCCATTTTCCAAACCAACGACCACTCCTTTTGCACCCGGAAATAAGGTTTCTGCTCCGCCCCAAATTGCCGCCGCACCCGCTCGATGGTGCGGATCATGCTCCCTGCAAAATCGAACACCGGTAGTTGCAGTACTTCGCGGGTGAAACGGATCGCTTCCCAGGTCAGCAGGATGCCCGCGCCCGATTGCCGCAGTGCCGGGTTGTCGCCGGCCATCAGGTACCAGGCCGATTGATTATCCCAGGCCAAATAGGCAACGGAGTGTATGGCCCCGGTGTTCCGGTCGTTGGCAAAAAAAATGGCGCGCCGGCCCTGGCCCACTAAGGCTTCGTCGAGGCGGCTCATCAGTTCGTACGATACCGGCGGATCGAGGCCTTTGCGTTCGTAACTCTGGTCGTGGATTTCAAGAAAATCGTCGAGTGCGCTACTCTTTTTAAATGCTGTTTGTGGTCTGAAGGCTCCCCTTGAGGAGGGTAATGAGGGTGATGCGACCCCTACCTCTACCGCTTCCAGCGCCTTTGGAATTTTCTGGTTTCGGTAATCGGGTGCGAGGTTTTTCCAAACTTCATCCAAACCACTGACTTCCAACCGATAAGAATACCGCGTTGTTTGCCGGAAGCCGCGCCAGTGGAGGGGCAGCCAGTTTTGGGCGGTGTAGTTGAAATCCTGCTCGAAAGCGGCGAGTCCGGTCGGAAGTCGGTCGAGCAATTCTTCCAGCAGGGATGCTTCTTTGCGCGTTGTGCGCCATTCCGGCAACAGGTAGGGCCCCATCATGCGGGCAAGCGGCGGCATGGCGATGTATCGCCATCCCCATTTTTGTTTCAAAAAATAGGGCCACACTGCCACGATTTGTCCGCCTTTTTCCACTAAAGCCGCATCCCATTGACCATCTGCACACACGGCATCGAGGTACCAGGGCTGCATAAACAGCGGCAGATCGGGAGGTGCAGTGTCGCAAAATCGGGTGTAAGTGTCGCGCCGGGTCATGCACAAAGGTGTGAGAAAATTTGTCAATACCGGTAATCATCAATTTGTGGTATTTTTCACCCGAAAACAATACCGTTGCCTAACCATATCTGACACCATGCCCACTCCCCTCCGTATTGCACTTGCCGACGACCAGGAACTCTTTATCGAAAGCCTCAGCGCCTTGTTTGCCAACACCAACGGCGAAATAGAAGTCGTCTGGAACGCCCGCAGCGGCGAAGAAGCCATCGAAAAAGTACAAGCGCAAAAGCCCGATGTATTGTTGCTCGACTATTTTTTCAGGGGGAAAAACCTCGACGGCGGCGAAACCTGCCGGTTGCTGCGGCAGGAATTCCCCGATCTCGGCATTCTTATGCTGAGCGTGAGTTGCGAAATCGCCGTGATCCGCGAATCGCTTTCGAAAGGCGCAAACGGGTATGCTTCCAAAGAAATCGGTAAAAACGAATTATTGAGGGGCCTGCGCGCGGTGGCGGAAGGCGAATATTTCCTCGACCAATCGGCCATGCAGGAAGTAATCCGCGCCGTGATCGTACCCAAATTTCAGGACAAACCCGGAACCCTCACCCGCCGCGAACTGGAAGTTGCCTTGTTATACGTGAAAGGAAAAACGATCAGGGAAATCGCCTCCGCGCTGTTTATCAGCGAGGATACGGTAGAAAGCCATATCAAAAATATCCGCTCCAAGACGGATTGTTCCAGCCGTTTCGAAGTGGGTGAATGGTTGAAAAAGAACGGGTTGTGGGAAGAATGAAAGCAGTAGCAGTAGCAGTTGGCAGTAGCAGTTGGCAGTAGCAGCGACCGTACTGCAAGTCGGGATGGCAGATTTACCTGCCGTAGCTTCAGCGAAGGCGGGTCAGTTCAAGGCAGTTTGAGGAATTTCAATACTAATATATGTGCCTTTGCCCGGCGACGAGTCCAGATGAATTTTTCCGTGCAGTACTTCCACACGGGTCCGGATGTTGGATAAGCCGATACCCTCGGTGTCATTTTTTGACAAGTCGAATCCCTGGCCGTCGTCTTCTACTGTCAACAGCATATTTCCCTCGTCTTCAAGCAGTTGCAGGTTGACGGTTTTGGCGCGGGCGTGTTTCAGCACGTTTGCCAGCAGTTCCTGCGCGATGCGATAGATATGGATTTTTACCAAATTATTGACCTCGTCCAAAGGGAAATTGGTATAGAAATGCACCGCCAGCCCCGGCTGTGCCTGCTGCATACGCACGGCCAGGTCTTCCAAAGCGGTACGCAGCCCCGTCGTGTCCAATGATTTTGACATCAGGTCGTGCGAAATGCCCCGCACCTCCCGATAAGTTGTTTCGAGGTCGTCGGCGATATCGGCCATTTTTTGCGCCAATGCCGGCTCTGAAGACAGTTCGTCGCGCAACGCGTCCATCTTCATGTTGATGGCTGCGAGGTTGACGCAGGCGCCGTCGTGCAATTCGCGGGCGATGCGCTTGCGTTCGTTTTCCACGCCCAGAATGAGTGCATTCAATCCTTCTTCTTTGGTGCGGGCTGCCCGGAGCTGGTGTTTTTGGTTTTTTTCAATCAAACGCAGGTAGCGCCGCACGGTAAAATTGAACACCAATACTTGTTCGAGGAAAAAGGCGAGGATAACAAAAGGGGAAAGGAAAAAAGTGTTGGCAATGCCAAACGAAGCCAGCAAGCGGTCGGAAATGTCGAAACCCGATGATCCCCAACCTAAGTGTTGGAGCGATGTGATGGTGACACCGATAAAATTGAGCGCTATCACCAGCAGCAACCAGGAAAACCGCCGCCGGCTTTTGAACAACAATTCGCGCAGCAGCCAGGCAAGCATCGCCAGACTAAACAGGAACAAAAAACCTACAAACAGGATAAACACTTTGCCTGTAAATATACCCAGCAACAGAATAACCAGAAACACGCCGATTGCAATGTCGATCAGGCGGTTGAAACGCGGCGCTATTTTCGGCAAATCAAAATACAAGCGGAAAAACTGGATGCCGAATATGAGGCGGAGATTGTTGAGCGCCATCGGCACAATGTGTTGTAAATCACCATTATTTTTCCATATGTACATGAATCCTAACCCTAAATGTGCCGGTATGAACAACGCGGTGAGCAACACATAACCGAAGTAATACCAATGAAACGGCTGTCTGGAAACAATGATAAGGATGGCCAGCAGGATGAGGAATAAGGCGCTGAAGACATAAAAAATGGTCATCATAATGTCTACCATCCATTGTTGATGGCCGCCTTGAGTTCGCTCCTCCTCGGCAAATATCAAAATGCGCAGGTGCAGCGGGGAATTCGACTGAATGCGCAGGTAAAACCAGGCGCTGTCGCCCGGGGCGATCCGGGCAGGAAAAAGAAAATTGCGAAAGTTTTTGTCGTAACGGGCGGAAAATGCATAATCTGTGCCGGTCACACACATCGTATCTGCCTGACTATGAAGCGAATAAAAAGTAATTTGATTGATAAACGGATTGACTATCTCTATGAGGAAATCCTCTTTTACTGTGCTGTTTTTCACCGCAAAACGCAGCCAGTAAGTGTCGCGGGCGTCTCCGATAAAATTGCAGCAGGGATTTTTGGTTTCGAAATAAGTGCCGGGTAAAGATTGCGCTACCCGGTCTGCCGTAATTTTTCCCTTCATTTTGTCTGCAAACAACGAATCCATAAGTTTGACCAGTGCGCCTTCGTCATCGGATTGCAGCACCTGCACCCCCAACTGCCGTTCGAGCATGTTTTTGGTAGAGTCGGTGAACATTGCCTGCGTCAGTTCCGTCGCGGTGTATACCGGACCGGCATCTTTGCTGACGTTGGGCAACAGCCGCGACAAACGCCAGATACCCGCCGCTGCCGACAGCAGCAGGATGATCAGGATGAATGGGTTTGCTTTCTGCATACGATGGAGATTAAAGATTAAAAAGCATGCCGTCGCTTGTATTGCTACAAGCCGTTTATGTGAACAATGGGCATGACAAAAATGGAGGACTTTTCCGTGAAACAGGGCTAAACAGGCGGTGATTTTGAAAAAATCACTGCTCTCCCGGAAATCCGGGAGATTCAGGCAGGGTATTCCACAAAGTTGCGCGGCGTCTCGTACAGCCGCACGTGGAGATCGTATTTTTTTGGCAATTGCTGCCGCAAGATCAGGTAGATCACGACGCAAATATTTTCAGCGGTTGGATTCAGGTTTTTAAACTCATCCGTGTCGAGGTTCAGGTTTTTGTGATCGAAGCGGCGCTCCACTTCGCGCTTGATCAATTCGGCCAGCCAGCCGAGGTCGATCACCATACCCGTTTCAGGATCGATTTCGCCGGTTACTTTTACCTCTAATTCGTAGTTGTGGCCATGCCAGTTGGGATTGTTGCACAAGCCGAACACTTCCCGGTTGCGTTCGTCAGACCAGGCCGGATTATGCAAACGATGGGCAGCGTTGAAGTGTGCGCAGCGAATAACGGATACTTTCATTGTTTTGAGTATTTGAGTGTTTGGGTATTTGAGTGTTGTGAAACTGCTTTTAGCAAAAATGGTTGACAGGCGAAATTACACTCAAAACTACATACTCAAACACTCAAATACCCAAACACTCAAATACTCAAACACTCAAACACTCAAATACTCATTCTTTTGCTGTACCTTCGTGCCGACACAAAATCCCTCAAGCAGCGCAGTCTAACCGGACTCTCTATATAAAAGGGCGATTTTATCGCCGCAAAATGGTCTGACGATATTTAAACACAGCAATTTATATCAATTCGTCTGACCACCCGAAGTCAAATAACGCAGTGCTGTCTGCGGTAGTTTTGTGTGTATGCCGAATCCGGATCGTCATCCGGCGGCAGGAAAATCTATTTCGCACAAAACAATGGTTTTCAACGATATCATTGGCCAAAACAGGACTAAAACACTCCTGCTGCAACTCGCCCAAAGCGAACGAATTCCCCATGCCCTGCTCTTCCTGGGGCCGACGGGCAGCGGGAACCTGGCCCTGGCTGTCGCCTTCGCGCAGCTGATACAGTGCGAAAAACGGTGGACGGTAGGCGGTGGACGGTCGACGGCAGATGATCTGTTTCAAAATGGAGAACCGACTGCCGGAAACCAACAATCGGCAACCGCTGAAGGCGCTTGCAGCGAATGCCCGGCCTGCCGGAAGGCCGCTATTTTTGCTCATCCCGACATACATTTTTCATTTCCGACGGTCGGCGCCAACGCCGTCAGCACCGATTTTTTGAAACAATGGCGTTCGGCGTTGTCCGAAAACCCCTGTCTGCACGTAAACGACTGGCTTCAACGCATTGGTGCGGAGAACAAACAGGGCAATATCACGAAAGAAGAATGCAACGCCATTATCAAAAAACTGAGCCTTAAAGCGTTCGAGGGCCGGTACAAGATACTGGTGATGTGGTTGCCCGAATACCTTGGAAAAGAGGGCAACCGCCTCCTGAAACTCATCGAAGAACCGCCCGAACAAACGATATTTCTGCTCGCCGCCGAAAATCAGGATCAGATTCTCAATACCATTCTGTCGCGTTGCCAGTTGGTGAAAACCGACCTGTTGAGCGATGAAGAAGTGATGGAAGGGTTGCAGCAAAAACGCGGACTCGATGCCAACCGGGCCCGCCAAATCGCGTTTCTGGCGGACGGCAATTTCAATACGGCGCTACAAATAGCCGACAACCCTGAAAACGACGACGCCCGTCTGCTGCTCGACTGGCTGCGGAAATGCTGGCGCGGCAACGGGGTGGAACTGGTGAAATGGACCGAGGAGTTTGCCAAACTGGGTCGCGAAAACCAAAAGCAGTTTCTTCATTATGGACTGCATTTTCTGCGCGAGATGATGGTGCTCGTGGTAGCCCCCCCCCAGCCTCCCCGAGGGGGGGAGACTGGCGCTGCCTTAACTACTTCGGGGGAGCACAAGACAGAGAGCCGCCCGTCAAACACTTATCATCATGCTCAGGAGCGCGAGTCGCTCCCCCCCTCGGGGGGGCTGGGGGGGGGCATTCGCCTCCGCCCCGAAGAACTCGCTACCGCCCAAAACATGGCGAAAGTGCTTGATTTTGAAAAAATTGCCCAATTAACCGCGCTGTTCAACGATAATATCTACTACGTAGAAAGAAATGCCAACCCGAAAATCCTGTTTTTAGACACCTCGATTCAAATGAACCGGATTCTGAAAAATGCCTGAGAACGATAAAACATTTACACTGCAACGCATCGGCCTTATTGCGCTAATGACGGTGTTGATCGGGGTCGGCTCGTACGTCACGGCGCACGAGTTCAACGACGGTGTGATCACCCGCGCTGTCATCGGTTCGGTGTTTCTTGGAATGGCTTTCCCTAATCTGCTGATCGCCGGCGTTATGCGATTGTTTCGGGTGCACGTCGGCAAAGTTTTTTTGATGATTGCAATGGTTTGTTTGTTTCTCGGTGTTGTGCTTATTGTCATTTAGAATCGATACCTTAATAACCGATAACCAACAACCAATAACCAATGAACCGATCACCAATAACTGATAACCAACCATGGGATGTATAGGATGTTCCTGTTCGACAGGTAAAGATAGCGTAGGCGGCTGCAAAAGCAACGGCGGCTGCTCTACCGGCGGTTGCAACCGCCACAACACCTACGATTGGATCACGGCAATGGGTATTACCGATACCAAGCCGTTTGATACCGTCGAGGTGAGTTTCAAAAACGGCTCGCGCAAGGAGTTTTTCAAAAACCCGCCCTACACCCGCGCCACCACGGGCGACTGGGTTGTGGTGGAATCCACTTCCGGCGGTTTCGATGTCGGCAAAGTCTCGCTTTCCGGCGAACTGGTGCGCCTGCAAATGAAACGCAAGCGCGTTCGTCCCGACGCCCGGCTGCAAACGGTGGTGCGCAAAGCCCACGAGCGCGACCTCGAACGCCTCGACGAAGTACGACGTCAGGAGCGCGACGTGATGATTCACGCCCGCGTCATTGCCCGCACCCTCGACCTCGATATGAAAATCGGCGACGTGGAATTTCAGGGCGACGGCCGCAAATGCACCTTCTACTACACCGCCGACGGCCGGGTGGACTTTCGCGAACTCATCCGCAGCTATGCCCGCGAGTTCAAAGTCAAAATCGAAATGCGCCAAATCGGCGCACGCCAGGAATCCGCCCGGATCGGCGGTATCGGCAACTGTGGCCGCGAACTCTGCTGTTCTACCTGGCTCACCGAGTTCAAAAGTGTGAATACGGCCGCAGCCCGTTACCAAAACCTCGCCATCAACCAGACCAAACTCTCCGGGATGTGCGGCCGCCTCAAGTGCTGTCTCAATTACGAACTCGACACGTACATCGATGCGCTCGAAGACTTTCCCGACCGCGCCGAACGCATGAAAACTTCTGCCGGTACGGCCATTCTGGTCAAAACCGACGTGTTCAAACGCCTTATGTTCTATACCTACGCCGAAAACCGGGGTAAGTTCTACGCCATCCACGTAGATCAGATTTGGGAAGCGCTGGACATAATCAAACAAGGTAAAATGCCGGGTAGCCTTGAAGACATACTCGCCATGGCGCCGCCACCCGACGTGGACGAGCCGGATGAAATCGAACCCGATTTCGAAAATGTGCACGACGTGCTGGAACTGCCCATCGAAAAGCGGAAAAAGAAGAAGAAAAAGAGCAAAAAAGGCCGCGACCGCTCTCAAACCGCAGCAGCAGCCGTAGAAAAAGCCGCACAAAACGACCTCGTTCAGGGCCGCCAGCAACAGCGTCCGACCGGCAGGCGCGACGAGCCCCGTCGGCGCCCAGACCCGAGACCGGACAACCGCCCGCCCCGTCCTGACGACCGCCGCGACAGGCCGCAGGGAAAACCCGAAAGCCGCGACCAGCGTCCACCGCGTCCGGAAAACCGCCCGGAAGGCAGGCCGGAAAACCGCCCGCCTTCAGTTCCAAAAGATACTCCGCCGGTCCCGCCGAAGCCCGATCAACCTCCTGTTCAAAAACCGGAAGGCAACCAGGCCGATAAACCGGAACAAGCCGGTAACAACAACCGCAATCGCGACAAAAAGAAATTCAGGGGGAAGGGGCCGAGAAAATAACCTGGTTTTAAAACCCTTTTTGTTTAAATTTGTCCCATTGTTCAAAAAATTGTTGTCATGGCAAATACATTGGAAGCAAGGAAATTACAAATCCGTGACCTGCTCGCAGAAATTGAGGATGAAACCCTTATCCTTCAAATAGAAGCACTCTTGAAACCCCGAAAAGATTTTTGGGAAGACCTGACTGAGGCTCAAAAAGCAAGTGCCTATCGCGGTTTGGAACAAATCAAGCGTGGCGAGAGCATCAGTCTGGTAGATTACTTAGCTAAACGAAAACGAAATCAACCAATGTAAAAATGGAAGTCAGGCTATCCGTAGAAGCTGAATTCCAATTGGACGAACTGCTTTTCTACCTCGAAATGGAATGGGGTACAAAAGTCAGTAATACCTTCTTGGAAAAATTCTTGCACTGTTTGGGCGTCATCAGTTTGATGCCAAATGCCTATCCTGAATCGGAAGCCATGCCTGGTCTGCACCGTTGTGTTGTGACCTACCAAACTTCTTTCTTATATCAAATATTGGAGAATGAAATCGAAGTCGTGACTGTAGTGGACAACCGGCGCGACTGGCCTTGAATTTTTTGTCAAACAACAAAACATGACTTACGACGTCACCGTCATCGGCTCCGGTCCCGGAGGATACGTAGCCGCCATCCGTTGCGCCCAGTTGGGCCTCAAAACCGCCATTATCGAACGCTATTCCGTGCTGGGCGGCACCTGCCTCAATGTGGGCTGCATCCCTTCCAAAGCACTGCTGGATTCGTCCGAACATTACCACAACGCGCACTCGAACTTCACCACGCACGGCATCGAACTCAATAACCTGAAGGTCAATATGCCGCAAATGATCAGGCGGAAAAACGAAGTGGTGCTCGACAACAACAAGGGCGTGGAGTTTTTAATGAAGAAAAACAAAATAGACGTGCTTTACGGGCATGGCACTTTTGTCAATAAAAACCGCATCAGGATCACCACACCCAGCGGCAACATCGAGGAGATCGAAACCGCCAGGGTTATCATCGCAACGGGCTCAAAACCAATTGTTCCGGCCAATTTCAACTACGACAAAAAGCGCGTTATCACCAGCACCGAAGCCCTCAACATCGAAAAGGTACCGGACAGCATGATCGTCATCGGCGGCGGCGTTATCGGGCTGGAACTCGGCAGCGTATATGCCCGGCTCGGCGCCAAAGTCACCGTGGTCGAATTCCTCGACCGCATCATCGCAGGTATGGATTCCGATTGCAGCCGCGAACTGATGAAGAGCCTGAAAAGACTCGGTATGGAGTTTCATCTGCGCCATGCCGTCACGGATGTCACGCCCTCCAAATCGAAGGTGAAAGTGGTCGCCAAAAGCCGCGACGACGAATCCAAAACCCTTTCCTGGGACGTGGACTACTGCCTCGTAGCCATCGGCCGCCGCCCGTATACCGACAATTTAGGGCTTGAAAACGTAGGCATTGCGCCCGACGAAAAGGGCCGCATCCCCGTGGACGAACACCTGCAAACCTCCGTGCCGGGCATCTATGCCATCGGCGACGTCATCAAAGGCGCCATGCTGGCGCATAAAGCAGAGGAAGAAGGCGTGTTCGTCGCCGAAACCATCGCCGGCCAGAAACCGCATATCCATTACCACCTTATTCCCGGCGTGGTGTACACCTGGCCCGAAGTGGCAGCCGTCGGTTATACGGAAGAAGAACTTAAAGAAAAAGGCGTCCCTTACAAACCCGGTAAATTTCCCTACCGCGCACTCGGCCGTGCCCGGGCAAGCATGGATGTGGATGGTATGGTAAAAGTGCTGGCGCACAAAGAAACCGACGAAATCCTCGGCGTGCACATCGTCGGCGCGCGAGCGGCAGACATGATCGCCGAGGGCGTTGCTCTCATGGAATTTCGCGCTTCGGCGGAGGATGCAGCGCGTATGAGCCATGCACACCCGACTTATACGGAAGCGTTCAGGGAAGCGTGTTTGGCTGCGACGGGAAATCGGGCAATACACGTGTGAAGGATCGGGCTTAACAGTATGTTCAGGTATGTCGGGTTTCGCCCAACTACTATGGCTCAATGCCCAAAATCAAAAGTGGAACGGGTGGGTTATTTCGCCCGTGTCTTAATACATTATAGACTTCACCAACGCCAACACCCCCTCCGCCCTTTCCACATCCCATTCATCAACTTGTTGGGTTACAATTGTCGGGTGCACTTCATTTTTTGCCAAATCCAGCATCTTTTGCCGCTCCGGGGCACTGAACTGGCTGAACGTACGCCGCAGCAAGGGCAACAGTTCGACGAAGGCTTCCTCCCGGAGCTCGCGCACCCAGCCGTCGAGCGTCAACCAGAGCTCGGTGTGGTGGAGCAGCAGCAGACCGCTGCCGTAGAGAAAACCTTCGAGCCATTGGGCGGCTGTGACAGGAGCCTGGGCATGGGAGAGATAGAAGCGCATTGCATCGCCGGTTTGGGCCGCCGTGAAGGTGTTTTTATCGAACAACAAGCGGGTCGCCAACCCCGTGAGCAGGGGCGCAGCATTGTTCATCCGGCTGACAAGGACCAGTGTTTTAGTCCATTCTTCTTCGTATTCGGCGACTTGCAATATGCCGAATGCACGGTTGACGGCAAGTATTTTTTTCAAAATATCGGCGGCGACATCCTCGTCTACACCTGTGCAGGCGGCGGGCAGTTGCACACATACACGTGGGACGATCTGGTCGAGCAGTTGTTCCACCGCTTCAAGGTTGAGTTGGCGGGCGCTGCCGTAGCGCAGCACTTCGGCGAGGGGCAGCACGGCGTCGGCCAGCAGGAGCGCGTCTTTGGCTAAGGCGCCGATGGTTCGCAGTTTTTGCAGCAGATCCGGTACAATGGCCGGCAAATCGGCTTTGAGCGCCACACCGAGGAGTTGGGTGAGTTCGTGCAGGTTTTCGGAATCGCGCACCCGTCGCCAGGCACGACGCGCAGTGGCATCTTCCACCGTATTGCCCCAAGTGCCGGCTTCGATGAGCCGGATCTCGAAATCGGGCAGCCATTTGATTTGCCAGTGTTCGTGAAAGCGGCCTTGTTTGCCGGAGCCTACGGCCTGTTCCCGGCCCCACGCGATGCCCAGCAAATCGAGCCGGTGCAACAGGCGGCTTTTGCGCAGATGCGCTGCTTCACGCAAGTCGAGTTCGAGCGTTTTTTCCTGCGTATTTTTTTCCAAACGGCAACTCTTCACCTGTTTTTCAAAATCCTCCTTGAGTGGCGGCACGGGCAAACTGGCCGGCACAGCGCCCAGCACATCGCCGATTACCAACTGCTGATCAATCAGTTCCAGGGGTTTTTCGGCGCCGTTGCACAACACGGTGACTGCTGCCTCGCGCAATTCTTCGATGCCGGGCAATTCAGTGTTGCGCAGCACAGCCAGACTTTCTGCCAACCGCACCGCTTCGATGACGTGCGCGGAAGAAACTGCAAAATCCTTTTCGCGCAACAAGCGGGCTACCTGTGTGAGCCACTGTACGGGGGGAGTTGGGATTGGGGATTGGGGATTGGGTGCCGTTTCCGAATCCCCAGTCCCCAATCCTAACTCCCAAAGAATCCGGTACCATGCCGGTGCGATTACGCCGGCGCTGTAGCCGCTTTGGGCGGCGAGCCGGTCGAACGACCAGGGAATCCAGGTCGCTTCGGTTTTTACTTTTTTCAGCCCTTTGAGAAGAGCGGCATCGCCTGCAGCCTTTGTTTTTTCCAAATCAGCCAGTGCAGGCCCGTGCCAGGCACCGCAGACGACGGCAATTTTTACAAATCCTTCTTTTTGTACAGCACGGATGGTCTGGCGCATAAAGGCTTCACGCAGCAGTGTTTCGCGGGTTTCGGGCCGGTTTTTGTCGTCGCGCAAAGCGCGCATCAAATCCAGAATTACAAGGAAAATGTCCGCTGTCTTAGATTCACTACCGTCTACCGTGTACCGTCCACCGTCTACCGTGTACCGTTCTACCATCGCATCCCACCACCGTTCCGGGTCGGTGTAGCCGGCAAGCAGGGCGATTTTTCGGAAAGGATCATCATGAGGGACCAGGGATTCGGGATTGGGGATTGGGCTGGTATCGGGGAGTTCGATCTTGAGTTGAGCGGTTTCTGTATGCAGACCGAACGCCAGGTTCATGGGCAGGTCCATGAAACGAGCGGGGATTTTGTTGTTCAGCGCAAACAACATGGCCTGCCATTCAGGGGAGAATTCGGCAAAAGGAAAGAAGGATGCTTGTTCTAAATTTTTCGGGTTGAAAACCAACATGGCGACGGGCGGCTGCAATTCGGGGTGCCCGGTCAGCGGGATCAGCGCTTCGGCGTCGGGCGGGCCTTCGATGAGGATGATCTCGGGCTGAAAACGGGCCAATGCCCGTATAAGACTCCGGGCGCTGCCGGGGCCGTGGTGGCGGATGCCGAAGATTTCGATGTCGGGAGATGTTGACTTGATGAGATGTTGATTTTTTTGGACAGGATTTCAGGATTCACAGGATTTACAGGAGTAAACAGGATTTATTTTATTAAAAATCATCAATCTTGATCCTGTAAATCCTGTCAAAAAATAACTTGTAAGGCCATGTCAAACATCGGAACGGCGAAACGGCGATTTGTCCAGATGTTCTTTGATCAGGTCATTGCAATAAAACAGGCACAAATAAAGCGACACCGTCGCGAGTACCAGCAGCCAGTCGGACCAGTTTTGTAATATAAGAAAATCATAGACGCCGTGAAACAGAAATGCCATGCCGAAACCTTGCCACAGCAACCGGTGGCGGTTTGCGGGGTCGAATTTGGCTAACCCGGCATAGTAGCCGGCCACCACACCGAAAACAAGATGCGCCGGCACGGCGGTGAACGCCCGCAACAACACCGTTTCCAACCCGAAACGATTGGCAAAAGAAATATTCTCCATCGTTGCAAAACCCATGGCGATCATCACGGAATAAACGATGCCGTCCAAAGGCTCGTTGAAAAATTGACGGGGAAAGGCAAACAGGCGCAACACCAGAAACTTGAAAACCTCTTCATTAAACGCCACGGCGATAAAAGCGGTCAGCACAATGATCCCAAAGCCTTTTTCGTAAGGCCGCAGCCGCTGAAAAGCCCATTTTTCGATTTCCAGTGCTGGAAACGTCATTGCTGCACCCAACCCGAAACACAGCAACAAAGGCACGAGCGGTTCGCGTTCGTATTTATCCGCCCGGAAAATGGCGTAACTGAGCAACAGACCGGGCAAAGTAGCAAGTATCAGCAGAAGCGGGTTCATCTATTGGCACAAAATTGCCAAAAACCGCGCACAATTTCCACACAGTTTTCAGGCGCCTCGAACATTCCCATGTGTGCCGTGCCCGGTAAAACGTGCACTTCGGCAATATTCGGCAACACGGCGGCCTGCAAACCTTGTTCGGGCGGCACGATGGCATCCAGGGCGCCGAGAAGGAACAGTACCGGGCATGCGGCGATGCGCAGCGTTTCTGCATGGTTCTTCCGGGCGATCATGCCTTCGAGAGCGGCGGCGATGCCTTCAGCGGACTGGCGTTTCCCTTTGTCAATCAAGGCGTCGATAATTTGCGGATTCGCTTTCGCAAATGTTTCGGCAAACAAACCGGGAAACAACTGGGCGACGTACAAATCGCGTTTGCCCGATTGCAACATGTCGATACCGCGGCGGCGCGCTTCCTTTCGTTCAGGTGTATCCTCGAACGGATGCGAGTGAAACAAACCGAGCCCGGTGAGGCGTTCGGGGTATTTTTCGGCAAATTCAAGCGCCGCATAGCCGCCCATCGAATGACCGACCAGCACACAAGTTTCAATGGAAAGGTCATTGAGCACAGCGCACACGGCATCGGCATAAACGTCCATGCCGGGCGCGACGGGTAAATCGGAACCGCCGAAACCGGGGAAGTCCACCCGGATGACACGAACGTTATTCAGCAGGGCAATAAAACCGTCCCATACGGCGGCATCTTCACAAAATCCGTGCAGCAAAACGAGCGGCAAACCGACGGTAGTGCTATCGGCTTGGTAAGCAATGCGACGGCCATTGGAAAGCAAGGTATGTTTCATAGCTGCAAAACTGCAAAAACATCTTTTGGCATTGCCGCTGTTTTGTCGAATTTTACGCCCGCTTATCATTTGCCCACTGCAACTGCCGACTGCCAACTGAAATATGGCTATTTTTAAAGACATTTTCCGCGACGTATCGCATGCCATCAACCCCGACCTGCCAAAGGATTTGGGTGATATGGATTCTCATCTCGCTTTTATTTTACCCAAAGTAATTCCTTACGGGGAAGATTTGCGAGAAGAAAAATTCTGGATCAGCAAACGCTGGAAGGAGGTGCGCGACGAGGAGGGCTTCCACGAAGCGATTTTGCACATTTTCAACACCGGCGGCGAATACCTGCTTTCGCTGGACGGCAACGTGGTGAAAGGCACCTGGAAGCGCCTGAATCAGGACAACACCATCATCATCGAAATTTCGGGCAAAAGCGAACTCTTCGACCTGCGCTTCCTGAATTCCGATTTTATGGTTTTGTCAAAGCACGGCGACCAGGCACGTATCGGCAAACGCCGTTATTTCTGTCTGGTGCACGAAAAAGCCGCCAAAGCCGGTGGCCGGGAAATGGACTGGCGCAATTTGATGGAAAAACTGTTCAACATCTGGCGCGAAAACAGCCTCAGCCTGGGAGCCTGGCTCATATTTATCCTCGTCATAGGCTTTGTCCTCTACTTGTCGCTCAGTTAATCACTTTTTCTCCACCGCTTCGCCGTTTACTAAATTGCCGAAAAAAATCGCATTGGCAAACAGCCGGTTGGTGCCGTACCAAAAGGCCCGGAAATTCGGATCGCCGGCAAAACATATCACCCGCCCCCTGCCCAGGCCGCCTACCGTGACGGCAGCGGAATTGGCAACCAGCGGCTTTTGTTTCGGGTGAATATAGCCCGCCAGAAGCGGGTTCCGGGAAAACATCGCGGGCGTTGCGTAGGGATTTTTGGTCGTTTCGATAAAAATCGTGTCGCCGAGGAACATCGGCAATTGCGGGCGCTCGTAGCCAAAGCAAAGCGGGTGGGTGAGATCGAGTTCCGCCTCGAAAATGGCGCCCGCCATTCGTTTTGCGCCCCGGTCTTCGTCCCATGTTTCGTAAGGGCGCCGTCCCGTGGGGTCGTAGGTTGCATTTCGGAATTCGAGCGCCGTCAGATTGGCATTTTTCAGCCAGCGCACAGCATCGCCGCAGGCGATCACGGTGCCGCCGTTGTTGGCAAATTCACGAATCTTTTCTGCTGCCGGCGCTTTGTTGTAGGGGCCGTCCGGCAAAATCAAAACATTGTATTTCAATAAATTTACTTCTGAAAAACGGTCTGTCTGCACCATCGTGAGCGGCAATCCGTAACGTGTGTCGAGCAGGTGCCAGATTTCACCGGCTGCTTCGGGGGTCACGCCTTCACCGGTCAGCATCAGCACTTTAGGCGGTCGAACACTGGGGAAATTGCTGCTGCCGAGGTCGGGGCCGGCGGCGGTGAGTCCGTTGGTTACGATCCCGACCGGCAATTCCACGCCTAATGTGTTCATGCGTTTTAAAAGTGCCGCTTCGTCGAGCGGTTGTTTTTCCGAAGGAATAACAAGACTCCCTGCGGCATATTGCCGGCCATCGGCTTCAAAGGCTTTCATGGCCACTTTGACCCGGATGTCTTCCGAAAGCAATTTGGACAACACTTCAGGTACTTCATATCCGACAGCGCCGATGACGTAGGCATAAGCCGGTTCAGCGATCTGTGCAACTCCGTAGCGGGAAGTCAGTCCCAGCGGATTTTGCCAATAATCCCAACCTGATTTTATGTCCTTCACTTTCACGGGCGACCATTTCAGGCCGAAGGCATCGGGCAGGGTCCAGGCCGAGATGTCGTAGAAAATGCTGTCCTGGAAAGTTGTCTGGCGGCTGAAAACGGCTTCAATCAATCGATAGCGGGCTTGTTCGGTGGGTACCCAAAAAGCGTTGCCGGCCTCAAAAGTCTGGCCCTCGACGGTGATGTCTTGTTTGAGGCTCCGTACCTCGATCCGGTGGCGCAACAAAATATCGAGCAATGCGCGGGCCGGCAAATCGCGGTTGTCGGCAAACAGGTAGCCTTTTGTCTCGCTTTTCCTGCCGTCGATCAAAGCAGACTTGAAAAAATCGCGTTTGTATTCGTTCAATTCCACCCGCATTTCACCCACGGCTTTCAAGGTGGAAAGTGAAGCAAGCACCTGATTTTTAATGGAATAAGGGAAAGTCAGAAGGCCGTTGTCGGTCTCCTGCGCGCTGCCCCGGCTGCTGGCCTGCTCGAACAGGATACCGATGCTGCCCTGCACGTCGGGATAGGTGGAGCCTTTGCCGTAATAGAAGTCGTCGAAACTTTCGCCGGTGTAAAACTGTACCCGGTTTTCGGAGAGCAGCCGGGCGTGGTAGGTCGCAATTTTGGCCGTCAGTTCCTGGTTGCGGGCGGGGGTGAGGGGGTTCACGCGGGTGGGAACGCCGGGTTGGAAAAAGAAGGTGGAATTGCTGCCCATTTCGTGGTGGTCGGTCAGCACATTGGGGTGCCATTCCTGGAAAAGTTCGACGCGGCCGCGTGATTCGGGCTGTTGCACCACAAGCCAGTCGCGGTTGAGGTCGAACCAATAATGGTTGAACCGCCCCCGGGGCCAGGGTTCGTTGAATTCGTCGCCCGACGGGTCGGCGGAGCCGTTGCGGCTGCGGCGGCTGTTGACCCACGAAGAAAAACGCTGCATGCCGTCGGGGTTGAAGCAAGGATCGAGCAAAATGACGGTGTTTTTCAAAAGTTGCTCTGTTTCAGTAGTTTGCGCGGCAGCGAGATAGTAGGCGACGAGCATGGAAGCGTTGCTGCCGCTGGCTTCGTTGCCGTGGATGGAATAACCCATGTAGTTGACTGCGGGCAGGTTTTTTATATCTAATTTTCCACTTTGCGTGGGGTCAACCAATTGACTGCGTGTTTTTTTGATTTCCTCCAGACGCGCGTGATTGACCGGATCAGTAATGGTGAGACAGAGCATCGGGCGACTCTCGTGCGAACGGCCATACTCTTGTAGTGTGATGCGTTCGCTGGCCCGGTCGAGTTCGCGAAGGTAGCCGACCAACTGGTCGTGACTGACGTGCCATTCGCCTACTTCATAGCCAAGATAGGCGGCCGGGGTGGGAATGGCCGGGTTGAAATTGACGACGGGTAAATAATATTCGGGCGTGGGTCGGGATTGAGCGATAAGGAAAAACGGTTGAAACAACCCCGCCGTCGTCAGGACTATGGCAGGCAAGGAAAGCGTAAAACGAATTTTCATCAACAATCAAATTTTGGGGAAATGTACGGCGAACCGGTTCAATAACACATATCCGGTATTTTATTCATATCCCTCGATCTGCAGATAATAATAATTTGGCCGTTTCGTTAAAATTAACTTTCCAACAGACGATCATTTGGCTGCTAATTTTCTTTTTTGTCATTCATTTGTCAGTTGTGAAAAAAAATTAAAGTTTGGCACTTCCTTTGTCATCCAATAACCCATCTTGAAACTCAATTAAAAAGGCGCTTATCGGATCGATTTTTTACACCTTGATTTCACCCATTTTTCATCAAAATTCATCCGATTCCTATGAACGCCAGGACATCTTTCGCAGCTGCCTTTCTGATTGTTATCAGCGCCACGCTTTCCGCCCAAACCCGCTACCAGATGGGATTTACCTTTGGCAGCAATTATTCTTCTCTCCATTCCGACCTGTTTCCCACATCTTCCGGGCGGCTTAGTGTCGCTGCAGGTTGCTCGTTTGTGCTCGGATTCGGCGACCGCTTTGAACTGAACCCTGAAATCCAGTTCGTCCAAAAAGGCGCGAATGCACAGGCTGCTTATTTCCTTCCCGAAGAGAAAGCCGATATCCGCACCTATCAATATTATTACAATACCTTCGAAGCGGGGCTTTTCGCCGGTTTCAAACCCGTAGCCGACGTGCCCTTACAGATTCAGGCGGGCGGTTTCTTCGGCACACTTTTCAATAACCTCGACCGCAATGACTCCGAACTTTACGTAGGCGACTACGAAAACATCACCAACGCGACCCGCGCCGTCGATCTGAACGACGCCTTTTCGGGGATCGATTTCGGCCCGGCAATCGGCCTCAGCGCAGGCGACCACCGTTTTCGTGCCAACATCCGTTATTACATGGGCGCCCGCAACCTTTACAACAACATCTATACGCAGGAAACTGGTCACAACATTCGCAGCAATTCATTGCGGTTGACACTGACTTATTTTTTGAAGTAAAAACAACCGTTTCAAAGCGTTTTATCGGTTTTTGAGACACATTGAATGCCGAAAGGCGAATACATGAAATACGATTGACGATGTGAAGCGCTACTCCCGGGTTCGGCAGGACTCCCGGAAAACATCGTATTTCGCATTTCATGTATTCGCCTTTCGGCATTCATACAAGGCGGTACCAGAAGATTTACACATAGGTTAAAATAGCCCACTATGAAAAATTCGGGATGACGACTCCTCTTTCTTTGTATTAACAATCAATAGTTTGTAATTGGAAAATCATTCCCGGCCCCGCCGCGCCCACACCTCTTTCAGCCTTAAAAAAGGCTGTTCGATCAACAACCAACTCAGTCGAGCCAGCAAATAAGTACCGGCGAAAGCCAGCAGGATATAAATCGTTTGGCCGATGGCCGGGTGTAATGCACCGTGCAGTAGCCGCCGGCCAAACCAGTTTTCCCATTCAAACAGAAACATGTGGTGGAATACATAGAGGCCGTAGCTGTATTTCCCCAGGTCGCGGAGAAAGGCGTTTTCACATATTCGCCGGATAAGTGCCCTGGGATCGGTGTTGAGCGACAGGTAAAGCAGTGCGGCAAAGAAAAGTGCCGACAGGTTGTACAGGCGGAGTTCGGATCCGTGCAGGAATATTTGGGTGAGTTCCCAGCCTGTCCAACAGAACAGTATCCGTGCGACCCACTTGTCGAAAGGGATAAAACTTTGCAAATCGAGCCTGAAAAATACCGCAAGGAAACTACCTGCCGCCAGCCCGTCCATGCGGGTGAACGGCAAAACATAGGAGGCAACGGAATTCACCCCCTGCTCGCCGGCAACCCAGACACGCAGCGGCGTACTAAAAAAAACAAGGCCCAAACAAAGCGCCGCCAGCCAGCGTATTGGTACATATCGCACGATTAACGGCCAGAAAATGTAGAACTGTTCTTCCACAGCCAGCGACCACAAATGATTGAGATTGAATACATTGCTGTGCGAAAGCCAGTTGTTTTTCAACGCCATGGCGATGTTGGGCGTGAAAGTAAAAAACCACACGAATGAGTCGTAGCCATTCAGGCGTTCGGGCGTTTTTTCAAAAAACAGGACGGTGAGCCAGGTGACCGTGACCACGAAAAAATAGAGCGGGAAAATGCGCAACACCCGGCGCTTGTAAAAACTGCTCCAGTAATTTGGGCTGTTGCGCGCATCGATCAGGATGCCCGTGATGAGAAAACCCGACAACACGAAAAACAAATCAACCCCCAGCCAGCCGGCATGCACGAGCTCATAAATTTGTTTGTCCGCCCAGAATTCGATGAGTAAAAAATGACTGAGCAATACCAGTAGCACGGCAAGGCCGCGGACGCCGTCGAGCGCCGGAATCTTTCCCCTGAAAATATCGCTGGATGCTTGGCCGCTCATGCGTTCAGTTGGGTTTGACCACTTGTACCCGCGCCCGGTCGGTCAGGTTCATCTGACCGGCGACGACCACTTGTTCCCCGGCCTGAAGACCGGAAGTCACCTCTACCTTATCGTCGTAGATACCGCCCAGGGTAACCGGACGCAGTTCGGCCATCACCGAGTCGTGCACAACGTAGACTTTGGCATCCTGCAAACTCCCGGCGATGGCTTTACGGGGCAAGGTCAATCCCTGCCGGTTGGTGTCGAAAGTAAATTTTGCTTTGGCGTGCATGCCGGCACGGAGCGGCGTGTTTTTTGGGTTAATAACCTGTATTTCAACATCATAAGTAAAGGCGTTGTCGGCGCGCAAGCCGATATTTGTCACCTTGCCGGTGATGGTAAGGCCGGGATATACATCGGGCGACACACTAACGGACTGACCTTTTTGCACGAATAGCACATCGCGTTCGGTCACTTTCACCATCAGGAATAGCTTCTCTAAGTTGGTAATTTGCGCAACCTGGATGCCCGGTCCGATGACGCTCCCGCGTTCAAAGAAGCGCAATCCCATTGTGCCCGTCATCGGTGCTTTGATGCTCGTGTTGGCGATCTGTTTTTTCAGCCCTTTTTCCTTGGCTTCTGCTGCAAGGATGCCCAGCGTTACGTCCTCTATTTTGTTGCGGGGGGCCGCTTCGCCCTCGATGAGGTTGGTCAGGCGTTCACGGTCTTTATAGAGTTTCGCGAGATTGGCCTGGGTGGCTTCCAGTTCGGTGCGCAGCAGTTCGTCGTCCACCTTGGCGATCAGGTCGCCCTCGTTGACCCATTCACCTTTGTTTTTATACACCTCCAGGACGCGGCCGGCGGTTTCGGAGATGACAAACATTTCCTTGACGGGCAGGAAAATGCCATCGGCTTCGAGCCGGTTGGCGAGCGTTTCGAGTCGCGTTTCAACAACCTGCACCGGCACGTATGCGCGACTCACTTTGCCGAGTTCGGTCTCGGAAGCGAGTTCTTTCTTATTGAAATACAATTTCCATGCGATCAATGCAGCGCAGAGGAGCAGGAAAAGCCAGAGATAAATACGTTTGCTCAAAATGATGATGCGTTAGTATTTGTGATAGGCTCTTAGGTTTAGCGGGTGCAAAACTACGGAAAGCGGGGGCAGTTTTGAACGGCTGTTTTCGGCAATCTAACTTTCTTTGCACCAAATTCGACGTACGCTCATCTCCGACGATCTGTTTTCCATGTTTCAATTCCGGTTTTCATGCTCATCAAGGCTTCCTGTATCACCAACCTGACCGACGCGCGTTATTTCGCAGCCAAAGAAGTTGATTTTCTTGGTTTCAACCTTGAAGCAGGCACCGAAGGTTATCTCGACCCCATGTACATGAAAGCTATCCGGGAGTGGGTGGAAGGGCCGAAAATTGTGGGTGAATTTTCCCGCTCGACGGCGCCTTATATTCGCGAAGCAGCATTGTTTTTTGGGCTGGATGCCGTGCAGGTCACATCGGATTATTCGACGCAATTGACACAATTGGAGGGTGTTACGGTGATATTAGAGGCCGAAGCCGACGTGCTGAACGACCTGCAATTTTTTCGTGCGGCTGCGCCGTTCGTGTCGCATTTTCTGATTAATATAAATTTCTGGAGCCTCTCTCCCGAAAATGCATGGGCGGATCAAATCGGTTTGTTAAAAAATATCTGCGCCGAATTTCCCGTGCTGCTTCAAACGGATGCTACAGCTGCACAATTGCCCGCAATCCTGGAAGCCGCAAACCCTGCCGGACTCAGCCTTGCCGGCGGCGAAGAAGAACGGGTGGGCGTGAAGTCCTTCGACGAAATCGAGGAGATTTTTGAATATCTCGGACGTTGATACCCTGTTTTTTCAAACCTTTATTTCCAAAAAATCTATTTTTGTGTACAAAACGTTTTTTAATTCAAAATATTGAAAAACAATCTTTTAGAAAGAAAATAAAAAAATAAATCGACCCAAAACAACCCTGTTTTTTGCCGAAAAGCCTCTTCAACTGTACTTGCCGGCGCCTTCCCTTCCGTGCCATCTTTGTTTCAGGTTTTGCGCAAAACTCCTTCTGAGTTCAAACCTGATTTTTCACGCAACAAAATATTTCAGTCATGAAAAAGATGATGCTCGTGGCAGCTATCCTGCTCGCCACTGCCAGCCTGATTTTTGCCCAAAACCCCGGTACCGATGCCGGCAACCGCATCGCCGAGCGGGTTGAATCGCAGGAAACCAATAGTTCCGACCAGGAAACGCTGGCCAAAGAAATTGCCGAAGCCGCTCGCAAGGCCGGTAAAGACAATCCTAAAGACGCTGATAAAGTGAAGGAGGCCGTTCGTAAAAAACTCGATGAAATCCGCGACCGCAAATCGGAGGAGGGGAAACCTGGCGGCAAGGGCAACAAAGAGGTCAAAGAATGGATAAAAAAACTCAAGCGCGACCTGATGGACAATGCATACGTTTCATTGCCCCGGGCAACCGATTCGCCCCTGCTGTGCACGGCCAAAGGCACCGGCCGGACTACCGGCCATATTGCCAACCTTGCGCTTCAAAATCGTACAAGTCAGGCGATTACGGTGGATGTGGGACCGTTTTTCATTCCTTCCGGTGGAGAATACCAACCCTACATTGTTCCCGGTATTATTCCCGTCACCGTGCCGCCTTACACCACTGCGAATGTACCCCTGAACGGCTTTTGTGCCGATATTTTCTCCAACCCGGTACCCGCCGGGGAAGGCATGCCGCCGGCGAATCAATGGGTTTCTTTGTCTGAAGGACAGTCGCTGCCCTCCGGCTGGCAACCCAGCCCTGCCAACGGCTGGAAGCCTGCTCCCGGTTCGTCGGCCATGATTCCCGGTACCGACCGACCGCTTGGATGCACTATTGACCCGAAAAAATATCCGGCTGAGGCTGCATCTGTCCTGCTCGACGCCCTGACGCGCATCGCTACAACTTTCGACGACATGAAAAACGAGGGCGCTATCACCACGCCTTTCAGCGGCAATCCGGAGAAGGAACGCGAGTCGGTCATACAACAAACTTTCTGGAAATACGCCGCCGAACTGACCGGGAAAGCGTACAAAAAAGAAGATTTCGGCAACAACACCATTCAACAGTTTGAAGCGGCGACGGGCAAAGACTTTGAAAAAACGGACGAAAAAACACAGGCCGGCCTGAATACGGGGGTGGATCAGTTTTGGAACACCTTCGAAGCGGTTGGTGTGGAGGCAAAAGTGCTTTAAGTGATGCCAGACCCCAAAAAACCGTTTTTCAACCATTTTGCGTCAAACATAAATCAGCCAAACAATGAAAAAGCAATTGATTTTAAGCGTATTAATTTTGGTTTCAACCTTCCGGCCGGCTTTCAGCCAGATCAACTGGAGCCAACTGCCGCTTACCGGCACAACAGCGAAAATCATCGCTACCGCACCGCCGAGGTTCTATTTGAGTCTTTCCACAACTTTTCCGATCAGTGCAGCAGCCCCATTCAATATTGACAACCAAACCTTACAAACCGCCGTTTTTGCGCCCGGCACTGCGGAGCAATTTTTCGAAATGTTCGGCGGTCCGTTTGCCCTGGATAACCCTTCCGGCCAAAAGCAAAAGACCATCGAAATGAATGGTGCATCGAGTGTCATGCCCGGTTTGCAATTGGGCGTTCGGCTCGGTCAGCGATTTGAAATCTGCGGAGGTGTGCAACAATTCCGGTCAAAATGGTCGGGCACATTTCCGTTAGTCGTGTTTACACAAAATCAGCATGACCAAACGCAGCCTAAAACCTTGCAAGGCGCCGTGAATGCTTCTTCATCCGGATTGTTTTTGCGTGTGGGCGCCACTTTTTTTGTCACCAGGGGGAGATTGAGCCCGTACTTGTCAAGCGGCATAAACGGGCAGATTCCGCTTCAAACGGGAAGTGAAGCGACGATTGCAGGAATTTCATTGCCATTGAACATCGAACCCGTTGTCACTACTTTTTCGCCATTCGGTGAAGCGGGCGCCCGGTGGAATTTATGGAAAAATGCTTTTCTGAGCGTGGGGTGTTCGTATGGTAAATGGCCCGGCGGCGATTATCGGCCGGCAGCAACCGCAGGGGTAGGGTGGGGGTTTTAAGCACGAATTTACGATTTACGATTTACGAACATTAGGGGTTGTGCCAAAAGTCATTGAATGTTGTCAGTAATGAAAACAGGGAAAATTTTATTCGTCTCCCGTGCAGACTTTCCAAGTTTTCAAAACTTGGAAAGTCTGCAGATTATCAAAAAATGTACTCGCCGTCATCGCAACAACGTCAAATTCCCGGTCTTGACCTTTTCCACCCCATCGCACCTGAACCGCAGGCGATAAAGCAACACACCGGGATTAACGGGCTTATCCTGAAAATAACCATTCCAGGTTTCGAAAGCATCCCGGGCATTGAACACCCGCCCGCCCCAGCGGTCGAACACCTCGAAGGAGATGAAATCGTTGACGGCAAACGGATTGCTGATACCGAAGACATCGTTTCGGCCGGGCGAGCCACCCGGCGTAAATGCATTGGGGATGAAAATTTTGGAACAATCCAACGTATCGGGGTCAATGACGTTTACATGGATCGTATCGGTCGCCTGGCAATTTTCATGCACGATCGTGATCGTATAAAACGACGGCGCTTCCGGTGTGATCACTGGAAACGGACTGGTCGGATCAGACACACCGGTGACCGGGCTCCAGAGATATTGATTGGCGCAGGGCGTGGAGGTGCTGATCTGAAAAGAGTTGCCGAGATAGATCAGCGTATCGCTGTTGAGAATTTTATCGGCACTCAGGTTGTAGCGATTTATTTCTTCTTCGCTCAGCGCCTTGCTGTGGAATCGCACCTCGTCGATCTCCCCTTTGAACGGCTGGTCGAGCGGGCAGATCGGTTCACCAATCTTAAAAACAGCAGTCGTCGTAAGGTCAATCCGGGCCGACGAGTTGTTTTCGTCGCGCAACACGCCATTGACATATAATGAATACCGTTGATTGCTGCGTGTCAGGGTGATATATTGCCAGCAGGGGCCTTTATCCAGGTCGCCCCCTACCGTCACAAGTAAGGTATCGTTCTCGCTGATACCGGAGGAGATTTTACGGGTTTTCGCAGAGTAACGCACCCAAAACGCTTTCTTGGTATTGCAATTTTCCTGCTTCGCCATCACGAGTTGCGAACCGCCCTGCTGCTGGCCGGCCGGGGCTTTCATGTAAAAACTTACGGTGAAATCGCTCGTCGTAAATACATCGGCAAATGGTCCGACGATGTAAATCGCATCGTCGACGCCATCGAAATGAAAGGAGGAATCTCCCATGCCGCAGTAGCAGGCAATGTCGCCCAGAAGAGCGCCGCTGGAACCGTTGCCACTGTCGTCGATACCTTTGCAAGCGTCGAAAGAAAAATAAGCCTCCAGTTTGTCCGACACATTTTGCGCGGGCAAAGTATTGGAAATCAGGACAAAAGAAAACAATAAAAGGAGAAGAAGTCGCATCCGAATCGTATTTTTTTTGATGTAAGCCCGGCGCTCTGCAAGGACGCGTGCGGGGAATTCCGGGCAAATAAACGCTGCCGGACGAGACAAAGTATAATCCGGCGGGTATGGAAAAGGCGTTAAACCGACATTTCCGGTCGCTATAATTGAAAGTGAACAAGATCGGCGAATTGCTGCACCCGTTTTTGAATCATGGCCGGGGTCAAGCCTTTCAGTCGCTCCACGCCAAATTCTTCCACACAAAAAGAAGCCATGGCGGAGCCGTAGATGACGGCAAGTTTCATATTGGCAAAAGACAGATCGCCCGTTTTGGCCATCCAGCCCATGAAACCGCCTGCAAAAGTATCGCCGGCGCCGGTCGGGTCGGTCACTTCGGCCAGCGGCAGTGCGGGCGCGAAAAATATCTCACCCCGGTGAAAAAGCAGGGCGCCGTGTTCTCCTTTTTTGATAATCAGGTACCTGGGCCCCATTTCGTGAATAATTTTCGCGGCTTTTACCAATGAACTTTCCCCGGACAATTGGCGCGCTTCCTCGTCGTTGATCGTAAGCACATCTACCTTTTTCAGCACATGCAGCAGATCGTTGAGCGCGGTGTTCATCCAGAAATTCATGGTGTCGAGCGCCACGAGTTTGGGGCGGTGCCGGAGTTGTTCGAGCACGCGCATCTGTACCTGCGGCGTGAGATTGCCCAACATCAGGTACTCGGTGTCGCGATACAGTTCGGGCAGCACCGGGTCGAAAGTCGCCAACACGTTCAGTTGTGTGTCCAACGTATCGCGGGTAGTGAAGTCACGGTAATATTTGCCCGCCCAAAAAAATGACTTTTCGCCTTTTTTGATTTGCAGGCCATCCAGATCGATCCCTCTTTTTTTCATGTATTCCAGCATGTCCGCCGGAAAATCATCCCCAATGACCGATACGATGCGTACCGGCGTCACGAAATACGATGCTGCCAAAGAGATATACATGCAGGCGCCGCCAACTATTTTCTCGGCGCGTCCGGTGGGGGTTTCTATGTCGTCGAACGCGACGGTGCCAACTGCGACAAGGCTCATTTTTTATTGTTGATTTGTGGATATGGTGATGTGTTGATTTGAATCGGGTACCCGGTTGGAGGCGGGTTGGATGTACGATGCTAAGTTTTTGAAAAAAATTGCGGCGCAAAGATTGTATTTTCCTGGCGCTGGATGTACCTTTGCCGCCGCTTTTAAAGAAACAATTTCAGAAAAAGCAAATTTGTCTCATTAGCTCAGTTGGTTAGAGTCCCGACGAGCAGTCGGGATTAATCCGTAGGCCCCAGGTTCAAGTCTTTGACATAGTTTAGTGCTGAAATAAAAATTTGTCTCATTAGCTCAGTTGGTTAGAGCGGCGGACTGTTAATCCGTAGGTCCAAGGTTCAAGTCCTTGATGGGACGCTGGAGGCCCCTGCAATTGCGGGGGCTTTTTTTGTGCCATGCCCAATTATTGCGTTTACATTCTTTACTCAGAGCGGTTTGACAAGTATTACATCGGTCAGACAAACTCATTGGAACACCGCTTCGTGCGGCACAACGAGTTCGAACTGGTCAACACATATACTTCCAAATATCGCCCCTGGATATTGAAAGCCTGGTATGATGTGGGTGACAATCGCGGCGATGCACTGAAAGTTGAGCGGCGGTTAAAGTCGCTCAAATCGAAAAGAATGATTGCAGACTTCGCTGAAAATCCTGAAAACTTGGCGGCTTTTGCGATCAAAGTTCTTACACCGGATGCCATGTCTCATTAGTTCAGTTGGTTAGAGTCCCGACCGGGTCGGGATTAATCCGTAGGTCTCCCGAAGTTTCGGGATTCAAGTCCTTGATGGGACACTGGAGGCCCCTGCAATTGCAGGGGCTTTTTTTTTTCACAACTCATCCAAATCATACAACCGGTACGTCTGTATCACCCGCTCCAGTTCTTTTCCAAAGTCCGGCACATTGGATACACTCTTGCTGCTCAATTCTTTTGTCCATTTTTGCCAGTCTTTTCCCGCCGATTTTTTCACGCTGCCGTACCATTCCTGGCCGGTGAGGTATATGCTGTAATCGCGGAAACTCGCCCATGCCGAATCATAACACCGCAAACAACGGCCGCCAATCGTCGCCTTACCGCCTTCCCAATCGGACGCGCAGGTGAGGCCGAAATAATTATTGGTGCGGTTGACCCAATCGGCCCTGCCGCCGGCACTGTTCACAAATGCGCAACCGAGCAGTATCGAAGAAGGAATCCCGAATTTTTTCCGCTCGCTGATGGCGACACTTTCGAAGCGTCGGATGAAAGCGATGGCCGCAGCTTTATCGATGGCAGGTTTGGATTCCGATGCTCCGGCTGATGGCGCCGAGAAGTCGAGCAATGCCTGATTGTCGGTGGCGGTGTATTTTTCCGGATTGGCTGCCGGTTGTTCCTGCTTTTTGGGAGAAGCCGCGCCACCGCCTTTGACGGGGACGAATTTCCGGGCTACCGCCGACAGGAGCAGGAGCACCAGGGCGATTGTAAACCAATTTGTTTTTAAAAATTTCCAGTTCATAGCTGAGTCGTTTTTGCAACGTTGTTTAAAATTTAACTGAAAACAAGCAGTTTAGATGGAATTGTAGTTTTTTCAACAGCAAATATCAAACATTATGTTTTTAAAAACAAAACAAATTTTTTGAAAAAAATAATTTACGTTTGCAGATTGAAAACGAAACCAATCCTACGCCTCCATGACCCTCGCACACGCTTCTGCAGGCCTCAAAAAATACTTCGGGTACGACCGGTTCCGGCCCCTTCAGGCGGAGATCATCCAGACCGTGTATGACAAAAAGGATGCGCTGGTGCTCATGCCCACCGGTGGCGGCAAGAGCATCTGTTTCCAAATCCCCGCCATTACCCTGGAAGGCACTGCGGTCGTCGTGAGTCCGCTCATAGCACTCATGAAAGACCAGGTGGAAGGCTTGAGCGAAAACGGTATTCCCGCAGCCTATATCAACAGCACGCTCACATCGGAACAGGCCCGCAACGTGGAAAACGCGCTGCTGGCCGGCTACGTCAAACTGCTCTATGTCAGCCCGGAAAAACTCGTTTCTCAGGGTTTTCAGCCTTTACTCAAACGATTGAAGATCAGCCTTTTTGCAGTAGATGAAGCGCATTGTATCTCTGCCTGGGGTCACGATTTTCGCCCGGAATACACACAGTTGCGTTTTTTGAAAGATCAATTTCCCGACGTGCCCATGCTGGCGCTCACCGCCACTGCCGACAAACTGACACGCAAAGACATCGTGGAACAATTGCAACTACGCGATCCCGCCTGGTTTGTCGCCTCTTTCGACCGGCCCAACATCAAACTCAGCGTTCGGCCCGGCCAGAAACGTTTCGAGCAGATCGTGGAATTTTTGAAACAACACCCCAACCAGTCGGGCATCATTTATTGCCTTTCCCGCAAATCCTGCGAAGAAATCGCCGACAAACTCAACGCCAAGGGCTTTCGGGCCGCCCACTATCACGCCGAGGTGCCGCAGGCCCAGCGCGCCAGGACGCAGGAAGATTTTATCAACGACCGCACGCCCATTATTTGCGCCACCATCGCTTTCGGCATGGGCATCGACAAAAGCAACGTGCGATTCGTAATCCACTACAACCTGCCGCGCAACTTAGAAGGCTATTACCAGGAAGTGGGCCGCGCCGGGCGCGACGGTCTGCCCGCCGAGGCGCTGCTGTTTTTCAGTTACCAGGACGTGATGGTGTACCGCGACATGATCGAACAAGGTGAAGCCAACGCGGAGCAAAAGGCGCTTAAAACGGCCAAACTCGAACGCATGTACCAGTTTGCCGAAGCCCCGGTGTGCCGCCGCAAAACGGTGCTGTTTTATTTCGGCGAAACCTATGACCGCAACTGCGGCAACTGCGACGTGTGCCTCAACCCGCCCCAACAATTCGACGGCACAGTGGCTGCCCAAAAAGCGCTGTCGGCCATCACCCGTACCCAGGAAAAAGTGGGCATGAACCTCTTGATCGACATCCTGCGCGGCAGCCGGCGGCAAGAGATTTTTGAAAATAACTTCCACGAAATCAAGACCTACGGCGCCGGTAAGGAATACGCCTACGACGACTGGCTCTACCTGCTGTCGCAAATGTTGCATACCGGTCTTGTCGAGATCGCCTATGATGCGCAGAACCAGTTGCGCGTGACCGACGAGGGCAGGAAAGTCTTGTATGAAGGCAAAAAAGTACCGCTCGCATTGCCGCAACCCAAGGCCAGGGCAGCCAAACCGGGCGAAAAAGACCGGTTCGTGCGGACATCCGAAAAATCGAAATCGCAACTGCTCAAGGAAGAACTGTTCGAACGGCTGGTGGCCCTGCGCCGCAGCCTCGCCCAGCAGCAGGGTGTGCCGCCATACCTGATCTTCAGCGACGCCTCACTTGTGGACATGGCTGACAAACGCCCGCTCACCGATGCGGACATCCTGCAGGTGAGCGGCATGGGCGAACGCAAACTGCAACTCTACGGCGACGCCTTCATCGGCGAAATCCGCCGCTTTGTGCTGGAAAAATCGGAAGAAGGCGCCCGAGTGACCGGCAGCACCCAACTCCAGACCTGGGAGTTGTTCAAAAAGGGGCACCCGGTTGGGGAAATCGCCGAAATAAGGCAGATGAGCGCCATGTCCGTGATGAATCACCTTGCTCAAATGTACGAACGCGGTGAAATGCTCGATCTTGGCCAATGGGTATCGCCCGAAGAGATCGACCTGATCCAGGGCGCATTTCCCTTGTTTGAGGAGCCGTTTCAGATGAAGGCGATTTTTGAGCACTTTAACGAGCGCTTAGATTATGATAAAATCAGGTTTGCAATTGCTGATTACCGGCGGAGGAATAAATAAAAAAAGCGCGCCGCTCGTTCGCGTCACGCCTTTTTTTGCCTATGTACGTTAATTTTAAGTTGTGCGGGAAAAACGATGCGCTCTTTTGCACTTCATTCCCAAACCACGGTATGTCTCTTGAAAAAGTGTCGAAGTTGAAAAAAAGACGCGGCGCTCTTTTGCGCCGCGTCCGGGGGACGACCCCCATTATGATCTCATGAAAATGTCAGGTCAGAGTGTCAATAATTCCATCCCGTTTCTTGTCGCTGTCGTTATCGCTTATTGACAGTACAAAGGTGCGGGGATATGGCTCCGCGGGAAAGGACAGAAACCGGCTTGGCGCGGCCCGGTATTTTTTTGCAAAACTTTCGGTTGTTTTCACCTAAGTTGCTGACAACGAAATTTTTGTGTGTATTGTCGATGGCAGGAATCCGTAAAAAAAACGGGTGTTTTCAAGAATATAAACGGCTACGAATTTTCGGAAAGTTTGAAATTTTCGGAAAGTTGAGCAGGGGTAGGGGCAAAAAAAATGCGGCGCTCGTTTGCGCCGCACGGTTTCCCGTATATAATCTCATGAAAAGTTTCGAATCTGTGGGTCAATCTTGCCGCTTCGTTTTTCCTGCGCCGTCGTTGTTTCTGATTGACGATACAAATGTGCGGCAGGTTGTATCACTTGCAAAGGACAAAAAACGGTATTTGTTGAGCATCTTATTATGGCCAAAAAGCACCGAAAATTGATTGTTTAGATATAAAATAGTCAAAATGCAGTGAAAAAACCAAAATGTGATGCTCTTTTTTGTCGATAAATCCGGTGTTTGTTGAATTTCTGAGTTATGATAAACAGATTTATCCGGAAAAAAAATTATTTTTAGCCTGTCCGGGTTGCAAGTAAACGTGGGGTACAGAATTTTTCAACCGGATTGCGGCAACCGGCAACTACTTCTGATTCCCTGATTCCCGGTGCTGTCATCCCGGCTGTGTGCTCCCCTTCGGTGGTTGCTACTACCATCCCGACTTTGACTTCCTTCGGTCGCTGACAACTGCTACCGCTACTGCCAACTGCCACTGCCAACTGCCACTTTAGCATGGGCACAAAAAAAACGCGGCGCTCGTTTGCGCCGCGTCGGATTTCCCGTATATAATCTCATGAAAAGTTTCGAATCTGAAGTCAATGATTGTGCCGTTCCTTTTCTATTCACCGCCGTTTCCTTTCATTGATGGTACAAAAGTGCAAGTGTTGATTACAACAACAAAGGACAGAAAATCGAATTTGTTGAATGGTTGTTTAGAGCGGATTTAGATAAAATGAATATAAAATTAGAGAAAATACCAAATATGGGTTACCTATTTCAATTTTTTTATTGTTAATCCGCAAACGATTTCGGCACTTTGTTGAAAATTAATTGATGAAAAAAACATATTTTTTTTTTAAAAAATTTTTTCAGCGTGCTTTTTTGTTGCCTGGCGGCGGGAAAAATCAAAAAAAACAGCCGGTTTGGTATCGGCCGGCTATCGTATTTTTTCGTGATCGGTACAACTGGCAAGCAAAAAATTCCATCCAAAAGGCAAAATTAACGCCCCCCTCACTCCATCTCCAGCAGCAACTGACCCTTTTCCACCGCCGCACCCTGCTGCACTTTCACGGCCTTTACGCGGCCTTCGCCGGTTGCTTTGATGACATTTTCCATTTTCATTGCTTCGAGGATAACGAGCGGGTCACCTTTTTGCACCATCTGCCCTGCTTCCACCATGATGTTGAGGACGAGACCGGGCATGGGCGCTTTCACGGCATTCACCTTTTTACTGCCGCCCGCATGAAGGCCCAATTGTTGAACAAGGCGCTCGTAGTGATCGGAGATATGCAGGGAATACCTGGCGCCGTTTATTTTTAAAATATAATGGTGGGCAGCATAATCTATTTCTACCAGTTCGGCATGGAAGGATTGACCATTGTGCAGGATGTGAAAGCGGCCTTCGCCGTCGGCGGTCAGGTCTAAGTTCGCGGCCTCTTCAGGGAAAACATCAAACTCCTGATGACCGTTGACGGCGATGCGAAAAGGTTCGTTGTGTAACATCAAAGATTCGTGTTGATTTTTTCAAAAAACCTTACAAGTCAAAACTGTAATATCGTCCGGGTAAGGTTGGCGTTCGCGATAATTTTCGATGAAGGCCAAAAGTTTGGTGTTGAGTTCCTTGGCGCCGGCGAAAGCATTTTCCTTCAAAAAGGCGATGAGTTTGTCTTCACCGAGGTCTTCCCCCGCTTTGTTGCGCACATCGGTCAGTCCATCGGTATAGGAGAAAATGAGTGCCTCGTCGGTCAGGCAGAGTCCGCCGATTTCGAGGAAGGGCAATTCGGGCAGCCAGCCGAGCACCGTGCAGCCGTTTTTGAGCGGGATAACCTCCCCTTTCATGAGCAACAGCGGCGGTGTGTGGCCTGCGTTAATGTAGCTCAGTGTACGGTTGACGGGGTCATATTTGGCTAAAAAAAGCGTGATGAACTTATCGCCTTGTGTGACCCGAAATACAGCGGCATTCATCTCCTGCACGATTTCTTCCAGTGTAGCCCGACGATTGATCAGCGCATGAAAATTGGCCTGAAAATTTGCCATGAGCAGCGCCGCGGATACACCTTTTCCGGTAATGTCGGCGATACAAAAAGCGATCTTGCCGTCGGGATATTCCACCACATCGTAATAATCGCCGCCGACGGCGAAGTGCGGTTTGTAAATGCTCGACAGTTGGTAATTTTTACCGGACGGCAGGCTCGAGGGTACCAGGGTGCGCTGGATTTCGGCTGCTACTTCGACTTCCCGGTTGAGGATTTCCTGGCGAAGTTGCTGTTTGAAAAGCCGTTTGTTTTCGATGGCTACCGCAATTACATTCGTGATCGTCGTCACGAACTGCACCTTATTGTATACGTCGTCGTCGTCGCCGAAGCCGCCCACGAAGGCGTAGGCAATCGGTTCGTTTTTGTGCATCACGGGGATGACAAGGTCAAACTCGCGGATAAGCGGGTGGTTGCTGCCTTCCACACCTTGTTTGCTGCGGAAGCTGCCAAGCTCCGCGTTCACGTCGTGTTCCAGCAAACTTTCGTCAATTCCTGACGAACTCATGCACTCCCATTTGCCGGCTTCTTTGAAAAAGAGCGCCATTTTGCGGATGCCGATTTCCCAGCGCAGAAAAGAGCTGTACATATTGAACAGTCCATCCGCAGCCACGTTTTCATTGATCGCTTGCGTAATGGTGAGCAAGCTGTTGATTTGCAACTGCTTGAGATTGACTTCCCGCTCTAATTTTTCAATCCGCGAAAGGGTCCGTTTTATTTCCTGTAGTTCAGGCATCGAGTAAAAATTCAACGGAAAGGTACATACACCTACATTTATGCCGCGCATTTTCCTAAAAAATCTAAAACTTGTGACATTTGCGGCTTGAAATAGGTTTACGGGTTAACTGGTTCCGGGTTAACTGGCACGGAACCTCAAGTCAAAAACCCGTTATTCCGCTAACTTCAACCCGCAACCCTGTCCCGTTAACCCGTAACCAGTCAACCCGTAAACCTTCTAACCTATTCAATATGGAAGACATAGCCAAAACAATGGCCGAGGCGAAAGCCCACATGGAAAAGGCCCTCGAACACCTCGACCACGAACTCATCAAACTACGCACGGGCAAGGCTTCGACTGCGCTCGTTTCCGACCTGCAGGTGGAGTACTACGGTGCGCCCACACCGATCACACAGGTAGCTAACGTGCAGGTAAGCGATGCCCGCACGATTATTATTCAACCCTGGGAACGCAACATGCTCGGCCCGATCGAGCGGGTGCTCATCAACGCCAACCTCGGCATCACCCCTGCCAACGATGGCGAGATCATCCGGCTCATGGTGCCGCCGCTCACCGAAGAGCGCCGCAAGGAGCTGGTGAAAAAGGCCAAACATGCGGGGGAGGAGAGCAAGGTGGGCGTCCGCACCGCCCGTCACAAAGCGCTCGACCACATCAAAAAAGCGATGAAAGAAGGTGTGCCCGAAGATATTGGCAAACGCAAAGAGACGGAATTGCAAGACCTAGTGAACAAATTCGTGGAGCAGGTGGACAAAATCGTAGCCACGAAAGAAAAAGAAATCATGACAGTTTAATCATACGGTAGACAGTGGACGGCTGACGGTAGACGGCAGATGGAGGGTATTGCCTTCGTTGCTGTTCACCGTCTGCCGTCCACCGTCTACCGTCTACCGTTAAAAAAATGAACTTAGAAAAATACCTCGTCGTCGCGGGCATCCCGGGCGTACACAAATTGGTCGCCAGCCGCGCGAATGGCGTTGTGATTGAAGACCGCAAGGAAAAACGCACGCGTTTTGTACCGGCCCGGCAACAGCAGATCACACCCATTGCCACCGTCGGCATTTTTACGGAAACAGAAGAGGGCACGGTATCGCTGACCGATGTTTTCCAAAAAATGCTCGACCAGTTCGAAGAAAACCCGCCGGTCAGCCTCGAATCGGCAAGTGCCGCCTTTCGCGAGTATTTCACCAAAATATTGCCCGAACACGACCGCGACCGCGTCCACATCAACGACATCAAGAAGTGTATCAAGTGGTTTAACTTTATGAACGAAAACGGGATATTCGAAGAAGCCAAACGCGAAGCGGAAGCACAGACAGCAGTTGAAAAAACAGAAGAGGCTGTTGCAGAAAAGCCCGTTGAAACAAAAACAGCAGCAGAAAAACCGGAAAAGCCTGTCAAAACAAAAGCAAAGGCTTAACTTTCAAACATTTAACCCACAAGTGGGTGTCTCATAAGTACTTGAAAATTGGTCATTGAATATTGAAAATTGGGCATTCTTAAATTTTATATTTTTAAATTGCTAATTTTAAATTTATAAAATATAAAATGTTCAATGTGCAATGCCCAATTTTCAATGTCCAATGACTTATGAGACACCCACTTTACAATAGATATGTACAAAGGAAAAAAAGTGGTGGTGGTGCTCCCCGCCTACAATGCCGCCAAAACGCTCGAAAAAACCTACCGGGAAATCCCCTTCGACCTCGTGGATGAGGTGATCCTCTGCGACGACCACAGCCGCGACAATACCGCCGAACTGGGAAAGCAACTGGGCATTCAGCACGTCATCATTCACGAGCAGAACAAGGGATACGGCGGCAACCAGAAATCGCTGTACAACAAAGCGTTGGAAATCGGCGGCGACATCGTCATCATGCTTCACCCCGACTACCAGTACACGCCGAAACTCATCCCGAGTATGGTGAACATCATTGGCGAAGACCTCTACCCGGTGGTGCTGGGCTCGCGCATCCTCGGCATGGGCGCGCTCCGGGGTGGCATGCCGATGTACAAATACATCTTCAATCGCATCCTCACGCTTTCACAAAACCTGCTCATTCATTACAAACTGTCCGAGTACCACACAGGCTACCGCGCGTTTGGCCGCAACGTATTGGAAACCATTAACTTCAACGGAAACTCGGACGATTTTGTATTCGACAACGAGATGCTCTCTCAGATCGTCTACGCCGGTTTCGACATCGGCGAAGTGACCTGCCCCACCAAATATTTCGAAGAAGCATCGAGTATCAACTTCCGGCGCAGCATGAAATACGGCTTGGGCGTGCTGCGTGTGTCGTGGTGCCACTTTTTGCAGCGGATGGGAATAGCGAAGTTTGATATGTACAAGCGGATGAAATAAAGCGCTCAGTTCGGCGAAATCTTCTTCTTCGGAAAATGCGCAGGTTTCGGCTTATACAAACGTTCGGTGGCATCGGATTGCTCGACGGCGCCTACCGGAACCAATGAAGGCGCATTGAAATCTTCGACTAAGTTGCCCTGCAGCCGGTGAAATTCGGCTTCGATCTCGAGCAGAGCGCTCTCGATATCCGGCATGAGCGGGCGGGTGATGATATGCCGGATAATTCCCTCGGGGTCGATAATAAAGGCCAGACGGTCGCAGCCCGGCTGCGGCCTGCGACCGGAAGCCATACCATAAAGATTGGCGACGCGGAAGTCCAGGTCCTCCAACACCGGCGCTTTCAGGTGGATGCCGATAAAACGCCGCGCTTTATCCGACCAGTCGTTCTGGCTGATCGGTACAGTGGACAAGGCTATCGCTTTGGAGTTGCGCTCGTTGAGCCAGCGCTCTTTTTTTGCAAGAAATGCCGAAAACATCATCCAGGCCGAAGTGAAATTGGCCGGATGAGCAAAAAATACACACCAGTAGCCCCGACTGTATTCAGGGAATTGGATTTCACCCTGTGGCGTCCGGAAGGTGAAAGGGGGTGCAGTATCGCCAATTTGTGGCAGCTTCGGGTTGTGAACAGACATGGCTACTCAAGTATAAGGGTGTTGTTCAAAATGATTCAAGCGGCTGATATTCAGGACAAAAAAACTACTATATGCCCTTACTTATTTTGTCTTTAACCAAATTTTCACCAAAAGTAACCGCTTTTGCCGATTCCACGCCAAATGTTCGTCCAAACGACTATTTCCGACGAACATTTGTTTTGAAAACTATACGGGCGTTGGGCTGTGGGAGTTTTCCGCAACTTGTACTTTTGCCGCCTATGAAGATTTTTTTCCTCGCCACGCTCGCTTTGCTGTCTATGCCCGCCAACGCCCAAAACTTCACCATGCCGGTTCGTCAGACCATCGATGTTCCCTGGGAATTTCGCCAGGCCAATACGCCAAACTGGAAACCGACACACATCCCGGTCAGTGTGCATACGGCACTGCTGCAAAACGGCATGATCGAAGACCCGTTCTACCGCGACAATGAGGAAAAACTCCAGTGGATCGAACGCGAAGACTGGGAGTTTCAGAGCACCTTCGATGTGGATTCGGCAACTTTACAACGCAAACACATCGAACTGGTTTTCAAAAGCCTGGATACATATTCACAGGTATTTTTGAACGACAGCCTGATCCTGGAGACGGACAATATGTTCCGTACCTGGACGGCGGATGTAAAAAAATGGCTCAAACCGGAAGGCAACAAACTCCACATCTATTTTGAAAGTCCGCTTAAAAAAGCAGAACAGGACTGGAAAAACCTCGGCTACGAACTGCCCGGCGGCATTCGTACGATGACCCGCAAAGCGCAATTCAATTATGGCTGGGATTGGGGGCCCCGGTTCGTCGGTTGCGGTATCCTCAAAGCGCCGGAGATCATCGCCTGGGATGATATTCTGATCGAAAATGTATTTGTCACCACGCAAAGCATATCGAAAGGGAAAGCGGAAATGGTCGCTTACATCCGTTATCGCTCGGATTTCAAGGGTAAAGTAACGCTGGTGGCGCAGCAGGAAAAACGCCGGTACATTGAAGACCGGGATTTTCTGGTCGGCGTTCATATCGATTCGGTGACCTGGGATGTGATCGATCCTCAATTGTGGTGGTGTAACGGCTTGGGCAAACCGTATCTGTACGATTTCACCGTCACCATCAAACGTGGCACGGTCGATGTCGAAAAAGCGAATATCCGCACGGGTATCCGGACAATAGAATTAGTGACGCAGCAAGACGAAAAAGGCGAAAGTTTTTACTTCAAACTCAACGGCGTACCGGTTTTTGCCAAAGGCGCCAACTATATTCCGCAAGACATTTTTCAGGACCGCGTGACGCCGGCGCAGTATAAACGCACGATCGACGACGCAGTAGCCGCCAACATGAATATGCTGCGTGTATGGGGCGGCGGTATTTACGAAGATGACCTGTTTTACCAACTCTGCGATGCGCGCGGCATCCTTGTCTGGCAGGATTTCATGTACGCCTGTGCCATGTATCCCGGTGGCGGCAAGTTTCTGAAAAACGCCGCCCTCGAAGCCTTCGAACAAATCGAACGCCTCCGCCAGCACCCCTGCATCGCCCTTTGGTGCGGCAACAATGAGAACAACGAAGCCTGGAATCTGTGGGGTTGGCAAATGTTGTTCAACGAAGCCCAGCGCAACCAACTCTGGCGCGATTACCAGATATTGTTCAACGATTTGTTGCCTACCTACGTCGCCAATTATGGCGGTGGCGTGTCCTATTGGGAAAGTTCGCCCCGATACGGACGGCGCAACCCCAAGTCGTTTACCGAAGGCGATTCCCACTACTGGGGCGTGTGGATCGATGAAGAACCGATTGAAATATTCAACAAAAAAATCCCGCGCTTCATGAGCGAGTATGGTTTCCAGAGTTTTCCGGAATGGCGCACAATTCAGTCGTTTACACTGCCGGAAGACCGCGAACTGGATACAAAGGTGATGCTGACACACCAAAAATTTCCGCGTGGGAATGCATTGCTGGCCGAATACCTGAAACGCGATTACCGCCCGGTTAAAACATTTGAGGACTTTGCTTATGTAAGCCAAATCATGCAGGCCGAGGCAATCCGCACGGGCATCGAGGCGCATCGCCGCAACAAACCGTATTGCATGGGTACACTCTACTGGCAGTTCAACGACGTATGGCCGGTGGCATCCTGGTCAAGCCGCGATTACTACGGGCGCTGGAAAGCGCTGCATTACTACGCCCGCGATGCGTTCAGCCCGGTAGCGGCTTTGCCCATTGTGGAGGACGATATTCTTAGAATCTATGGCGTATCGGATTTGCCGGAAGAAACGAAAGTCACGGTGCAGGTGCGGGCGTTCGATTTTGACGGCAAGTCGCTGAGCGACGTGACCAAACCCGATGTCGTTGTTCCCACCGATTCGAGTCGTATGATCTGGCAGGGTTATCTGAAAACCGTGCTCGACAAGCAAAAGGTGGAGAACGTGGTCGTCGAAATTGCCTTGAAAAGTGCAGAAGGTAAGTTGTTGAACCGCAGGTTGTTCTACTTCTGCCCGCCCAAAAAACTGGTATTGCCCAAAGCAAAAATCAGTTTGAAAGTGGAGCAGGTGAACGATGGCTACCAACTTTCCCTGCAAAGCGACAAATTGGCCAAAAACGTCCTGATCGGCACGGAGGCCGAAGGTTTTTTCAGCGACAATTATTTTGACTTACTACCCGGCGAACGCAAAACGGTGTTGTTCAAAACGCAAAGCATTTTGGACGATCCGCAGGGGGCGTTCCGGGTTAAGAGTCTGACGGATACGTATGATTGAGTCAAACCCAACTCCGCCCCTTTTATTGAGGGCAGGGTCGATTAGTTCTAGTTTTTAAGATTTTTTTGAATGCCGAATGGCGATTACATGATTTACGATTGTTGATGTGGATGGACGATGGAGAAATTTTCGATGGATGATGTAGGCTGCACGAAGTATATCACCCACAAAACATGAAAAAATCGCACATCACATCAACAATCGTAAATCATGTAATCTATTAATCGTAAATCGAAATTAGAACTGATCGGTCCTGCCCAATTGGGGAGGGTCCGGGTCGAGAAGAAACGCGTAATCCCATTTTGCTAAAACCAAAATCAATATCCTTCCCCCAATTCCATTTTTTTCCCAAATCTTAGCGGCTGCGAAGAATCCAAACTTTCCGAAAGTTGTCAACTTTCGGAAAGTTTACAAGACAATTACAACTATGGAAAAGCCCTGGCTCAACAATTATCCCGCCGGCGTGCCCGCCAACATCGATCCCGACCAGTATCCCCGCGTACTGGATGCGCTGGACGAGTGTTTTCAAAAATACGCCGACCTGCCCGCGTTTGTGTTTATGGGCAAAACGCTCACATTCAGGGAAATAGATAAACTGAGCCGGGATTTTGGCGCCTACCTTCATTCTCGCGGGCTCGAACCCGGCGACCGCATCGCGCTGATGATGCCCAACCTGATGCAGTACCCCATCGCGCTGTTCGGTTGCCTGCGCGCCGGACTGATCCTGGTGAATACGAACCCGCTTTACACCCCACGCGAAATGCGCCACCAGTTTGTGGATTCAGGCGCAAAGGCCATCATCATCGTGGAAAATTTCGCCGCCAACCTGCAGCAGGTTATCGGCGAAACCCAAATCAAAACCGTCATCATCACCAGCATCGGCGAAATGCTCGGCTTTAAAGGCTGGATCGTCAACTTCGTCGTGCGTCGTATCAAAAAAATGGTGCCGGCCTACAGCCTGCCGAATACCGTCACATTTAATACGGCACTGAAACAAGGCCGGGGATTTACCCTCAAACCTTTTCAGTCAGGCCCCGACGATACCATCGCGTTGCAATACACCGGAGGCACCACCGGCGTCTCCAAAGGCGCGATGCTCACCAACCGAAACCTCGTGGCCAATATGATGCAAATCCGTGCCTGGCTTTCGCCTGTGCTGTCGGAAGGCAACCTCACCGCGCTCTGCCCCCTCCCGCTCTACCACATCTTCGCTTTCACGGTCAACTGCCTTGCGTTTATGAACTGCGGCGCGCGCAACATCCTCATCGTCAATGCGCGCGACCTGAAGGCCCTTATAAAAGACTGGCGCAAAAACCCACCCAACGTCGTTACCGGCCTGAACACCCTGTTCAACGCCCTGCTGAATCACCCCGATTTCGCTACGCTCGATTTTTCTTCCCTCAAAGCGACCGTAGGCGGCGGCATGGCCGTTCAGCGTGCTGTCGCCGAACGCTGGCAGCAGGTCACCGGCTGCGGCATCACCGAAGGCTGGGGACTCACTGAGAGCAGCCCCGTGCTAACCGTCAATCCGGTGGACGACACCCGCCGGCTCGGCACTATCGGCATGCCCGTGTCTTCCACCGACCTGCGGGTGGCCGACGAGCAGGGCAACATCCTGCCGCCCGGCCCGGAAAACATCGGTGAATTGCAGGGCTTTGGCCCCCAGATCATGAAAGGCTACTGGCAACGCCCCGACGAAACGGCCAAAACGGTCAAAGACGGCTGGCTGCTCACCGGCGACATCGGTTTCATGCACCCCGACGGTTATTTCCAGATCGTCGACCGCAAGAAAGATATGATCTTAGTGTCGGGCTTCAACGTCTATCCCAACGAAATTGAGGACGTGATGGCCATGCATCCCAAGGTGCTCGAATCCTGCGCTGTCGGTGCACCGGACGAGAAGTCAGGCGAAGTGGTAAAGGTTTTTGTCGTGAAAAAAGACCCTTCCCTTACCGAAGAAGAAGTCATCGCGCATTGCCGTGCCAACCTGACGCCGTACAAAGTGCCGAAACACATCGAGTTCCGGAAGGAATTGCCGAAGACGAATGTGGGGAAGATATTGAGGAGGATGTTGCGGGATGAGAAGTAATAAGTATACCTCATTGCCCAAATTTTTCACCTTCAAGTAAATTATATTCCAAAAAAGGAATTATTTTTGTCTGAAATTTCAACTCCAGGTGAAATTTGAAATTGTCAAATTGGAAGAATTGTCCGGCGAACGGGCGAGTATTTACTCGGTAATCGTCGATAATGAACCTGACCACCTCTTTGGGCAGTTTGTGCATGAAAACACCTCCAACTACCCAAATGAGGTGAAAGACATCATTGCTCGTATCCGGGCAATTGGACAAAAGGTGGGTGCGGTGGAGCATTTTTTCAGGCAAAATGAAGGGAAACCCGGTCAAGGAATCACGGCATTGTTTGACCGGCCGGAAGCCAAACTTCGATTGTACTGCATTCATTTTGGGAAGTGGGCAATTCTGCTCGGTGGCGGTGGCCCCAAAAATGTGGGAACGCTGCAAGAAGACCCAAAATTGAAAAGTGAAAACTACCTGCTGCGTACCATTTCGGATGCTATCACACAGAGAATCAAGGAAAAAGACTTGCGATGGAAAGGTGATGACCTCGAAGGGGACTTGGTTTTTGATGACTTAAAGTGAATTTCTTTAAAAAAAATATTCTACGCTATGGGCGAGAAATCAGTAAAGCAAGCACGAATTGTACGAAGCCCGGCTATTGCTGCCATACTCGAACAACTCGACCCTGCCCAAACCAACCGGATCGAACTACGCATGATGCTCGCTGCAAAAATCTACGAGGCGATGCAGCAAAAAGGCATCTCGAAAAAGCAGTTTGCGGGGATGCTGGGGCAACAGCCGTCTGTCATTACCAAATGGCTAAGCGGGACGCACAACTTCACTGCCGACACACTGGCCGATATTCAGCGGGTATTGGAAATCTCCCTTTTCAACTTCAAAGAACAACCAAAGCAAGAGAAAATCTCCATTGCATTTGAATTGGTGCGGAAACCTGAGTCTGCGGAGGAATTTGAGATCGAGAACCTGTCAATCACGTAATTTTTCTCCCAGATACTTTCCCGTATAACTCCCCTCCACCTTTACCAAACCCTCCGGCGTACCCTCGTATATCAGGTGTCCGCCTTCCTTGCCGCCTTCCGGGCCCAAGTCGATCACCCAGTCGGCCGATTTGATCACTTCCATATTGTGTTCCACCACGAGCACACTGTGGCCTTTTTCCACGAGGGCGTTGATGGCTTTGAGCAATTTGCGGATGTCGTGGAAATGCAGCCCCGTTGTAGGTTCGTCGAAGATAAAGAAGATGTGGCCACCGGAGTTTTCCCGGATCAGGAAAGAAGCCAGTTTCACCCGCTGTGCCTCGCCCCCCGACAAGGTGGAAGACGACTGGCCTAACTGCACATAACCCAAACCGACGTCGAAAAGCGGCTGGATACGCTCCGTGATGTCCTTGTTGCCTTTGAAAAAATCGAGCGCTTCCTCGATGCTCATGTTCAACACCTCGAAGATATTTTTGCCTTTGTACTGCACGTCGAGCACTTCGGTTTTGAACCGCCGGCCTTTGCATTCCTCGCATTCGAGGTGTACATCGGCCAGGAACTGCATTTCCACCACCTGCTCGCCTTCGCCCTTGCAGGCTTCGCAGCGCCCGCCTTCCACGTTGAAACTGAAATGTTTGGGCATAAAGCCGCGAATTTTTGACAATTGCTGGCCGGCAAACAAGTCGCGGATATAATCGTAGGCTTTGACGTAGGTGATGGGGTTGGAGCGGCTGCTTTTGCCGATGGGGCTTTGGTTGATAAACTCCACGCGGGTCACTTTTTTCACATTGCCTTCCAGCCCGTCGGAGAGGCCGGGTTGTTTGCCGGGATTGTCGGGCAGGTGCTGGAGGAGCGCCGGAAACAGGATGTCGCGCACGAGGGTCGTTTTACCGGAACCTGAAACGCCGCTCACCACCATGAAGCAGTGGAGCGGGAAACGCACATCGATGTTTTTCAGATTGTGCTGGCGGGCGCCTTTTAGGGTCAGAAATTCTTTGGCCGGACGGCGGATAGCCGGCGTTTCAATCGCCATCTTGCCGCTCATATATTGGGCGGTCAGGCTTTCCGGCGCTGCGGTACTGATTTTGGAAAAATCACCCGCGTACACCACATTGCCGCCGTGCACGCCCGCTTCGGGGCCCATATCAACCAGAAAATCAGCGTTTTTGATGACTTCCTCTTCATGCTCCACCACGACCACGGTATTGCCGAGATCGCGCAGTTCTTTCAATACTTTGACGAGTCGCCCCGTGTCGCGGGGATGCAGGCCCACGGACGGCTCGTCAAGGATGTACATCGAAGCCGTCAGGTTGCTGCCGAGGGTACGGGTGAGGTGGATGCGCTGCGTTTCGCCGCCGGAAAGGGTGTTGGAGATGCGGTCGAGCGTGAGGTAGCCGAGGCCCAGGTCCACCATGAATTTCAGGCGGTTGTTGATTTCCAGCAAAAGGCGGCGGGCCACCTGGTAGTCGTGTTCGCTGAGCTCGAGTTGCCGGAAAAATGCCAGGACTTCATCCAACGGCACGCCGGTCAGTTCCGAAACGTTTTTGCCGCCGATCTTCACACAAAGGGCTTCGGGGCGCAGGCGTCCGCCGTCGCAGGTAGGGCACACGGTTTTCCCACGGTAACGGGCGAGCGTGACGCGGTTCTGGATTTTGTAGGTTTTGCTTTCCAGTTCTTTAAAAAAAGCGTCGACGCCGGAGAAGTATTCATTACCGGTCCACAGCAATTTCACCTGTTCCTTCGTCAGTTGTTCGAACGGCGTATGCACCGAAAACCCGAAGCGATGGGCGTTTTTCAGCAAGGGTACCAGCCATTCGCCGTATTTCTCGCCTTTCCAGGGAGCGACGGCGCCGTCGTACACCGATTTGGTTTTGTCCGGCACCACTTTGTCGCGGTCGATGCCGAGGATGCGTCCGTAACCCTCGCAGGTAGGGCAGGCGCCATAAGGGTTGTTGTAGTTGAAGAGCTGCGGTGTGGGTTCGGGGAATTCGATGCCGTCGAGTTCGAAGCGATTGTTGAAATGGACGGTCGACGGTTCGGTGCTGCCGTCAACCGTCAACCGTCCGCCGTCTACCGTAATAACGCATTCCCCTTCGCTTTCATAAAAAGCCGTGTTGACCGAATCGGCCAGGCGCATCCAGTCGCTCTCTTCCATGCCGGAATTGGAGAACCGGTCGATGAGGATATGCAACCCTTTGTCGTTGGAGGTATGGGCCGGTTGTTTGATGTCGAAGCGTTTTTCCGTACCGTCGAGTATTTCTTCGATGCGAAGTGTTTCATTTTCAAATTGTACCCGCGTGAAACCCTTTTGCAACAAAAGGTTTAGTTCCTGCTCTAATGTACGTTCCTTGTATTTCCTGGCAAACGGAATCAAAACGAGGCCGCGGGCGCCGTCGGGTTGTTTTCTGATAAAATCAATCACGTCGGCAACCTCGTGTTTTTGCACGATCTGACCCGATACTGGGGAATAAAATTTGCCGATGCGCGCGTACAACAACCGCAGAAAATCATACACTTCCGTCATGCTGCCGACGGTAGAGCGGGCATTGCCAGTTGTGACGCGTTGTTCGATGGCGATGGCCGGGCAGATGCCCCTGATGTAGTCCACATCGGGCTTTTTCATACGTCCGAGGAACTGCCGGGCATAACTGGACAAACTTTCCACGTATCGGCGCTGCCCTTCGGCATACAGGGTGTCCATGGTGATGGACGACTTGCCGGAGCCCGAAACGCCGGTGACAACGATCAGTTTGTTCTTCGGCAGGCGCAAATCCACGTTGCGCAAATTGTTGGTGCGCGCGCCTTTAATGGTAATATGGTCAGGATCGACCAGGTCGTTGTCCGTGGTTCGCGGGTCATTGTTCGTTGCGGCGATAGGGATATTTTTTTTCAAAATCGTGTCTGTCATTGCGCGGGAGCGTAAGGGCGCAAAATTGCGAAACTTCAGGTACTTTTAAAACAAATTTTTGAAAATAACGACCGGGGATTGCTTCCGGGCGCAGTTTATTCACCGCAACCGAGTTTCGACAACAGCCAACCGCCAAGGGTCAGCGTCAGAATGCCTTTGACGGTGAAAAACAAAATGCCGGCGAAGCCAAGTTGTCGCAGGCGTGTTCTCCAATCCTTTTTTTCCATGTTCAGCAACATATTTTCCGGGTTCGGTAAGGTATTCTGCAGATGACCTGTAACCGACCGGTAGTTTTGCGTTCTAATTTTCGATTTTCAATTGGTAATTCCAATAAACGTACACCCTTCATTTCATTATGCAACAATACGCGCTCCTTACTTTTTTTGTTGTCATTTTCCTGTCATTGTCAACACCCGCCTGCAAACACGAACCTGCTTTAACCGGAGGTCCCGATCCGACCGATACGATTGATAATCCCATCGATACGACCGGCAATCCCGGTGGCAACACCGGTTCGGGTGTGCTTTGTGACCCGGATTCCGTTTATTTTCAAAATCAAATTTTGCCCATTCTTGTCTCCAATTGCACCGAATCGGGTTGCCATAACGAAACCGACCATGAAGAAGGCGTCATTTTGACTTCTTACCAAAGTCTGATGTCGACCGTGGAGCACGTCACCGACAACAACTGGGACGAAAACAAGTTGATGAAAGCCTTGCTGGAAGACGACCCGGACGATCGAATGCCGTACAACAAATCGCCCCTGCCACAGGCACAAATCAATCTTATTGCAGCATGGATTCAACAGGGTGCGAAGAACAACGGTTGCAACGAAAACTATGGCAGCTGCGAAACCACAAATGTAAAATACAGCGCCTACGTGCAGCCGCTGATCCAGGCGCGTTGCCAGGGTTGTCACAGCGGGAGCGCGCCGCAGGGAGGAATCAATCTATCTACCTATACGAATGTCAAAGCCCTGGCAACCAACGGTAAACTTTATGCCGCAGTGACCCGTCCAAGTAACTGGATGCCGAAAGGAGGCGCGAAGTTAGACGACTGTTCTTTAGACAAACTGAAAGCCTGGATCGACGCCGGTGCGCCGGAAAATTGACACTTTTAGGGAAATCGCAATTTCTTTTTCCGGTGATTTAGCCGGCGATATACCTTTGACAATCAAATGTTCAATCTTTTTCAAAAACATGAAAAAAACACTTTTTGCCTGCGGACTCCTTTCCGCTTTCCTTTTGATGCTGGCTGCTCCATCCGGATGTTACTATGACAACGAAGAAGAACGCTTTCCGGATGCTTCCTGCGATACCGTCAATATGCGCTACAGCGTTGAAATCAGGCAGATCATGCAGGCCAATTGCGACAGATGTCATTTGTCCAGTTCCTCGACTTTTTCCGGCATTCCATTCGATACTTATGACGACGTCAAGGAGGTGGCCGACAATGGGAAATTAGTGGACCGCATCAACAACGCCGGCGCCCCGATGCCCCAGGATGAAGGACTTATGTCGGTTTGCAACCGCGATAAGATAGAAGCCTGGGTAAATGCCGGCGCACCGAATAATTGAGCGATGAACGATGAACGGCGGAACATTAAATTTAGAATGATATTAAACCATTGATAACCAACAACCGATAACTAATAACCAACAACCAACGACTTTCAATATGAAACGTATCCTATATCTTTTGCTGGCACTCGCCTGCGCAGGTGGCGCCATCGGTTATTACCTGTGGAACAAGCCTCAAAAAAACATGCAGACCGCAAAAGCCGATATGGCGATTGATGCAGCCGCATTGTTCAACGAATTCAATACCGATGAAGCCGCTGCCAATGCGAAATATTTGGATAAAACTATTGCAGTATCCGGGAAGGTAAAAGAAGCAACCAAAACCGACGATGGTACGGTAAAAGTCAGCCTCGATACGGGCAGTGACTTCGGTGTGTTTTGTGAACTCGACCCCCTGAGCCAACACCCCCGTACCGATTTTGCTGCCGGAGAAACCGTTACCTTCAAAGGAATCTGCACCGGCCTCAACTTTGACGTGCAATTGACTCGTTGTGTGGAGGTTAAGTAAATGATTTAGAAGAGTTGAAGGGTTTAGAGGGTTGAAGGGTTGAGAAAAAGTTAACCAGCCATCAATCCCCTCAACATTCTCAACCCTCAATATTTTCAACCCTCAACAACTTTTTTTACAACTCAAAACTCGACAATTCATGCAAAAACGCTTGTTCGTCATTGCTGCCCTGATTGTGTTGGCAGCCCCTGCATTCGCCCAAAAATATTTCACCCGCGACGGCAAAGTGAAATTTTTCTCAGACGCTTCGGTGGAAAAAATCGAAGCCGTGAACAAGAGCGCCACTGCCGTGCTCGACGCCGCTACCGGCAAAATGGAGTGGAAAGTACTCATTAAGGGCTTCCTGTTTGAAAAAGCCCTGATGCAGGAACACTTCAATGAAAACTACCTGGAATCGTCTAAATACCCGAACGCCACTTTCAAGGGCGAAATCACCAATTTGAGCGAGGTGAATTTCAGTAAAGACGGCTCCTACACGGCCAAGGTGAAAGGAAAGATGAACATTCACGGCGTTGAAAAAGACGTGGAAACAACCGGCGCGGTCAAAGTCAGCGGAACGTCCATCACCATACACGCCGATTTCCCGGTAAAATGCTCCGATTATAACATCAAGATCGAAGCAGGCAAAGTGTCCAATATTTCCAACGAGATCAAAGTGACGGTGGATGCTGCACTTGCTCCGATGAAATAAAAGGTTGAGGCTGTCGAGGGGTTGAGATTGTTGAGGCTCAACCCCTCAACAATCTCAACCCCTCACTTTAAAATTGAAAATCAATCTCCTATGAAAAAAAATTACTTCTCCCTTTTGCTCGGGTTGTTCCTGGTTGTAACCATGTCGAATGCACAGGAAGGCGACCTGCTTTCCTTGCTGGGCGACGAAGAAACGACCGATTACACCACCGCCACCTTTAAAACTACCCGGATTGTCAATGGCCACTCCCTTGAAAACTGCGGAGAAGGCGTACTCGATTTCAAAATCTCGCACCGTTTCGCTCCTATCCGTAATGGTATATATGATTTTTTCGGCCTCGACGATGCCAGCATCCGACTGGGACTGGACTATGGCATTACCGACCGCCTGATGGTTGGTATTGGTCGCAGCAGCCTCGAAAAGGTGGTCGACGGTTTTGCGAAGTATAAAATACTCCGCCAAAGCACGGGCAAGAAAAACATGCCGGTTACACTTTCCTTTTTGACCGACATGGAGGTCACGACGGTTAAATTCGATGACCCGGAGCGCGCGAACGAATTCACAGACCGCTTGTACTTCACCAACCAGTTGATCGTCGGGCGCAAATTCAACGAGGCGCTTTCGTTCCAACTGATGCCCACGCTCGTACACCGCAACCTGGTACCGACAACCGAAGACAAAAACGATATATTTTCCATCGGTGCGGCCGGTCGTGTCAAGATTTCGCGTCGCGTCACGATCAATGCGGAATACTACTACGTGCCGGAAGGGCAAATCGTCAGCACACCCTATGCCAACTGCCTCGCGATCGGTGTTGAAATCGAAACGGGTGGCCACGTGTTCCAGCTGCATTTTACCAACTCGGCCTATATGAACTACGCAGGTTTTATTACCCAGACTTCGGAAAAGTGGTTCTACGAAAACAGCGAAGGCAAAACGATGAGCGGCATCCGCTTCGGATTCAACATCTCGCGGGTGTTCACGCTGAAAAAACCGAAAGGGTTCGAATAGTGTAAGTTATTTATTTTCTTTACGTTAGGGGTTGTTTCGCGCAGACTTTCCAAGTTTTGAAAACTTGGAAAGTCTATCCTGCGCCCATCCTTAACATTACAAGCGGTGGCACGACTCGAAGTCGTGCCACCGCTCATTTTTGGTGCGCATCACTCGCAATTATCCACACATTTCCCGCTTTTATCAATCACGAATGATTTTCCGTTTAGTTCAACCTTCGCCCGTCCATCCCGATCAAAAGGTTTGGCGCTGTCGAAACGGAAAGGAATGACCATTGTTCCGCTGCGGTGGATATATCCCCATTTACCCAAGCGTTTGACAGGCACGATCTCGTAGTGGTTGAAGTAGGATTTATCAACCGAATCGAAAATGCGGGGCGTCAGGATACGTCCGGTTAAATCCATCAGTCCCCAGCGGGCGCCGGAATCGCGTTGGACGGCTTCGTACATACACACCGGTCCATAGGGTGGTACGATTGCCAGGCTGTCATTGCGGAATACCGTCCGGCCGTAATCGTCTTTCAGTCCTGCTTTCGGACTGTTCCAGGTCCAGGAGTACGACCGCTCGTGGTCGATAGAAACCGTTGGTTCGGTAGGGACTATACGCCCCAGCGTGTCGATTCGAATCAACTTGTCATCCAGCAACACCCACGCAAGCCCCTTGTCGCTGAATTTGTCGGCAAATTCGTATTGCAGCGGGATGACCACCCGCCCGGTGCTGTCCACATAACCCCAACGTCCATTGCGACGCACCGCAGCGCGCCCGCCCCGGAAGCCGTCGGCGTAGTCGTAATCGAAGCCGGTAATGAGTTTGCCGAAACGATCCATCAGGGCGTAGCGTTCGTTTTTGCCGACGATGTAAGGGGTATTCCGACCATCGCCTTGCCCGATGTTGTCGTATTCCGGCGCGACCAGAACCGTACCTTGCCGGTTCAGAATACCCGTTTTGTCGTTTTCCCGGGCAATAAAACAGCTATCGCGGGTACATCGAAGCCGATCATATTGCGGCGGCAATAAAATGCTTAAATCCAGCCTGTAGATGCCGTATTTTCGCAAAGCACTATCCATAAAAATGAGGCTGCCGTTGCAAAAAAACAACTCCCTGTACACAGGCGGCAACACAACTTTCCCAAAAGTGTCGATCAGGCCGTGCCACGAAATTTCACAATTCAATATACTGTCCCATTTGGAGTAACCGAATTCCAGCCAACCATTCGGCTGCAAATACTGGTCGATAAAATCGCAATCGAATGCGGTAAGCGGCTGCAAGTCTTCATCCAGAATAGCATATTTCCCACCTTTGTTAACGATGAGTTTGGCACTGCCTTCGATCTTGTCTACCTGAAGGTACTGATACGGTTGCACCAGATTACCCTGCCGGTCATAAAACCCCCAAAGGCTGTCTATCTTAGCCGCGATGTATTGTCCGGTTCTCATTGTCCATTGGTGTACCGGGGGCACAATAATATTCAGGTTTATATCGGCATAGCCGCTGCTGTCGAGGTGGATATAGAGCGTAATCAATCCATCGTGTTCTACTTCGAGCCAGTGATCGAAAACAGGCGGCAGCATCTTCCCGTCCGCGGGTCTGTACAGCCCGTATTTTTTCCCTTTTGTCATTTGAAGGAAACTGTCTTTCGTAATATATGACTCGATCTTGTCATATTCGCAGGGCAACAATACGACGCCGTCGGCGATGCGCCCAAGGCCAAACAGACCGTTGTTGCGCAGCAAAACGACGCCGGCCGGATACCGTATCAGGCTGCTCAGACCTCCGTGCCTGACGTAGCGGTCGGAATGTTGCTCCACTTTTTCAATCGTATCGTACACGCAGGGAAAAATCCAGCGCCGCTCGCCGACATCCCAAAGACCTTCGCGACCGTTGCGGGCGACAACCAGCATCAGTTTGCCGTCGGGCTTGTGGATGAATTTTTTCGGATCGATGTCGAGGCTGTCGGGGATGCTATCCTGCAACTGACTGTCGAGCAAGACAAAACGCTCGTGTCCTTCGTAGCGCACGAGGGCCAGTCGATCGTTCAACGGTTCTATCGTTTCGAATTGATCCGCCCATTTTAATCGAAAGGCAAACCAGTCGGCTTCACTGTACTGAAATTGGGAATGACCGCAGGTGCAGAAAGCAAAAAGAAAGGCAAGAGCGAGTGTTCGTTTGAGCATAAGCATCAGTGTAGATCGTTATCAAACGCAAATGATACGTTTGGATGTTATACCGCGCCCGGATTTCATACGGCACTCAGGATTTTAGCAATAATTCCGCCCCCTCTTGCCCCACCAGCGTCCCGATGGCCACACCCATGCCGCTGAGTCGCACCGCTACCGTCACGTTTGCTGAAACCTGTTCGATGATGGGTTTTTTCACCGGTCCGAGGCCGAGGATGCCCGTCCACCAGGTGTCGATCTCAACTTTTTGACCGGGGCAGACGACCGTTTCCAATAGATCGACCAAAGCACTGCGGATCAATTCGTTGGCGCCGAAATCGTCCGTTTTTTCCTTTTCCAAATCCAGGTTGCGTCCGCCACCGAGCAGGATGCGCCCGTCGATGTTGCGGAAATAAAAATAACCCCGGTCGTAGTGGAAGCAGCCTTCCACCGCGAGGTTGCCGACAGGTTTGGTGATCAAAACCTGGTTGCGCGCCGGATAAATGTCAAGGTGTGGCAGCAGCCGTTTGGCAAAACCATTGACGGCAACCAAAACCTTGGGCACCCGGATCGTCCAGCCCGATTCGGTTTCCACTTCCACGCCTTGTGAAGTGTCTTCGAAATGCTTGATAGAGAAACCATTGTAAATCTGAACACCTTTTTCCGCCGCCAGACGTAACAGTGCCGACATCATCTTACCGGTGTGTACCTGACCTTCGGGCTGGTTCAGGATCAGATGTTGCACCCCGTGGAAACCGAAGCGCGGCAGTCGTTCGTCGTCGACTTTATACACTTCGGGGTGGCCGGTGATCCGGCCGATTTTTTGATTGAAATCCGGGATGCGTTCGCGGCATTGCCGGAAAATATCTTCCTCTTCGCCCGTGAACATTTCGTAGCCGCCCAGCATTTGGAAGTCAAGGTTTTCATCACCGACGAGTGCGCGTAGTCGTTGCAGGCCGCGCCAGCGTTTTTCCACCACCGCCAGCACGTCGTTTTCGCTCATGCGGGTGAGATCGTCGAGCAGCTCGGTCATGGAGCCGAAGCATGCAAAACCCGCGTTGCGCGTGCTGGCGCCGATGGGCAAGGGGCCACGTTCCAGCACGGCGACCTGCAATTTCGGGTCGAGCGTTTTCAGGTGAATCGCCGCCGCCAGCCCGACGATGCCGCTTCCGATGACCGCCACGTCGAGGTTTTTAAAAAAGGTTTCGTGTTCCCAGTAACTCAGGTCGTAGGTTAGCATGGTTGAGATGGTTATTTGTTGAGATGTTGATGTGTTGAGATGGTTATTTGGTTATTTGTTGAATTTTGCGTTCGCTGAGATACGAGATCGAACGCCTGAAATCCGTAACACAATGACGATGAGTACTACCACAACGATTGTCCCGCCCGTTCGGCGTTCACCCCTTCGCCGCCGCCTGGGGCGATGGTTTTACATTCAGAAACGGCGCTTCGAATGGTTTTGTGGAAATAAAAAATTTGCAAAACAACAAGCAGCACCGCTCGAAGTCCTTGTTTTTCAGCACAAAACACCGTTGATACGACAACTGAAAAACGTGGAGATGTACCTGCAGCACAACAAAGTCACCAACCTCCGCCTGGCAGCAGCGAAGATAGATGGCCTTGTGATTCGACCGGGCGAAACCTTTTCATTTTGGAAAACAGCCGGCAATCCGACGGCGCGGCGCGGTTACCTCGAAGGGCTGGTGCTCGAAAATGGCAACATCGGCAAAGGCATCGGCGGCGGACTTTGTCAGATGGGGAACCTGCTCTACTGGATGGCGTTGCACAGCCCGGTCACCGTGACCGAGCGCTGGCGGCACAGCTACGATGTGTTCCCCGACGAAGCCCGCACCCTTCCTTTCGGCTCGGGGGCGACACTCGCTTACAATTACATCGACCTGCAACTCCGCAATGACACCCGGCAGCCCTTGCAATTGCAGGTGTGGTTGTCCGAAACTCACCTCCACGGAGCAATCCGCACGAGCCAGCCGCCCGATGAGCGTTATGAAGTTTTTGAGCAGGATCATTTTATCCGCCACGAACCCTGGGGCGGTTATTCCCGGCACAACCGGATAGCCCGACGGGTATATTCCATCGGAACCGGCGCACTGCTCCGCGAAGAACCCGTGACAGAAAATCACGCGCTGATGATGTACCAACCTTTTTTAGAAGGTTGAAGGTGAAGGGTTGAAGGCAGACGGTTTACATTTGCCGCACCACTCGACCACTCAACCACTCAACCACTCAACCACTCAACCATCGCTATGATTCAACGTATACAAACCATTTTCCTTTTTTTGGCATCCGCTGCGGGTTTTGGCCAATTTGCCTTGCCATATTTGCGTACCGAGCCGGGCAATCCTGCTGCAACCTTGCCGGCCCTTGCCGATACCGTTGTCAATCCCATGGACAATCCGGGTTTGCTCGGATTGTGTATCATGGGCGGTATCGTTTCACTGGCAGCGATTTTCCTTTTCAGGAACCGTCAGTTGCAGGCCCGCATGGCCAGTGCCGCTGCTGTCGCTTCGATATTGCTGATCGCCCTGACGGGTTTCATCATTTTTCAATTGTATCAACAGATGCCTTCCGGTGGGAGCACCCAATATGGACTTGGCCTGGGATTGCCGGTGGCAGCCATGATACTCAACTGGCTGGCCGCCCGATTTATCAGAAAAGATGAAAATACGGTGCGTTCGGCGGACCGGTTGCGATAGGTAGTTCAGGAAATCTTTTCCAGTTCCGTCGCGATGGCTGCCGCCAGGCGGGCGTTGTTCAGCACCAGTTGGATGTTGGCGTCGAGGCTTTTGCCGTCAGTCAGTTGTTCCATTTTTGCCAATAAAAACGGGGTGATCGCTTTGCCGCGAATGCCTTGTTTATCTGCCTCGAACAACGCTTTTTCGATGGCACGGTGCATCACATCAGGGTCGAGTTGATACGCTGCCGGCACGGGGTTGGCGATTACTGCCCCTCCGCGCAGCCCCATTTCCCACTTAGCTTTCAACAATTTGGCAACGGCTTCTGCGGTGTCGAGCCGGCAATCGACAGGCCAGCCACTTTTTCGGGTATAAAATGCGGGGAATTCTTCCGTGCCGTACCCGATAACTGGCACACCGTAGGTTTCCAAATATTCCAGGGTCAGACCCAGGTCGAGGATGCTCTTCGCTCCGGCGCATACCACGGCGACGGGTGTTTGGGCAAGTTCCTGCAAGTCGGCAGATATGTCCATGGTCGCCGCCGCACCGCGATGCACGCCGCCGATGCCGCCCGTTGCAAAAATCCGGATACCCGCGAGGTGTGCAATGATCATGGTGGAAGCCACCGTTGTAGCGCCGTTTTTGTTCTGACTGACCAGAAAAGGGATATCGCGACGGCTGGCTTTGGGTATGGCCGCAGCTTCTTTTCCAATCAGTTCGATCTCGGCTGCCGTCAAACCGGCTTTCAATTTACCGCCGACGACGGCACAGGTAGCGGGTATGGCTCCGGCGTCGCGCACGGCTTTTTCTACCAGTAAGGCGGTTTCCACATTTTTGGGAAACGGCATGCCGTGGGCAATGATCGTACTCTCGAGCGCAACCACCGGGCGGTGGTCTTCAAGCGCAGCGCGGACTTCGGGAGAAGGTAGAAGATGTTGGTGTAACATGCCTGACTTTCTGTTTGAGTGCAAAGCAAATATTTTATTTCCCGTCTAAGTCAAATTTTGACATTACAACCCGCAACCTGCTTTCAACCTTTGCCGTTGGTTGTTGTCCAAACAAGCCGTTACTTTTTAACCAATCACTGATATACAAACACTACTACACATGAAACTCCGCCTCGCTTACACAATCTTCCTTGCACTCCTTGCCGCAGTTGTCTTTATGGGCAACAAAAATGGCCGTGCCTCCACCCCGCCCGGAGCAGGCAACACCGGCGCGCCCGGCGACGAAGCCCTGCCCAACGGTACGCCCATCGTTTGCAACAGCTGCCACACCCCCAGCAATCCCAACCCCATTTCTTCCACGACGGCGATCAGTGTGCTCGATTCTGCCGGTAATACGGTGACACAGTATCTGCCCGGCAAACTCTACACCGCCCGTGTGACCGTCAATACGGTGACAGGTAACCCCGTCAGATGGGGCTTTCAAATGATCGCGCTCAAAGACGCCGGCAATATCGACCTCGACGGTTTCAGCGATATGAACCCGAATAATTATAAAATCGCAACGGTGAACTCGACAGGTCGCACGTATGCAGAACACAACAACGCTTCGACCACCAATATTTTTGACGTCCGTTGGACGGCGCCGCCGGTGGGTACCGGGAACGTTACATTTTACGCCGCAGGCAATGCCGTCAACAACAACGGCCAGAATACCGGCGACGGGGCGTCGTTTTCCAACCTCAAACTTACCGAAGGCAGTATCTCCGCCACGCAAAACCCGGATGCCGACCATATCGGGCTGCAGGTTTGGCCGAACCCCGTTGTTTCGACAGCTAATTTGTTCGCCGTACTGGCTACCGCCGGCAACTACCGGATGAGTGTACACGATTTGTCGGGAAGATTGGTTTACGAAAGCACGCGTGCGCTGGTTTCGGGAGAAAACCGGCTGGATCTGCCGGCGACCGGCTGGGAGCCGGGGATTTATTTTGTCACCCTTTCGGGCGCGGGCATTTCGGCCAATGTTAAAGTGGCAAAATTTTAACGCAACGACTTCGCGCTGCTTCAAAAAAACAGGTTTAACTTCGCCCTAACACTAAAAAGCTCATTTTTGCAGTTACATTGATACAGGAACATCGTAACAATAGCGAACAAAATGTTCCGAAGACAATCAAACTCGACTTTAAAATGAGAAATCTGTTTTTTCTGCTCCTGTTCGTTCCGGTTATGGCTCATAGCCAGAACAGCGCGAGCCTCGAATCCATCACGACCGCCCTTAATGCCGGCGATGCCGATGCGCTTTCGAAATACTTTGCTCCCAGCGTGGAAATTTCCATCGAAGACAAAGAGCAGGTGTATGCAAAAGTCAAAGCCACGGAGGTCGTTCGAAGTTTTTTTAACTCGAACAAACCCAAGTCGTTCAGCCAGATGCACAAAGGGGTGAGCCGTGAAAACAGCGACCAGTATTGTATCGGCAACTTGGTATCCGCCAACGGCAACTTCCGGGTTTACCTCTACCTCAAGGTCAGCGGCAGCAACCTGTCCATCCAGGAAATACGATTCGACAAAGAATAACCGGCGCTATTCGCTGCAAAAAAGTTAACCTGCGACTCCGCGTTTTGGCGCGGAGTCGTTTTTTATTTCCTGAAATCATACCTTTGCCCCACCTTCTCAATTCCCTTAACCTCTCAACATTTATCAACATTTCTAAACCAATACTGTCACTCATGGGCAAAGGCGATGCAAAAACCAAGCGCGGAAAAATCCGCCGCGGCTCGCACGGCAACAGCCGTCCGAAACTTGTCAAGGAAAGCACTCTACTGAAAAATCAAGCGGCAAGTAAGACGACCGCTTGATGAAATCCTTTCAGCCTTGCCGGGCAGGTCGTCCGGCAAGGCTTTTTTTATTTTAGGAGGCCAACTATCGTCCTCTACCACCCTTCCTCCGGTTGTACTTCCAGTTTCACCATTCCCTCCGTCTTCGGGTGTTTGAATTGCAGGCTGCATGCGTGCAGTTTGATTTGATTATCCATCCAAAAATGCCCGCCGTAAAGCGTATCCCCCACAATCGGGCAGCCGATGTATGCTAATTGTGCCCGTATCTGGTGAAAACGGCCGGTAGCGGGCCGGACTTCCAGCAGCCAGTTTTTACCTTTCATTTCGAGGGTTTTATATTCCAGTTCACAGCGCTGGCTGTCGCGGGATTGTTTTTCGGTAATGACGGCTTTTCGTCCTTCCGCGTCCTTATTCAGCCAGTGCACGAGTTTTGCAGACTCTGCCGGAGGTTTTTTTTCTACCACCGCCCGGTATATCTTTTCCACTTCTCTTTTCTCGAACTGCTCCATCAGGTGGACGAGCGCTGCTTTTGTTTTGGCAAACAGCAGCACGCCGCTCGCGGCCCGGTCGAGCCGGTGCACAGCCTGTAGGTAAGGCGTTGCCTTGACCCGTTTGGAGGTGGATTTTTCCTGCAATTGTTTGCTGAAGTACATCAGCGCCTCCCGTTCCGCCGAGGGGTGGCGTTTGCGCCCGCTTTCGGAAGAGAGGCCGGCGGGTTTGTTGACGGCAAGGAGGTAATAGTCTTCAAAAAGGATTTGCATGGGACAAAGGTAGGGAATGCTAAGCCCGCTTCGCCCGTTCCCACAACACCGACTGCCGCCCCCGGATGAGGCGCCAGAAACCCGCATACATCGAGTAGTTCATCACGCAGAAATAAAATGGTACGAAGAAGGCCTTCACCTTCATCTTCCGTTTTTCGAGCAGGTAGCCTGCCAATGCTGCGGCGTAGAACAGGATCTGTACCAATAAGGTCGCCTGATAAAAACCACTGCCCTGGAGAGCCAATAAAATATTGACTATTAAAAGAATGGGCAGGCACAACGGCGCCAGCGTCCAGCGCAGCGCCCGGTGGGAAACATATTGGAAGGTAAGCACGCCATAGCGGAAAATATTGAGCAAAGATGCGAGCCGCACCACTGCCTGCAAACCGCCTGCTGCGATGCGCACCTTGCGTTTCAGTTCTTCCGCTACGGAAGCCGAGGACGACTCTGCTGCAAACGCTTTCGGCTCATATTGCACGCGGTAGCCTTTTTGTGCAATACGCATGGTGAGGTAAAAATCCTCCACAATCGTATCCAATGGCACGTGCTCGAACACTTCCGTGCGAAAAGCGAACAATTCGCCTGCGGCGCCCACCACTGTCCAGAGCTCGGCGTCCCATTTTTTCAACAGGCTTTCGTATTGCCAGTAAATACCCTCGCCCGCGCTGCCGGCGTCGGCTTTGTCGCCCATGGAAATACGCTTTTCCCCTGCCACTGCTCCCACCTTCGGGTCGTTAAAATGGCGGACAATACACCGAATGGCTTCCCGGTTGACTAACGTGTTGGCGTCGGTACTGACAACGATGGGGGTATCAACTTGCTGCATGGCGCGTTGGAAAGCGGCAATTTTGCCGCGGCGCTCCGGCTGGTGGAGCAATGTCCACCGCGTGCCGGCAGGGTATGGATAATTGCGTACAAGTTCTGCCGTACGGTCGTCGGAGCCGTCGGTCACGAAGCAGAACCGGATGCGTTCGGGGGGGTAATCGAGTGCGAGCGAGTTGGCTATTTTTTGTTCGATCCAGTCTTCCTCATTGTAGGCGCAAACCACGTATGTGATTTCGGGCAAGGGTGATACGGGCAATAAATTCTCCGTGTGGAGCAATCGTTTGAGGTGCACCAGTACCCACAACACGATCCCGTAGCCTATGTAGGCGTAGAAGACGATAAAAAAAACGGTCCAAAAAATGATCTCAAGCGTGGTCTTATTCATTAAAACAGAAAGCAAATCCTACGGATCAAGCGGTATGCCGACAGCCTGGCGTCGCTTTTTTGAGCAAGCGGCAGTAAATCTAAAGAACCGGTCGTTCGGGAGATGGAACGGCGTTCAAAATGCAAATCAGCGACAAATTTCGCTTGTTTTTCCATGAAATCCGGCTTTAACATTCGAGTTATGCTTGTGAAGTTCAATGTGCAAGCCGTTGATTTTTATTTATTTAATTCAGTAAAGAAATAAAACGGCTATAAATCAGAGAGTTGCAAAAAAACTTAACGCCGTTCGGGCGGCCGGAAATCGTTCAGCACGGCACTATCTTTGTAAAGGAAGCAACGCCCTGCCAAGCTAATTCCACGCACCGATTCAAAACGCTTCATACGTTCCGCCCCCTGCGGTTTCAAATCGTCCGGATGAATCGTCTTCCCTCCCCCCGGCAGTGAGATCAGCGCATTGAGCGCGACCTATTTAATCGAACCCTCCCGAATTTATTCAGGTCTGTATTTGCATACCGCTAAACAGGCGATTGTTGACCGATTAGAAAATCCAACCCATGAATCGAAAGATTCTTCTTGTGGAAGACCATGACAGCCTGCGCCAGGTGATTGGCGCGTTTCTTTCAAAACAATTCGACGTAACGGGTGCGAAAAACGGCCTCGAAGCGATGCATCAGCTCAGCAACGGGCTATTACCGGATGTTATCCTGACGGATGTGTTAATGCCCGGTTTCAATGGCTTCCAATTCCTCGCCAATCTTCAATGCAGTGGAATTTACGCCAATATTCCGGTCGTCGTGATGAGCGGCTCCTGCGATGAAGAAGAAGAGTTGCGGTTCAAACAACTGGGTGTACAACATTATTATAGAAAACCCTTCAATCCGGTGCAATTGCAAGACTGCCTGATCCGAATCACGGGCTGACGGCAACTTGTTGCGTGGCCGAACATCTCAAAAAGACAAACACGCTAATCTGACACTACCCATGAGTGCACATCTTTATCCTCCGACGCCATCTTTGGCATCTCGTGAAATGTTGTTTGCCGGGTTCGAAGATAATTTCGACGCCAATATACTTGACTTTCCGTACCAAAGTAAAACTTACCACTTCGAGATTATCAACCACCCGGTGACGGCATTTCAATGGCTTGCGACGCGTGTTGACAAGCTCGAGACCTACCAGTTGCCTTATGCGGTGCTTTGCAGCTTAAAATGGCTGCGCAACGACGATTTCAGGTTTGTAAAACAACTGAAAGCACACCCCGATCTCCGGTTTGTTCCCGTTATCGCTTTCGCCGAATGCGGAGAATTCGTTGATAAAGAAATACTTATGCGGAACGGAGTCGATGATTGTTATACCGCACCTATCAATTGGCGTTTATTGGAAAAGCGACTCGATTTTCTGAATCAATTCAAATCCAGGCTGCTGGAACATACCCGGACAGAAAGTTTTACATTCCGGTTGCCACGGGCCAAAAGGATCTTCGATATCGCAGGAGCATCACTTGGGATCGTACTTTCCTCCGTCGTTTGGATACCGGTGGCGATCGCTATTATTTTAGAATCGAAAGGCCCGGTTATTTACAAATCAAAACGCGTCGGCGCAGGTTACCAGGTATTCGATTTTTTGAAGTTCCGCTCCATGTACTCCGGCGCCGATGAACGCCTTTACGAACTCCAGCACCTCAATCAATACGCCGGTAGCGGTACGGGAGCAGTGTTTGTCAAATTTGCCCACGACCCGCGCGTCACCCGCGTAGGGCGGTTTATCCGGAAATACAGTTTGGATGAGTTGCCGCAACTGGTCAATGTGTTGCGCGGCGAGATGTCGCTCGTAGGTAATCGCCCGCTTCCGCTTTACGAAGCCGAAATGCTTACCCGAGATGAATGGAGCGCCCGCTTCCTTGCCCCGGCGGGCATCACCGGACTCTGGCAGGTGACTAAACGCGGTCATGCAGATATGAGCGCCGAAGAGCGTATCGCCCTCGACATCGATTATGCGCGCAACCACAGCCTCCTGACCGACCTGAGCATCATTTTGCGCACTTTCAGCGCAGTAGTGCAAAATGAAGAAGTGTGAAATTCGGGTGTTGCAGCAACAGGACAACGCTTTGCTTATCGGTAGCCCGGGCTTGTTTTTCATCCTGGCGGCTGTCATGTATTTTTTGAGGAAAATCAATTGACAGTAGTCTAAAAACATTAAAACCCGGTCGAACCCACATCAATTACTGCCTTTTGGTCTGAAAAAAGATACATACGGCGCGTCGCCCAACGACGCGCCGTATTTTTGCCCCCCTAAACCATTTTCAAACTATGCGACTGTTCCTCCGGCTCTTTTTAACCGCCCTCGTCCTGGCGACGGCGGGTCTCCTTGCTCCCGTTGCTCTTTTTTCTCAGAAACAAATCACCCTCGAAGACATCTGGCAAAACGGCACCTTCCAGACGAAAGGTGTTCCCGGATTCAACTTTCAAAAGGACGGCGTTCATTACACCCGTCTGGCAGGTAACGTCATCGAACAGTACGACTTGCGCACCGGGGAAAAATCCGGGACGATTTTCGATGCCGGGATGGTGACGGACTTCGATAAAACCTGGAAAGGGGCCTTCGACGGCTATTCGTTCAGCGCCGACGAATCGAAAATTTTGCTGGCGAGCGGCACAGAACCGATTTTCCGATGGAGTACGAAGGCCGAATTTTTTGTGTACGATCAAAAGTCGAAGAAAATAACGGCCATCCACGAAGGCGCAAAACAGCGCTATGCCACCTTTTCGCCTGATGGCTCCAAAGTCGCATTCGTTCTTGAAAACGACCTGTATTTCAAAGATTTAACATCCGGCCAAACCACCCGCATCACGACCGACGGTAAGACCAACGCCATCATCAACGGAGCATCCGATTGGGTGTACGAAGAAGAATTCGAACTCGTGCGCGCCTTCGAATGGAGCCCCGACGGCTCCAAAATCGCCTTCCTGCGCTTCGACGAAAGCGAGGTACCGGAGATGACGATGGAGATGTACCGGGGCGGCACGTACCCCGAACAAGTGACTTTCAAATACCCGAAAGTGGGCGAAAAAAATGCCGTCGTGTCAGCGTGGATGTACGACCTGAATACCCGCAAAACACTGGAAATCAGATTCAGAGACGCCATGTCCGCCAATACGCCCATGACGGGCGATGCCTTCGACGACTACCTGCCGCGCATCGCCTGGACGCCCCAAAACAAACTTTGCATGACCTGGATGAACCGCCACCAAAACCACCAGCGGCTGTTGCTTGCCGAGCCGGCCGGCGACGGCGTTCGGTGCAGGGTATTGCTCGAAGAAAAGAACAAATACTACCTCGATCTGCACGACGTGACCTTCCTTTCGGATGGCTCCGGTTTTATCCTGCAAAGCGAAAAAAGCGGCTTCAACCATCTCTACAAGTACGATATGACGGGCAACGAGGTCGCTGCTGTTACCAAAGGCGACTGGGAAGTGACCAATTTTTACGGGGTGGATGAAAAGGAAGGACTTGTATGGTTCCAGGCCGCTTCCAAAAATCCGATGGAACGCGAACTGTACTCCGTGAAACTCAACGGCAAAAGCCAGAAAAAAATCAGCAAGGAAGAAGGTTTTCATTCGGCGCAGTTCAGCAGTACGTTCGATTATTTCGTCAATACTTACTCCAATTTGAATGCACCGCCCCAATACGCCGTGTACGACCGCAAGGGAAAATTGGTGCGGCAACTGGAGCAAAACAAAGACGTGGCCGCCAAACAATTGGAATACGGTACGCTCCCCGTGGAGTTTTTCAATTTTAAGACCTCCGAACAGGTTTCACTCAACGGCTGGATGATCAAACCCAGCGCTCCGCAATACCAGAACCGGAAACTCCCGGTGCTCATGTTCGTCTACGGCGGTCCGGGCAGCCAGCAGGTGACCGACGCCTGGAAAGGCGCCAATTACTGGTGGTTCCAGATGCTGGCGCAACAAGGGTACGTCGTGGCATGTGTGGATAACCGCGGTACCGGCGGGCGCGGCGAGGAATTCAAAAAAATGACCTATCAGCAGCTCGGCAAAATGGAAACGCAGGACCAGATCGAAGCGGCCAAATACATGGGTACGCTGCCTTTTGTCGACCCGGCCCGGGTAGGTATCTTCGGCTGGAGTTATGGCGGCTACATGTCGAGCCTGTGCCTGCTTAAAGGCAAAGACGTGTTCAAAACGGGGATCGCCGTGGCGCCGGTGACCAACTGGAAGTGGTACGACAGCATCTACACCGAGCGGTACATGCGCACCAACAAGGAGAATCCCGACGGATACGAGCAAAATTCGCCCATCAATTTCACCGACCAGTTGCAGGGCAATTACCTGCTGGTGCACGGCCTCGCCGACGACAACGTGCATTTCCAGCACACGGCCGAGATGGCCAACTCACTGATCGCCAAAAACAAACAATTCGACACGATGATCTACCCCAACCGCAACCACGGCATCGGCGGCGGCAATGCCAAAATCCACCTCTACAACCTGATGACAAATTTTTTAAATGAAAAACTGAAAGGCGAAACGAAGGAAGCGGCAAGGCCGTAAATCAACTACCTTAAATCCGGCAAATCCCTCAAATACTCAATCCCCTGCGTTTTAAAATCGAGCGCACAACAAAAGGTCGACAACCCGTTGGTGATCGCCAGAAAAGGCGCCTGCCACCGGAGGTTGTAGCGCGCCGCCTGCTCGAAGGTCGCCTGGGTGAGCGGCACTTTCGGCGATTTGCATTCCACCAGCAACCAGGGTTTCACAGCGGCATCGAACACAATGATGTCGGAGCGTTTTTGCATTCCGTTCAGCGTGAAACCCGCTTCCACGCGGATGCGGTTGGCGGGGTATTTTTTTACTTCCAGCAAATACAACAGCACGAGTTGCCGCAGCAATTCCTCCGGAATGAGCGCCACCTCCTTGCGCCGGATAGGGTCGAACACGAAGGTTTTATCGCCCGATTTAGACAGGCGGAGCCGGGGTTGGAGTTGCAGCAGATCGAGTTGTAAAAGCACAGGGCGAAGGTAGCTCTTAAAGGTAATTAAGCGTAATTATGGTCATTAATAGAGATTTCAGCGAAGAGATAACTTGTCTGAACGTATCGTACATTTGCCTGATTTTCAGCCGGAACCCTTTATGGAGCAACCATTTTGGCACATCATCGCCAACCCTGTCTCGGGTGGAGGCGCAGTCGAGCGCCGCTGGCCGGAGACCGAACGGCTGTTGCAGGAACTCGGATTTTCCTATTCCGTTCATTTCACGCAGCGTCGCGGCCATGCGATACAGTTGGTGGAAGAAGCGATTCTGAAGGGACGCCGCCACATCCTCGGCATCGGCGGCGACGGCACCAACCACGAAATTGCCAACGGGATATTAAGCCAGAAGCATATTCCTTCCACCGATGTGCACTATGCCCTTTTACCCTCCGGAACCGGCAACGACTGGGCACGGCAGTACGGTATTCCCGCCGATATCGGCCTTCGTTTGAAAAGATTGCTGGAACCTGAAACCGTATTGCAGGACGCCGGTTTGATCAAATATTTCCGCGAGGGAGAAACGCAGGAACGGTTTTTTATCAATGTGGCAGGCATGGCCTACGACGGTTTTATCGGAAAAAAATTGTCGGAAAACCGCATCACCAACCGGATACAATACCTGCTGCTGGTCGCTAAATATTTGTTTGAGTACAAGCTGTCAAAAGCCAGAATTCTTTTTGACAATCAGGCCGCAGTTGAAGACTTCTTTTATACCATCAATATTGGTTTGTGCCGTTACTCGGGCGGCGGCATGCAATTGGTACCGCAGGCTGTGCCCGACGACGGGCTCTTTGCGCTCACCTTCGCCCGGCGCCTGCCCAAGTGGGAGGTACTATTGCAAACGCCGCGATTTTATAACGGTACTTTGCTGAACCACCCGAAAGTGGAGGGTTACCAAGCCAGAACAATCCGTGTGGAACAAATCGGAACCATACCCACGCTGCTCGAAGCCGACGGTGAGTTTTTGGGTGAGACACCGGTGGAGTTTGTGTTGTTGGGAAAGGCCTTGCGGATTATCATTTGAGCCATAACTGTACTAACTGCTTTAACTGCCGATAAATGATTCTGCATAGCAAAAAAAGCAGCCGGTACGACTTACTGCTCCTGCCACTGCTCCTGCTACTGCCACTGCTACTGCTACTGTTGCACGGTCACCCCGGTGATCACATCTCCCGGCAGGATTTGATGCACCATATCCATCCCCGATTTCACTTTTCCGAAAATGGTATATTTCCCGTCCAGGTGCGGCGTGGCCGAATGTGTGATGAAAAACTGCGTGCCTTCCGTATCCAATCCGGCCGAAGCCATGCCGAGGTAACCCTCGCCGTCGTACCACGCGAGCCCGATTTCGGTTCGAATGGAATAGTCCGGTGCGCCATAGCCGTCGCCGCGCGGGCAACCGCCCTGCACCACGAAATTGGGTACCACGCGGTGGAAGTTTTTGTCCTTAAAAAAGCCGTCGGCAGCCAGCCGGAGAAAATTAGCTACCGAGCCGGGCGCCCAGGTGGGGTATAGCTCCAGCACAATTTTGCCTTTTGCCGTTTCGATGGTAGCTTCTGTCTTTTTTGATACCAATTTCAAGGTCTCCCAATCCACCGGGTGATTGTAAGGGATGATCGGTTTAGGCGGTTCGGGGCGGCCTTCAAGGAAAGAAATCGCTTTATCGAGCGCCATAAAGGCTTCCACATCGCGGGGCAGGCGGAGTTTTGCGAGTGCAGCCCTGAAATCATTGATACGGGCCGAATCGCGCAAGGTTTTGAAATTCATTGCTTCCACCCGAAAGCCTTCGGCGCCTTCGGCAATCATACCGGGATCGCCGGCGGCGACGATTTCCCGCAGGTTGTAATACAGTTCCCGGCGCACCCCTTTGGCGTTTTCACCAAAGAACGCATAAAAATTGGGCTTCTTTAAAATGACCACCAATGCTTCGGCGGCGGCGGTTTTTACGGCCGGATGCGGGTCTGTAAAGCCCCGGTCGTGGATAAAACGATAGTTCCAGCCGAATTCGGCCAATGCCCGCAGACAATCCGCACGGTCGTAGGGTGTTTTACCCTGGGCAAACAAGCCCTGAAGCCGGCCGTTCACAAAGTCTTTCGTTTGCGGTTTGCCGGAAAGATATTTGACAGAAGCCTGATGTAACAATATCTGTACAGGGATTGGTAAATTCGGGTAATCCATGGTGAGGCGCCAGTAGTAGTCGCCGTCTTTGATCTGGCCGTTGCTGACAAAAAATGCCGCAGCTGTCCGGCTTACATGTGGATTTGGGTCCCGTATAAACGGCGCAACGATGGCGCGCACCGTGTCGTATTCGAATTTGGCTAAAGCGTTGATCAGGTTACATTTTACCCGCCAGTCCTGTTCGGTTTGCAAAGCGCTTGAAAGCCGGTTGAATGCCTGCGGCGTGACGGATTTGCCCAAAGCCGTTGCAATCGCCATGCGAATGCCGGGATGATTTTCGGCCCGGATGAACGCCACCGAAATCAATTTAGCTTCTGCAGTGTCGAAACTCAGGTTTTTGGTGCGGGCGAGGTAATGAGCGGCCATCAATCGGGCCGGCTCGGGAATCTTGTCGTTTTGTACGTATCTGACCATCAGGGCAGTGCCTTCCGGCGCCACAGAATCGCGCTGGCCGAAGCGATAAACAGCGCGGCATTGACCTTCTACAAGCAGAGTATCGGTAGGGTAGTATTTTGTGACGGCAGCAATGTGTTTCAGGCTGGTGCGGGAGCCGCATTTGCCCACGGCTTCCAATATCACTGCGTTGAAACGCTGATGTATAGACATCGTATCGTCGGAAATAAACGCGTCGATCAGCGGTTTTTCGCATTTGGGCAAACCGATTTGTCCCAGAGAAAATGCCGCCGCAATGCGAACATCTTCCACCGAATCGCGCAGCAACGGCACGAGCGCCCGGATGACATTCGAATCGCGGGAAGATGCAAAGGATAACGCTGCCAGGTAACGCAGTGTCGCAGCTTTATCACTTAAGTAATGCAGCAGGCTGTCCACCTTGCGTTCATCACGCAAATTGTAGAGTTTTTGCACCAAAGGGTCGTTCAGATCGAGGTTGACCTGTCCCGTTTTCGGAGCGCCGGGTGGGGGTGGGGGCGTACAGTGCAGCAAATAACCTGCGATAAGAAATAGAAAGAAGAGGCGCATCATTGGAGAGCAATTCGCTGTTGGAATGGGGCAAAAGTACAAAAGACAGGCACTATTATTTCGGAACTGTCTTCAACTGTTCCTGAATTTCATGTAATCGTTTTTGTTTGATTGAATCTACCAGATGGGGCATCTCCCTGGCACGGCGTTGTTGGCAGAGGGTGTCCAACTCTTTGCGCGCCAGATTGATCTGTGCCGTCGAGATCGAATCGATGGCCTGCCGGGTATCGGCATCGAGCGGCGTGCCCGAACCGCCGCAGGCAGAGAACAGTGGCAGTAGCAGTAGCAGCAGGGAGTCCCGTACTGAATGTCGGGATAGCAGTGGCAGGCTTGCCCGCCGTAGTCTTGACGAAGGTGGGTAGCAGTCAGTAGCAGTTGTGGGAAACATACAAAGCAAAGAATTTAGTGCAAAATTCATCTAATCTCTCATAACTCATGACTCATCTCTTATCATTTCACCTTACCGGTATGTTTTTCAATATGTTGTTCGCCCCATTCCCGAATGGCGGCTATGACGGGTTCAAGGGAACGGCCGCAATCGGTCAGGCTGTATTCCACGGTGGGTGGCACGGTAGCGTACGCTTTGCGGTGGACAATGTCGTTGGCCTCCAGTTCTTTCAGCGCTGCGATGAGCATTCGGGGTGTGATGCCGCCCACCTCCCGTTCCAGTTCTTTGAAACGCAGCGTGCCCCGCTTCAACAGGCTGTAGATGATGGAAAATTTCCACTTGCCTTCAAGCAAATCCAAGGTGGCCCTGAATGGGCATTCCACGGGCGCAAAAACAATTTTTTTATAATTTTTTTTCGTTGCAAGCATTTGATTATCAATAAAGGTTACAAATATGAAGCTGATATACAAACTTGAAACTACTTGCAAAAGTATAGCAAGGGACGATAACTTTGAACTGTCCTTTTAAAATGACACCCGTTCACACATTAATTTGTTGAATATGCAACGCAAAGATTTTCTCAAAACCGGCCTGCTCGGCATGGGCATTTTCGCTGTCTCGAAAACATCGGGCAATCTTATTCAAAACGGTATTGACGAACTCAAACCGCTTGACATACTCGGTTTCAATCATCTTCCAAATACGGAGTCAAACATCATGGCAAACACAGTTTTGCACAAGGCCGACTCGCGCGGCCACGCCAACCACGGTTGGCTCGACAGTCATCACACTTTTTCTTTTGCCAACTATTACAACCCCGAACGGATGCACTTCGGCGTGCTGCGCGTGCTCAACGACGACATCGTGGCGCCCGGCAGAGGCTTCGGCACACACCCGCACGACAACATGGAAATCGTCTCCATCCCGCTTTCCGGCGACCTCGAACACAAGGATTCGATGGGCAACACGACGGTCATCAAACAAGGCGATATCCAGGTGATGAGCGCCGGCACGGGTATTCAACACTCGGAATACAACAAAAACAAGGATAAAGACGTGCGTTTCCTGCAAATCTGGTTGTTCCCGAATAAAAAGAGCGTGACGCCGCGCTACGACCAGATTTCGCTGGATGCCACCAGATTGAAAAACAACCTGTTGCAGGTGCTTTCACCCAATGCCGACGACGACGGCGTATGGATCCACCAGGATGCCTGGTTCCATCTCGGTCACTTAGACAAGGATTTTAAAACAGAATATGCACTGAAAAACAAGGAAAAAAACGGCGTGTATGTTTTCGTGCTCGACGGCGACGTAACCATCGACGGCCAGGCGCTTGCCCGGCGCGACGGCCTCGGTATCTGGAATACAGAAAAAATTGAGATCAGCGCGGGCTCCGATGCGCAGTTGCTGCTGATGGAAGTGCCCATGACGCTGTCGTAAAGATTGGTTGCCGGCCTCACTGCACCCCTTTCCTGTTTTACTGCACAGAATGCCGCATTCATGCTCGGGCGTTTGCACTTACCCATGCTGCGCATGCACTTTCGTATCAACGATTCACTTAAAGTAAAAAGATATGAAAGCGACATTCCTTTTTCCCGCCCTTGGTTTTGCAATCTTTCTGACCGCGTGTCAAAAAGACGCCCCCGTACTTTCCGACAACGGCAGCGATTCTTTCGCTCCGGCGCCCGCTGAACGTTGTGGATGTATGGCTCCGGTAAATTCGGATGTAAAAAACATTACTGATGTTTCGGCACGGCTTTCCTGGAGCGCCATGCCGGAGGCCATTGGCTACCGGGTGGAGTTGACGAGCGATGAATTTGGCGCCGAAACGGATGCATTCGACGATGTGTACATATTTGATACGACTGAAGATAGCCACGTCTTTCTGGCCAATCTCACCCCGGGTACCCGTTATCAGTATCGTCTGACCACCATCTGCGGCTTCACGGAAAGCAGTGTTTCGGGTATCGGGTCTTTTGAAACCAAAGAAACGGTATATGGCGACCCTGGTTACAACCCAAAATCAGCGCATGATATCCGGTAAGCCGTACGCCTTTTGCTTGCAAACTCTTTCAAAACTGATTTAAAACAGTCAGATACAATCAGAATTAAAAAAAGCGGAAAAATCCGCCGGAGCTTTGTGCGACCGGCGGGTTTTATTTTGGGGTAAGTAAAGTTTAAAAAATTACTACACTGAAAATCAGGTGCCGGGTATGCTGAAATCGGGACTTTATTTTTTAAACGTTACTAAATCGCTGTTTTTCAGGTTCTTTGTCGGCAGAAACTCTCTTATTCTATCGTGGATATTGCCATTATCGGCGGCGGCGCAGCCGGATTTTTTGCTGCCATCACTTGTGCGGAAGCCAACCCGGCTTGCCAGATTACCATCTTCGAACGGGGAAAAGCGGTGCTTGAAAAAGTGCGTATCTCCGGCGGTGGCCGTTGCAACGTGACCCACGCCTGTTTTGATGCCCGCGAACTGGTGAAAAATTATCCGCGTGGCAGCCGCGAAATGCTGGGGCCGTTTATACAGTTCGGGCCGGAGCAAACGGTCGACTGGTTTGCCCGCCACGGTGTGTCGCTGAAGACGGAAGCCGATGGTCGTATGTTCCCGGTAAGCGATGATTCACAGACGATTACGGATTGTTTGCAGCAAGCTGCCAAGCGCGCCGGCGTGCAGGTACATACCGGAACAAGGGTGGAAAAGATTGAACCACTTTCCTCCGGTCAGTGGCAACTCAGGCTCACAGGTGTGCCGGAGTCAGCCGTTTTTTCCAAAATAATGATCGCCACCGGGAGCAACCCCGCCGTGTGGGATATGTTGCACGCGCTCGGTCACAGCCTGGTGCCGCCGGTGCCGTCGCTGTTTACTTTCAATACGAAAGATACGCGGCTGCGCGATTTGTCGGGCGTGTCCGTACCGCGCGCATCCCTCCGGATACCGGGTACCAAACTCTCGGCGGAAGGGCCATTGCTGGTGACGCACTGGGGATTGAGCGGCCCCGCCGTGTTGCGGATTTCTGCATGGGGTGCGCGGGAGTTGCACGAACTTGAATACCGTTTTCCGCTGGAAATCAATTTTCTGGGTAAAATCGGTTCGTTGGAAGCTGCAACAGAATTGCAACGTTTGAAAAAGGAACAAGGGAAAAAGCAGGTCGCTTCGAACGCACAGTTCGGCCTGCCGCAGCGCCTTTGGCAAAACCTTGCCGATGCTGCGGGCATTCCCGGCGAGCGGCGCTGGGCGGATATGGACAAAAAGCAAGTGGCCGGTTTGACAACCCAGTTAACCGCCGCAGTCTTTCAGATTGCAGGCAAAAGCACGTTCAAAGAAGAATTTGTGACCGCGGGCGGCGTTGCGCTCAAAGAATTGAATTTCAAAACGTTCGAAAGCAAAATCCACCCCAATCTTTTCCTTGCCGGCGAGGTGCTCGACATCGATGCCATTACCGGCGGGTTCAATTTTCAGGCAGCATGGACCGGCGGTTGGCTGGCCGGGGAAGCCATGGCGCTTAATGCTTCTTCTCCCCTTTGAAATTTTTTTCACCTGCTTCCACGGCGACTTCGAGGTGATTTTCCGCCGGCGGGATAGGACAGTTGAATCCATCGCTGTAGGCACACCAGGGATTGTAGCACTTATTGAAATCGATTGTCATGACCTGATCGGCGCCGATATCGCCCGTCTTGAAGTCGAGATAACGCCCGCCGCCATAAGTCGAGTCGTCGTTCGTCAGGTCGTTGAACGGCAAAAAGAGGTAGTCGTAATATTTTTGAGAGGTCATCAGCCGCAGGTTCTGATAGATACGCAGGCTGTGTTTTTTGCCATTTTTTTCAAAAGTCAAAATCCCGTACTGCTGATAACGGGCGCTGCGACCGCTGTAAGTCGGCATTTCGAAAGGTTGCGTATCGGTGGTGCGTTCGAAATTGGCCCTGACCCGCCAGCCGGCATCGGGCGAAAAAAAATCGAGCAAAGCGGTGTCCGCTTCAGTAAGGGGCGAACGCGTTTCGGTGATAAAATGCTCCTTGTACTCCTGGCGATGCCGGGCAATTTCGGTGGTGTAGGCGGAGTCGGGTGTTTGTGCAAAAACACTTTGAGTGAAGGCGAAAAGGAGTAAAACGAATAAAGACCGCATTGAAAAACAATTTTGTAACCGGAAAGGCGCCAAAGATAATACCGGCGGGTGAAGCAGTGATAGTAATTTTGAAAAATTGCTTGTCAGAGCAGTCGTTCCAGAAAGTGCTCCCCAATGCCAAAGCCTGCTTTCAAAGCCGTAACTTTTTCCAAGGCGTCTTTGCGTCGTGTTTCGAGGGTTGCGGGTTTTGCATCGTCCAGTGTCGCCGTGATCATCACGTTTTTAGCCGTGTGTTCGGTGGAGATAAACTCGAACACCGAGGTTTTGTATCCCCGGGCCTCGAGCAACAGTGCGCGAATGCCGTCTGTTACGATTTCGGCCTGGCGTTCTTCGAGGATGCCGTGTCGCATCAGGGGTGCGAGATCGTTGCGGGTATGCATTTCCTTGCGGATTTGCTTGTGGCAGCAAGGTGCGACCACGATGATTTTGGCTTTGTTCCGGACGCCCGCGGCCAACGCTAAATCGGTTGCCGTATCGCAGGCATGCAGCGCGATGAGCATATCGAGGCGTTCGGGTTGGTATTCGGAGATGTCCTGCGAAACAAACTGAAGGTCTTGGAAACCAACGGATTGCGCTGTTTTATTACACAGTTCCACAAGTTTGGGCCGGAGTTCGATGCCGGTTATTTGAGGATTGATACCCGATTTGTTTTTTAAAAAATCGTACAACGCGAAGGTTAGATAACCTTTGCCGGAACCCATATCGGCAATGCGGGCGTCCGGAGGAAGAGGGGTATCGCGCAACAGGCTTTCAACAATTTCGAGGTATTTATTGATTTGCCGCCATTTATCCTGGGTGTCGGCGCGCACTTGTCCATTTGCATTGGTAATGCCGAGCAAATGCAACCAGGGAGCGCCGGCATCGAGCAGGCGTTGTTTGGATCGGTCATGGGCAATGTCGGAGCCGGCTGTATGCGAGGCTTTTTTGGAAATAAAAACCGGTTCGCCGTTCCTGGAAAAACTGAGGCTGAAATCGCGGTCCGGGGTAAACAAATCGGCATTCAGAAATTCTTTTCCCAGCATTGCGTTCAGGCGTTCGAGCGACTCTTCGAGGCTGAAGTTCTTGACTTCATCGCGGGTCTTGAAGCGATAATTAAAAGCAATTTGCAACCCCTTTTTGAGGGCTACCGGGCGGAGATATACATTTTTCAGGTCGCCCGGCGCGGACGCGGCAGGTTTGCTCAGGGTGCATTTGAGCAATTTGCCCGATTCGAAAGCGGTGCGGAAACAAGCAAGGAATTGGGATAGTGGCATAATAGTATCAACTGTTCGCTTCACGGCGCAATTGAGCGCGCCGGCGCAGTTCTTCCTCAATAACGCGTTGTGCGTATTCAAGTTCACCCTTGCTCTCAAAACGTTTTTTCTGCCAGAAAACGACAAAAAGGAAGCCCGAAAAGCACAACGCTGCCGCTCCGAAAGCAGCAAAACCAAACCACCTGAATCCGACGGTATGAAACAACAGCGCCATCGAGGCCCAGCCTGTGCCGATAACGCCGGCTATCATAGCAAGCCGTTGGCGGCCTTTGAACAAGGCAAGCCGCTCACGCACCCGCGCGTGGAGCTCCATCAGGTGCTCGGCGCTGAACAGCGTCGGGCCCAGTTCGTCGAGCAGGCGAAAATCGTCGTTGGCCTCGCGTTCGAGGTGCTCAAAAACGTCGGGTTGGTGCGGGCGGCGGAACATAGCGGATGAGCTTTTTTTAAAGAACGATAAAAGGGCGCATCTGGTTGGCTCGTCAAACGCGGATTTCTTCATTTGACGGACAAAAGTCAAATTTTTTCCAATGGAAATCAGATTGTTCCATCTTTTTTATTCTATGGGCAATACATATTCTGACAAAAAAAACGATGTTTGAATTTTTGACTTCAATTCCCGCCTATCACTGCGCTGCTCTGGTTTTCTTCCATTTCCAAAGTCTGTGCTCGTCGGCGCTGCACATTTGCCACAACCAAAATACTCACTTCGTACAATACAAAAAGCGGAATCGCTACCAGCGTTTGAGACACCACATCGGGTGGGGTAATGATCGCCGCGATGATGAGAATCACCACGATAGCATGCCTTCGGTAGCTGCGCAGAAACCCGGCCCCAACCAGACCGATTTTGGCTAAGAAATAAGCCACAATGGGCATTTCAAAAATGAGCCCGGTCGGAAGCGTGAACATGGTCATATAGGTTACATACGAATCCAGCGTGGGGGATACTTCCAGGCCTTCGAGGGTGTAGCCGGCCAGGAAACTGATGGAAAACGGTGCGATAACGTAGTAGCCGAACATGACCCCCATCAGGAAAAGCAGCGAACAGACACCTACGACACCGCGTACGGCTTTCCGCTCTTTTTCATACAGCCCGGGACTGACAAATCTCCAGAACTCCCAGAAAATGAATGGGAATGCTCCGATTACCCCGATCCAGAACGAAACATACAAATGTTGCATCAGCACTTCGCCCAATTGCCGGGTGATGATTTCAAATTTCGGCGGCGTGAAACACATTTTGTCGCCGAGCCCGACCGCGTGCGAAGTGCCGCACAATATTCGATAGGTAGGGAAATCCGCATGGCGTGGCCCGAAGATCAGGGTGTTAAAAACAAAGTCTTTGTTGAGAAATGCCACCACACCTATCACTGCAATAGCCAATACGGAACGCAGGATATGTTTGCGCAGCTCAGCGATGTGCTCGAAAAAAGACATTTCACCACGCTGACTTTGCTGGTGCTCGATTTCGTGTTGTTGGTCGAGTGGCATGACCGATTTTGTGTTTAGAAGAGTCCGAAAAAATAAGTCTCAGACAACTTGTGCCGGCAAAGGTAAAATCTTGAGCCTTCGTATAAAAAAAATCGGTCGTCTTAACGCCTTGTTTATCTGCCATCGTTTGCCTGCACTTAAAGATTTAACACTTAAGTGGTGGTGTAGTGCCGATTATTCGTCAATTTTGCGCTTCTTTCCATTCCAAAATGAAAAAATGTTTTTTTTCACTTAAATCCGGTTACTCCTTCGATGAAAAGTCTTCTGCCTTCGCTTGTGGTACTCCTTATCACTTTTAACGCGCTTTCCGGTCAACAAACCAGGTATTTTGAAACAGGTTTTTTGCTTGGTTTGACGAGCTACTCCGGCGACGTCGCCGAATCGACCGTCGAGATCAAAGAACTTCAACCCGGCTACGGCCTTTACTTCAGGTATCATTTTTCCACACATTTTTCGGCCAAAGCGCACATTTATTCCGGTTCTATTTCCGGTGATGATGCCAATTCCTCAACGTTGAGCAACAGAAAACTTCGATTTTCAACGTCTATCATCGAATTCGGAACCGTTGCCGAATGGCAAATTCTCGGCAAGGAACGTTATTCCAATACGGGGATACACAATTTCTTTATTACGCCCTATTTGTTCGGCGGACTCGGTCTCACGTTTGCCGATGCGAAAGCGGAATATTACGGCGACCCGAATTCCGAGTATGCTCCTGAATATCCGATCCCGGAAGAAGGATTAAACGATAAATTTCTCCTCGCTCCACTGGGAGTGGGTGTTCGGGCGGATATCCTCGACCGGCTTGTAATTGGCGCTGAATTTGGCTTCCGCCCCGTATTTTCCGACGACCTGGACGGGATCCGCCAAAACGGAAACCCCGACAAGGGCGACTGGTATTATTTCACAGGGCTTACCATTTCATTTATTCTGAGCGACCCGGAGCGCCGCAGAAGATAATCGGCATTCCGGGCAGCCGCGGCGAACCCGGGCTTTTCAACTTTTGGCGGTTTTATACCTTTGGCCGCCAAATTTGACAGACCGATATTTTCCATGAAAAACGAAATCCTGCTCGGCTTTATCGCGCTGTATCTGCTCGGTACCCTGGCCGTGGGTTGGTGGGCATCCCGACGGGTGAAAACGACTGCAGACTTTGTCGTTGCCGGCAAACGCCTGCCCTTGTTTATGGCATCCTGCGCCTTGTTCGCTACCTGGTTCGGTTCGGAGACGGTGATGGGCGCTTCAGCCGAATTTGTCAAAAAAGATGGCGGAGGCTTACTTGCAGTCATCGAAGACCCTTTTGGCGCTGCTTTGTGTCTTTTTCTTGTCGGTTTGCTGATCGCCCGCCCGCTTTATAATCTCAACCTGTTCACATTCAGCGATTTTTTCCGGCTGCGATTCAATAAGACTGCGGAAATAACATCGGCGGTTTTTATGGTGCCGTCGTATTTCGGCTGGATTGCAGCCCAAATCGTCGCGCTGGCGATCGTACTTCAAGCTGTGTGCGGGCTCGAACGCGAATGGGGTGTGTTGATATGTACCTTGTTGGTTTTGATGTACACCTACATCGGCGGGATGTGGTCGGTGACGATCACTGATTTTGTACAAACGATTGCCATCATCATCGGCCTGGTTGCTTTGGCAGTGGAGATGGTGGTGAATGTAGGTGGTTTTGAGCCGATGGCGGCGGCTATGCCAGAAGACTTTTTTCAGTTTCTGCCGGAAGCCAAAGCCACGGATATCATCAGTTGGTTTGCTGCCTGGATGACGATTGGCTTGGGAAGTATCCCGCAGCAGGATGTTTTCCAACGAGTGATGGCTGCGAAAAGCGAACGCACCGCCGTATGGTCGTGTTACAGTTCCTCGATCATGTACCTGACAATTGCTTTTCTGCCCCTGCTCATCGGATATTGCGGGCGGATGCTGTATCCCGCATTGCTCGAAGGCGATGCGCAAATGATGATTCCTGCAATGGTACTGCAACACAGTGGTTTGGGGATGCAAATATTGTTTTTCGGGGCGCTGCTGTCGGCCATTTTGAGTACTTGCAGCGGCGCCATGCTTGCCCCGGCGACGGTATTGGGCGAAAACTTAGTGCGTCCGTTGTACAAAGACGTGACCGATGCCCAGTTGCTTCGCATCATGCGGCTATCGGTCGTCGGAGTGGCTGTCGTCACGGGGAGCATGGCACTGATGCGCAACAATATCTACGAATTGGTGGGTGAGTCGTCGGCCCTGAGCCTTGTGTCGCTGTTCACGCCGCTTATTGCAGGATTGTACTGGAAAATGGCGTCAGCGACGGGAGCGATCGTTTCCATGATTGCCGGCATGACTGTCTGGTTAATTACACTTCTGCTGCTGCCTGAGACGCCCGGCGATGCCGACGTTGTGTGGTTGCATATACCGCCGATGCTCTATGGCCTGACGGCCGGTATTTTGGGCATGGTGATCGGGAGTTTGGCATACCCTGAACGGCGGGTGGAAACAGTGGGCAGCGGCAGTGAGCAGTAGCAGGCTTGCCCGACGTGGTCTTGACGAAGGTGGGAGGTCCAGTACTGAAAGTCGGCGTAGCAGCGGAAAGTTTTAACAATGTGGTCATCAACTTTATCAACCCGATCAACCTTTATCAACCTGTTATAAAATGGATAAACGTCAGAATTTGATTTTACAATTGGAAATAGTCTGGTGGGTGGTCACTGCGATGGTGGCATGGGCAATTTTGTACCCCATCCGAAAAGTAATGCATGTTTGGCCGTTCGAATGGTGGAACGTAGCTTTCGTTGCGACGCTCATTACTTTGGCGCGGTACACTTTTTTGTTAAAACATACTTTTTTAGCAAAAAAGCAAGTATGGAAAGTGACGCTTATCCTGCTGATGTTTCCGTTCACTTTTATCCTGATCAACGGGCTGAACGGGTTCATGGTCTTTATTGAAGAAAAAACGTGGGACCCGCTCACCGGACACCTGCTACCTGCCGATAAAATGGCGATCGAGCACTACATCTGGACGCAAATGCTCTTTTTCGGCGCCGGCAGTATCATTGCCGCTCCGGTGTTTGCCGCGCGGTTGCTGATGTCGGTCTGGAGAACGCACAACAGGGGAACGGTGTGAGAGGCGTGCGGGGAGAGCGGTTGGAAAATTTTTCATCCCGGGTTTTACAAATCGCTACTTTCGCAGCGCTTTCCAAAACCGGAAGATTGAATGCACCTGAAACCCTTAACCCGGGTTGGGCCGCCGCCAATAGGCCGGCGGCTTTTTTTGTATCAATTATCAATGACGCGATGACGAACGTATTCACGCTGTTCGATCTGAACGAGCACATTCGCCGGGTGCTGGCACTTAATTACCAGCAGCCCTTGTGGATTGCCGCCGAAATTGCCCAGGCCGGGCAGTCGCGCGGGCATTTTTATCTCGACCTGGTACAAAAAGGGGTGGGCGATGAGATTTTAGCGCAAAGCCAGGCCGTGTTGTGGGCCAACGATTATCGCCGGCTGCGCAACGCCGCCGGCCCCGATCTCGATGCCGTTTTACGCGAAGGCCTGGAAGTGAAAATGCAGGTGCGCGTGGATTTCCACGAACGTTACGGTCTCAAACTCGTTATCGCCGACCTCGATCCGGCTTACACTTTCGGTCAATTAGAGCTCCGCCGCAGACAAACGATACAGACCTTGCGCGAACGCAACCTGCTGGAGCGCAACCGCGCACTGCCGTTGCCGCCTGTGTTGCAGCGCATCGCCGTCATCACATCCGAAGGCGCAGCGGGCTTTCAGGATTTCCGCGAACATTTGTCAAAAAACGCATTCGGCTATCGCTTCGATTGTCGTTTGTTCGCCTCCGCCGTGCAAGGAAAAAACGCCGAAACCGAACTGCGCGAAGCCCTGGAACAGGTTGCCTTCCTCAGCGCGGCATTCGACTGTGCCGTCATCGTGCGCGGCGGCGGCGCCCGGCTCGACCTTACCGCATTTGACGGACTGGAACTCTGCACTGCTGTGGCACTCATGCCGCTGCCCGTCCTCACCGGCATCGGCCACGACGTGGATGAGACGGTGCTCGATCTCGTGGCTTATGCGGCGCTGAAAACACCTACAGCCGTTGCCGACCACCTCCTGCAACACAACCTGTTTTTTGAAAACGAGATACTCCGCCTGGCAGAAGGCATCCGTGCGATCAGTGATTATCGTTTGAAAATCAATCAGATGGAATTAGAACGAATTGAAACGGCCACGCATTGGAGCAGCCGCGAACGCCTGCGCGCCGCCGCCCAAAGGCTCGACGTGCTGGATGAGACCATACCTGGTCTCGCTTTTCAATTGCTGCGCAACCACCACCGCCAATTGGAGCAAATCGAAGCCTTTTGTTCCGCCGTGCATCCCGAAAACGTGCTGCGGCGCGGATACAGTCTGACCTTGAAAAACGGGAATGTTGTCACTTCGGCCTCAGAAGTGACGGCGGGTGATTTGCTGGAGACGCGGTTGCGGGAGGGAACTGTACACTCCCGGGTTCAATAATTGGTTATCGGTTATTGGTTATCGGTTATTGGTCACAATAATTTTTTACCGATAACCAATAACCAATAACCAATAACCAATAACCAATAACCAATAACCAATAACCAATAACTGATAACCAATAACCAATAACCGATAACTGATAACCGATAACCGATAACCGATAACCATCATCCCTTCTTATACTTCGAACTCGCAGGCACCGGATACTGCTTCGCCATCGAACGTGCCTTGGGCGTCAGTTTTTTCAGTTCTTCGCTGCGTTTGGCCGGGTCGGGGTGCGTGCTCATAAACTCCGGCGGGCGACTGCCGCCCGAACTGCTCATACGCTGCCAGAAGGGTGCGGCTTCGTCGGGGTTGTAGCCGGCCATTGTCATCAGGTACAAGCCGATTTCGTCTGCTTCGGATTCGTGTTTGCGGCTGAACGGCAACATTACGCCTACCTGTGCGCCTGCACCTGCTGCGGTCATGAGGAGTTGGCGGGTAGCGGCGGGTTTTTGTGAGAGGGCAACGTCGAGCGAGACGAGGCCGAGTTGAGCGATGAGGCCCTGGCTCATGCGTTCATTGCCATGATGTGCGAGGGCGTGGGCAATCTCGTGCCCCATAACCACCGCGAGCGCATCTTCATTTTTTGTGACGCTCAGAATGCCGGTGTACACAACCACTTTGCCGCCCGGCATACAAAAAGCATTCACCGTCTTCGAGTCGTCCACGACATTGAATTCCCAGGCAAACTCCTTCAGGTCTGCGGTTTTCCCTTTGGCTTTGTAATACACCTCCGTGGCGGCCCGCAGGTCGTTGCCGACACGGCGCACGAGGTCAACCTCTTTACCGGAGGAAAGGGTTTTGTTTTGTTTGAGGAACGTGCGGTATTCGTCGTTGCTCAGTTGATTGATGGTTGTGGAGGGTATGATATTAAGAGATTGGCGCCCGGTGAAGGTGTTTTTGGTGCAGGAGAAAAGGAAAAGCAGCGCGAACAGGCTGAGCGATATTTTATTTCTCATGAGTCGGATTTTTTGTTTACTACTAATAAAGTTGTGTCAACCGATTGTAGCATTTTAACGCAAAAAGACCGTACTGTCACGTACAAAACAGGGGTTTAATATACCCATAACAATCAATTTTGTCAAATCGCCAGCGACCACCCCGTCCTGTATTCCCGGCCCACAAACATATTTGCCTCTTCGAAGTTGGTGATCCGCATGTTTTTGGAATCCCATTCCAGCCGTAGCCGCCCGGGGTAGTCGTAGGGCGCCCAGGAATCGGGCGTTTTGCCCGCTTGCAGTTTTTTGAAATCGTAACAACGCACGGCGAGGTTGCCGATCAACAGCGTTTCTGTAAGCGGCACGGCGTATTCGAACGGCGACGAAGCCTTTCCCAATCCTTTGCAGGCATTCACCCACACCATCTGGTGCGAAGGGGCGGTGTAGCGCGGCTCGGTCGGTTTCGGCTTTTTAAAATCCTTCATTTTAGAGGTCGGCAGCAGGGTCGCTTCTTCGCCGTAAATGCCGCACATAATTTTTCCTTTGGAGCCTTCGAGCAACGCGCCGCCGTCCCAGGTGCCGAAAGGTTCGTTGGCGCCGAGTTCGGCAGGGCGCATGGGCCGCACGCCGCCGTCGTACCACCAGAGTTCGCAGGCGGGCATTTTGCCGCGTTCGGGAAAGTCCATTTTGACGATAGACGAAGGCGGGCAACTGTCGGGATAGTCGGCTTCCTTGAACTCGCCCGACCACACGGTGGTGGCGCTGGCTTCGACGGATGTCGGCGTGGTGAGTTTCAAAGCGCGGTACACCGGATCGATGAGATGGCAACCCATGTCGCCGAGGGCGCCGGTGCCGAAATCCCACCAGCCACGCCAACTGAATGGCAGGTAGCGGGGGCTGTAGGAGCGTTGTTTGGCCGGGCCGAGCCAGAGGTCCCAGTCGAGTTCGGGCGGAATGGCATCCGCTGTTTGCGGTGTCGGCACACCCTGCGGCCACACCGGTCGGTTGGTCCATACGTGTACACGTTTTACTTTGCCGATAACACCCGATTGCACCCATTCGGCGAGTTCGGCGTTGCAGTCCATCGAAGCGCCCTGGTTGCCCATTTGGGTCACAACTTTGTATTTGCGGGCAGCATCGAGCAGGGCCCGCGCCTCGCGGATGTTGTGCGTCAGCGGTTTTTCCACATACACGTGCTTGCCCGATTGCATGGCTGCTATTGCGGCCACCGCATGGGTATGATCGGGTGTGGTCACCATTACGGCGTCGATATCGCGTCCGACGGTGTCGAGCATTTTGCGAAAATCCCTGAAGTGCGGCACGTTGGGGAATTCCTTGTAGGCGCCGGCAGCGCGGCGGTCGTCCACGTCGCAAAAAGCGACAAAGGTTTGGGTACCTTTCAAGGCTTTGATATGTGCCTCCGCTTTGCCGCCGGCGCCGATCAGGGCGATGTTGAGCCGGTCGCTGGGCGGGATGTAGCCCTTGCCGCCCAGCACGTAGCGGGGAACGATGGTGAATGCGACGGCGGCTTTGGCGGTGGTTTTCAGGAAGTTGCGACGGGTGTAGCGATTTTTCATGCGCAGAGAAGTTGTTTTACAAATACCGGGGTAAATGTAGGCAACACGCAGAAAAAGAATAAAAGTCATTAAGGATCATTTCAAAAGTCATTAAAGGTCATAAGTAGTCATTAAAAAAGTCGTTAAGAGATCAAAAATGACCCCAATGACCTTTAATGACTCCTGATGACTCTCATCAAGACCCATACGCCCGCAGCGCCTCTCTTACGCTCCCGAACCGCAACAGCAGTTTCTGCGCCGCCTCGTATTCAAGGCCCGTTGCCTGAACGATCATTTTTGTGCCGCGGTCTACCAATTTGTTGTTGGAGAGTTGCATGTCTACCATTTTATTGTCCTGCACCCGGCCGAGTCGGATCATGACGGAAGTGGAGATCATGTTTAAAATCAGTTTTTGCGCGGTGCCTGCCTTCATGCGGGTGCTGCCGGTCACGAATTCCGGCCCCACAACGGCGAGGATGGGGAAGTCCGCCTCGGCCAACACAGGCGCCCCCGGATTGCAGGTGATACAGCCGGTGGTGATGCCCTGCTCGCGGCAGGCCCGCAATCCGTGTATCACATAAGGCGTGGTACCCGACGCCGCAATGCCGATGACGGTGTCCAATTCGTCGATCTGCCACACTTTTAAATCCATCCAGGCTTGTATTTCGCTGTCTTCGGCGCCTTCTACGGCCCTGCGAATGGCTTGGTCGCCTCCTGCGATAAGGCCGACGACCCATTCCGGCGGCGCGCCAAAGGTGGGCGGGATCTCCGATGCATCCACCACGCCGAGCCTGCCGCTGGTGCCGGCGCCGATATAAAACAGCCGCCCGCCTTCGCGCATTTTCGGCACGATGGCCTCTACAAGGGCCTCCATTTGCGGGATCGCTTTGGCGACCGCCACCGGCACGGTCTGGTCTTCCGCATTGATGTTGGTGAGCAGTTCACGGACGCTCATTTGTTCCAGGTGGCGGTAGTTAGAAGGACTTTCGGTTACTTTTTCCATTTATTTTAGACTTGATTTACAAGTGTTTACAACCCGTTGTGGATTTTAACAAATTTTGCAAAACCCATAACATCTTTTAAATGCGCGACTGAGGGCAAGGCCTGCACCTTTCGGGCAGAATTTAACGGACAGGATGGACAGGATGGACAGGATGGACAGGATTTACAGGATTCACAAGATTGGCATGATTGACAAGGTGAAGTTGATAAGTCCCGAAAATCGTGTAAATCCTGTCCACCATGTAAATCCTGTCCATTTTGTAAATCCTGTAACTATGTTCGCTCAGACCCGCATCCTCGCTTCTTTTTTCCTGTTGGCTTTTGTGCTGACCTCTTGTCATACCGCGCAGAAATTTGTCGAAAACGGCGACTACGACGGCGCGATCGATCTTTGCATCCGCAAATTACGCGGTAAAGCGAAGAAAAAAACCGAATACGTGCAAGGGTTGGAAGCAGCTTTCGCCAAAGCCCAGGTCCGCGACCTCGCCGGCGTGGACCGCCTCATGGCCGACGGGCGTCCCGAAAACTGGGAACGTATCAACACGATCCACCGCAACATGGCCGAACGCCAGCGCAAAATATCCCCGCTGACACCGTTGGTTTCCAAGGACGGCTACCGCGCCAAGTTCAATTTCATCGACGTGACCACCCTCGAACGGGAGAGCCGCACTAAAGCCGCCGAATACCTGTATAACCACGCGAAAGAACTGATTTCCAAAGGCGAAAACGGCGACCGGATTGCTGCGCGCAATGCTTACGAGGAGTTGACCGACCTGCAAACCAAATACTACCGCGATTACCGGGACGCCGATCAATTGCGCACTGCCGCCCGCGACCTCGGCACATCTTACGTGTTGTTTGAAGTAAAAAACGGCTCGGACAAAATACTGCCCCATGCCTTTGTCGACCGGGTCATGATGATCGGCAAACATGATCTCGACACCGAGTGGAAATCTTTTTTCTTCGAGGCCAAACCGGGCGTGCAGTACGATTACAAAGCCGTGTTTAAAATCCGCCGCGTCGACATCAGTCCGGAACGGGTGCACGAACGCGCTTACGTGGACGAAAAAGAAATCGAAGACGGCTGGGATTATGTACTTGATCACAGGGGCAACGTGAAAAAAGACTCCCTTGGCAACGACATCAAAGTGCCACGCAAAATATGCATCCACGCTAATGTGCTGGAAGTGTACCAGACCAAAGCCGCCCGGCTGACCGGTGTGGTGGAAATATATGACGCTTACCGGAACACGCTGCTCGATACCCGCGACCTGAGTACGGAAATTGTTTTTGAAAACTACGCTTCTACGTTCACCGGTGACCGCCGTGCGCTCAGCGAGGATTCCAAACGGCGCATCGGCAACATGCCGAAACCTTTCCCCCGCGATGAAGACATGCTGGTACAGGCCGCCGATCGCCTGAAGCCCAATTTGCGCGACGAATTGAGGAAAAACAGGTCGATACTTTAATATCCCAAAAATGGCTCCAGGTTGGTAGCACGGCGTTGCTTAGGTGTGGCATGAATTTTAGTGATAGGGAGTAATTAAATCATCGCTTCAACTGACCGGCGTCATTTCTCCGCTTATAACTCTGCCTGATTTTTGCCCCATCATCTAACAAAAATCAGTGCGTCTTATGAATTTCGAATACAATCTATCGCTGGCGGAAATTGTAGTTTCCTATCTTCTGATGATGGGCGTCATTTTCATCGGTATTTTTTCAGGTCAATCGTGGTTTTGCTTTTTTGCACTGCCGTTGTTTCTGAGAGGATTAATGGGTTGGTGCCCTTTGAAAACATACCTGAAAAAAAGTAAAGCGGGTTAATCCGATTAATGATAAAGAATGGGAAAGTAGTACGGCTGTTCTTTGTGAAAAGAGCGGCCGTTTTTGCATAGGACTATTTTTAGCGGATTTAAATAGCCTCCAACTGACGGCAATTGTCGAAACTTAAATCCGGATATTCGACTCCCGTTGGGTAACTTTGCAGTTCGAAATGAAACAGATTTTCGTTTTTCTTCTGATCGGATGTATTTCCACCCAGTCGTTCGTACGAACCGCTTGGACAATACATTATCAGTGGAACCGGGCTGTTTACCTCAAAAACTGCGAAAACCGCGACAAGCCCAACCTGCACTGCGACGGTAAATGTTACCTGAAGAAAAAAATGGCCGTCAGCGAAAACAACAACCCGAAAGAACCTCAACTTCCGGAAGGTTTTCGCCAGATTAAAGACATCCAGTTATACTTCGAGCCTTTCGATATATTTCCAACATCAACCGGCGTTTCTGAAGAATTGGTAACGCTTTCTCCTTTCATGCGCCGCTTCCTTTCCGACGCGCACATTGCGGGCATTTTTAAGCCGCCGGCTGCCTGATTGAGTCTCCTGAATATTTGACAATCAGACTTTTCACTCAATTTTAATTTCTTATGCGGACACTGTTCATCGCAGTGGCGCTGCTGGCTATGATGCCGGCTGCGTCGGCCTGTGATGTCTGCGGGTGTTCCATCGGTGGCAATTATTTCGGTATCCTGCCGCAATTCCACCGGCATTTCGTGGGCCTGCGCTGGTCGGAACAGTCGTTCCGATCCGCGCACAGCCGGAGTGCCGCTGAAGCCGGGCGCTACGACTCCGAGGAGTCGTTCAGCACGGCGGATTTGCTGGGGCGTTTTTACCTGTCGCGTCGGGTTCAAATGTTCGCAATGGTACCGTACCACAATTTCCGCCGCGTGGAAGACGGGCAGACAGTTCATACACAGGGCTTGGGCGACATATCCCTGATGGCAGGTTATATCCTGCTCGACACGGGCGACAGCCTCCAACGAAAATGGCAACACTCGCTGACCCTCAACGGCGGTGTGAAATTGCCAACCGGAAGCCATAAACTGACGAACGCGGAAGGAGAAACACTCCATCCGAATCTTCAGCCGGGCACCGGTACCACCGACTTCATGCTATCGGTGATGTACACCCTGCGCCGTGGTGCCTGGGGAATCACAGCCGATGCCCTGGCACGTCTGAACACCGCCAACCATCAGCAGGATTATCGGTTCGGCAACCGCCTGAGCGGCGGCGCCAAAGTTTTTTACTGGCAAAACGCAGGTCGTTTTCTGCTGCTCCCCAATGCAGGCGTTTTTGCAGATGCTGCACAAGCCAACGAAGGTGATGTTGATTTCACGGAAGGCACCGGAGGCGCGATCGTTTCCGCCACCTGCGGCCTCGATGTGTACCTCGGCAATTTTTCCGCAGGGTTCACCTTCCAGCAGCCGGTATGGCAAAACCTCGGCGGCGGCAAAGTGCACAACAACAGCAGGTGGATGGCAACGGTCAATTACATTTTCTGAAACCCGGTAAGTTGTCAGCCTTTCTCGGTTTGTAAGAGGTGTCATCTTTTGAGGAACGAAAAAGGTGACATCTCTCGGCCTGTTTTTGCGATGTCACCCCTCCATTCTTCCGGGATGACACCTCAGAACCCGCCAAAGCGAGAATTGCTGGTAAGTTGTTGATTGTTACCAATCTTATTTAAAGTTTTAAATCATTGATGATGAAGCATTTACTTGCAATTTTGCCCATTTTAGCCCTTGGACTGCAGCTCACCGCCCAAACGCCCGAATTTAACTCTTCCGACCTCGATCAAATTGCCGAATCGGAGGCAAAGGCAGCCGCCGGCAAAATCAATTCCCCCACGCTCGCCCCTTCCGGCGATTACGATGTGCGTTACCAGCGCATGGAATGGCAGGTGGATCCTGCGGTGCGATACATTCAGGGGGTAATTACGACCGTCTTCAAGGCCAAAACGAGCGGCTTCAGTACTGTCAACTTTGATCTGACGGACTCGTTGGCGGTGGGGCAAGTACATTATCACGGCAATGCGGTCGCTTTTACGCACAGCGGTAATGTATTGGCGATCGAATTGCCGGTATTGCTGCCTGCCGGTGTGACCGATTCCGTGACGGTATTTTACCAGGGGAAACCGAACAGCACCGGTTTCGGCTCGTTCATTCAGGCGGATCACGGTGGAACGCCCGTGCTTTGGACACTTTCCGAGCCTTACGGCGCCCGTGACTGGTGGCCCTGCAAACAGGACCTGACCGACAAAATCGACTCGATCGATGTGATAGTAACTTGCCCGGCGGCTTATCGCGCTGCAGGCAATGGCCTGTTGGTATCGGAAACAGACGCAGGAGCAGGACAAAAAACATATCATTGGCGACACCGCTACCCGATTGCCTGTTACTTAATCGCCTTCGCGGTGACGAACTACGCGCAGTATACTGATTTTGCGGAAATTCAAACCGGTACCCTGCCCATTCTGAACTACGTGTTTCCGGAAAACCTCGCTACGGCGCAAAGCCAGACGCCCAATGTAATTTCCGTTCTGGAGTTTTATGATTCGCTCTTTATTCCCTATCCTTTTCACAAGGAAAAATACGGACACGCCCAGTTCGGCTGGGGCGGCGGCATGGAACACCAAACCATGAGTTTTATGGTCAATTTCGACTACGAACTCATGGCCCACGAACTGGCGCACCAGTGGTTTGGCGATCACGTCACCTGCGGCAGTTGGGAAGACATCTGGCTCAATGAAGGTTTTGCCACTTACCTGTCCGGCTTGTGTTACGAGCGTTTTTCACCCAATGGGATATGGCCGGCTTTCAAATTCAACCGCATCGCAAATGTGGTCAGCCAACCCGGCGGCAGCGTTTGGGTGAACGACACGACGAATGTTGGGCGCATATTTTCAGGGCGGCTTTCCTATTCCAAAGGCGCTATGGTGCTGCACCAATTGCGCTGGACGGTGGGCGATGTTGCTTTTTTTGCCGGTCTTCGCAACTACCTGAACGCCTCGGGCATCTCCGGCGACTTTGCCCGCACGGCTGACCTGCGCGGCCACATAGAAGCAACCTCGGGCCAGGACCTCGACTGGTATTTCAACGACTGGTTTTACGGAGAGGGTTATCCTTCTTACCAGATCGAATGGAGTCAGGGCGGGAACACGGCCTGGGTAACCATCCACCAGACACAATCGCACCCGTCAGTCGGTTTCTTCGAAGTGCCTGTGCCGCTTCGGTTCAAAACAGGCAACCAGACTTTCGACGTCCGGCTCAGCCCATCCTTTTCCGGCCAAACTTTCCAGGTAGATGTGCCATTTGCTGCCGACGAGTTGCTGCTTGATTCGGATCTATGGCTGATTTCGGCGAACAACACGGTGAACAAAGTAGCAGTCGGTACGGATGAGCCGAACGCCCTCGCCATGCAAATTGCTCCGAATCCGACTGCCGGGAAAATAACGGTTACGACAGGCAACGGGCGCTTATTCGACCGCATTCAGGTATTCGACGCGTTGGGGAAACTGGTCAAAACGGTTGAAAACCAAAAAGTTGCCACCTGCGAAATCGATCTGACCGGGTTGCCGGCCGGCGTTTACGAAGTGAAAATTTTTAGTGCAAAAATGACGGCTACTCAAAAGGTTTTAAAGCGGTAAAAAAGATTAATCAGGCCAAACGGCTTATTCATTTTTAACAAGGCGGCTTGCCTGGAGAATCCGCAGGCAGTTCCTGTCAAAAACTTTCACACATGCAAAATTTCCTTAAACTGCTTTTGCCGGTACTCTTTGGTTGGGCAATAGCCTGTACCCAAAACAACAACGCGGCCAAAGCCCCGGCTGATCCGGCAACCCCCGCCGCCGCTACAGTCAAATTCGACAACGAAACCGACTTTATCTGCGAAATGAAAGTTACACCGGAATTCGAAGACACCTGCCATTATCAGGGCAAGGTATATGCGTTCTGTTCGACATCGTGCAAGGAAACCTTTCTGGAAGAACCGGAAAAGTACCTGGCCGGTAAATAAGTATTGCCGAACCCCGTTCGGCACCCTCGTCGAACAGGGTTCGACGCTACATTTGATTCATTCACTTTTTAAATTCAATGATGAAGCAACTTTTTTTCATGCTCCTTTTGACCGGTACGGCATTTTCAGCACAGGCACAACAACCGGTTTGGAAAGAACTCGACGACTACCATACAGTAATGTCGCAGACATTCCACCCTTCGGAAGAAGGCAATCTCCAGCCCATCAAAACGCATTCGGGTGAACTGGCCGATAAAGCCAAAACCCTTCAGAAATCGACCATTCCTGCGGCCTATCAAAAGCCGGGCGTCAAGGAATCGCTCGACAAACTGGCCAAAGAATCGAAAGCCCTCGACAAAATGGTGCGCAAGAAAAAACCGGACGCAGAAATTACCAAGTCGCTTGCAGCCTTGCACGACCGCTTCCATGAAGTCATGGAAAAATGCCATCACTAAACATTCAAACAATTTCAATTTCAACAAAAACTTTTCACACATGAAAAAGCAAAATCTCTTACTGTTTTTCGCGCTTTTTATAAGTGTTTTGGCCTTCAACGCATGCAAGGATGACGACGATGATCAAGCTGCCGACACCACGGCTCCGGTGCTGACCATCGAGGACCCGACTGAAGGCGCTTCCATCAGCGGTGAAGTACATATCCACGGCGATGTGACCGACGAAAGTCTGCACGAAATGGAGATCAAAGTCACACAGGACTCCGACGGCGCCGAACTTTTCAAAGCCAATCCGACGGTGCACGATTTAACAGAATATCAGTTCGACGAACATTTTACGCCGAGTGTTGTCGCCGAAACGCCTGTCACTTTGACCATTACGGTGGAAGACCACAGCGATAATGTGACGACGAAAACGGTGAAATTCAAGGTAAAAGCCTGAGTTCAGAATTAAAAAAAGTATCTATGAGCCATTTCTCCGCGCGGAAGGAATGGCTCGTTTTTTTTTGACTTTTTTCGGGAATCCAACAATTCACCGGCAACAGGTGTGGCACATTTTTTCGACCTTTGCGCCCGAAAACACCCTCCGCTCATTTTCACCGGTAAAACTCAAATTTTAATGGGCAAACTCAAATACAACCGCATCCTGCTCAAACTCTCCGGCGAAAGCCTCATGGGCAATCAAAAATTCGGCATCGAAGCCGATATGCTTCAACATTACGCTTACCAAATCAAAGAGTTGTGCGACATGGGCGCTGAAATTGCCGTCGTCATCGGCGGCGGCAACATCTTCCGGGGCATCCAGGCCGAAAGATCGGGCATCGAAGGTGTGACGGGCGATTACATGGGCATGCTCGCCACTGTGATCAACGGCCTCGCCCTGCAAAGCGCCCTCGAAAGCATCGGCATCCAGACCCGCCTGATGACCGCCCTCAAAATGGAAAACGTGGCAGAGCCTTACATCCGCCGCCGCGCCATCCGCCACCTGGAAAAAGGCCGTGTGGTCATCTGCGCTGCAGGCACCGGCAATCCCTACTTCACCACCGACTCCGCCGCCGCCCTGCGCGCCAACGAGATCAGTGCCGACGTGATCCTTAAAGGCACCCGCGTGGACGGCATCTACACCGCCGACCCCGAGAAAGACCCGATGGCCGTCAAATTCGACAAACTTACGTTCGCCAAGGTCATCAGCCTCGGCCTCGAAGTGATGGACATGACCGCTTTTACACTTTGCCAGGAAAACAACATGCCCATCATCGTTTTCGACATCAACCGCCCCGACAATTTGCGGCGGATTGTGCTGGGCGAAGAGGTGGGGACATTAGTCGAAGGATAAAAAAGGTTTCAAGGTTTCAGGGTTTCAGGGTTCGGCATTTGTTTGAGCAACCTTGAAACCCTGCAACCTTGAAACCTTGAAACCCTGCAACCTTAAAACATGACATCCATCATCTCATACAACGTCAACGGCATCCGCTCGGCTATTTCTAAAGGATTTTGGGAATGGCTGGCGCAGGAATCGCCCGATATCATTTGCCTGCAGGAGACTAAGGCCCAGCCCCACGACGTGCCGCTGCTCGAACTCGAAGCACTCGGCTACCGCCATGTTTTTCATTCCGCCGAAAAAAAGGGATATAGCGGGGTGGCGACATTTTCCAAACATGCCCCCGGCAACGTCTCATTCGGCTGCGGCATGGAAAAATATGACCGCGAAGGCCGCATCCTCCGCACTGACTTCGGCGACTGGAGCCTGCTCAACTGTTATTTCCCCTCCGGCACGACCGGCGACTTGCGCCAGGGATTCAAAATGGAGTTCCTCGACGATTTTTTTCAGTGGATACAGGAATTAAAAAAAACGCACCCACGCCTCATCGTGGTGGGCGATTACAACATCGCGCACCGCGAAATCGACATCCACGACCCGAAAGGAAATAAAAAAAGCAGCGGCTTTCTGCCCGAAGAACGGGCATGGATGAGCAAATGGTTTGAAAACGGTTTTACCGATTCCTTCCGCCACAAATACCCCGATCTGGTGGAGTACAGCTGGTGGAGTTTCCGTGCCGGCGCAAGGGGCAACAACAAAGGCTGGCGCATTGACTATCAATCCGTTACAGACAATTTGAAAGACAAAATCGCCGATACCCGCCACCTCATGTCGGTCTCGCATTCCGACCACTGCCCGGTGAAATTGTTGATTGATTTATAGGCTTCAGGGTTTCAGGGTTTCTGGTTTCAAGGTTTCTGGTTTCAGGGTTGCCGGTGGCTGGGAGAACGAACAACCATGAAACCTTGAAACCAGAAACCCTGAAACCCTGAAATAAACTACCTTTGCCGGACTGCCCCTAACTGTATAGTCTCACAATCCGGCCCGTTATTCCCGGCATGAAGGTTACTGCCGCCCAACTCGCTCATCTGCTCGAAGGCTCGCTCGAAGGCGATCCGACCGCTACCGTTAGCCGCCCTGCCCGTATCGAAGAGGCGGGAGAAGGTGATTTTGCTTTTTTGGACAACCCCAGATACGAAGCGCACGCCTATACTACCAAGGCATCTATCTTGTTGGTCAACAGGTCGTTCCAACCGACCCAGCCGGTGAAATCTACGCTGATCCGGGTGGATGATGTGCGCAGCAGCCTCGCTTTTTTATTGCAAAAATTCGACACCGAAAACCAATCCAACGGCACGGCTATTTCGGAACAAGCCTCGGTGCACAAAACCGCCAAAATCGGCATCGGTACCAGCGTCGGTGTGTTCGCCGTGATCGAAGAAGGCGCCGTGATCGGCAACAACTGCACGATCTATCCGCAGGTATACATCGGTCGCAATGCCCGCATCGGCGACGGCAGCCGCCTCTTCCCCGGCGTGCGCGTGCATTTCGACTGTGTGATCGGGGATAATTGCACCATCCACGCCAACGCCGTCATCGGCGCCGACGGATTCGGTTTTGCCCCGCAGGAAGACAAGACCTGGAAAAAAGTACCCCAGGTCGGCAACGTCGTGATCGAAAACGACGTGGAAATCGGCGCCTGCACCTGCATCGACCGCGCTGCCATCGGCAGCACCGTCATCCGCCAGGGCGCCAAACTCGACAACCTCATCCACATCGCCCACAACGCCGAAGTGGGCAAAAATACCGCCCTCGCCGCCCAGGTCGGCGTGGCAGGCAGCACCCGCATCGGCGACAACTGCCAGATCGGCGGTCAGGTCGGTTTCGCGGGTCATCTTATTATTGCCGACGGCACCCGCATTCAGGCCCAGAGCGGCCTCGGCTCTTCGGTCGAGCAACCCAACACCGCCCTGTTTGGCAGCCCCGCCATCGGCTACAAGGATTTTATCCGCTCGCACGTGGTGTTCAAACAACTGCCGGGTTTGCAGAAGAAGGTGTTGGAGTTGGAGAAGAAGTTGAAGGAGATGGAGAAGAAGAAATAAACAGATTCCTTTTGCCGGGGCTTTTCAGAAAATACACCCACCCCAAATAAAATCCTGAAAACCGTCATTTGGCGGGTAACGACCTGCCAGCAGTGTCTCTTGCAACCCAATCGATGCGGCGCGGCTTTTCAGAACCGCCAAATCCCCGGAATGTGGTGTTTCTTTGACTTCAATTGCGGTCTTTTGGTCAAGCACGAAGTCAATTTCCTGTCCTGACTTTTTTTGATAGTAGTTTACCGTGCCTGTTTTCTGCCATTGTAAAAAAATGGCGTTCTCAAAAACCTGCCCGCTGCTGACTTGTGCCAGTTGTTGTAAAATGCCGGTATCGGCAAAATAGATTTTTTTTCGGTAGGACAGTTCTTTGCCGACATTGCGACTGAACGGCGCTACCAGATGGATAAAATACGTCTTTTCCAGCAATTCGAGGTAAGCAGCCACCTTGCGTTTGTCCATGCCAAGAATGCCTGTGATGTTTGATATCTCAAGTAAATTGCCGCTTCGGGAAGCAAGCAAACGAATCAACCGGTAGAGTGCATTACTGGCTTCCAGATCAGATAGCAGGCGGATATCGAGGTCAATATAGGCATTGACAATGTCTTTCAAAAACGCCGTTTTATCCTGCGCGGACTCGGCCGATGCCACTTCGGGAAACCCTCCGTACCTTAAATATTCTTCATAATACTCCTTGAATTTGAAATAGATACCTTGCTGGTACGGCTGTCGCGCAAAACGCTCCAGCTGTACAGTGTCAACTCCGCGAAACCACAAAAACTCAGTGAAATCCAGCGGAAACATCTCAAAAATTTGCTTGCGCCCGGCGAGGCTTTCTGAAAAGCGGTTTTTGAGATAAAACGAACTGGAACCCGTGACCACAAATTTGAGTGTCGGCCAGGTGTCGTGAAAATACTTGATGATACTTGTAATATTCGGCACCAATTGAATCTCGTCCAATGCGATTACCGCAGGCTTGTCAAAACTGATACCCGCGATTTCCAAATCAATTTGCACATCCCGGTAAAGCGGGTGTTGAAAGATAAAACGGTTGTCCGCTTTTTCGAGATCAAGGTAGATTTTGTTCTCGTGCGGCACTTTATCTAATAAATATTTCAACGCGGAGGTTTTGCCTACCCGGCGCATCCCGGTAATTACCGTGATTGTTTTTTTACCTAAATGTTCTTCCAATGCCGGAAATATCTTTCTTTGTATCATAAAGTTTAACTTTTCGGACAAAGTTATGTCCAAAAAGTTAAACTTGGTGTACATTACCCGGAACAATTCACTTGTTTGAAGAATTCCCTAAATTTGTCTTATGAAAAAAGACGAGACACCTACCACCACGCCACCGCGCAAGAGGATGCCTGCGGAGGTGTTTGTGAAAATATGGAAAGGCGAGATGAAGGTGGCTGGGACGGAATGGGAGAGGTGGGTGACATACGGAAAGCATCACTCAGGCACCCACGAAATTAAATTTTCTAACCTCGAAGTATTTGAATATGTCTGTATTGAAAGGAATGAAGTTCTTTTGTCAAACCTGGTGCTTTCCAATTGCCAGGTGTCTGGATTCAGACTATTATTTGCTCAAGTCCGAATAGTGGCATTTTTTGAGAGATCAATTATCGGAGATATTTCAATAGAGAGTTCAACAACAGGGCATTTTTCAATTTCGAAAAACTCAACAACTGGTCGTTTAACAATTCAAAATAAATCGGAAACTGGTGATTTTTGGATTACAGATTACTCCAGTACCCAAAATTTTTTGATTCGGGGAAACTCAAAAACAGGGAATCTTTCAATTCAATCGAATTCAACGACAGGGAGCTTGGAAATCGTAGACAATTCAGTAACCGGGGATTTTTTAATTCAGGAAGCTTCAATTAACGGGGAAATAGGTGTTAGGGATAATTCAATTGTCGGAAATATTAAAGTCTTAAAGAATTCAACTATTAAAAGATTTTTTATGCAAGGAAACTCAATAGGCGGAGAATTTAAGATTGATAACTCAAAAGCGGCGACCTTGTCTCTTAGTGAAAATAGTCAATTGACGGAAATGAATCTCTCATATTCTATACTTCAAAGAGTAGAAATCAGATCCGGCAGTTTTGTTGGGTATCTTAAATGCAAATTTAATCTTCAAGAACCTATCCGTCTTCTGTTCGAAAATAGCATCTTGGTTTGTATGGATTTCAAAGATTCAGTTTTTCCGGAATTCACGACTCTGAGTGTTTCGAATTGTTCAATCAACTATTTGCGTTTGACTAACTTGTGCAATTATGGCGCAGTATTTTTTAGCAGTTTGCGACAGATTGAAAAATGGGAGGAGGTAGAAAGGCACCCACATGGGCAGATTATTAGAAGGGAAGACAAATATCAATTTAAGACTGCTTCCCACCCCTCTACTCTTTGTTTCACCGATTCCGACCTCGGCAAAATGCAATTCATCAACTGCGACCTGCGAGAGTTCAAACGTTTCGAATTTTCAAATACCAAAATGTTGGAAGTCTTCGTAGCAGGCAGCCAAATGCCAGGCGACAAGGCTTTTTGTCTTCCAAATGATGAAAAAGACCCTCTGAAAATAGCCGAACAAAAGCGCCTCGCCTACAGCCAATTCAAAAAAATATATGAAGCAAGAGGTGACACGGCGAGTTCGCTACGGTATCTGGCCTTTGAAATGCAAGCATACCGGGAAGAACTGAGACTCGAAAAGCCAAAATCCAGGAAAGAATGGTTTGACAACAAAGGAGAACGCTTCATTTTATGGTTTAACAGGCATTCAACCAACTACGGAAATAATTGGCTCCGAGGCGTATTGGTAACACTTTTTGTAACAGTGGTATGCTTTGCAATTTATTGTTTGGCCCTCGGCTACCGGCCACAGCCAATAGGGGGCGATTGGGAAAAACTTGGTGATTTGGCCTCGCACTCACTGGCTTATTTGAATCCATTTCGCGATGAAGATTCAGGTGAGTTTTTTGAGATGCTCAAGAAAGATGGATTGACAATTACCTGGTATGCACGTTTATGGGATTATGTCAGCCGTATTTTTATCGCCTACTTCGTCTACCAAACCATCCAAGCCTTCCGCAAACTCGGAAAATCGAGCGGGTAAATCAATACCACAATGGCGCAAAGAAGCAAAATCACAGATCAAAATGCCGTTTTTGTGCATCTCCGCTAAGGTTTTGGGTGTACGCTACGTTTGTCATGTTGTAAACAACCGCTCGGGATACGCTGTGGTGTACTCTACTTTTGTCATTCTGGAAGAATCTGCCCAACTTGCCATTTTATACGAAAAAGCCCGGTTTAGGAAGATTCTTCCAGAATGACAAAAAAAACGTAGAGCGGTTGTTTACAACATAAGTAGTAGGACGGAAATCTTTTCCGTCCAGATGATTCACTTTCAGGATGTTAGGAAGAAAATTGGTGCTATTAATTTTGTCCGCCTGCTTAATAAAAAACAGGCTTGCCTGTCGGCTAAGGAACCCCACCAACAACAACATTCAGCACGATTTTAAAAAAAATTCACTCCCTCCGAACAAAAATAATCCGGACATATCCTACTATTGCCGTGTTTGCTGGCGACTTATGCCTACAAACACCTCCAATTGCTTTTTTTCAAAAAATCCAACCTGAAAAATGAAACACCAACGTACCCTGCTCCTTATCGGCCTCACCCTGCTCTTTATCTGCCTGTTTGCGTTCGAAGCCTGGGCCGGGCCCGGCGGCAAGATCGCCAAAGCCGTTTTCACTACTTTTTGGGGCAAAGTGCTGCTGGTCATCCTGGTCATTATTTTCCTGCCCTTTATTCTGTACGCCTGGCTGCGGCAATATTTCAAGGTGCGGCGCACCACAGCGGCCTTGCGGCAATTAGCATCCCACGACCGCAATTTCGATTGGATGACGCTCAGAAACCGCGTCACCGACATTTTTACCCGCACCCACCGGGCCTGGGGCAAGGAGGATATGGGCGAGGTGTCTTCTTTCAGTACCTCCTGGTATTGGCAGAACCAGCAGTTGGTACACCTCGACCGCTGGAAAGAACAAGGACTGGTCAACAAAAGCGAGTTGCGCAAGATCAACAGCCTGACGCCGCTGTTTGTGCGGCATTCGGGCCAACCACAAGGAGAAGACTCCATCCTCGTGGTCGGCATCGACGCCAACCAGGAAGATTACTTGATGCAACGCGACTCCGGCCTGATCGTGGAAGGCAAAAAAGGATTCCAGGACGTGGATACGGTCTGGACTTTCCGCCTGCACAAAGGCGAATGGCTGCTCGACAACATCGAACAGGTGGATTTCTGGTCTACCTACGTCCGGATGCCCAACGAGGTGCCGGCCACCGTATTGCAAACCAACCCAATCCGCTGAACCACTTCAAAATCCAATAGCAACACCTAAAACACATGGAACAAACCAACGCAATCGAACAAATCCGTTCGCTCGAAAATCAGGTTTTTGCCGTTACTGCCGGGAAAGAGTACAAATCCATGATGCTTTCGCCGGAAGGGCTCCGGCTCTGCAACAAACGGTACGACACCCCGGAAGCCTTCCGGGAAAAATTTGCCAAAGGCGGCGGTCTGATGAACTCAGTGATCACGGTCGAATTCGACAAAGTCAAACATTTCACCCACCGGGAAAACAGCAAAGCCCTGGGTATCAGCCATAAAGGAATGGGGTTGGGTATGCCGGGCGATATCGAATTCGAAGAAGGAGAGACCGATGTGCACAACGTGATGACTTACTTAGAAAAAGTGCTGGGATTCCGGCGAACGGAAATACAGGTGGGCGCATGGAAAGCGATATTGCCCAATATATTTTATGTCGCCCTTGCCATTCTGTTTACCTGGGTGATGTATGGAATGGCTACGAATCCGGAACAGGAAGAATTTTCGGGCCGTCGTCAATGGTTCGGCGAATTGATGGACGGATTTTCAAAAATGGTCGGGCCTTATGGCATTCTGGTCATTGGCGTTGGCGCGACCAGCTTCCTTGGCTGGCAATTGTGGAAAAAATTCAACAATCCGCCGGTGGAGACACGTTTGGAACGATGAATCGCGCAATGCCGTAACATTCCGGCGAAGAGGTGTCATCTTTGAGGCACCAAAAAGAGCCTGTCCCGATTTTCATCGGGATGACATCTCGAAGCGGGAAGTAACGTGGTTGCCGTTTCGAGATGTCACCACTCCTTCGTCGTGATGACACCTCTTCACTTCCATTGCCGTTTTTTTGAGGTCGGCGTTCTGTCCGAAACCTTCAACCCAAAAACCTGTTAACCCATTCCATGCGAACTGACGTCAACACCCTCGGCGAATTCGGCCTCATCGAACACCTCACGCGCGACTTCCCGCTGCGCCAACCCTCTACTATTAAAGGTGTGGGCGACGACGCAGCGGTGATCGACAACGGCGGACTGTGCACCGTGGTCAGCACCGATATGCTCGTCGAGGGCATCCACTTCGACCTGGCATACGTGCCGCTCAAACACCTCGGCTACAAATCCGTCGTGGTGAACCTGTCCGACATCTACGCGATGAACGCCTTCCCGCGGCAGATCACTGTGTCCATCGCCATTTCCAACCGCTATTCCGTGGAAGCCCTCGACGAACTCTACGCGGGCATCCGCGCCGCTTGCGACATGTATGGCGTAGATCTCGTGGGCGGCGATACTTCTTCTTCGCCCCGGGGCATGATCATCAGCATCACTGCCATCGGACAGTGCGAAAAAAGCCAGATTGTGTATCGCTCGGGCGCGCGGCCCGGCGATCTTATCTGTATCACGGGCGATCTCGGCGGGGCCTACCTCGGTCTGCAACTGCTCGAACGGGAGAAACGCATCTGGGAAGAAAACCCCGGTGTGCAACCCGACTTAGAAAGCCAGAAATACTGCGTTGGCCGGCAACTCAAACCCGAAGCGCGGAAGGACATGATCGAAACGTTCCACCAAAGCGCCCTCAAACCCACGTCGATGATCGATATTTCGGACGGGCTGGCTTCCGACCTTTTTCATATTTGCAAACAAAGCAAGGTCGGCGCGCTCATCGAAGAAAGCGGCGTGCCGATCCACCAGGAAGCGCAGTTGCTTGCCCTCAGATTCAAACTCGACCCGGTCACCTGCGCCCTCAACGGCGGCGAGGACTATGAACTGCTGTTTACCATCGACCCGAAAGACGTGGAAAAAGTGAAGTACCTGCCCGATATCTACATCGCCGGCGAAATTCTGGAGGCAAAGGACGGTATCAAGTTGAACACGAAAGGAGGGAATTTGCACGATTTGAAAGCACAGGGGTGGGTGCATTTTTAGAGTGTGAGAGGACGTGAGAGATGTGAGAGGGATGATAAAATTCTATCACTACTTTCGCCCTGTGAACTGGCCAACCGCTCTCCACGCTTTCCGCGATTACCTCCTGCTCGAACGCTCGCTCAGTCCGAACTCCATCGAAGCGTACCTGAACGACGTGCAAAAATTCGTGCGGTACTTAGAAATCGAAAACCTGGAAATCCCGCCGCTGACCGTCCGGCAGGGCGACCTGGAAAAATTCATCCTGTGGGTCAACAACTTAGGTCTGGAAGCGAGCAGCCAATCGCGGCTGATTTCCGGCCTGCGGGCATTTTACAAATTTCTTCTGGTGGAAGACATGACGGACAATGACCCGACCGAACTGCTCGAAGGGCCGCGGCTGCGCCGGAAAATGCCGGAAGTGCTCTCCGTACATGAAATCCAGGCCATGCTCGCCGCCGTCGACCTGTCGGAGCCGCAGGGCGTGCGCAACCGCGCCATCGTGGAAACACTTTATGCCTGCGGTTTGCGTGTGAGTGAATTGGTCAATCTGAAAATCACCAACCTTTTCCTCGAAGCGAATTTCCTGAAAGTCGTCGGCAAAAACGACAAGGAACGGCTTGTTCCCATCGGCTCCGAAGCGGCGAAGTACCTGACCATGTACCTCGAACACATCCGCAGCCGGCAGGACAACATCCGTCCCGGAGAACAGAATTTTGTTTTTCTCAACCGACGGGGGCGCCACCTCACCCGCATCATGGTCTTTTACATCATCAAAGCACTGGCGGAGCAGGCGGGCGTGACGAAAAACATCAGCCCGCACACCTTTCGCCACTCCTTTGCCACCCACCTCGTGGAAGGCGGCGCCGATCTCAAGGCCGTGCAGGACATGCTCGGCCACGAAAGCATCACGACGACCGAAATTTACACCCACTTAGACACGGAATACCTGAAAGAGACCATTTATCTCTTTCATCCGCGGGTACGGATGGCGAATGATTTGAAGTGAGTGCCTACTTTTGCCCTCTCGACCTTCAACCGTCTACCGTCTACCGTCCAGTCATGTACAAACCGCTCTTCAAAATCCGCGAAAACGGCTACCTGGGTTTCATCAATGCACAAGGTGCAGTGGTGATCGAGCCGCAGTATCTGGAGGCGGGTGAATTCAACAACGGTTTTGCTTCCGTGCGGCTCAATGGCCAATGGGCTGTGCTGGATGCGTTGGGGCGCCTGTTTGTCAAGCGGTTGTACAGGGCGGTGGGGATATTCGAAGAAGATTTGGCGCGGGTGCAGTTGGTACAGCACTGGGGTTATATCGACCGGCGCGGCAACCTGGTCATTCCGGCCTTGTTTCAGACGGTGGGTGATTTTTGCGAAGGGTTGGCGCCGGTGACGTATGAGGGAAGCGCAGGTTTTATCAACCGGGAAGGACAATTTGCCATCAAACCCGTTTTTTCGGGCACGGGCAATTTCCGGGAAGGGTTGGCGCCGGCGGGCCACCATGAGAAATGGGGGTACATAGATAATAAAGGTGTGTTTTTTATTAAACCTGCCTGGGAATCGGCACGACCCTTTCAGGGACAGGTAGCGATCGTGACACAGGCTGGTCGCTGGGGTTTGGTTAACCGGGCGGGGCAGGAAGTGGTGCCGCCGCAGTTCGAGTTTGTAAAGGGCCACGCGCACGGCGAATTTTTCGACGGTATGGCGCTCGCCTACCGCGACAGCAAATACGGCTTTGTCGATCAGCAGGGTACAATTGCCGTCGAACCCATGTTCGATCTCGCGGGCGATTTTGGAGAGGGATTGGCCCTGGTGGAGATCAACGGCGCTTACGGTTATATCGACAAGGCAGGTAAATTGGTCATTATGCCCAAATTCGAGGATGCCGGTGTGTTCTCCGACGGGCTTGCGCAGGTGCGCATCAACGGCCGTTGGGGTTACATCAACACCGAAGGCCAGGTTGCTATTCCGGCAAGCTTCGAATCGGCTACTCCTTTCCGCGACGGACTGGCGCTGGTGACATTGGACGGCAAGTGGCAGTATGTGGACAGGTTTGGCGGGGCGGTTTGGAAAGAGGAGTGAGCAATCGTAGTCAGTATTGAATTAAAAAATGATTGCAACCGCGTAACTTTGTCATCAAATCGCATTGAAATGTACATTTACAAAAACATCATCACGATCGAACCTGGCAAACGCAGCGGCAAACCTTGCATCCGGGGAATGCGCATCACGGTAGAAGATATCCTGCGGTGGTTGGCCTCCGATATGTCGTTTGACGATATCCTGGTCGATTTCCCGGAACTCACGAAAGAAGACTTGGTGGCCGCACTCGAATTTGCCGCCATGCGCCAACAACGCACTGCGATTGCTGCCTGACCTGTTGCATGAAAATCCTCGTTGACCAAAATATCTCCTTTCGACTGGTACAGCGTATCACCGGTATTTTCCCCGAAGTCGAACACGTCAAGTCGCTTGGCTTGACGGATGCCAATGATTACCACATCTTTATGTCGGCACGGCAGCAAGGTTTCGCTGCTGTTTTCACCCAAGACGAAGACTTTTACAATCTTTTGCTCGAACACGGCGCTCCGCCCAAAATCATCTGGCTGCGTACCGGCAATTGTTCTACGGCTTTTTTGACCGGGGTGATCCTGCGCAATGCAGCTTTGATTCAAACCTTTCTCGACGATGATGTTCAGGACTGTTTGGAAATCTATGGTTAGCGCGGGTGCCGCTCTCGCACTACAAACATTTCCTCCTCCCCTTTCTCACCTTTTGCCTGTGGCGTAATAGCCCGCCATTTTCTTTTGTCGGCCATCTTACACTTTAATTTTTTTTTGGCAAGGCCGAAATAACGGTTCGGCCATTGTTTTTGGCGTTTCATGGAATTATTTGATGTGTTTCGTGTGTTTAACCAACACTTTTGCGGCGGACAGTACGAAAGTCTTTCCGTTAAAAAAAGCTTAAAGAAAAATTTTTTTTGTTAAAACCCCTTGTCGACCCGCTACTGGCACGGGGTTAGTAAGTCTTAATGCGGTGTTCACATATTTTGAACACCGGACATTTAACCTAAAATGATTAGCCATGTGGCATAATAAAAGTCTCCCGCTCCTTATCGCTTTTGCCCTTCCCCTCATCGCGGCAGGCCAGAAAAAAGAACAAACTATTATCGCTGAAGGATTCATTGTGGATCGCGTCAGCGGTGCACCGCTCGACCAGGCCCTTGTGACGGTGTACGACGACGTCATGATCGTACCCCTTGCTTTCGCTACGACCGAGGAAGACGGCTCGTTCTCTGTGGATGTGCCGAAAGTGGAGCGTTACAAAATTGTCGCCGACCGACAGACTTTTTTTGAAAATGAAGCCGTCGTGGCGCCCAATGACAAAGGTTTCGTAAAGGCAAAAATCGGCCTCGACCGCAAACCGGGCTATGTATTCGATATCACGCTGTTCGACAAAGCCTTCGAGCACAACCCGATCAATACCCTGCGCGACTGCAAAGTGGAAATTTACAACAATACCACGAAGCAACAGGAACTCACGCTGGAGAAATGGCCCAAAGCCACTTTCAACTTTTCGTTCGCTGAAGGCAACCATTATACAATTCTCGTTCGCAAACAAGGCTACCTGAACCACCGTGTTGAAGTGTATGTCAACGTGAACGGATGTATCCTTTGTGTGGACGGCATGGGTGTGAAAGAACCCGACGTGGTGCCGCTGATGACCCACGGCAACGAGGTAGGTTACTTCCTCGGCGCTATCGACCTTGACTCTTTGCAGATCGGCAAGCGTTTTGAGTTCAAAAATTTGTACTACGACTTCAACAAATGGGACATTCGTCCGGAAGCCGCCAAAAACTTAGATAAGTTGGCAACCTTTTTGAAAGATAATCCGGGACTGCGCTTTGAACTTGGTTCGCACACCGATTCGCGCGGCTCTGATCCCTACAACCTGGAACTTTCGGACAAACGCGCCAAATCCGCCGTCGATTACATGATTGCAAACTGCGGTGTCGATTCTGAAGCGATTACTTCAAAAGGCTACGGCGAAACCCAGTTGATCAATAAATGTGACGATGGAGTGGCTTGTTCGGAATCCAATCACCAGCTCAACCGCCGCACGGAAATAAAAATCACCGGCTGGAACGACAAAGACCCCCTCTGGGACCGCAGCCTGAAAGAAATCATCGAAGACAAAGACCTGTACAAGAAAATCATTGAACAGGAAAAAAAATCAAAACAAAAAGCGCTCACAAGCCGCAAATAACCACTTGATCAAAAATTTTTTTTCAATCCTTTTCCAAATCTGATTTACCATGAATACCATCCTGAATTTCAAAAACACATTCGCGCTTCCGCTCCTGTTCACCGCAGCAGCCGTGACGGCACAGAATGAAATTCATTCTACTGCAACCGACTACAAATACGGCAATACGACCGTTGTTTATACGAAAGACTCCAATTTCAACGACCAGGCGATCCTGTCGCAGTTGGACAACTCTTACGGCGTGGGCGACGTAGTGCGCATCGCCGTAGCGGAACCCAACCAGCAAGCCTCCGAAATGCTGGCTTCCGACGATCCGGCGGTGATGTTCGCCGTGCCGAAGTCGGTGCCTGCCGCAACGCCTAAAACCGTTGTAATGGCTTCGCCGAAAAAAGCGGAGACCGTTGTCGTGAAAGCGCCGGTAATCGCTCCGGTGGAAACGTCCAAAAAAGTATCCGCACCGGTGGTGACCAACATTGGTGGCAAAACGGTGAAAAAAGGCAGCATTTTCCGCCTCGAAAAACTTTATTTCGATGTGGACAAATCCGACCTGAAGCAGGAAAGCGAAACGGAACTTGACCGCTTGTTCAACTTTTTGAACGACAATCCGGGTGTATCGATCGAAGTGCGCGGTCACACCAACAACCAAATGTGGCCCAACGTAGATTTCGCCAATCAGCTTTCTACCGAGCGCGCCAAGGCTGTTGCCGATTGGCTCGTGGCGAAAGGCATCGCCGCCAACCGCGTACAATTCAAAGGCTTCGGCTGGACGATGCCCGTCGAACCGAACATCAATGCTGAAGGGCGCAAGAAAAACCAGCGTGTGGAAGTAAAAGTCCTGACCCTGTGATTGGTCGCTGATAAATAAAAGCCGGGAAGAGGAGCGAATGCAGTATGCAATCCGAATTCCCGGTTGTTCCATGAGGTTTAGTGAATCCGTCTTGCGGCAGAGGCTGCGAGGCGGATTTTTGTTTTCAGGACTTCTGAAATGCCGTCCAGGCCCGTGCTGCCAACTGTTGCGTCAGCTGCTCGATGTAATAACTCCCTGCCGCAGGATCTGGAATTTCGCTGAAAAAGCTTTCCATCTTCAACAAATGCTGCACGTTGCGCGCAATGTGACGGCTAAAAGCCGGTGAATACGAAGCCTGATGTTCCCGCCCGGCATCGTAAGGCAACACCGTCAAACGGTCGGCTCCACCCAGCACCGCAGACATCGCCATCGTGGTGGCGCGGATCATATTGGTGTACAGTTCGTCCGTGTAAGCCTCCGCCTGGAAACGGGTCTCTACCACCGGATGACGGAGCGGCGCCCCCCAGCCTTTCAACACATTCAGCCACAGCAATTTGAACGCCCTGATTTTAGCAATTTCGAAGAAATAACTTTTACCCAAAGTCATTGAAAACTGCATTGTACCGGCGGCTTCAGCCACCGAAAGGCCACGCCCGGTAAGTTTTTGAAGGTATAGGTTTCCACGGGACAGCCCAAACGCCAGTACTGCCGCAGTGTCAACCCCGCCCCCGGCCCCTCCCCCGAAAGGGAGGGGTGACGCGGCGCCCTCTACGTCACCCCTCCCGGTGGGGGAGGGGTCGGGGCCGGGGTTGAGCGCAACCGTCACCAATTTGAATCCCGGAAATTGCTCAGCGGCATATAGGGCCAGATCGACGAGATACCGCCAATCTACAATCCCCGCAGAAGCAGCCGGATCGTAACCCAAGGAACCCCGGAGGCGCTGTGTCTGAATATTTTTTTGCTTTGCTATTCTTTCCAGATGTCCCAGCATAGTCCCCGGATTTTGTGCCACACCCGGGCCGGTAAAATGCAGGCCGATAAAATCGGCGTGAACACCGTCGAAGAGTTGTTCAAAAAACGCCGCGTCGGGCGAAGTTAAAAGATAAAAACACAAACTTTCGGCGCCTCCTTCAAGCGCTTCTAAGGCCTGGCGGTTGGCGGCTACCGCGTCGGTCACGAGCACTTCTTCACAGATTTCCCAATGATTCGGCTCCCCATACAACGGCACGGACGGCGTGGCGAAATCGTCAGCATGGGCGAAAGGCGAAACTTTCAGGTCTGCTTCTACCTGCCAGTCAAGTTCCTCCAGGTGCCTGCCTTTCAGATCTTTGGCAATTTGCCGCAGCCATTCTTCTTTGCTTACGGGTGGAAATTCTGCAAAAAAATCCTTTTCTAACGCCATAAAAGTTATTTTCCGGCAAAAGTAAAACTTCCCGGTTCAGGCAATTCATCATTTCTTATCCATAATTCATCTAAAAAAAGACAAACCTTTTTCGGGAAAGCATGTTTATCTTTGCGCTTGATTCAATCTAAATAAAGCAACATGGAAAAGCGACGCCTCATATATTTGGACAATAATGCAACTACTCCCTGCGATCCGCGGGTAGTGGATGCGATGGTCCCTTATTTTTATGAAAAGCACGGCAATGCCGCCAGCCGCAGCCACCAGTACGGCTGGGAAGCGGAAGATGCCGTCGATTATGCCCGCGAACAAATCGCCGCACTTTTGGATGTGGAGGACAAAGAAATCATCTTTACTTCCGGAGCTACTGAAAGCAACAACCTCGCGCTGAAAGGCGTGTTCGAGATGTATGCTAAAAAAGGCAACCACATTATCAGTGTCGAAACCGAGCACAAAGCGATCCTCGATACCTGCAAACACTTGGAAAAAGCAGGCGCCGAGATAACTTTTCTGAAAGTGAAGGAAGACGGATTGATCGACCTGGCCGACCTGGAAGCAGCGATCAAACCGACGACCATCCTTGTGTCGGTCATGTGGGCGAACAACGAAACCGGTGTCATCCAACCGATGCGCGAAATCGCAATCATTTGCGAAAAACACGGGGTACTCTTTCACTCCGATGCAACCCAGGCTGTTGGCAAAATTCCGACCCATCCCCGCGAAGTCGGCATCCATCTGATGTCATTTACCGCACACAAAATGTACGGCCCCAAAGGCGTCGGCGGGCTTTATGTAAGCCGCAAAAACCCGCGTGTGAAAGTGACCGCCCAAATGGACGGTGGTGGCCACGAACGCGGCATGCGCTCCGGCACCCTGAACGTACCGGGTATCGTGGGTTTTGGCAAGGCTGCTGAAATTGCAAAAAATGAAATGCACCAGGACGCGGAACGCCTGAGCAAACTCAGAGACAAACTCCAGCACGCGTTGACGAAAATGGAAGAAACAAAAATTAACGGCAACATCGACCACCGGATGCCACACGTAGCGAACATCTCGTTCAAACACGTGGAAGGCGAAGGACTGATGATGACCTTCAACCAAAACATCGCAGTTTCATCCGGCTCGGCCTGCACCTCAGCCTCGCTGGAACCCTCGTATGTGTTGGTAGGCATGGGCCTGGGCGACGATCTGGCACATTCATCCATTCGTTTTTCACTCGGGCGGTTCACGACGGAAGAAGACGTGGATCAAGCCATCGAACTGGTGCGGGAAGGCGTCAACCACATGCGCGAACTCAGCCCGATCTGGGAGATGTATAAAGACGGGGTGGATTTGACGAAAATTGAGTGGAGCGCACATTAATTCGTCATTTAGAGTAATTTAAGTCATTTAAAAATGCCGATACAAAGCCCTCCCGACCCGTTCACCCAATTGATTTACAGGATTTATTATGCTGTAAAAGGGTTTTGGTATTCGATTTTTAAAAAGAAATAAACGCGCAAACTCAAATCACCAAATCAACGATTCATCAAATCAACAACTTTACTGATATGGCTTACAGTGATAAAGTGCTCGACCATTTCAAAAACCCGCGCAATGTGGGCGTTTTGAACAAAGACTCCAAAAACGTGGGTACCGGCCTCGTCGGTGCGCCCGAATGCGGCGACGTAATGCGGCTGCAGATTGAAGTGGATGAAGAAAGCGGCGTCATTCGCGATGCTAAATTCAAAACCTTCGGCTGTGGCTCGGCGATCGCTTCCTCGTCGCTCGCAACAGAATGGCTCAAAGGCAAAAGCCTCGACGATGCCATGAAAATCGACAACATGGACATCGTGGAAGAACTGGCGCTCCCGCCCGTAAAAATCCACTGTTCGGTGTTGGCCGAAGACGCCATCAAGGCAGCCATCAAAGATTACCAGACAAAAAACGGCATCACGGAAGACGGTACACGGCTGACGGTTGACGGCGCTGCCGCACTTGCAAACGCCTGATCTTCAAACCGTCCACCGTCCACCGTCTACCGTTCACCGTCTACCGTTATAAAATGATTTTTGTAGCAGAAAGCGCCAGGCAAAAAATACAGGAAGTCCGCCAATCAGGTCATCTGACCGACGACTTTTTCGTTCGGGTCAGTGTAACCAGCGGCGGCTGCTCCGGATTGTCGTATAAACTGGATTTTGACAATGAGTCGAAACCCAACGATCAGGTATTTGAGGACAATGGCATAAAAGTCGTGACGGACCTCAAAAGTTTTCTCTATCTGTTCAATACCACGCTGGAATTCAGCGGTGGCCTGAACGGTAAAGGGTTTTCGTTCAACAACCCGAACGCTACGCGCACCTGTGGGTGCGGGGAAAGTTTCGCCGTTTAACGGGCATAACACAGATCAGGAAATTGAGGGGCCGCGATATGCGGCCTTTTTTATTTGTGTAGGTTTGCGGCATTAAATCGTTCAAAGTTCCCAACCACATTTGAAACAGGCTTGCTACCAACCTACTTGTATTATGAAAGCATTGAAAATACTTCTTTACATCGTGCTGGGCCTCGGTGCTTTGTGGATGTTGATGGGCATTTTTGCCAGAAAAGATTATCACATCGAACGCACGGCAGAAATAAATGCCCCCCGGGATACCGTCTTCGAACAGGTAAGGTTGTTCAAAAACTTCAAAAACTGGTCTCCCTGGCACGTCTACGACCCAAATATAAAAACAGAGATCACCGGTACGGACGGCGAGCCGGGCGCCAGGTACACTTGGACCGGCAACGACAAAGTCGGTAAAGGGTATCTATTGATGAAATCCATTACTCCCGGGCGGGTCGATATCGATGTGGACTGGGGTTGGGAAATTTCACCCGCCTTTTTCAATTTGGAAGATATAGCCGGTGAAAAGACCAGAGTCGTCTGGGCGATGGACATGCACGTTGCTTTTCCCTGGAATGCTTTTGCGATGCTGACCGACGTGAATGCTTTTGTGGGCAAAGATTTTGAGAGTGGCCTCGTCAACCTCAAAAGGGTGTGCGAACAAATAGCCCATCCAAAATATCGCGGCTATGAAGTAGCAGAAGAAGACATTCCCGTCATGTATTATCTGGGTATCCGTAAGACAGTGGATACGGCTGATATAACGGCTTATTACACAGAACATCTGCCCAGGATCATGCAAATGGCGATGACTAAAAAACTGACCCTTGCAGGACCACCCTCCGGCCTGTTCTGGACCTGGGGTGTTGAGACCGATATGGCAGCGGCCATTCCGGTTTCCGAAAATGCCAAACTCGATAGCATGCAGACATTTCAGGCAGGCGGTAAAGCGTTGGTTATAGAGTATTTCGGCCCTTACGGGGCGATTGGTGAAGCGCACCTCGCTATGGATGACTATATGATTGAGAAGAAGTTACGCAATATCCCACCCGTCATTGAAGCATATATGACCGACCCTGCAACCGAGCCGGACACTTTGAAATGGCTCACGAAAGTGATCTATTTTGTAGAACCCAAACCCGATTCGACGACAGTTGAAAAGAAATAAGTGCCAGAATTAACAAAAATTTTACAATTTTCCTGATTAAATTTATTTAGTTTTGCCCGTTGCAACATTTCAAATATGTCTATTGGCCTTCGCTCCTGGCTGTTTGCCGTCACGATTCTGCTGCTTGCGGAAGATTTTCAATATTTATTGAAAATCGAAGGCTACGCTTTTGAGATAACCAAAAGCGAAAAAATAGCCGGGTGTGGCGACTGCGAAGACAATGATGGAGGAAAAGAAGAGCGGGAAGAAGAGAAAAACGAAGAAAAAAAGGAAGAGAAAAAAGAAAAAGACGATGATAATAATGTTGGCCCTGATGACCTTATGAGTGCAGGCGCTCTGCTTGCCAAACACAAATTCCGCGATGTGCTTGCTCCGCTCTCCGCGATAGCGCACGACCTGGAAAGTCCCCCTCCCGAGGTTTAAGTGATTTTAAGGCTGAACAACAACAGACCGACAGCACTCCGCTGAATGGTCGCTTATGCTTTTCACTTAATTCTTCATGTCAGTTATGAAATCTCATTATTGGGAAACCCGGCAGTCCATGACTCCGGAAAAAGCGCTTTTATTTTTACAAGAGGGCAACGACCGCTTCCTCAACAACCTGCGCATCAACCGCAACCTCCTGCAGTTGGTGAATGAAACCGCCGAACAACAGTTCCCTTTTGTCACCATATTGAGTTGCAGCGATTCGCGCATTTCTCCTGAACTGATATTCGACCAGGGTTTGGGCGACATATTCAGTATCCGCTTGGCGGGGAATATAGCCAGTGTGAATGCTATCGGCAGCATGGAATACGCCTGTGCCGCATTGGGTTCAAAATTGGTCGTCGTATTGGGGCATACCAACTGCGGCGCCATCAAGGGCGCTTGCGACGATATTTCTTTTGGCCACATGAACGAATTGTTCGAAAACATACGCATCTCCATCCTGCGGGAAATCGAAACGCCATCGGGTGAGCGCAACTCAAAGAACAGGCATTTTGTAAAAAATGTGGCTGAACAGAACGTACTGCGCAACATGGAAGTCATTCTCGAATCGAGTTCGATTATGCGCGAACTGATTGAAAATAATGAAATAAACCTTGTCGGGGCAATGTATAGTGTGGAAACAGGGAAGGTGACATTTTTAGAAACGGACTCCCGTGAAATGATGAAGTTGCTGCTTTCTCACCACATCAACCAACGATACAGCTATGCAAAATAATAAATCGGAAGGCCTGGCCAACACGCTGAGGCTTTATCTGAATCCATTTGGCGACGGTCGTTACGAAGACCTGCCCAAAGGTAACCTCAAAATGAACATCTTTAAAGACCTTACCGCCGGGCTTATTGTGGCGATGGTCGCGATCCCCTTAGCCATGGGTTTTGCCATGGCCTCGGGGTTGCGACCCGAACAAGGTATCGTCGGCGGGGCGGTAGCAGGCTTGCTGGGCGCCTTGTTCGGCGGCTCCAAGTACCAGGTTTATGGCCCCACTGCCGCTTATATTCCTATCATCGGCGGTCTTATGGCTACATACGACCACGGTTTTCTGGTATTGTGTTCGCTTATTGCAGGAGTAATCCTGATGCTCTCCGGAATTTTAAAATTCGGTCGTATTGTCGCTATGGTACCACATTCTATCGTCGTCGGGTTTACCATTGGTATCGCAGTAGTTATTGCCACCTCGCAGTTGGGAGAGATATTCGGTTTTCAACAAAAAATCGGATATGGTTTCATCGGCCAACTTCAATCCACTGTTGCATACATTGGAGAAACCAATTTGTATGCCTTAGCCTTAGCCCTCGCCACATTCGTTATTTGTAAAACACTTATCAAGGTCTCTACTTTTATTCCCGCGCCGCTGGTAGCGCTGACTTTCGGCTGGCTGGCGGCAGCGACATTTTGGAGCAATTCGGGATTGATCCTGATTAAAGATAAATACGGCTCCATCCCGACGGATTTCAGCGTGTTGACGCCTCCGGTACTTCCTGCAACATGGAACGGTACTATTGTTTTTGACCTGATCTATTTTGCTGTCGCGATCTATTTCGTCGCTGCGATCGAAAGCCTGCTTTGCTCGCGTATGGCCGACCGGCTGGCGAATAATAAGGGTACACCCTACAACCCGAACAAGGAACTCTGGGGACAGGGAATAGTCAACATTTTTACGCCGTTGTTCAATGGTTTTCCACACACAGGCGCACTGGCACGTACGGCGGTCAACATCCGTTTGGGCGCCGTATCGCCATTGGCAGGTATTGCCAAATTCGGATTTAAACTCACCCTGGCCTTGTTTTTAGCGCGGTACCTGGAAATGGTGCCTATGGCATGCATCGGCGGTATTCTGCTGTATGTGGCCTCGGGCATGGTAAAAGCCGGAGAAGTCCGCGAAGTGTTGGGGATGAAAAGTGTATTTCACACAGGGTTAATGATTTATACAGCTGTTATGGTCCCGGTTTCCGGATTTATGACGGCGGTATTGAGCGCTATCGTAATATTTATCGTGATCGAATTGATTGCCAGGAGAACCGGCACGACACTTATGCCCCAACCGGAATATATTCATCCAAGAACACACGCAAACACGGATACGCAAAAGGATTAAGTGAAAGTTGGTGATATTTGATGACTGTCCTCCGCAACCACGGTTGCGGGGGATTTTTTACGTATGTGCGGAAATTGCTTCTTCCACCAGCAGGGAAAAAAAATCGCCCAACGCCCACCCGTGCGCCCTGGCTTGCTGCGGCACGATACTGGCGGGCGAAATACCCGGAATGGTATTGGCTTCCAGAAAATAGAATGTATCACTCACCAGGATGTAATCGAAACGCACCACCCCCCTGCATTGCAAGGCTTCGTATAAAAAACGCGACCGCTGCCGGCATTGAGCGGTCAGGGCCGGCGAAAGGTCGGCAGGGGTAATTTCCTGCGATTTACCTTCATATTTGGCAGCAAAATCAAAAAACTCCGTTTCGGGAATAATTTCCGTCACGGGCAACACAACCGCTTCGCCATTCACCCGCAGCACGCCGTTTGAGAATTCGCGCCCGGGTAAAAAACTTTCGACCACTACTTCTTTGTCAAACTGAAAAGCCGCTTCGATGGCTGCGGGGAGTGCATCGGTCGTTTTCGCTTTCGTCACCCCAAAGCTGGAACCGTGTGTGTTCGGTTTCACAAAAAGCGGCAGCCCCAAAGTCGAAAGCCGCTCAATATCAATCTTTTCGCTCCGGTGCAGCAGCACGGATTTCGCCATCGGCACCGTGCCGTATTGCGCCAGTTGCATTTTGGTATTGTGCTTGTTCATCGTCAGGGCGCTCACATAGCCATTGCAGCAGGTGTAGGGAATGCCCAGCATTTCGAGGTAGCCCTGCATTTTGCCGTCTTCCAGCGGAGCGCCGTGCAAAGCCGCAAAAGCGCAATCAAAGCGGATTTTTTCTCCGTTCACGGTCAGTGAAAAATCGTTCTTATCCACTTGCACACCCGACTCAGGGTCGCGCCAATCGGCTTTTTGGATATCGATCAGAAAAGAACGGTAACGGTTGCGGGGCAGATGGTCGCGTACGACCTGGCCGCTTTTGAGCGAAATGACGCGCTCTTCGGAATCTCCGCCGGTGAGGATGGCTATATTCTTCATTGTTGCGTTGTTGTAATGTTGATTTGTTGAGCCAAAGATAGGCGTGAATTAAAATTGCGTTAATGCTTAAACGCTCGCGTTTATTATTCGTCTTTGTAAAGCAAGCAAACGTTGCAGACAAACTATCGACTGGAGGGCCCATATTCTCAACACCTCAACACCTCAACACCTCAACTCCTCAAATAATAAACATCCATGAATAAACTACAGCACCTGCTCTGGCGCCTCGGCTTCGGCCCGCGCACCAAAAGTTGGGACAAATGGGCCGCCTTGCCCGAAGCCTCCTGGTGGCCGAAACTGCGCGATGAGTCGCTGGCAGATACACCTGTTTACTTCGACGTAGCCGACAGCGCCGTGAAGGGGCTGCTCATGGGCATCGGAGAAATCGGGAAAATGGAACAAAAAGACATCGATAAAGCCGACAAAAAGGAAATCCGTGAAAAAAGCCGCGACAACCTGCGCAGCCTCAACCTGCACTGGCTCGAGGAGATGACCCACTCGAAAGCACAGCTGCGGGAGAAAATAGCTCTCATCTGGCACGGGCACTTTGCCAGCCGCAACATCAATATCCTCTACCAACAGCAGATGTTGCAGGTCATCCGGGAGCATGCGCTGGGCAATTTTGGCGATCTGCTGCGCGGCGTATCCAAGTCCGCAGCCATGCTCGCTTTCCTCAACAACCAGCAAAACAAAAAGCAGCGTCCCAATGAAAACTTCGCCCGCGAAGTGATGGAACTCTTTACGCTCGGTCGGGGCAATTACACCGAAAATGACATTAGAGAAGCCGCCCGCGCGTTCACCGGCTGGGGATTCAAACTGAACGGCGATTTTGTGTTTCGCAAATTCGACCACGACGAAGGGTCGAAAACCGTGTTGGGCAAAACCGGCAAATTCGACGGCGACGACGTGCTGAATATTTTATTGGAAAAACGCCAGACCGCCCGGTACATCGCCCTGAAGATGTACAAATCCCTTGTCAATGAAACACTTGTGCCCGAAGACCGCATCAACTGGTTGGGCGACCGTTTTTACGACAGCGGTTACCAGATCATGCGCCTGCTCGAAGACATCGTGCGCTCCGACTGGTTTTACGCACCGGAAAATATGGGCAACAAAATAAAATCGCCCGTCGAACTTTGGGTCGGCATACGCCGCGCGTTGCCCTTCGAACCCCGGAACCCGGAGATCCAATTATTGTTGCAAAAGGCCCTCGGGCAAATTCTCTTTTTCCCGCCCAACGTAGCCGGATGGCCCGGTGGGAAAAACTGGATCGACAGCAGTTCGCTCATGCTCCGCCTCCGTATCCCCCAAATGCTCTACACCCAAAGCGATCTCGACGTCAATACCAAAGACGACGACGACCAACAGATGGGACAAGGCAAGGGTCTTGGCAACCGCGGCTTCTCCGTCACCGTAGATTGGAAACCGGTTGATGAATTATTCAAACCGGTGCCGGAAAAGGAATTGATCCCCAAAATCGCAGACTACCTCTGGGCCACATCAACCGACAAACTGCCGCTCGAAATAGTGCAACAACACACCGACCGCAGTAACCGGGAAGCCCTCGTAAAAACGGCGACGATCCAACTTATGGCGACGCCGGAATATCAGCTTTGTTAGTTCTTGGTTGTCGGTTATTGGTTATCGGTTCTTGGTTGTCGGTTATCAGTAGTTCGTAACCCATTAAACTGAAACCAAGAACCACGAACCAATAACCAATAACCAATAACCAATAACCAAGAACCAAGAACCGATAACCAATAACCAAGAACCGATAACCGATAACCAATAACCGATAACCAATAACCAATAACCAATAACCAATAACCAATAACCAATAACCGATAACCAATAACCAATAACATCATGCTCATTCAACGCCGCAATTTTCTAAAAACAGGCTCCATAGCGACGGCCTCGCTGTTGCTGCCGAAATTTCTGAAGGCATTCGAAACGCCGGGTACCATTTCCAACAATGGTAAAACCCTCGTCGTGCTGCAACTCAGCGGCGGCAACGATGGCCTGAATACCGTGATACCCGTGCGCAACGACATTTATTACCGCGAACGTCCGCGCATCGGCATCCAACGCGAAAATGCCTTGTCGCTCACATCCGAAGCCGGGTTGAACCCTGCGCTCAGCGGGCTGAAAAGTTTGTACGACAACGGGGAACTGGCGATTCTGAACAGTGTGGGTTATCCCAATCCCGACCGCTCGCATTTTCGCAGTATGGACATCTGGCATTCCGCCAGCCCGGCGGATGCGTATTGGCAAACCGGTTGGCTTGGGCGCTACCTCGACGCACAATGCGCCGGTAATGCGCCGGCAAACGGCGCGTGCAGCAGCCTCGGGCTGGAAATCGACGATACGCTGAGCCTCGTCCTGAAAGGCGATAATATAAAAGGGCTGGCCATGAAGGATGCGCAGAAACTCTACAATTCTGCCCGCAGCCCCTACTTTACGGCCTATTCGAAAGCGCACATCGCAGCGCCTGACGATGAAACGCCGGTGGAATACCTCTACAAAACAATGGCAGAGACGCTCTCGAGTGCCGACTATTTGTATCGGCAAAGCGGAAAAAAAACTACCGGTACCACCTACCCGAATACGGGTTTGGGTAAAAGCATGAAAACCATCGCTTCACTCATTTTGGCCGATACCGACACGGCGATCTACTACGTTTCACTCGGCAGTTTCGATACGCACATCAACCAGGAGGGGCAACAAAAACGCTTGTTCACAGAAATGAACGATGCACTTGCCGCTTTTGCCAATGATTTGAAAACCAACGGTAAATGGAATGATGTATTGGTGACCACCTTCTCCGAATTCGGTCGCCGCGTGTCGCAAAACGCCTCCGGCGGTACCGATCACGGCACGGCCAATCTTATGTTTTTCATGGGCGGCGCCTTGAAACAAAAAGGCATCCTCAATCCAATGCCCGATTTGTCGGACCTGGATGCTGGCGATATAAAATTCAAGATCGACTTCCGGCAGGTGTACGCCACCTTGCTGGACAACTGGTTGGGCGCGGATTCGAAAGCGATATTGGGAGAGCAGTTCGAGGCACTACCGTTTGTTTAATGCGACGCTGCCGCATAAGTTGTTTCTCGACAGGATTTACAAGATTAACAGGATGTAGAGTATTGATTTTCAATACAATAAAATCCTGTAAATCCTGTCAAATAGTTGACTGGTAATACAGCATCCGCCCTATTCTTTCACGATCCGTTTCAAAATTTTCTCACGCTCCAGCAGAATTTCGATGAAGTAAATCCCTTCTGGTTGTCGTGTCAGATCAATCGTATGTTGTTCGTGCAGTTGGAATGTTGAAATCAGGCGGCCGGTGACGTCTGTCAGGCGTACCGTTCCTTCCTGGAGATCGCCTGTCAATTGCGCATAGCCGGAAGTAGGGTTGGGATATAATTCCGCATCCATGCCGCGTCCGGTTTCCACACGCACCATATTGGAATAAGTATAGGCGCCGTCTAAATCAACCTGTTTGAGCCGGTAGTAATTTTCTCCTTTTGCCGGTTTCAGGTGGCGATAGGAATAGTTGTTCAGAACAACCGACGTTCCCATACCGCTAACCTTGCCCAATGCGGTGAAATGGTGGCCGTCCGTGCTGTGTTCCACCTGAAAATAGGCATTATCCTTCTCCGATGCCGTCTGCCAGTTCAGCAACACGTCGCCATTGTCGGCGTTTCCCCTGAAAAACACCAACTCGACGGGAAGCAACAAACATGCTGTTTCCACCTGGTTGCGGTTGTTGCACCCCGGGTCATTGTTGGCAATCGTGGCGACATTGGTCGGAACATCCAGGTAATCGCAAATGCCCTCCGCCTCACATTCCGGCAGCGAGGTATTGTTAATGATGAAAAGCGAGCCGGAGAGTGTAAAATCTCCCAGGCCCAATAGCGAGTTCAAAGACGTATTGCCGGTAATGGACAATTCTCCGGAAATGGAGCTGAGACTGGGGAAAGACATTTCCGTGAGGGAAGTATTGCCGGATAATTCGAAGTTTCTCCCGAGTTCACTCAGGCTGCTGAAATCGTTCAAAGTCGATAATCCGGGACAATTAATTACCTCAAAATCTTTTGCAATTGGAGGGCCCGACCCCATACCGACCGATTGCAAACTGCTAAATGCATTTAAGGAAGTAAGCGAGGGGAGGTTTTCGATATTCAAATACCAACCAATCGAAGTAAGGTTGTTGAAGGTGTTGAATGTAGGCAGATCGGCATTGTCCTGGATATAGACGTACTCAGGTACGGTTTCCAGCGCGTCGAACACATTGCTCAGATCGGTCAGGTTATCGTTTTCAATGACGACAAGGCTTCCAATAAGGGTAAGCACCCCGCCTGCAGTCAATCCCTCGAGTGTAAGCAATCCATTGTTGTTTTCCACTTTCAAAAGCGCCGGGGTGCTGGCGAGCCCTTCCAGCCCGTGCAGATCGGTCAATGCGTGATTGGCCTGGATGGTAAAGTCGCCCAGTACTTCGGTAATATTTTCCAGGCCTTCCAGGGTGGTTAAATCGGGGTTGAAATTGATGTATACGTTTTTACTGGAGCCGGTGAGATTACTCAGCGGAGTGAGGTCGGTGATACCGGCGCCGGCGACTTCAAACCGGACATTCAGATAAGTGCAGGTGGGCGGAAAAGCATCTACCTGCGCCTGGGTGGTTAGGAGCACCGGAGTAGTGGGACATTGAGCCTGAGTTGCAGATTGAACAAAAATCACAAACAGCAGGAGGGGGGCGTATTTCTCCATTTTTGAAAGAGGTAATTGTTTTGTTTATTGAAAGAATCGGTATGGCCGTTATTTAAATCTGAGGCCCTGGTATGCGCGCCAGAGACCGGTGTTGAAAAACAAAAACGAAAGGGAATGCAAACTGTTCAGACGCTCTTTTATTCTTTCATGACCCTTTTCACGATCTTCTGACCGCCTGTTGTTATTTCAATAAAATACATGCCATCGGGCTGGCTGCCCAGATCGATCATGCCGTTTTCAGCCAGTTGATTTTGCCAAACTACCCTGCCGGTGAGATCCGTTACGCTTGCGGCGCTTTCTTCCTCAAAACCTTTTACGAAGACAGGGCCATCGGTCGGATTCGGAAAAATGCTGAGCTCCTCTTCCTTCCGTACAATGGCGCTCACGATTTTGGAATATTCAAACTTTCCGTCGTAATCCACCTGTTTCAATCGGTAGTAATTGATGCCGGTCGAGGGCTTATCGTGCAAAAAGTTGTATTTACTGGCGCTGCTGGTGGTGCCCTTACCCGGCAATTCGCCGATTGCCTGAAAGGTTTTGCCGTTTGTACTGTGTTCCACCTGAAAATAAGCGTTGTCCTGTTCCGAAGCTGTTTGCCAGTCCAGCACAATGCCCTCATTCCTGTAGTTTGCGCGGAATACGGTCAGTTTGACCGGCAACAACAAGCAAGCCGCTTCTACCTCCGCCACCGAATTGCACCCGGGGTCGTTGGCGTTAATAACCGCTGTACCTGGGCCATCCAGGTAATTACAAATCCCCACAGTTGCACAATCGCTCAGAACATTGTTGTTGGTTATGGCTAGTCCGTTTCCAATGGAAGAAATACTGCCCATTTCCTGTATCGAGGTCAAGTCGGTATTATTTGTAATGGAAAATGAACCGCCTATGGTGGATAGGCTTGAAAAACCGTTCAACGTAGCCAGGTTGGCGTTGTTGGCAATTTCAAAATCGGTGCCGATCGATATGAGGTTGTCCAGTCCGTTCAGGGTGGTCAGGTTCGGATTGGAACCGATGGATAAATATCTGCCGATTGTCATCGCATTGTTGCCCACCTCTGTAATGGCAGTCAGGCTGTTTAAAGCCGTCAGTGCGTTGTTGTTGCTGATTTGTAAAAAACGTCCGGTGAAAGCTACATTGTCAAGACCTGACAAATCGGTAAGTGATGGGTTTTGTGACACAAGCAGCGAACCGTTGATGTATTGCAGGCCCGAAAGTGCAGCCAAACTGTTCAATTGCTGGTTGCCGGTTATAGTGAGTGTGCCTCCGATAAAAGGAACGTTCTCCAAACCGGATAAATCAGTGAGCGCATCGCAATTGTCGAAAGTGAGCTCTGCGCCAATATTAGCCAAATTGGACAACCCGCTCAAATCATTAAGATTGCCGCAGTTGTTGACAAACAGACTTCTCGTAAGGGATTCGATCTGGCTCAGCCCATCCAGGTTGGTGATGTTGTTCCCTGTGATGGTGATACTCACGGTTACTTCGGTACAGCCCGGGTAGTTGGTCGGAAAATTATTTACCTGTGCTTGTGTACTGAGCGTAAGGGGCGAACCGGGGCAGTCCTGTGCAGTAGAAACAGTGGCTGTCCAGAGTGTGAACAGGAGGAGGGCAATGTTGCTTTTCATGAATGGCGGGATTGAATCTGTTGATGGAGTGTCTGAATTTTGTATTGTAAAAACTTGCCTGTATTTAAAATCTACCAAAAGCGCGCCAAAAATACCACATTTCCATTAAACCTGTTTATCAGGAAGCGCCGGGGACGATCGAAGCCGTACTTTTGCCACACTGATCCCGCCTTCGTCGATTCTATGGCGGGTAAATCTGCCACTGCCAACTGCTACTGCCATCCCGACTTTCAGTAAGGGACTCCCTTCGGTCGCTGCAATTGCTACTGTCAACTGCCACTGTTAACCGCCACATCAATATGGGATTTCGCTCTTTCATCATCCAACCCTTCGCCAATAGTATTGCCCGCAACATTGACCGTTGGTCAAAAGCGACTGTAGCGAAGCAGGAAATAATTTTTCTACATTTAATCTCCCGGGCTGCCGACACCGCTTTTGGGCGCGATCATCATTTTTCCGAAATCCGGACCTATGAAGACTTCAAAAAAGCCGTTCCCATTCGCGACTACGAAGAATTGAAAAATTACGTAGAAAGGATAAAAGGCGGCGAAAACGACGTGCTATGGCCGGGGAAACCGGCTTATTTTGCCAAAACCAGCGGCACTACTTCGGGGGTGAAATACATCCCCATGTCGAAAGAAAGCACACCGCTCCACTTCGGTGCGGCGCGCAACGCTGCGTTCAACTATTTCGCCCGCACCGGCAAGGGGCAATGGCTCGACGGCAAAATGATCTTCCTTTCGGGCAGCCCCGAACTCGAAGAAGTGGGCGGTATCCCTACCGGACGACTGAGCGGCATTTCCAACCACCTCGTACCCGGCTGGCTGCGCACCAACCAACTGCCTTCCTGGCGCACCAACTGCATCGAAGATTGGGAAGAAAAACTCGAACACATTGTGAATGAGACAGTTCAGGCGGATATGCGACTCATATCCGGCATCCCGCCCTGGGTGCAGATGTATTACGAACGCCTGCTCGAACGCACGGGCAAACGCACGGTGAAGGAGATTTTTCCCAACTTCTCGCTCTTCGTATACGGCGGCGTCAACTTCGAGCCGTACCGCGCCAAACTCGAGGCCCTCGTCGGCGGCCCTATCGACAGCGTGGAGACTTATCCCGCTTCGGAGGGTTTTATCGCGTTTCAGGATGTGTTTAGTGGTGGCACGACTTTGAGTCGTGCCACCACTGCGCCCGGCTTATTGCTCAACGCCGACGCCGGCATGTTTTTCGAGTTCGTACCCGCCGACGAAATTTTCAATGAGAACCCTGCGCGACTCTGGCTCCGCGACGTAGAAATCGGCGTGAACTACGCCCTCATTCTCAGCACCAATGCCGGTTTGTGGGGCTACAACCTCGGCGACACGGTGCAGTTTGTGAGCAAAAACCCCTACCGCATTGTGGTAAGCGGGCGCATCAAGCATTTTATCTCGGCTTTCGGCGAACACGTCATCGGTAAGGAAGTGGAAGAAGCCTTGTTGCCCGTAGCGAATGCGGCAGGAATACGCATCGTGGAATTTACCGTCGCGCCGCAGGTCAATCCCGGAGATTCGGGGTTGCCCTACCACGAGTGGTTCATCGAATTCGACAACCCGCCTGCCGACCTCGCTTCTTTCGCCGCCGATGTGGATTTGCGGATGCGGACGCAGAATATTTATTACGACGACCTCATCACCGGGAACATTCTTCGTCCGCTGAAAATCAGACCCTTGCGACGCGACGCTTTCCGGGAATACATGAAAAGCCAGGGGAAACTGGGTGGGCAAAACAAGGTGCCGCGGTTGTCGAACGATCGGAAGATTGCGGAGGCGCTGGAGGAGTGGAAAGTGTGAACTCGCCCACCCATTGTTGTCATCCCGAACGAAGTGAAGGAACTACAAAACACTCGTTTCAATGAAAAATCCGAAAAACGTGAGATGTGTGGTTCCCTCACTTCGTTCGGGATGACAGCGCGAATAGGTAAATTCTGTATATTTGTCTGCGATACATTCGCACGAGATACTTCTTTTTACTATTTTTCTCACTTGTCAAAAATTGAAACGATGAAAACACCCCCTTGCCTCATTTTGAATTTGGCAGCGTCGTTCTGCCTATTTCTGCCGTCTGCCACCGCTCAAAACATCCCTGACCCTAATTTCGCTGATGCGATTCGAAACGTTTGCCCCGGCTGCATCGACGACAACAACAACCTGACTTCCGCAGCCCAAGATTTGGATAGTCTCGACGTAGGAGGAGCCGTACTCGACTCATGGGATATTTCCAATTTAGCGGGAATTGAAGGTTTTATCAACCTAAAATTTTTAGATTGCTCCTACAATCACCTGGGTTCCCTACCTACGCTGCCAGCCAGCCTGACATATTTGAAATGCTCCCACAATCTAATGAGCCTCCCGCCTACGACGCTGCCAGCCAGCCTGAAATATTTGTATTGCCCCTACAATCTACTGAACTCCCTTCCTGATCTGCCCGATAGCCTGATGCATTTGGAATGCTCCTACAATCTATTAGGCTGGCTGCCTACGCTGCCAGCCAGCCTGAAATATTTGTATTGCACCAACAATCAACTGAGTTCCCTTCCTGATCTGCCCGATAGCCTGACGTATTTATATTGCTCTCACAATCCATTAGGTTCCCTGCCTACGCTGCCAGCCAGCCTGATACTTTTGGAATGCTCCCACAATCCATTAGGCTCCCTGCCTACACTGCCAGCCAGCCTGACATATTTGTATTGCTCCTACAATCAACTGAATTCTCTTCCTGCGCTGCCCGATAGCCTGAAGTATTTGTATTGCACCAACAATCAACTGAGTTCCCTGCCTGCGCTGCCCGACAAACTGACGTATTTGTATTGCCCCTACACTCAATTGAATTCCTTGCCCGCGCTGCCCGACAAACTGACGTATTTGAATTGCTCCTTCACTCAATTGGATTCTTTGCCCGCGTTGCCCGACAGTTTGAAGAATTTAGCTTGCTTCTTCACTAAACTTATTTCCCTGCCTGCGTTACCTGCCGGTCTGATGCACTTGAGCGTGTACAATACCTCACTCTACTGTCTCCCCATTTTGCCAAATGGTTTGAAAGATCTTCTGACTTCGGGGACTCAAATTACCTGTATTCCCAATCAGCCTGACGATCTGAATATGGTTCCGGAACTGCCTCTGTGCAGCGAGCCATGCGCCCCCTTAGTGTCCACGTCCAATATCTTGGCGGTCAAGCCTTTCAGCGTGCAGCCCAATCCTATGTCGGAAGTGTTGCAAGTGCGTTTTTCTGCTGATTATGAAGGGGATGCCGATTTTATACTGCTCAATTCCAATGGTCAAATCGTACGCGCCTTGTCTGGCAAAGGCGACGTGGAGATACCCGTCGACGATTTGCCGCAGGGAATTTATTGGCTGGAAGTGCGCACTGCAGGTTGGGTTTTTGGGGAAAAGGTTTTGAAGAAATGACAGGTTGCAAAAACTGTCGTTCACAAAATTTGTGAATCTCTTAAAATTCACTACTTTTGTGAATCTCTTGAACCGTGACAATCAAATTCAACAACGATTATCTTGAAGCGCTTTTTCAAGGGAAAGACCTTCCCGGCAAACCCCAATTCAGTGATGAAGTAGTGAAAAAGTTCAAGAAAACAGTTTTGATGCTGCAATATGCAGAAAGCATTACTCAAATACAGCAATTGAAAGGGCTGAATTTTGAACTTTTGAAAGGTAATTCGAAAGGCCTGTGTTCCGTGAGAGTTGACTTGAAATACCGCCTGATATTGAGTGTTGAAGGTGAAAATCTAATTGCTGCTGAAGTCCTTATTATTGAAGAACTGACGAATCATTATCGTTGATTTCAAAGGAGACATAACATGACATCTTTCAAAGTAATTGACAAACAAGGTGCTCCAATTCAAACCGATGTCAGTTTGCATCCAGGGGAAGTACTGGCAATGGAATTGGAAGCCCGGCAAATTAAAAAAGCCGATTTCGCCGTTCAATTAGGAATCAAGCCCAGTCAACTGAGCGAGTTACTGCACAAAAAACGCCATGTCAGCGCACAAATGGCCTTGCGATTGGAAGCATTACTTGGCATCGATGCCGAATTTTGGATGCGGGTGCAAACTGCTTACGACATTGCCATTGAACGCAGGAAGTTGATTCCCGTCGAGGCCTGATTTCTTTTCTGAAAAGAACCGAACCGCAAAAGCGCCCACCCGCTCTTTTGCGGTTTTTTAATCTGAAAAACAAATACTTATGCGTCCCCTCCTTTTTCCCTTTTTCCGCTTGTTCGCCACTATTTTGATGGCGACTGGTTCGCTTTTTTCTCAAACGCCCGCTGGCGAGATTTTTCAGCCCATCCCCGTCGCCGACCAAACCTTCAAACTCGACGGCAAAAGCGAGTTCATCTATGCTTTTGCCGAAGGCGACCAGGTGCAGTTGACGGTGCAGGAACTCACGGGAAAGTCCATCAAAACGATCGAATTCCAGCAATTTCCCGATTACCATATTTTTCGCGCCTACGAACTCGATTCGGCGCTGGACAAAACGATCCTGATCCCGAAAACCGGCGTGTATCTGCTTCGCTTTCAGGAAAGTGGCATGAGTAAAAAGGTGTGCCGCTTCACGCTGCACCGCACTCCTGCGGGCGCCGAAACGACCCGCCTGAACACCCGCGTCGGGTGGGATATCTGGGAAAATCCGAATTACGCCGTGCGCAAACGCGCCGTCCAGGTCGGTAAAAAACCCGACGTCGTCTCGCTGGGCGGACAAGTGACTGTGGCGGCCAGCAAGTTTTATACAAAAAAACCGGTCAATGTGTACCAATTCACGCTGCCACCCAACACCATCCGATGGGCCTACCGCATATCCGTCGGCCAGGCCACACAGGAGGCCCGCCGCCAGGATGCCGACAAACTCAAATCCGCCCTCCAAGGCGGCGCGACAAAAATTATGGGCCTGCAACCGGAGACGGCACTCGCCGCTTTCGCACTCGGCGCCGCACTCGACCTCACGGTTTCGACCTCCGGCGAAGACGTGGAATATGCCATTGTGGACTACGACAACTGGACGAAATTTTCGGAATACAAGGAATACAATTCTTTTATGCAACAAAGCGGGGTGAGCGTGGATGTGCAGCGCCGCTATTCGCCGCTCGAAGGCACTTATTTCTTTGCCCTCAAAAGCGACAACTGGGTGGACAACATCGATGTGCACATCGACATCGAGGCCGTCACGGAGGTGCCGGTGTACGAGACCGAGACTTATCTGGAGCCGCTGAAGCCCTGATGATTTCCGGAAATGACAGCGGGCGCAAAGTGGTTCACTTTCAAACGACTCAAACCATTCTCAAACGACTATTTATACCTTTTTCCATTGGTGTAATAACGCTCCTTTCACGTCGTCTATTTACCGCTGTTGGTCGCTATGCGTTAATTCTTTTTCCTCGTTTTGGGTTGTACGGAATATCAAAATCGATACTGCATTACTCCGCAGATTCAAATCATTCTTTTCAACCTAAAACTTTCATAGTCATGGACTTTTTCCTGAAAATCCTCTCCTATTGGTGGGTATTGGCCCTTTTGCTCAGCATCATTTTTTATCGCTCGGTATTTCAACTACTCGGCATCGTCATGGTGCCCGAAGATAAGATCGGTCTCGTCACCACCAAATTTGTCCTTTTTGGTCCCAACAAAGAACTGCCCGACGGGCGCATCATCGCCACCAAGGGCGAGGCAGGCTTCCAGGCCCGCCCCCTGCCGCCCGGCCTGCACTTCTGGAAGTGGATCTGGCAGTACGAAATCACGCTGCAACCGCTCACTGTGATCCCCAACGGCAAGATCGGATTATTAGTTGCTAAAGACGGCGTGGAACTTGACCGGGGGCGCGTACTTGCCCCAGCGGTAGCCTGCGATTCCTTCCAGGATTCCGTGGCCTTCCTCCAGAACGGCGGCCGGAAAGGTCGTCAGGCGGGCTACCTCACTGCAGGCACCTACCGGATCAACACCTTTCTGTTCGACCTGACGCTGGCCGATATGACCCAGATCGAGGACAACAAGTTGGGCGTGATCACCACGCTCGACGGCGAACCCATCGAAGCGGGCAACATCGCCGGTCGCCAGGTGGACGGCCACAACAATTTTCAGGACGCCGATGCTTTCCTGCGAACGGGCGGTAGCCGCGGCTTGCAACAGCAGGTGGTGCTGGCTGGTCTGTACAACTTCAACCCCTGGTTTGTGCAGGTGGAGCAGGTGGAAATGACGACCATCCCCATCGGTTACGTCGGTGTGGTCAACTCCTACGTCGGTCCCGAGGGCACCGACCTGAGCGGTGTCGAATTCAAACACGGCAACATAGTAGCCAAAGGACACAAAGGCGTGTGGGCGGAGCCGCTCGGCCCCGGTCGTTACCCGCTCAACCCCTACACGCTGAAAACCGAGATCGTGCCGACCACCAACCTCGTGCTCAACTGGGCCAACGCCCGCAACGAGAGCCACAACCTCGACCGGCATCTCTCCACCATCACCGTGCGCTCGAAAGACGGTTTCCCGTTCAACCTCGACGTGAGCCAGATCATCCACATTCCGGCCACCGAAGCGCCCAAGGTGATCGCCCGCTTCGGTACCATGATGAACCTCGTGAGCCAGGTGCTGGAGCCGACCATCGGCAACTACTTCCGCAACTCGGCGCAAAAAGCCGACGTGATTTCCTTCCTCACCTCGCGGAGCGAGCGGCAGGATTCTGCCCGGGCCCACATCGGTCAGGTGCTGGCCGAGTACAACGTAAACGGTGTGGACACGCTCATCGGCGACATCGTGCCGCCCGAAAGCCTGATGAAAACACTGACCGACCGCAAACTCGCCGAAGAGCAGAAGAGCACTTACGAAACCCAGAAACTGGCGCAGGAAACCCGTCAGTTGCTGGAAAAAGAAACGGCCATTGCCGATATGCAGAAGGAAATCGTGCAGGCACAACAGGGTGTTCAAATCGCCGAACGCGTTGCCGAGTCTGCAGTGAAAAAAGCCAACGGTGAAGCGCAGTCGGTCAAAATCCAGGCAGGCGCCGAAGCCGAACGGGTGAAACTGACCGCTATTGCCGAAGCCGAAAAAGTCCGCGTGATGGGTAACGCCGACGCCGAACGTACCCGTGTGACGGGCGAAGCGGAGGCTACGAAAATCCTCGCGATCGGTAAATCGAACGCCGAATCCTATGAATTGCAGGTGAAAGCCATGGGCGGCGACGGATTCACCCGCCTGAAAGTCATGGAAGTGATCGGTAAGGAAGGGGTGAAAATTATACCAGATGTGCTCATTGCCGGCGGCGAAGGCGCTTCCGTGATCGACCTGATGGGCGTGAAACTGCTCGAACAGTGGGGAAAGTCCGGGAAGTTACCGGAACCGGAGGCGTAAGCAGGTTTTGAATGACGATTGCCGATTACATGAACGACGATTGACGATGTAGGGCGTTGCGCCTGAGATTGAGGGCAACGTGAGGAAACATCGTCATTCGTCATTCATGTAATCGAATTTCGTCAATCAAAAATTTATTCAAAGCATCCGCCGCACTAATTTCCCCGTTTTTTTCTCCTTCAAAACCAGCACGTGGCTCCCGTCGTGGGTATGTTCCTCGGTGAGGAACCAGTGGTCTTTGTCAAATTCTTTAAAAGCCGAAATGACCTCCGTTGCTTCATTGCCGCGCCAGACCTCCAGTTTGACCGGCTCCCAGCGATGCGATTGGGCGGATTTGTAGGCTGCGTCGAGAATGGCATTGACCACATAACCGTCGTAGAAAGTCTCGGCGGGTTCGCGGCCCTGATCCATGGCGTCGAACATATCGGCGAACATGGCATTGTAGCCCAGTTCGTGGATTTCGTCGCCGACAGGGAAAATCCAGCCGCTCGAACTCTCGGCTTTCTCGGCCACATACCCGGCGCCCTGCCCCGACAAAAACATCTCGAAACCTGTGCGCAGAAAATTGTTGACCCAGATCGTGCCTTCCGAGCCCATCACCTCGTCGCGCAGGTCCAGCCCGCCCCGGAACGTCCACGACACTTCGAACTGCCCGATGGCGCCGCTGGCGTAGCGCACCAGCCCGATGGCGTGATCCTCCGCGTCGATGGGTTTCACCTGGGTGTCGGCCCAGCACATCACCTCCAAAGGACGCACGTCCTTGCCAATGAAATTGCGCGAAATCTCCACGCAGTGACAAGCCAGGTCGAGGATGGCGCCGCCGCCTGATTGTTTTTTATCCCAAAACCAGTCGGAGTGCGGGCCGGGGTGCGTTTCGCGGGAGCGAGCCCACAGGATTTTGCCGAGCGCCCCGCTTTGGATGGTTTTAAGGGATTTTAAAAATTTGGGCGTGTAGCACAAATCCTCCAGATAACCGGCGAAGATGCCCGCTTTTTCCACCGCTTTGAGCATTTGCAGTCCTTCTTTGGCATTTCGGCCGAGGGGTTTGGTGGTCATTACCGCCTTTTTGTATTTGGCACAGGCCAGCACGGCGGGCAGGTGCAGGTTGTTGGGCAGGGAGATGCACACGATGTCCACGTCTTTGCGCTTGATGGCGGCTTCCATATCGGTGGTCCAAAACGGCACGTCGTAGTCGGCGGCAAATTTCCCGGCGGATGCTTCCGTGCGGGAATAAACCGAAGTGATGCGGTCGCGGCTGCGCAAACCGTGCAGGGAGTCGGCATAAAAGCGGCCGATAAAACCCGCGCCGAGCATAGCGATTCTTGCCATAAGATGTTGATTTTTAATTGTAAAAATGTAAAAAAATGACTTGAGAAGTTACGTGCTTGCTTCGTTCAACCCCACCCCCGACCCCTCCCCCACTGGGAGGGGAGACGTGGTAAACACCGCGTTCTATTCTGCGGAACACTCTACGTCTCCCCTCCCAGTGGGGGAGGGGTCGGGGGTGGGGTTGAACGGAACACTATTTCACATTCAGTGTGATCTCTTTCTCTTTTATCAAAAAATCGCGCTCCTCCGGCAACACGCCGCCGCTGGCGAGAATGGCCGCATCCGGCACCACTTCCACTGGTGTGATACACGACGGGTTTTTCTCCCGGAAAGGTTTGTTGAAATCGAGGTTGTAGGCAGCAATGATGCTCCAGCGCGGCCGGTCCGAGTTGTTCGCATCGGAGCGGTGGAGGGTATTGGGATGGAAAAAAAGCACATCGCCCGGTTCAAGTTCGGCGTACACGGTCTCGCACCACTGCCCGGCCCATTCCACAAATTCGGGGTCGGCGCCTTGTTGCTCGCCGATAAAAATATGCTCGAAACGCTGCATTTTGTGCGAGCCCCGCATCACTTGCAGGCAACCGTTGGCGCGGTTGCTTTCTGTGAGCGCCACCATCACCGACAGCATGGCATCGGGGTAGACGAAACCGTTTTTGTACCAGTAGCCGTAGTCCTGGTGCCATTCCCAGGCGCCGCCTGTTTTGGGTTGTTTTTGCATCACTTTTGAGTGAAAATGACAGACCTTTCCTTCAGTCCCCAGCAAATGTTGCACCGCCGACACCATGCTTTCACAACGCGACATCAGGCCGAACGTATCGTCGCCGGGTGTAAACCACAAGGTGAGCCGCGTTTTTTTGCCGCTCTGGTCGAGCAGGTCGAAGCCCTTTGACGTGACAGATTCATCGTTGGCCAAACGGTGCAGGAGCGCGGTTTCTTCCGGAGAAAAAAATCCACGCACAATGAGGAACCCGTCGCGATCGTAAGCGGCTTTGTCGGAACTTGTAATGCGGGTTGACATGGCGAACAGATTTTGTATGTTGCCTTTTTGAGCAAATGTATTTTCAGTTTTGTTTATCCGGATGATTTTATAAAAAAATTCTCCGGCAGCGCGATACAGCCCTGCACAGGAAATGTCCGCCTGTGAATTCTTCCATGCCGGCTTGCCGGATATAGCTTACATTTCCTGCTCGAAAGTTGACTTTCAAGTTTTAGCGCATGGCAACAAACCACATTGAAATCATCCTGAGCCGTCAATTGGCCGATTGTCTTACCGTTCCGGTATTCCTGACCGATCCGGAAGGGAATTTACTTTTTTACAATGAACCGGCGGAGGAACTGCTGGGCAAGCGGTACGAAGAGACGGGGCGTATGCCGGTCGGCGAGTGGTCTACCATATTCAAGCCGATGGACGAGGCAGGGAACAGTATTCCGCCTGCGGAGTTGCCCTTAGTGAAAACACTGATGCACCGACATCCGGCACACGGGACCTTCTGGATTGAAGGTCTGCATGGCGAGCGAAACAAAATATCGGTCACGGCCTATCCGCTCATCGGGCGACCCGATCGCTTTTTGGGGGCAGTTGCCATTTTTTGGAAAACCTTGTAGTCATGAAGATTACTTTATGGGGTACCCGTGGTTCTCTCCCGTCGCCAAGCCCCGAGAACAATCATTTTGGCGGGAACACTTCTTGCGTCTCGGTGTCGCAGGGCGATACCATCATTATTTTGGATGCAGGGTCGGGTATCCGGCGCCTGGGCAATTCTTTTCCGCCCGGTATTTCACGTATCGATATTCTGCTCACCCATTTACACCTGGATCACATCATGGGATTGGGCTTTTTTCTTCCACTCTACAATCCGGATATGCAGGTGAACATCTGGGGCCCGACCGGTTATAAAGAAAGTCTGTTTACACGCCTGCAGCGGTATTTGTCGCCGCCGCTGTTCCCGATCCGCTTACAAGACCTTCCCAGCCAGCCGAGTATTTTTGAAATAAACGAAAGCGGCTTTGATATCGGGCCTTTTCACATCAAATCTGCCTACATCTGTCACCCCGGGCCAACCGTTGGTTTTCGTGTAGAAAACAGGAATGCCGTTTTGACCTATCTTCCCGATCATGAACCTGCCCTGGGCGCCGCCCATTTTCCGCATGAACCCGACTGGACATCGGGCTACGATCTGGCCCGCAACGCTGATTTGTTGTTGCACGACGCGCAATACACTCCGGAAGAATACCGGCCCCGCGTCGGCTGGGGACACAGTACGATGAACGACGCACTACAATTTGCCGAAATGGCGGCAGTAAAAAAATTGCTGTTTTTCCACCACGATCCTTCGCACACCGACGAGTTCCTGGAGGATCAATTGCATAAAGCCTTGGGAAACAAGCACTTTTCATTTGTAACCGGCATTGCTGCCGAGGGCGATGTTTTTCAGTTGCCGGAATAATTAGCACCGGAGATATAAGTAAGTGGACGATATTAATTGAAATTAAGATATTAGGATATTTTCCATCATCTTATTGATTGTCAATGCAATATCAGAATATCCAAATATCATTTAATATTATCTTTTTGCTTAGTTGGAAATGATGGAGAGAAGTAAGAAAAATGGCTGCTTTTGTCAGAAGAGGTATGGTAGATTGTTCCGGAAAATTAATATTTTTGCAAAAAAATCTTTTATGCAAATGCAGCAACTCACGCTCAATCTGGAATCCAGAAAGTTGACCCTGATTCAACGTATAATTGACTTGGCGGATGAGGGCGAAATCTCATTGCTGGAAAATATACTAATCCCACAACCCTCTGAGTCGGACAGCCTGTCACCCGAAATAATAAAACTGATTGACCAACGGCTGAAGTCTTTCGAGGCGAATCCGCAGGCAGGCACAAGTTGGGAAATCGTGCGTGAAAAACTGCTTGACCGCTACCAACAAAAATGAAACATTCTCTCATCATCTTGCCGGAAGAAGAGATCGATTTGGCAGAAGTGAGCGACTGGTACAACATGGAATCGCCAGGGCTTGAAACCCGGTTTCTAAAAGCGGTGGGAGATATTTTTGAGTGCATCAAGGTTTCCCCGATTCAATTTCCGGTTATCAGGAAAAACGTCAGAAGAGCCGTCCTGGATGATTTTCCCTATAGCGTTTTCTTTGCTCCCGACGAAGAAGGGAAAATTGTTTTTGTACTCGCCGTTTTGCATCAAGCCAGAGACCCAAAAATGTGGAAGTCGCGCCTTTGATGTTTGGATTGGCGGATTTTCATTTTCTACAAAAAACGCTCAACCGCCTGTGATTTTTCTACTTTTATCCCGTGATAAAGAGAAAAGGCACTACGCTCATTGCATCCATCTACTTTGCTGCGACAACCCTCGCTGCCCAGCAAAAGGCAAACGATTTCAACAACTTCAACCCTCGCTTCGAGGTCTTCGAACTGCCCGGAGGTTCGCTCGGCAACAGCGTTCAGGGCATCGTGCAGGACAGCGCCGGTTTCCTTTGGTTCGCCTCTCAGGAGGGACTGCACCGCTACGACGGGCAGAATTTCTTCACGTATCGCCACGACCCCTATAACTCCAATTCCCTCGCCAGCGACTACATCGAGTACATTTTCCTCGACAGCAAAGGCATACTCTGGCTGGCACATTACAGCGACGGCGGTCTTACCGCCTTCGACACGGAAAAGGAAGTTTTCACCCGATACCGGCATGATCCCGCCAACCCTGAATCCCTGGGCAGCAACACGACTTCCGTTGTGGCGGAAGACCGGGAAGGCTACATCTGGGTCGGCGGGCAAGCGGGACTCGACCGTCTGAACCCTGAAACGAACAAATTCAAACATTTTCGCCATGATCCCGCCAATCCCCGCAGCCTTTCTTACGATCAGGTACGGGCGATGTACGTGGACAGGCAGGCTACACTTTGGGTGGGCACGGGTTTCCCTTTCGATACCGGAAACCCCGGCGGCGGACTGAACCGCTACGACCCGGAAACCGAAACCTTCACCCGCTACCTGCACGACCCTGAAGACCCTAACAGTCTTGTCAACAATAAAATACGTTCGCTTTTAGAAGACAGCAAAGGCAATTTTTGGGTTGGCGCAGGTGGCGACGGGCTACACCTGATGAACCGGGAAAAGGGCGCCTTCACCCATTTGAAATATGACCCGGCAAATCCTGAAAAATTGAGCGCCCCCTGGGTGCGGGGGACGATCGCCACGACTCAATTGCCTGAATATCACATTACTTCCATGATCGAAGACCACGACGGACGCATCTGGATAACAGGTTTTCCGGGTGGGCTGAACGTGTACGACCCTCGCCCGGGGCAGCGACCTACCCGGCACTTCGAACAGGGGAAAGGTGAAGGCGATCTGAGCGTCAACCACCTCTGGCAAACCTTCCAAACCAATGACGGAGTTATCTGGATCGCTACTGCCGGCGCTGGCCAGAAAGTTTTCAAAGTAAAAAAACAAGACGAGCGTTTTCCATTTTTGGCATGGGGAGCTGCCGGCGTCAATTCCACGGGCGAACAGGTATCGGGCATTGCAAAAGACCACGAAGGCAATACCTGGATAGGTTTTTCCACCGGAACGCCGCTGACCTGTCTGGACCACAATGCCGGCAGGATTTTACCCCTCCCTCATGGCGATGCTGCTGCCGGTGGTTTCAACGCCCGGGAAGTGACCAGTCTCTCGCTCGACCGGGAAGGTTTCTTGTGGATCGGCACAGAGAACGGCTTGTTCCGGCGCGATCCAGAGACAGGGAAATTCCGCCATTTTCTTAAACCTGAAAGTGGAAATACCACCTCATTCGGGTCTGTCCTGCACGACCGGAACGGCTACATTTGGGCGCCCAGTTGGCACACAGGTCTTTACAGGATTGATCCCAAAACGGGCGAGTATGCACATTTCCGGCACGACCCTGCCAACCCAGCCAGCCTTGGCAACGGCTTTGTCTGGGGCGTTTATGAAGACGACCAGGGCAATATCTGGGTGGGCGGCGGCTCCTACAACGACCTTGCGCATCCGCTTTTGCTCGACCGTTTCAACCCCGAACAAGGTACGTTCGACCATTTTATCAAAGAAAAAGAAGCGGGCTGCGTTACCGGCGCAGCCTTCGACAGGCAGGGCGACATTTGGTTCGTGGACAACATGAACAATCTTCAACAACTGAATCCGGCGGACGGAAAGCGCCGGAAAATCACACCCTCCGACGGCAGCCTGTCAAAACCCGCGAACAAAGTAATTTCGCTGGCACAAGGGAAAGACGGCAGGTTTTGGCTTTATGGCGACAACAAACTCTTTGAATTCGACCCCGAAACGGAGCAATTTTACATACATGGCGAGGCGCATGGCATATCGCCGGTCGGCGACAACCGGAGCCAACTGCACGTTGCCCACGACGGCGAAATGTTGATTTGCGGAGAGCGGGGATTGCTCTCTTTTTATCCTGAAAAAATCGCCCCGGCAAAAAACAGCCGCCCGCCCGACCTGCGCATCACCGCCTTTTCTTTGCAAGACCAACGCCTCCTTCCCGGAGAGGGTTCTTTGCTGAAAAAGCCCATTTGGGAAACTACCGAACTCAGGCTGGCGCACAACCAGAACATATTCGCTTTTTCCATAGCCTGCTTCGATTTCCATGACCCTGCCGCCAGCCAACTCCAGTTTATGCTCGAAGGATTCGACCGGGGCTGGCGCAATGACCTCAGGAACGGCGCGACACCTGCCTACGTCAATGTGCCGCCGGGCGACTACACCTTCCGGGTGCGAGGCGCCGACAGCCATGGCGTATGGAACATGAACAGCCCCGGCATCCATATCGCCATCCTGCCGCCCTGGTGGAAAACATGGTGGGCTTACTCGCTGTACGCGCTGGCAGTCATCGGGTTTCTGTTCTGGCTTCGACAATTGGACAGAAAAAAACAACAGCAAAAATTGCTGCTTGAGCAGGAAAAACTGGCACGGGAACGCCAGGTCAACGAACAACTTCGCCGGGTGGATGCCCTCAAAGACCAGTTTCTCGCCAACACTTCGCACGAACTGCGTACGCCCCTGCAAGGTATTATCGGTCTTTCCGAACACTTGTACGACGAAGCCGGTCGCCTCACGCCTACTGAACTTCGGGAAAACCTCGCCATGACGATTTCTTCCGGCAAACGCCTTAACAGCCTCGTCAACGACATCCTTGATTTTTCAAAACTGAAAAACGCCGACCTCGAGCTGCACCGCCGGGCGGTCAGCGTCCATGCCATGGCCGATGTGGTGCTGAAAAACATGGCGACGCTCGCCGCCGCGAAAAACCTGGCCTTGATCAACGAGGTGCCCGCCGATCTGACGGCAGATGCCGATGAAAACCGTTTGCAGCAAATACTTTTCAACCTGGTGGGCAACGCCGTTAAATTTACAGAAACAGGACATGTGAAAATCGGCGGGTTGATAAAAGTCGATGAGGTTGAGATAGTTGAGAAGGTTGAGGTAGTTGAGAAGTCAACTTTTATCAACATCTTCGTTGAAGACACCGGCCCTGGTATTCCGGAGGACAAACAAGACGCTGTTTTTCAGGAATTTGTACAGTTGGAGGACTCTGCGACCCGGCAATCTGCCGGAACGGGCCTCGGGCTTTCCGTTACCAAAAGACTGGTCGAACTGCACGGTGGCACGCTATGGCTCGAATCGGAAGTGGGTAAAGGTTCGACTTTTTATTTTAGCTTGCCAATGGCATCGGGGCCGGTAGAAAGTGAAATGGAAACACCGGATGTACTAAAAAATGCCGAAGCGCAGGTGTTTCTTTCCACTGCTGATAATGGTACAGTACCTGCTGAATCTCATCACTCATCACTCATCGCTCATCGTTCCATCAGCATTTTGGTGGTCGATGACGAGCCGGTCAATCAACAAGTGCTGAAAAATCACCTGCACACGGCGCATTATCATATCACTCCGGCGCTCAACGGCGAAGAAGCCCTGCTCGCCTTGGAAAGCGGCCGCACCTTCGACCTGGTGCTGCTCGATCTTATGATGCCACGTATGAGCGGCTACGAAGTTTGCCAAAAAATCCGGGAAAAATACCTGCCTTCGGAACTACCCATCATCATGGTCACGGCAAAAAACCAGGTGCTGGATTTGGTGCAGGGGTTCGACACCGGCGCAAACGACTACTTGGCCAAGCCGTTTTCCAAAGAAGAATTTTTGGCGCGGGTGAAAACGCAGCTCAACCTTCATCACATCAACGAGGCGACCAGTAAATTCGTACCCAATGAATTCCTGCGTTCGCTGGGCCGCGACAACATCGCCGAAGTGCTGCTGGGCGATCATGTGGAACGCGAGGTCACGGTGCTGTTCAGCGACATCCGCGACTACACGACCCTTGCGGAAAGCATGACGCCGGAGGAAAATTTCAACTTCGTCAAAGCCTTCAACGGTCGGATGGGGCCCGTCATTCAGCAACACAGAGGCTTTGTCAACCAATACCTCGGCGACGGCATCATGGCCATTTTTCCGGAGAATCCCGGCGATGCATTGCAGGCGTCCGTTGTCATGCAAAAAGAATTGGCCGTTTACAATGAATACCGGGCCTCCAAGGGTCGTAAACCCATCCGTGTGGGCATAGGCATGCACAGCGGCAGCCTTATCATGGGCATCATCGGCGACGAGCGCCGCCTCGACGCCGCTACTATTTCCGACGCCGTGAACACCGCCAGCCGCCTCGAAAGCCTGTCCAAATACTATGGCGCCAATATTATTCTGAGCCAAAACAGCTTAGACGGCATCGGTGCGGGGGGAAATGAGCGCATCGTCGATCCAATCTTCCACGTTCGCTATCTCGGCATGGTGCAGGTGAAGGGGAAACACAAGGCGGTAAAAGTGTATGAGTGTTTCGACGGCGACCAGCCCGCTGTTTTTGAGAAAAAATCAGCGACGCTGGAAGTCTTTACAGCGGGTATACAGCATTATCTGGACAAACAATTTGCAGCCGCCGCCGCTGCCTTCGAGGAGGTATTACAGCAGCACCCGGACGACGCTACGGCACGACTGTTTTTGAACAAAGCGCTGTATTTTATTACTCATGGAGCCCCGGAGGAATGGATGGGAGTGGAGATGATGGAGGGGAAATGATTGAAAAACAAGTATTACCTCGAAGAAATTGATACCGAAATAACGATGGACAAGTTGTTTGAGCGTTAATATTCAAACAATCAATTACTTGCCAGTGGTTGGGAGCCAGTTTCCATTTTCCCTCAAAGCAAGCAAAATAAGCGACAATACTTTACTTTTGACCAAACTTTCTTCTGCATTATGCCTGAAAAGTCCCAGCGCCATCTTGCCGCCATCCTTTTCGCCGACATCGCAGGATACACCGCCTTGATGCTTGCCCTCGCAACCTGCACCTCCACTCCAAACAACACCGACTGGCCCTCCTACCTCGGCGACGACGCCCGCAGCCACTATTCCCAACTCGACCAAATCAACACATCCAATGTGGCGAACCTGAAAGTCGCCTGGACTTACCACAGCGGCGGCGCAGATACCGTAAAAAACACTACCCAAATCCAGCACAATCCGCTTATTATCAACGGGATACTTTACGGCGCTTCGCCCGACGTGAGCATTTTTGCGCTCGATGCCGCGACCGGACAAGAGCGCTGGAAATTCAAAACCTTCGGGTGGCTCGGCGGCGAAAACTCCTGGGCGGGGGTGTGCCGGGGGCTGGCACACTGGACGGACGGCACGGAACAGCGATTGTTTTACAGTGCCGGCGCCTTTCTCATCGCGTTGGACGCAGCAACCGGTCAGCCCATCACTACTTTCGGCGACAGCGGACGGGTGGATATGCGGCGCGATCTGGATTACCACAAAAAAGACTTTTTCATCGTCAACACCTCGCCGGGGGTGGTGTACAAGGACCTGCTCATCCTCGGTATGCGCGTCACCGAAGGCGCCGACGCCGCACCGGGGCACCTCCGCGCCTATGACGTACGCACGGGCGAGCGGCGCTGGATTTTCCACACCATCCCGCATCCCGGTGAATATGGCTACGAAACCTGGCAGGATGCCGACGCGTGGCAACGCATCGGCGGCGCCAACTGCTGGTCGGGTATGACGCTCGACCACAAGCGCGGCATCGTTTTCGTCCCCACCGGCTCGGCGGCATTCGACTTTTGGGGCGGCAACCGCAAAGGGCAAAATCTGTTCGCCAATTGCCTGCTGGCGCTCGATGCGAACACGGGCAAACGCCTTTGGCATTTTCAATTCACCCATCACGACGTTTGGGACAGAGACCCGCCCTGTCCGCCTACGTTGTTGACGGTGAATCGTTTCGGCAAAAAAATCGACGCCGTGGCACAGCCGACCAAGCAGGGTTTTGTCTTTTTATTCAACCGCGAAACAGGAGAACCTTTGTTCAAAATTGAAGAGCGCCCCGTGCCGTTTTGGGGCTCCATGCCGGGCGAAGAAATATGGCCTACACAGCCGTTCCCGGTGAAACCCGCGCCTTTTGCCCGCCAAAGCATGACGGAAGCCGACATGAATCCCTATTCGGAACAGCGCGACAGCCTGCGGGCGGTTTTTTCCGCTTTACAAAAAGAACTGTACAGCCCGCCGAGTCGCGTCGGGTCGCTGGTGCTGCCCGGTTTCGACGGCGGGGCGGAGTGGGGTGGGGCGGCTGCCGATCCGGAAGGCGTTTTGTACGTGAACAGCACCGATATGCCCTGGATGCTGCGCATGGTGGATTTGCCGAAAATCTCTGGCGGCCAGGTTGGGCAAGGAGAACGGCTGTATGCCACGCATTGCACTGGTTGTCATGGACTTAACCGGCAAGGCAACGGCGCGAACCCGAATTTGCTGAACATCAAAGAGCGCCGCACAGAACAATTTATCAGTCAAATCATCCGGCAGGGCAAGGGCGCGATGAATTCGTTCGGTCATCTGTCTAATGAAGACCGCGCGGCAATTGTCGCCTGGTTGATGGACAAAAAACCGGCTGCAGGTGATAGCGAAAACGCTCCCGAACAGGAGGCCGGTATTCCGTTTACCAGCACCGGCTACATCCGCCTGCAGGACAAAAACCGCCAGCCTGCCATCAGTCCGCCCTGGGGTACTTTGAATGCCATCGATATGAACACGGGGGAGTACCGCTGGTCGGTTCCGCTGGGCGAAGACCCGGATTTGAAGAAAAAAGGCATTCGTAATACAGGTACGGAAAACTACGGCGGCCCGGTGGTGACGGCAGGTGGTCTGGTTTTTATCGCTGCATCGAAAGACGAAAAAATCCGCGCTTTCGCCCGTGAAAACGGCCGCTTGCTTTGGGAAGCCGATTTACCCGCCTGCGGTTTTGCCACGCCTTCTGTTTATTCGGTTGGCGGAAAACAATACGTGGTCGTGGCCTGCGGCGGCGGCAAATTGGGTCGGCGTTCGGGGGATGCATACGTAGCGTTTGCGTTGTGATTTGTTTCCCATACTTTTACAGCGAACATGAAAATTACAAGTTTCGTTATCTGCCTGTTGCTTTCCGGCTTACTTACCGGTCAGGCAGCACAATTGCCTGCCGATTCACTTCTTGTCCGGCCGACGGCTGTTATCGCATTTGATTCGGCATTCTACGATTTTGGAACGGTAAAACAAGGCACAATGGTCAAACGCACTTTCCATTTTACGAATACCGGCGCCGATTCTTTGATCATTGCAGACGTCAAAACCACCTGCGGTTGTACGGTGCCGGAATGGCCGAAACAACCGGTGCCACCCGGCGGCAAAGGTGAAATCAAAGTGGAGTTCAACACCGCGGATAAATCGGGCCGTCAACTGAGAATTCTGCGCGTAGCGGCCAACACCGACCCGGTAGAAACCTTGTTGCAAATGGGCGGGGAAATAAAAGTCGTTAAAAAGAAAAAGCCGAAAGGCCGGTAAGTACGCCGGAAGTCCGTTCCGGCAAAATACGTCGGAAGTCCGTTCCGACGCGGGCACCGTCATTTGCCGGAACGGACTTCCGGTGTACTTTTGGCAACAATCTGAAAAAGAAGCGATTAACCACCCAAAACATTTTTTTATGCCATTTACCGAATCTGAAACAGCTAACTTCAAAAAAAAGGTTGAACACTACAAAGAAGTGCTCGACAACACTGCGCGTTATCGGGAGGTCTGGAAAACCAGCCTGAAACAAACCATCATCGACAGGCTGAAAGAACTATCGGCAGCCGGCGGTTTGGAATGCAGCATCGAGGAACGCAACGATATCGAAAACCTCGAAGCGGTGGCGCTCACACTGGGCCACTCCGAGAGCGGCCTCGGCGAACCCGTCGGTGGTGAATTGCGACGCGACCTGATCAAACAAAACGGTTCGCTCGGTTACCAGCAGCTCTTCAACGGCAAAATCCTCGTGCTTATAACCTATCCGTTCATCGAAAAATACGGCCAGCCGCAACCACCCAAGACCATCGCCATTTACCGGCCGGAAGAACTCAAAGACGCCTACATCCTGCGGCATCTGGAGACATTTATGACCGATGTCACTGCTTGGGAAGATTACGACGACGACCTGCCGGAACCAAATCAGCGCATCGGATTTAAGATGAACTTCGATCAGGAGGCGAAATGATCAACCCCACCCCCACAGGGAAGGGAGACGCGACATATACCGCGTTCCGAAATGCGGAACACGCTACGCCTCCCCTCCCCGTGGGGGAGGGGTCGGGGGTGGGGTTGAACGCTGCCACCAACACATTCCAATCCGTGCAGCCAAAGTTTTCCCCAGTAGTTTCAAACCATTGACGCTGAATTGTTCACCGGCCAATCGCGCTTTGTGCAAATGCACCGTGTTCACCGTCCAGCGCACAGCGAAGTCGTAATACCGGCGCGGGTAAGTGCGTTGAAAATCAACGTCCCGGTCGGTGCGTTCCGTCCAGGAGAGCGATGCCACTGAAGTTGCCTGCACCTCTTCATACAATCCCGTGCCCTTGATCGGATACGCGACCGTAATGGTAAAAAGATCGGGATTCGAATCCTTCAGATGCCGCACCGTCTCGCGAATGTCGGCCTCCGTCTCGCCGGGGTAACCCAGCATGATGAACGTACCGGCCTGAATGCCTTCGCGCCGGGCGGCTTTGATCATCTCCCGAACCTGCCCGACATCCACCCGCCTGTCCATTGCGTCGATGATGCGCTGTGAACCACTTTCGGCTCCGATCCATACCCGAAAACAACCGGATGCTTTCAACGCCCGGATCACCTCCTCGTTCAGCCGGTCGGCGCGGGTGATGCACTCGAATTGAATCTTTATGCCGCGCCTGCTCAACTCGTCGCTGAAGTCGCCGAGCCATTTATGGCTCACCGTGAACACATCGTCTACAAACCAGATCAGGTCGAAATCGTAGTTTTTTTGCAGGGATTCGATTTCATCCACCACATGTTGCGGGCTGCGCCGGCGGTAACTCTGGCCATACACGGCGGTGCTGCACCAACGGCAGGTATAAGGGCAACCGCGCTGTGTACTGATACTCAGCGTACTGTGGCCATGCGCCCGCTTCCAGACATCGAGGTAAAGTTGCAAATCAATTTTATGTCTGTTCGGGAAAGGCAGCCGGTCGATGTCACGCAGTTTTTCCCGGGCGGCGGTTTTGAACATGGAGCCGTCGGGTAGGAGGAAGGCGAGGCCGGGGATGAGGGAAAAATTGTTGTTGGTTGTTGGTTGTTGGTTGTTGGTTGTTCCGTCTACCTTCCACCGTCCACTGTCTACCGTCAAAGCAATCTCCAGCATCGTCTGCTCCCCTTCCCCGATCACGATCAAATCTGCGCCGCAGATAAGATAATCCGCCGCATTGTGTGTCACGTCGGGGCCGCCGAGTACGATCAGACTGTGTTGTAAAGATTCCTGCGAACGAATGAAACGCATGATCTCGATCACGTTCAGTTTCGTCATCAGATTCACGTACAGCGCCACAATACGCGGGCGATGTTCCAGCAAGTGTTTTTTCAATTTTTCTTTTGTTGAAAATGTCGTATCAAATACCTCATTATCAACACCATGCATATCCAGCCATGCCGACAGATACAACAAACCCAGCGGCGGGTAAGGCTTCATGATGACCTGTTCTTTCGGGTCTTCATGCAGGAAATAACCGTGGGTGAAGAGGATGTTCATGGCAGTGGCGGTTGGCAGTGGCAGTAGCAGTGGCAGTGGCAGTAACAGTGGCAGTGGCAGTAGCAGCGACCGAAGAGAGTCCCGTACTGAAGGCAATGGGGTGATGGGTTGTCAGAGATGTTTATTCATCAGACGATTTTTCAAGAGAAATAAAAAAATGATCGGCACATGGCGCCAGCCAGGCCGGGGCGCAATGTTGTTCCAAAAAATTCAGCAATCGCAGCAGCCGCGGGTGTTTTTCAAAAAATGGATTCAAATAAGAAGGTGGTAACCAAAAACCGGCAGGCCGCTGTACGACGGACTTCCAGGTCCGTCGATGCGTCTGAGACCGGCGACGGACCTGGAAGTCCGTCGTACAGAAGAAGCGTCGGAACTCCGCCGGCGAATAGTACCATGTCGGCACGGTCGTTTTTTCATCCAAATGAGCGTTCACGGGGTTTCGGCTCAGTCGCCGGAATGCGGTTTTCGGATTCATTTTCAGCAAATAATACAAGGTCTCCCACCAGCAAAAACGGCTCATGACGACAGCGACGAACATGCCGCCAGGCTTTAATTTTCCCGGCAATACTTCGCCAAGCGACTTCAGTGCTGCCGGCGGGATACAGTTCAACCCTCCGAAATTGGAAAAAACCAGGTCGAATGTACCGTCAATGTTTCCAATTTCTGCAAAACTGCATACCTGCGTATGAACAAGCGCTCCGACGCCTGCTTGCCGGGCCTTCTCTCGTGTCACCGCCACCATTTCAGGCGAAACATCCGTTGCCAATACGCGCCATCCCTGTTTCGCCATCCAAACGGCATCGGCGCCGGTACCGCAATTAAGTTCCAAAACCGTAGTGGTGGCACGACTTTGAGTCGTGCCACCACTAAGCAGCAACGCCCATACCCGCTCGCGCATCAGCCGCCCCACCGCAGTATCGGTAAAAGCGGCATCATAAGCCTGCGCGACGGCATCAAAGGGAACTTCCGATTGCATCCGGGTTGATTTTTTCCAAACGTTTCAATCGCCAGCCGTCGAAGGCCGCAGCGGGAAAATAATACATGGTTTTCAAGGCACGTAAGAAGTTGACCTGACCGGGTGAATAGAGTTTTTGAATCTCTTTCTTTCCCTGTTGCAGGCGAAACCGCTTATGCGCCAGCCGGTGCAAGCGCCGGTAAAAAGCAGGTGAATAGGTGGCCGGATACATCATGGTTAAGTCGTCGGAGACTTCCCAATTTTGCTTGGGGCCGAGTAAATTCTTCACCTTTTCGTAGAATTTTGTGCCGGGTAAAGGATAAGAAACGGAAATGCCGATGTCGTGCGGCAGGAGTGTTTCCACCATGTTTAACGTAGCCTCGATGTCGGCTTTCGTTTCGCCCAGATAGCCGAATTGCAGGAAGAAGCACACCTCTATCCCCTTCTTTTTCAACAGGTTGGTCGCTTCGCGGATTGCTGCGACCGTGGTGCCTTTGTCCATCGCATCGAGGATTTTTTGCGAACCGCTTTCCGCGCCGACCCATACCTGTCGCAGCCCGGAGGCGGCCAGCGCATCGATCGTGTCTTCTTTCAGCAGCAAATCCACCCGGCTTTGGATTTTGTATTCAAATTGCAGGTTTTTCTCCAACACTACGTCGCGGAAACGCTGTACCCAGCCGGGCTTCAGGCCGAAAATATCGTCGGCCATCCAGAAATGACGCACGCCGTACCGTTCGATCAGCATTTCGATTTCGGCAGCCACCCGCTCCGGGCTGCGCGAGTTGTAGCGGTTGCCGTAGATCGGTTTGGCGCACCAGTTGCACTTGAACGGGCAACCGCGGGTCGTGGCAAGATTGAGGGAAAAATAGCCGTGTCGTTGCAACCAAATCTGTTTGTAGGCATCCATGTCCACCAAATCCCAGGCGGGGTCGGGGAGGGAATCCAAGTCATGAAGGACCGGGCGTTTTGGATTGACGATTGTTGATTGACGATTGGCGATTGACGATTTCCAGGCGATACCGGGTATTTTTGAAAAATCAATTTGAGTTTCGTCTTCCTTCGGTATATCTTCGGCAGGTAAACCCTCCTTTGGCAAGCCTTCGGCGGGTAAACCCTCCTTTGGCAAGCCTTCGGCGGGTAAACCCTCCTTTGGCAAGCCTTCGGCGGGTAAACCCTCCACCCTCCACCTTCTACCCTCTACCCTCCACCCTCCACCCTCCACCGTCATTACCAACTCCCGCAGTGTAATCTCCCCTTCGCCAAGTATCACAAAATCAGCGCCCTGGTTCAGGTATTCTTCGTAATGATCGGTCGAGTCGCTGCTGTTGACGATGACGATGCAGCCATGCGCCTTCCCTAATTTGGCCATTTCAAAAGCGGCCTCGCGCATGCGGGTGAGGCACATCTTGGTGAGATAATTGAAGCCGTCGTCGTAGATGACGAGATATTTTGGCTTTGTTTCGGCCAGCACCGGCAGGATTTCAGCGGGCGATTTTTTCAGGGCGGTATCGAAAAGTTGGACTTCAAAACCGCATGCGCGCATCATCGAAGCGGCATACAGGGTCCCGTAAGGCGGGTAGGGCTGTGCAGCCTTCCACTGCTTCGAATCGAAACGGTAGAAATAAGAGTGAGTAAAAAGGATGCCCGGCATGGAAAGATCGGTGCACGATCAACGTTGAACGCAGTTTTGGATTGAACGCCGAAAAATACGGAAGGTTGAGGTGGAATGTATGCGGCGTTGCAATCAAGCCAATAAAGGCAAAAAAATCGCGCCGTCCATCCGCCTTCGTCAAAACTTCGGCAGGCTGAACACGCCCGAAATTATTGACTATATCGAGTTGATTCAACTCAAATTTTGTCAACAAATTCCGGGCGTTAACATACCGTCTACCGTCCACCGTCCACCGTCCACCGTCTTTAACATTCGATCACATTCACCCCCGGCTCGTGCAGCCATGCTGCCGCCTGCAATTTTTCAAGCGGAATTTTGCCGATCCAGTACCGCGCCTTGCCTGAAATGTATCTTTCCGTTATCTCCGAAAAATCGCTTTCCGGTATCTGACCTTCGTGTTCGTAGCGAATATAAACCGTTAATTCCGTGCCTTTTGTGTCGAAAAAAGTTCCATTCTGACTGAACTTCCGATACTCGTATCGGTACTGGTAGCGTAGCGCCGAAATATCGGACAATACCGCGCAGCCCGTCGGCTTGTCGCCCGCGCCTTTGCCCACGAATAACTGCCGCTCCGAAAAAGCGCTTTCGAGCGTGACGGCGTTGTATTCGTTTTTCACACCCGCATAGCGGTGGCCTGCCGGAACGAAACGCGGCAGGCAATAAGCGGCAACTTTGTCGTTTTCCCGGAAACAACGCGCCACGAGTTTTACCACACTGCCCCGGCTGCGGGCGAATTCGATGTCGAAATCATTGAGCCGGTGGATGCCGAAATGCAGCACTTTTTCCGGCTGCACGAATACCCCGAAAGCGTGCAACAGCAGGATGCAGAGTTTGAATTTCGGGTCGAAACCCTCCACGTCGAGCGTGGGGTCGCTCTCGGCAAAACCGTTGGCTTGCGCAAATTTCAGCGCCTCGCCAAACGTGAGATTTTCATCAAAAATCTTGGTCAGGATGACATTTGTGGTGCCGTTGAAAATACCTTCGACCGACGTAAGCAGGTCATTGTCATAGTATTCCTCCAGGTTGCGGATGATCGGGATACTCGCGCAGCAGGCGCCTTCGTAGAGAAACGGCGCGCCCGTTTTTTGCTGCAGGGCATAGAGTTCCGGCAAGCGGTGGGCGATCATTTTTTTGTTGGCCGACACCACTGCTTTGCCCCGCGACAAGGCGCCGGACACGATCCCGAATGCCGCTTCCGCGTCGTCAATCAGTTCCACCACCACATCGATCTCCGGATCGTCGAGGATTGCTGCCGCATCGGTGGTGAAAAAATGGGCCGGCACGGGGCGCTGTTTATCGGGATGTTTGATACAGATGCGTTTGATGTCGGCGCGGACGCCTTTGGTTTCGTGCAATACTTTCCAAAGGCCCTGACCGACGCAGCCGAAGCCGAAGAGTCCGAGTTTCATATTTTTTTAGCGGGAATGAATTTGCTTTGGGGTGGAGTAAAAATTTTTTTGAGAAAAAATTTTTACTCCACCCCAAAGCAAATTCATTTACAAGGTTTTGTGTGTGAGTGGATGGTATTTTATTTATCGTGCAGAGGCTGCATCATAAGTAACTTCACAATTGTAAATCCATAGATTATTTCGTTATTCCCGGGCAAACCTTCCAGGTTTTCAAAACCTGGAAGGTTTGCGGCAGCGCAACAAACATAATTTGGAAACGCTTTTCAAAGCAGTGCTTATGTACAGCCTCCTTATCGGAGCAAATTAAAAGAAGCAATCAAACTGTCACGGCCAACTGCCGACTGTCCCTGCTACTGCTACTGCCATCCCGACTTTCAGTACGAGACTCCCTTCGGTCGCTGTCACTGCCACTGCCACTGCCACTGCCACTGCTACTGCCACTGCCAACTGCCTCCAGCCCCAGCCGCACATCGTCCACCAGATCCGCCGCGCCTTCGATGCCGCAGGAGAGGCGGATGAGCGAATCGCGGACGCCGGCAGCGTGGCGTTTTTCCTCCGGGATGCTTTTGTGGGTCATCGTAGCCGGGTGACACACCAAACTTTTCACCCCGCCGAGGCTTTCGGCGAGTTTGAACAGGCGGGTGCCGGTGACAAAAGCGCGCGCGGCTTCTTCCGTGTCGTCTTTGAGCGTGAAAGAAACCACGCCGCCGCCGAGGCCGCGCTGCTGGCGCGCGGCGATCGCGTGGTTGGGGTGCGCCGGCAGGCCGGGGTAAAATACTTCCGCCACGGCTTTGTGTTCGGACAAGGCCCGGGCGACGGCGAGTGCATTGCGGCAATGCGCTTCCACGCGCAACGGCAGGGTCTCGATGCCCCTGATCGTCAGCCAACTGTCCCAGGGGCCGAGGATGCCGCCGCAGGCGTTTTGGAAAAACTTCAGTCGGTCGCCGAGTTCCTCGTCGTGCACGGCGAGCAAACCGGCGATCACATCGGAGTGGCCGGCGAGGTACTTGGTGGCGGAGTGGATCACGATGTCGGCCCCGAGTTCGAGCGGGCGCTGGAGGGCCGGGCTGGCAAAGGTGTTGTCCACCACCAGGAGCGGGCGACGACACGAGTCGGAGACTCGCGCCAGCAAGCGGCTGACGGCCTCGATATCGGTGATTTTCAGCGTGGGATTGGTGGGTGTTTCGAGCCAGACGAGGCGGGTTTTGGGCGACAGCACGTCCAGGATGTTGTTCGGATCGGTCGTATCGACGTAGTGGACTTTCACGCCGAATTTTTCATACACGTGGGTGAACAGGCGGAACGAACCGCCATAAATGTCGTCCACCGCCACGATCTCGTCGCCGGATTGGAGCAGTTTGAGCACGCAGTCGATGGCGGCTAAGCCGGATGCGAAGGCCAGCCCGCGGCGCCCGTGTTCGAGCCGGGCAATCAGATTTTCGAGTACCTGTCGCGTCGGATTGTTCGAACGGGCGTAGTCGAACCCCTTGTTTTCGCCCGGCGCTTCCTGCACGAAAGTGGCGGTTTGGTAAACCGGTACGGAGATGGCCCCTGTGAGCGGGTCGATGGGGAGTGAATGGAGAATTCTGGTAATTTCCTGCATTTTTTCAGTGTTGTTAGTGGTGAAACCAGTAGCAACTTACCGAAAAAGCCGGTCGCCGGGTGTTGTGTGCTGCTTGCCCCGGAGGAGGGTTGTTGGTTATTGGTTATCGGTTATCGGTTATTAGTTATCGGTTATCAGAATTGCAACGAAGTCGAATACTGATAACCGATAACTGATAACTAATAACCGATAACCAATAACCAATAACAAAAATCCCCTCCGGGCAAGCCGGAAGGGACAATTTCTTGCGCAGGGAAATTGGCTGTTGCCTTCCGACTTATCTGCTTTTCCTTGCGGAAAAACGGAATTGGCACCTTAATCACATTTGCGCTAAACGTGGTCAGGTTGCCAAGGCGTCAACGGGCCGGTCCCTCTGCCTTTCTGGATAAGTCTGTGTTTGTCGCCCCGGTAATTGAAAATTGTACATTGGTCATTGTACATTGAACATTTAAAAAAATGTCCAATTTTCAAGTCGTGAGAAGACATCCACTATTTTTAAAAGAACTGGCGCAAAGGTGGGACGGGGAAAGTGACGTAGGCAAGCGGTTGGGAGGATTTAAGGAAAAATTAACACAAAGCGGCTCGGGGAGCAGAAGGGGGTGTCACAAGTTTCTTTTTTGACAGGATTTACAAGATTTACAGGATTTATTGGCCTGTTTTGAAGTAAAATATCCTGTAAATCTTGTAAATCCTGTCGAAACTTTGTCTTGTGAGAAAGCCTCTTCTTGCTACCTTAGCCCCTGCCAATCGCGCCAAACGAAATATCGCTGTGCCTGCTCCGCTCAAAACGTTCATCATCTACGCCCGCACCGACGAGGCCTTCAAAAACCAGTTGCTGCGCCACCTGCGCCCGCTGCGAACCGTATCGGTATGGCACGACGGCAACATCCTGCCCGGCGAGGAGTGGGACGCCGCCATCAAACGCGAACTCAAAGCCAGCGAACTCGTGCTTTTCCTCGTGAGCGCCGACTCGCTCAACTCCGACTACATCCAGAGCAAAGAACTCAAAACCGCGCTCGAATTGCTCCGGCAAGGCCAGGCGCGCCTCGTGCCGGTGGTGGTGGCGCCCTGCGCCTGGAAATTCGACCCCATCATCAGCGGCTTGCAGGCGCTGCCGCAGTACAAAGGCGAGGGCGTGAAGCCCGTGCGCTCCTGGCCCGACACCGACGAGGCTTGGGCGAGCGTGGTGGAGCATTTGGGTGACATGGTGGAGGAAATTCAACGGCAACGCGCCGAAACCATCGAAGAAACCGAACGCCGCCGCATAGAAGCCAGGGAACGCGCCGAAGGTGAAAAAGCGGAAACCGGGCGCCAGGCCGCCCTGCGCCTCGAACGCGAGCGCGCCGAAGCGCAGGCTGCTTTAGCGGCTTTAGCCGCCAAACAGGAGGCTAAGCAACTGGCAGAACGGGAGCGCCGCGACCACGACGCTTTCGCAACTGCAACAACCACAAACACTTCCGCTGCTTACGACGAATACCTGCGCAACTTCCCTGGCGGCCTCCACGAACCCGAAGCCCGGCAGCGCCGCAAAACGGCTGTTCGCCGCGAGCGCTCCGGTGCGCCGGGCGGTTATTTTTCCGCAAAAAACGTCGCCGTTGCCGTCGGACTGCTCGCGTTGGGCATTTTCGGGGTGAATTATTTGTGGAACAAAGACACATCCGGAACAAACAGCCTGATGGGTGAAACAAAACCGCCCGCGCCCCCCGATAATATGATGCCGATCAAAGGCGGTACCTTCCAAATGGGCAGCAATGACGGCGAAAGCGATGAAAAACCTGTCCACTCCGTCACTGTCGGCGACTTCCTGATGGGCCGCACCGAAGTGACGATAGCGGAGTTCAAAGCCTTCGTGGATGCCAAAGGCTACCAGACAGATGCAGAGAGAGAAGGGTGGAGCTACGCTTGGAACGGAAAGGAATGGGCAAAAGCGAACGGCGTTACCTGGCGTGACGACGCCGAGGGCAACCGCCGCGCCGAAAACGACTACAACCACCCGGTTATCCACGTCTCCTGGAACGACACACAAGCCTATTGCCGGTGGATGACTGAAAAAACGGGCAAACAATATCGCCTGCCCACGGAAGCCGAATGGGAATACGCCGCCGGGAATGGCGCCAAACACCACAAATACAGCTGGGGTAATCTTGCACCGAGTGGTAAAAAAGGCGGAAATGTGGCGGATGAATCAGGCGCTAAAAAATTCAACTGGACAAGAAACGACAGCAACATTTTTGTTGGCTACGACGACGGCTTTTCCTCAACTGCCCCCGTAGGGTCTTTCGATGCCAACGAACTCAGCCTCTACGACATGAGCGGCAACGTGTGGGAATGGTGCGAAGACTGGTACCACTCCGACTACAACGGCGCACCGAACGACGGCTCCGCCTGGCTCTCTCCGGCAGGCTCCAGCCATGTGCTTCGCAGCGGGTGCTGGTACGACAACCCGCAGAGCGTACGGGCAGCGGACCGCAACAGCGGTGCGTCCGACGGTCACAACGGCAGGTTCGGTTTCCGCCTTGCCAGGACGAATTAACACTTTGTCTTTTTTACCCTTTTCCAAAGAGGCACGATCGGGCGACTCAGTATGCATTTCTTCCCGCAACTGTTGTGGTTGCCACCGCTGTCAGGTTAAATACTTTAACCCACGATTTTAATCGTGGGAGGGCAAAAGTCTTTGCGAATCGGAACCGATTTATCGGTTTTATCGCTCCAAACCGATGAATCGGTTCTGCAAACAAGTTGATTGAGCTGGGCCCACGATTGAAATCGTGGGTTAATAGGGGTTGGTTTGACGACTATTAAGCAGGAAGCCAGGAATCCGGCATCGAGATTGCTCCAATCCGCCGTCGAATCATAGGTGAAATGATGCCTGGCGCCCATAGCCGGGAACCACCGGTTTGCTTCCTGCACAAAACTGATGTGTGCTGCGTCGTTTTTGGCGGTGTAAAAAGCAATTACTTTGAAGTCGGGAGTGCGGGTGTGCAGCCCGCTCATCAAAATCAAAAAACCGATAACAAATAGTTTCACAGGACAAGTTACTGATCCCAACACTCCTCTTCCACCACCTTCGTATAATCCACGTCGCGCACCAGCCGCAGGTAGGAGTCGCGGTTGTGGCGGTCGTTCTCTTCGCTTGTTTTCGACTGGAAAATAAAATCCGCGAGACTCTGCCAGCCTTTCAGTTCGGCGGCGGAGAGGGCGAGGCAGATGCAGCGTTTGTCCGATATGCCGGGGTGGGCACGCCGCTCGGCGTCGCCGGCCATGCGGACATAAGTCGTTATGGTAGAGCGGGTTGGCTGGCTAAAATCGAGGCGATGCACTTGCGGGTCGGAAGGCAGATACGTCACCAGGAATTCGTCGCGGTCGGTGAGCGGAAAACCGTTGGGCAGGACGATCAGGCCGGTATCGGGTACTACGAATGAGCCGCTGACCTGCAAATTTCCGGCGGTGGTGAAGCCGTAAAAAACCTTGCGTTGCAGGGATTCGCGCACGGCAAAAAGTTGTGCCGTGTCCTTTTTACCTTCGAGCGCAAGGCGTCGCACGTTTTCTTCCGAAAGATTGCTGAACAGGCTGCTTTTGGTAAGCCGGTCGGTTTTGCTCCAACGGTCGAGCCATAAAAAGCCCATTACACTGGCCGCAATTACAATTACGAAACCGGCAATAAGAATCGCCATTTGTTTGCGGATGCGGCGCTCATCCACCCTTCGGATGCGGTTACGCGGTGTGTCGACGGTTTTGTTGACCACAAATTCGTAGCCGAAACGCCCGTCGGGTTCTTTGTACAAACTGATTTCGCAAAACTCGTCCTCGATAAAAAACGAGTATTTTTTTGTCTCTTTTACCGAAAAGTCAACCTGTACGACGCGCAGATTGCAGTGGATCATCACATGCCCGCTCTGGTCGCCGTGGTACAAACCCACGCGGTGCCGGCCTCCCCGGTCGTCGAGAAATACCCAACCCATTTGTGCCATGATGCGAGCAGCGTAATTTACAAAGGAAAGGTAACGCGGAATACCGTTTTTTGTGACAGTCTTTTTGTTAAAACTTTCAACCGGCTCCTGCGAATTTGTTGTGCAAAATTAAACGAATTTCATCGGACAATTCGGGCGCATGATTTTGTACCTCCTGCAGGAGCTCTTCAATTTGCGGAATTTTTTCGGGCGAAACGGTCATGTGATCCAGGGGACGAAGCAAATGGTGGCGCATCTGCCCGGCCGACAAATGCCGGGTTTTGAAGGCCGCCACACAATAATACCAGGGTATGGCGGGAAGATAAAACGACTTCCCGGCGAAGGCTTCGTCGCGTTCCGGCAGTTGGTGTTTTTCCATCAGTTTCAATATCTTCGGATAGTTTTTTTGCGCCAGTAAAACTTCGAACCAGGCGGTGAAAAAGGCGTGCCAGCGGTGCTCGAATATTTCTTTGCGCCAGGCGTGCAGGTAGGCGTCGGCGTAGTTTTCGGCAGCGCGGTGCTGGCCTGTATGGTGCAGGCAGCGCAGATACAGCGCCACGAAGCCGATTTTGTTGTGAAAACTGTGCGTCGTGCGGCTCTCCGGCAAAGCGGCTTTCATCACTGCCAGCGCTTCCGGGTACTGCTTTCGGCGCAGGAGCATGGCGCACAGGTTGTTGGTGTAATGGATGTAATCGGCAGTCTTTACGCGCACAGAAAGATACCCGTAATATTCGGCCTCGTCGTATTCCTGAAAGCGGGTGTGCAGCAACAGCCGGTTGCCGTAGTAATTGATAAGCAGGCGTTTGGAATAATATTTTCCCTGCAGGAAGAGTGCGTCGAGGTAGTCGTATTTCTCCCGCAGCGGTTCGAAACGGCGGTAGTTGTAGTAAATAAACGTGAGCCGCACGAGGGCCATATAGCGGTTCCAGCCGTCGAGTGTTTCGTCGTAAAATACCGCCGTCAGCCAGGATTCCCACTGGATACTTTCGGTGGCTTGTTTTGAATATTGACGAACGATGTCCTGTGTGGCTGCATGCAGTTGCTCGCGCACCTGCCTGGCGCGTTCGTAAGCGTCGTGGAAGCGGTGGAGAAAATCCTCTACCTCCCGGTGTTCGGCATAGCGCATCCGGATCAAAAGAAAATGCCGGTAGAGACGTGCCAGTTCGCAGCACTTGACAAAGTGATAACCGGTGGGAGTGCAGCCGCGCAAAAAATCCAGCAGTTGCTCTTCGACGGCCGGGGCGATGCTGTCGGTTTCGATTTGTCGCTCCATTTCCAGCAGCCATTCATACTGCGCATCCACGTCCACCGCCCGGAGGCGTTCGGTAATCCATTGTTTCAGGTTGGAATACTTGCGTTTGTCCACTTCCTCGTCGTAAGGAGTGAACGGCTGCTGCGGCCGGCAATTTTCGTTCACCCGTTCGAGTATGGCCAGTTTGACCTTGTCGTCAAATTGCTGCACGGCAAGCAGGTACGCTGTCTCATGGGGGAGCAGTGTTTGGGCAAATTCGGTGAATTTTTGTAATTTGCTGCGCATGGCCGGAATGGACCGGCAAGATAATGCGGTTATTGGTTATTGGTTATCGGTTACTGGTTATCGGTTATTAGTTATCGGCACTAGTAACCAATAACCGATAACCAATAACCGATAACCAATAACCGATAACCAATAACCAATAACCAATAACCGATCACAACGTTAGCCCCCCGTCCACACTGATCGTCGCGCCGTTGATAAATGCCGCGTCGTCCGAAGCCAGGAACGCATATACGGCGGCAACTTCGTCTGCGTTGCCGAGCCGGCCTGCCGGAGCTTTTTCCTGCATCATTTTCAACACGTTTTCGGGTAAGGTGTCCATCATTTCGGTGTGGATAAAACCCGGCGCTACGGCGTTGGCGGTGATGCCTTTACGGCCCATTTCTTTTGCCCAGACTTTGGTCATTGCGATCACGCCGCCCTTCGTGGCAGCGTAGTTGCTCTGACCGAAATTGCCGTAAAGCCCCACCACCGAGGCAGCGGTGATGATACGTCCCCAGCCCAGGGTTTCCATGTACGGGTACACCGCTTTAGCACAGTTGAACACCCCGGTCAGGTTGACGGCAATCACCTGGTCCCATTGTTCGGGCGTCATTTTTTTCAAGGTCGCGTCGCGGGTGATGCCGGCATTGTTCACCAAAATATCGAGACTGCCGTATGCCTCATGGGTCAGACGGGCGGCTTCGGTGACGGCAGCCAGGTCGGTCGTGTCAACCTGAAAAAACCGGGCGTTCAAACCTTGTGCGCGGCATTCGGTTTCGAGGGACAGGCCGCGTTCGGTCTGTACATCCCAAATGGCGACTTGAGCGCCTTCGCGCAGGAAACGGAGCACGGTCGCCTTGCCGATGCCGCTGGCGCCGCCTGTGACGACGGCTGTTTTGTTGAGCAGTGCTGTCATAATATGATATGGGTTGGAAGGTTTCAGGGTTTCAGGGTTTCTGGTTATTCTATCCGCCATCTCCCAACCAGCAACCTGGAAACCCTGACCCGGGGCAAAAGTAGAGCGACAATTGCCGCACAATCATCGTTTTCAATTTCATGTTGAAATGTTCGGTCAACCGGGTTTTTACCAAATATCATTTCAAATTTCAGGCTATTTTCAAACACTCAAACCTTTTGATTTTCAAAGGGTTGCTGTTTATTCGACAAATAATTTTTGGAAAAAAGGCGAAATGGCGGCGTTCAAATTTGCGGAAAGTCCAACCTGTAAAACTTCCGTTTGAAAGTCGAAAATCGCCGGATGCCGGCGCAGCGATGTAACCTGCAACCATACATTAGCCCGGCTTTCGGACAAAACCGGGGCGGCATTCCGGCTGATGGACAGCGCGAGTTTGACATGGGCAACAGCGATTGTACTGGTATTGTATGCCGGGGTAATCCTTTTTTTCGTCGTGCGCGGCGCCCGGCGTACCAGGTCGATGCGCGATTACGCACTGGGTAACGTGACGTTTTCTCCCTGGTTTGTCGGTTTGTCGCTTGCAGCGGCCAGTACCAGCGCTGCCACCTTTATTATCAATCCCGGGTTTATTGCCCTGTACGGTTGGAGCGCGTTTCTGGCCTTCGCTGTTTTTCTGCCGCTGGGCAAATACCTTTCGCTCATCCTGATGACCAAACGATTTCGCAGGCAAGGTGTGACCGTGAAGGCACTCAGTATGGCGCAATGGATTGGGAACCGCTATGACTCAAAAGGTTTCGCGCTGTTTTTTGCTGTTTTGTCGCTGCTGCTTATCACGTTTATGGTGTTGATTTGCGTGGGTATGACGAAGGTGTTGTCGCAAGCGCTTCACATCGGAGAAATGACGGCACTGGCCGGTATCGTCGTTTTTGTGTTCGGCTATATGATGTTTGGCGGGGCGAATTCGATGGTGTATACCAATACCGTCCAGGCATTTTTGAAACTCCTTGTCGCCATCATCCTGATCGGGTCGGGGTACAAATATATGAGCGCGGGACCGGACGATTTTTGGCGGCAGGTAGCTGCTATCGACCCTGCACTGACCGCTTCGGTCAATCCGGGCAGCCCGTTGTTCCGCGATTATTTTGAAATCATTTTTTGTCCGTTCATCGTCGGTATTGCAATTGTATGCCAGCCGCACATCATCACAAAATCGCTTTTGCTGAAGAAGGACAGCGACGTAAATAAGTACCTCACAGCGGGCATTCTGGCCGAAATTATCTTTTTCAGCGTGGTCATCGCAGGTTTGTATGCCCGCCTGGCATTCCCGGATTTGCAGGCAGGCGGAACGGCCTTGAAAATGGACGGCATCATGCCGGCTTATGTCGTCCGGGAATTCACGATCTGGACGGCGCTCATTATCATCATCGGCCTGATATCATCGGGTTTGGCAACATTCGAGGGGCTCATCCAGTCGCTTTCGACGACCGTCACGACCGATATCCTCGATACGATTTGGGGCAAAAAAATATCTAAAAACGATGAAATCCGACAGCGAAAACTGCATTTCATCAATAAAATCGTCATCGTTGGCCTCGCGATCACGACGTTTTTACTGGCACGCAACCAATTGCTGCACCCGAAACTCAGCGTCGGCATTTTCGCACAACTCGGTGTGTACGGTTTTTTCTCCACCGCGTTCGTACCCGTCTTGTTCGGCATTTTTTTGAAAAACACTCCTCGCATAGCGCCCATTGCGGCATCGGTGACAGCAGTTGTTGTACATTTTTCGGTTTACTACGGTGGCCTCACACCTTACACATCGGGTGCGGTGCGCAATCCGGCGGTGGCGTCGGCGCTGGCGATTTTGAGTTCGGTGGCTGTCGGAACAATGTTGCACATCCTGTTGAGAAAAAGTCAAAATGTACTAAAACCCGTCGCTGTCGCTACCCTGCTGCTTAGCGGCTGGTTGTCCGGCGCGGCTATTGCCCAAACAACGACCGTCAAACGTATGCAAGACATTGCCTACCCTTCGGACACGAAAAAAGTCGCGCTGCCCGGCGGCGTAGAAATCGCATACATCGACCGGGGCGCCGGCCCGGTCACGCTGGTTTTTGTGCATGGCCTGGGTGCGAACCTGAAAGCCTGGCAGAAAAATGTGGATTCGCTGAGCCGTGATTATCGCTGTATTGCGCTGGATTTGCCGGGTTATGGCAAATCCGGACAGGGCGACTATGCTTACGGCATGTCATTTTTTGCCGAACAGTTGCGGGCGTTTTTAGAAGTGCTGAATTTGAAAAATGTGGTGTTGGCGGGGCATTCGATGGGCGGTCAAATCGCGCTGACTGCGGCCTTGCAGGATACGGCTCGTTTGAAAAAACTGGTGCTGATCGCACCTGCAGGCATCGAGACTTTCACCGATGCGGAAAAAAACTGGTTTCAGGCGGTATACACCCCGGAGGTGGTGAAAAACACCGGCGTCGAACAAATCCGCCGCAACTTCAGCGTCAATTTTTTCCAATGGCCGGCGGACGCGGAGTTCATGTACCAGGACCGTCTTTTGCTCCGGGAAACAGCGGAATGGGATGCCTGGTGCCGCATGGTGCCGCAGTGTGTGTCGGGTATGCTCAACGAACCGGTGTTCGACCGTTTGGGACAAATAACGCTCCCGACGCTGGTCCTTTTTGGTGAAAATGATTATTTGATTCCCAATAAAATCCTTCATAAAGACCAAAGCACGCAGCAAATCGCGCAATTGGCGCAGTCTAAAATTCCGGGCAGCCGGTTGAAAATGTTGCAGGCGTGTGGCCACTTCGCCCAGTGGGAACAGGCCGCACTGACCAACTCGGCTATCCGCGAATTTCTGGCTGATTAATCTTTTGAAAAGGTTGATAAAAGTTGATGAGGGTTGATATCTCACCCGGTAAACGATGTATTGAGTCGTAATTGGGTCTGAAAATCAACTTTATAAATTTTTATCAAACCACATCAACCTTTTTCCGGCAAAGCGCGACGGCGTTTTGCAAGCCTGTTTTTTGCCCTTATATAGCCGGTTCATTCATTCACTCCATCGCTCATTCACTCATTTTCTATCCGTATGAAAAAGATTTTTACCACCCTGTTTTTTACCCTGTCGGTTGCGTGGGCGTTTGCTCAGCGTGGCACTGTGACGGGGAAAGTCACCGACGCCGGCACCGGTGAAGCCTTGCCCGGCGCAACGGTCGTTGTGGAAGGTGCAACCGGTGGCGCCGCTACCGATAAAGACGGCACGTATACCATTTCGGTCTCACCTGGCGATCACAAACTTTTAGTATCGTACATCGGCTACCAGACCGCCACCGTGGACGTGTCGGTGACCGCAGACCAAACCGCCGCTTTTAATGTCGCGCTGGAACCCACCAGCATCCGGGGCAGCGAAATCGTTGTGTCGGCTTCGCGCCGCGCTGAAAAACTGACCAATGCGCCCGCTACCATTCAGGTTATCAACGCGAAAGCGATCAGCGAACTGCCTTCGTTCAACGTGGCCGAATTGCTGGGCCGCCAAAAGGGGCTCGATTATGTGCGCTCCGGCGTACTCGGTATTGGGGTAAACGCGCGCGGTTTCAACAGCGCATTCAATCCTAAAAACCTGCAAATCAACGACAACCGTCTTTCATCGCTCATCGCTACCGGCCTGCCGCTGGGCGCTTTGAGCACAACGGTGAAAGAAGACATCGAGCGCATCGAGGTCATTCTCGGCCCCTCGTCGGCACTCTACGGCCCAAATGCCCACAACGGCTTGTTGAATACCATCACCAAAGATCCGCGCACATCGGAAGGCACGACCGTCGCTGTCGGTGCAGGTAATCAGAACGTGCTCACGGGCCGTTTGCGCCACGCCATGAAACTGAGCGACAAATTCGCTTTCAAGATCAGCGGCGAGTACACGCAAGGCACCGAGTTTGATTACACCGACACGGTATATTCCGGAGCCGCAGCCTACCCGGAGTATCTGCTCGACCTCGATTTCAACTCGCTGCGCGGCGAAGCGCAGGTGTACTACAGCGTAAATGACCGCTCCACTATCATCGCCGGTTATGGCGGCTCGAACAGCAACAACATCGGCAACACCAACGCAGGGCGCAACCAGATCAAGGACTGGCAGGTGCATTGGTTCCAGGGGCGCTTCGTGTCGCCGCGTTTTTTTGCAAACGTATACTACACCCTCAGCAGCACCGACTCCACTTATGCGATGAACCGCCGTACGGTCAATTACTGGTCTTACAAAAATGCCGGATTCTCTGACCAGGTAGCCCACGACAATTCGCTTGCAAGCCAATGGTTTAAATTGAGCGATACGACCGGCGTTGCCCTCAACCGCGGGGCATTGTTCCAGGACAAATCGAACCGCCTGAACGCTGAAGTGCAGTACAACAACAGCCTGGGTAGTCTTTTCGACTACATCGTGGGCGCTCAATTCCAACGCGACGAGGCAAACAGCAACAACACCTACCTGATCGACAAAGACGGACCTATTGAAATCAACCAGATAGGGGGGTATGCACAACTCGAACGCAAATTCGGCCGGCATTTCCGGGGGGTACTCGCCGCCCGCGCCGACAACCACGACCTGTACGGATTCAACTTTATCCCGAAAGCTGCGGTGGTGTACACCACCGACAACAGCGCTTTGCGTCTGACTTACGGCCAGGGTATCGCCGCACCGACCATATTGAACCTTTCGGCCAACATATTCGGCGGTCTGCTGCTCGGCAACGGCGAAGGTTTCACGATTCGCGAAGTCGACGTGACCACCAACCAGGTTGTCGGAGACTACGAAGTGGAAAAATTGCAGGTGGAAAAAATCCAGACGTTTGAACTGGGTTACAAATCCCAAATCGGCAAACGCATCTTTCTCGATGCCAACGTGTACTTCAACAATTCGGAAAATTTTCTGAGCCCTTCTATCAATGTGGCGCCCGACCGCGAGTTTTATGACCATGACAATAACCCGGCGACGGCAAATATTCCAAAAATCAAGGGTTATGCCATCAAACGCGGCGAAGAAGAAATGGCCAATTTCACTACTGTGACGCCCCTTCCCGACGGTTCACGTGGCGCCGACCTGACGCTCAGTTATGTCAATTTCGGCCAGGTGAGCACCTATGGTTTCGATTTTGGTCTGAATGTAAGCATCACCGAAAGTCTCAGCGGCGTGTTCAATTATTCCTATTTCGGCTTCGACCTTGATGAAGACGATCCGAAAAACGACGGCAACCGCGACGGTCGGGTAGATGAGAATGATCTGCCCATCAACACGCCGGAACACAAGCTCGGTCTGGGGTTGAATTTCAACCGGGGCAACTTTTTCGCAAGCGCCTTTGGCCGATGGGTGGCTGAGTACGACTTTTTCTCCGGCATCAACGTGGCTGCCGCCACAAACCCCGACCTGATCTATGCAGGTTGGCCCGTTGTGGAAGGCCAGCGCGTAGGCACCTCTTTCAACTATGGCCCGCTCGGCGGATTTTTCAACCTCGACCTCGGCGTAGGTTATACGTTTGCCAAGCGATACACCATTTCCGCGCAAGTAGTGAATGTGCTCAATCAGGAAGTCCGCGAGTTCGTCGCTTCGCCAGTTATCAAACCGCTTTATTCGGTAGAGTTTAAAGTGAACCTGCCGGGTATCAGGAAAAAATGAACGGAGGTCATTAAGAGTCATTAGGGGTCATTTTTTCCGATTTTCGCAACCTTACTCCGAATGACTTTCAATGACTCTTAATGACCTTTTTTATCCTTCATTCGTCAAAAAACAAATCTATGCGCAATGCTGCCATCGCTTCGGTAGGTGCATACACCCCGGAGCGGAGGATTTCGAATCAATATTTTAATGACTTGCTCGAAGAGGATGTGGACACCTGGCTACGGGAAAACGTGCAGATTTATGAACGCCGCTGGTGCGCGCCCGACGAATCCACTGCCGACCTTTGTGAAAAAGCTGCACGGATCGCGCTCGACCGCGCCGGGCTGGACCCCGGGGCACTTGATCTCATCGTACTGGCAACCGATACGCCGGAATACATTTCGCCTTCCACGGCTGCCGTTTTGCAACACCGGCTTGGCGCCGGCCATGCGGGCACTTTCGACATCAATACGGCATGCGCCGGTTTTGTGACTGCCCTCGACATTGGCGCCAAGTATATTCGCGCCGACGAACGTTATCGCCACGTGTTGGTGTTGGGGGGCTATGCCATGAGCAAATATTTGAATTTGGAGGATAAAAAAACGGTCACGCTCTTTGCGGATGGCGCGGGGGCGGTAGTACTGAGTGCCCGGGAAAACGGTGGCACGGGTGGCTTTCTCGCCAGCGAGCTGCGAACAATGGGACAATACGCCGACTGGATGGGTATATACGGCGGCGGTACACGCTTGCCGGCGACACCTGAAGTGTTGGCCCGGCATGAACACCAGTTGCAGTTCGTCCGCAAATTCCCAAAAGAACTGAACCCTGATACCTGGGCCGACATGGCTCAAAATCTGTGCACCCGTATCGGTGTGACGCCGCTGGAAGTGCAACATTTTTTTATCACACAAATCAACATCAACAGCATCCGGGAAACGCTCGACCTGCTCGGTGTGCCGCACGAACGCGCCACTACGATCATGCATCACTACGGTTATACGGGTTCGGCTTGTATCCCGATGGCTTTTAACGAGGCTTGGGAAAAAGGCCGTGTTCGCACCGGTGACCTGTGTATGTTCATCGGTTCGGGTGGCGGACTGGCTTTTGCAAGCGCAGCATTCAGAATATAAACCCGTTCAACAATGTACCAGCAAGATTGGTCGGCAAAATGGGCGTTATACAGCCCTGAAAAAGTCGCGATAAAAGAATATGAAACGGGTCGTACCCTCACATACGGGCACTTGAATCGTCTCGGCAATCGGCTGGCACACCATTTCCGGCTGGAATTCGGGGTGCAAAAAGGCGACCGCGTAGCCGTGCTGGCTGAAAATTGCATAGAATACGTTGCCCTGTTTGCCGCAGCGCAAAAACTGGGTTTTACGCTCGTGCCGCTCAACTATCGCCTGGCTGCCCCCGAGCTCGATTTTATGCTGCGCAATGCCGAGCCTCGACTGATTTTGTCCGAAATCAAGTTTGAGCACTTGCTGGCATCTGCCCCTGCACACTCCATCATTCCTTACCGGCGGACGCTGGATGAGTTTTCCAAACTGATGAACCCTGACGGAGAATTGCCTGGCGACGTCAATTTCCCCATTCAGCCGGTAGAAGAAGACGACCCGGTTTTCATACTTTATACTTCCGGTACGACGGGTTTTCCAAAAGGTGCGCTATACACCCACAAAATGCTTTTCTGGAACAGCATCAACACGGCTATTTCATTGATTGTCAATACCGAGAGTCGTACGCTGAACGTGATGCCGCCTTTCCACACCGGCGGCTGGAACGTGTTGCTTACGCCTTTTTTACATCACGGAGGGTACACGGTTTTATTCAAAAAATTCGACCCTGCAAGCGTGTTGCAGGCGTTGGAGCAGGAACGGTGCACGCTTTTTATGGGCGTGCCTACCATGTTGAAAATGCTCGCCGACGAACCGGTTTTCACCGGCGCCGACTTGTCGAGCCTGTTGTATCTGATTGTCGGCGGGGAACCGATGCCGATTCCGCTGATCGAACAATGGCATACCAAAGGTGTGTCGGTGCGGCAGGGTTATGGTATGACGGAAGTCGGCCCCAACCTCACTTCGCTTCACCAAGACGACGCGGTGCGGAAAAAAGGCAGCATTGGGCGCCCCAATTTTTATGTGGAAACGCGCATCGCCGACGAACAAGGGCAAGAACAGCCGCCCAATCAGCCCGGCGAACTGTTGCTGCGTGGCCCTATGGTTACCCCCGGGTATTGGCGCAACCCCGAAGCCACTGCCGCCGCTTTCCTCGACGGCTGGTTTCGCAGCGGCGATTTGGTGCGCATGGATGAGGAATCTTACCTGTTTGTGGTGGATCGTCTGAAAAACATGTTTATTTCCGGGGGTGAAAACGTCTATCCGGTTGAAATAGAGCGGGTTTTGGTTACCCACCCGGCTGTGTCGGAAGCCGCTGTCGTGGGCGTTGCGGATGAAAAATGGGGAGAGGTCGGGCGCGCTTTTGTAGTCTTGAAAACCGGGACGACCATTGCCGATGCTGATTTGCTGGATCACTGCCGGGCGCATCTGGCGAAGTTCAAGGTCCCGCGTTCGGTGGTGATTTTGGATGCGCTGCCAAAAAACGACGCGGGGAAAATCAACCGGCAGATGCTGCGGTTATTAAAGTTGCAACAGGCAAATAAAATATAAGAAAACATGAGTCATCCCGAATTTTTGCCCCAGCGGGGCTGAATATTGGTAGAAAATGACACCCATCCCTTCTTCCAAGCCCCAGCGGGGTGGAAT